>OCTW011615962.1_pt1 | contig 52956 bp, 49 predicted proteins | sample 1539671 | NCBI WGS metagenome assembly OCTW01 (sample SAMN02144230, study PRJEB22623) | gut metagenome | biome: sheep rumen | host: Ovis aries | place: New Zealand | reverse complement strand
TGATCTCCTCTCATTTCAGAATATATGGTTCCGGGTCAGAGACCCGGCTGTCTGTCTTTCTCAATTGGCTACGGAAACCATCGCGTGCCGGATCACGGTTTCCTTGTAGGTGTAGCCCTTCATCAGTTCTTTCGCCACCACGTTCTTCCCGAGCTTCGGGTCATCCACGTGCATCACGGCCTTATGCAGCTTCGGATCGAAGGGTTCTCCCTCCGTTTTCATCGCCTTGACGCCGATCTCATCGAGCGCCTTCTCAAACTGCTGTGCGATCTTCCGCATGCCTTCCGCGAAAGGATCATCCTTCTGGTCCTCCGGGATCGCCTCGATCCCCCGCTCAATGGTATCCATCACCGGAAGCATCCTGGTCATCGTGTCCTTCACTGCGAAGGAATAAAGATCCGCCTTTTCCCGTTCCGTCCGTTTCCGGAAGTTCTCGTATTCGGCCATCGTCCGAAGGTAGCGGTCCTTCATGTCAGCCAGTTCCTGCTCCTTCTTCTCGAGCGCCTTCTTCTCGCTGCGGGAGAGCTTCACACTCTTCGCCTCATCATCGGACTTCTCTGCGGTCTTCTCCGTCCCGGCCTTCGCCGTATCCGGCTTTTCCTCTGTATGTTCATCCGCCTTTCCGGCGCTGCTGACTTTCTCGTCCGCACCGGCGGCGTTCTTCTTCTCCTCGCTCAATTCCCGTCACTGTCCTCACTTTCTTCTTTTTTCCCTGTCAGCCTTCGGACGGTTCCGTTTCCGAACACCTCGTTCAGAGTCGCCTTCACGGTTTTCAGGTTATCCATGACCTTTTTGTAGTCCATGCGCTTCGGCCCGATGATCCCGATCGTGCCCTGCATGCCGTCGCCCAGCTCGTAGGTCGCCGTGACCACACTGCAGTCCTTCATCGAAGCCACCGGACTCTCATCGCCGATATAAACCTGAATGCCGCTGTCATTCTCCTCGGTCTGTTTCACGAAATCGGCAAGCACGTCCTTTTCCTCGAGCGTCGAGATCAGCTCGCTGGCCTTGGACCCTTCCGAGAGCTCCGGGTATTTGAAGATGTTGTTCGCTCCGCTGGTGTAGATCGTCATGTCCTCGTCGGTCTCCGCCCGGATCACGTCCGCGATGGTATCCAGCACCTCCGACACGATCCTTGAGTGGCCCTGCGCCTCCTCCTTGATATTGGAGATCAGCCCCAGATTGATCTGGGCAAGACTGAGACCGCACAGACGCGTGTTGAGAAGCAGATTCAGTTTGAGAACCTGATCCTCGGAGATTTCCTCATCCAGATCGATGATATGATTCTTGACGACATTTCCCTCGATCACGACCACGTTCAGCAGCTGTTTCGGACTCAGTCTCGACAGCTGGATGAACTTGACCTTGTTACCCTTATAGGAGGAGGTCATCATTGCTGTATAGTTCGTGTTCGCAGCCAGCATTCTCACAAGCTGCTTCAGAACCTCTTCCATCCGGTTGGTCTTCGCGATCATGAGGCTGTTCATCGCCGTGACCTGCTCGGTCTTCTCCGTCACCAGACGATCCACATACAGTCTGTACGCCTTATCCGTCGGAATGCGTCCGGCCGAAGTATGCGGCTGAATAATGTAGCCCATCTCCTCCAGATCTGACATCTCATTCCGAATCGTCGCGGAGCTCACATTCAGATCCGTGTACTTGGAAATGGTCCGCGATCCTACAGGCTCACCGGTTTTCATGTAAGTCTGGATGATCGCGTTCAGTATTGTCATCTTTCTGTTATCCAGTTCCAAACCGCGTATCCTTTCCGGTTATTAGCACTCTTTCTATTGGAGTGCTAACACCTTGATTCTGACTATACACCCGACCTGCAATGGTGTCAACAGGTAATAAAATATTTCCGCATAAAAAATGCATCCCTCTTCCGCAAGGAAAAGGAATGCACTTCAGGCCGCCGGGTCTTACTCATCGTTCCCGTCCGGCTTCTTATGCCTGAAAATCACCAGTCTGCTCGCCGCATAATTGACAATGATCACGACCACATTGGCCGCCACCTTGACGATCATATCATCGAAGCCCATCATGCCGGCGAAGACATTGAGCATCACGAGGTCGATCACCTCCGTGGCGATCCTGGCCGCAAAAAACGCGATCACCTCACGTAAGATTTCCTTTCCGGTCACCGCCTCCGAGTGGAAGACCCATTTCCGGTTCGTCAGATAGGCGAAGGTGACCGCCACAATCCAGGCGACAATGCTTCCTGCCGAAAGGCCCATATGGAAAACGTGGGAGCACACCCAGTATGTCGCGATGTTGGCAAGCGTGGTCAGCACGCCGAAAACAGCGTAGGGAATCACATCACTGTACTTTTTCAGCAGTTCTTTCATCACAAATCTCCGTTGCGCATCGGTCCGGGACCAGGAACAGACGCAGGCCCCGCCCTTCCTATGAAACATGTGCGATTATACCACGTTTTTCCGTCCTGTCACATCTTTTCACATCTGATGGCGGACAACGGCGTACTCATCGTCTGGGCGGTAGTACGGGCACTCGTCCTGAGGCGCCGTGTAGAACCGGACCAGCTCGTCCTCGTCCATATCCATCTCACAGATCATCTCGCCTGTTTCCTCGTCGCTGACGCAGTTCGCGCAGCTGTCGCAGATCTCCGCCATCTCTCTCCTCTCATCCTCTCTTCCGCTGCTTCAGCGGGACTTCCGCGCCGCGCCCGGAGATCGGCCGCCTTCCGATTCCCGGTTCCGCTTTCAGAGCGTTCTGTCGACGTGTTTTCCTCCGCCCCCTCGGCTCAGGCCATGCCGCCACGGTTGTAGCGCCTCTTCTTATTATAAGTCCTGGGTGTGCGGCTGTCCGCTCCTCCGGCCGGCTTCCGGTGCGAGATCCTCACCCGGCGCGCAGTGTCCTCGGCATCGTCAAGATTCCTCTTCAGCTCCGCCATCTGGTCGCGGAGCTCCGCCGCCATCTCGAAATTCAGCTCGGCCGCTGCGGCGCGCATCTGCTTCTCAACCTTGCCGATCAGTTCGACCAGTTCGTCACGGTCCATATCCTCCGGATCCCTGCCGGCCTTCTTCTCCGTCTCCGCCACATCTCTTGCGGTGGAGATCAGATCGCGGACCGCCTTTTTGATCGTAGTCGGCGTGATGCCGTGGGCCTTGTTGTAGGCCTCCTGAATCGAGCGGCGGCGGCGCGTCTCATCGATGGCGCGCCGCATCGAATCCGTGATCACGTCCGCATACATGATCACATGCCCTTCCGAATTCCGCGCCGCCCGTCCGATCGTCTGAATCAGCGAGGTCTCCGAGCGGAGGAATCCTTCCTTGTCCGCGTCCAGAATCGCCACCAGCGTGATCTCCGGGATATCGAGTCCCTCCCGGAGAAGGTTGATGCCGACCAGTACGTCAAAGACATCGAGCCGCATGTCCCGGATGATCTGTGTCCGCTCAAGTGTATCGATATCGGAGTGAAGGTAACGGACCCGGATTCCCGCGTCCTTCAGATAATCCGTGAGATCCTCGGCCATCCGCTTCGTCAGCGTCGTGATCAGTACCTTGTGATGCTTCTCCGTTTCCCGGTGCACCTCCGTGATCAGATCATCGATCTGACCCTTCACCGGCCGAACCTCCACCTCCGGGTCCAGAAGTCCCGTCGGACGGATGACCTGTTCGGCTCTGAGCAGCTCATGCTCCGCCTCATAGTCCCCCGGCGTCGCCGAGACGAACAGAATCTGATCGATCCGTTCCTCAAATTCGCGGAAATTCAGCGGCCGGTTGTCCAGCGCGCTCGGCAGCCGGAAGCCGTAGTCCACGAGCGTGTTCTTCCGGCTCCTGTCTCCGTTGTACATCGCGCCGATCTGGGGAATCGTCTTGTGGGACTCATCGATGATGATCAGAAAATCGCCCCTGAAGTAATCGATCAGCGTGTACGGCGGCTCTCCCTCCTTCCGTCCCGTCAGATGACGGGAGTAGTTCTCGATGCCGGAGCAGAAGCCGGTCTCCCTCATCATCTCCACGTCGAAATCCGTCCGTTCTCCGATCCGCTGCGCCTCCAGAAGCTTGTCATTCGCCTTGAAACAGCGGATCCGCTCCTCCTTCTCCTTCTCGATCGCCTCGCAGGCGGCGTTCATCCGGTCCTGAGGCACCACATAGAAGGAGGCCGGGTAGATCGGCGCATAGGTGAGCTCCGCCATCGCGTTCCCGTCCACCGGGTTCACCTTCGTGACCCGGTCAATCTCGTCTCCGAAAAACTCCACGCGGAGCGCGTAGTCGTCCGCATCCGCCGGTATGACCTCGACCGTATCGCCCTTCACCCGGAAGGTGCCGCGGTGAAAGTCGATCTCATTCCGCTCGTACTGCATGTCGATCAGCTCGCGGATCAGCTCGTCCCGGTCCTTCCTCATGCCCGGCCGCACCGACGTCATCATATTCATGAAATCGTCCGGCGCGCCGATGCCGTATATGCAGCTGACCGAGGAGACAATGATGACGTCGCGCCGTTCGCTCAGGGAAGAGAGGGCGGACAGGCGCAGCCGGTCGATCTCGTCGTTCACAGCCGAGTCCTTCGCGATATAGGTGTCAGAGGAGGGTACATAGGCCTCCGGCTGATAGTAATCGTAGTAGGATACGAAGTACTCCACCGCGTTCTCCGGAAAAAACTCCTTGAACTCCGAGTAAAGCTGAGCAGCCAGCGTCTTGTTGTGCGCGATCACCAGCGTCGGCTTCTGAAGCTGCTGAATCACGTTGGCCATCGTAAAGGTCTTCCCGGATCCGGTGACGCCGAGCAGCGTCTCGGCCTGATTGCCCCCGCGAAAGCCGTCCACCAGTTCCCGTATGGCCTCCGGCTGATCGCCGGTCGGCCGGTATTCCGAATGCAGTTTGAATTTCATCTCTCTCCTTACATCTGTGAAGCGAAACAAAAAAGTGCCGCGGAGCGAACCCCGGACACTTTTCCTCATTTCCGAACCGGTCTCTTCCGGCGGCCGGGCTGTATGCCCGGACTTAAGTACGCTCTCTTCCGCCTGTCAGACGTTGAGATGACGCCGCACCGTGATCACCGCACCGATCAGCCCCACACCGACTCCGAGAAGCAGGGCGATGGGCACCAGATACTGGAACACATACGCGCCGGTCAGCAGCACATTTCCCATCGTCGTCAGAAAGCCGAAACGGGTCAGGATCTGCACCAGCAGCGCGTTGTAGACAATGTAGAGAATCACCAGCGGCAGCACCGAACCGATCAGCCCAAGCAGAAAGCCTTCCACGATGAAAGGTGCCCGGACGAAGGAATCCGTCGCGCCGATCAGCTTGCTGATGGCGATCTCATTCCGCCTCACCTCGATGCCGGTATTGACGGTATTGGCGATCAGAATTACCGAGACAATCAGCAGAACCGTGATGATGGCCACGCAGGCATAGGTGAAAAGACGGTTGAAACTCTTCAGATTCTTCGCGGCGCCGCTGCTCTGGTTGACTTTTCTGACGCCGTCGATCGCCTTGACGGACTGCACCACCGCGTCCTGGTTTTCCACTTCGTCCACCAGGACGGTGTAGCTCGCGTAACCGGCCAGCGGATTGTCGCCCTTAAAACCCTCGGCCAGCGACGGATCAGAGGAGAAATACTCCTTCTGGTAAGCTGACCAGGCCTCGTCCGCGGACGTATACTTCACGGAGGTCACATGCGGAATCTTTCTGATCTCCTCGCCGATGACGCGGATCCGGTCGTCCGCGGTTCCTTCCTTAAAGAAGACGGTAATGCCCACCTTCTGCTCAAGTCCCGCCCGGAGCGAATCCACATTCATGATGATCGAAAAAAACGCGCCGAATATGAAAATGCAGGCCGTCATCGTCGCGATGGACGCGATCGAGAACATCCGGTTCCGCCCGATGTTCCGGAATCCCTGACGGATCTGATATCCAAGTGATCTAGGCTTCAATATAACCACCCTCCTCGACGTCTCCGGCAATGGCTCCCCTGCGCATCACGATGACACGCTTCTGGAACTGATCCACCAGTTCCCTGTTGTGAGTCACCACGAGAACGGTCGTGCCGCGGTTGTTGATCTCCTCGATCAGTTTCATGATCTCGTAGGAATTTCGCGGGTCCAGGTTTCCTGTCGGCTCATCGGCCAGCAGAATATCGGGCCGGTTCACGATGGCGCGGGCGATGGCGACGCGCTGCTGCTCGCCTCCGGAAAGCTGACGGGGCAGACTCCTGTATTTGCCCGCCAGGCCGACCTCCTTCAGCGTCTGCGGGACGCGCGCGCGGATATCCCGGTTCCGTGCCTCCACCACATGCATCGCGAAAGCGACGTTTTCATAGACATTCAGCTCCGGCAGAAGCCGGAAATCCTGAAAAACCACCCCGATCTTCCGGCGGAAGGCCGGGATCTGGGAATGCTTCATCGTATTGAGCACCTTTCCGTTCACGGTGATGACACCGCCGGTCGGTTCCAGTTCCTTCAGAAGCAGCTTGATCAGCGTCGTCTTTCCGGATCCGCTGTCGCCGACAAGGAAAACGAACTCTCCTTTGTCCACATGCAGCGAGATCTCGTCGACAGCAGGCTGTCCGTTTTCGAACCGCTTGCTGACGCGGTCAAGATCAATCATAAAGCCTCCTTTTGTCACGGAGATCGGATCAGTATTCCAGCGTCTCCATGTATTTCATATACTTGACGACCATCAGCGCAATCTTGAAGGTGATGGCGTCATCGAAAACACGGAGATCAAGCCCCGTGCTCTTCTGAAGCTTGTCGAGACGGTAAACCAGCGTGTTCCGGTGGATGTAGAGCTGGCGGCTTGTCTCGGAAACATTCAGGGAATTCTCGAAGAATTTGTTGATGGTAGCCAGCGTCTCCTCATCGAAGTCGTCCGGCGACTTGTCCGTGAAGATCTCCTTGATGAACATCTTGCAGAGCGGAATCGGAAGCTGATAAATCAGCCGTCCGATTCCAAGCTGGCTGTAGGCAATGATATTCTGCTCCTCGAAGAAAATCTTGCCCACGTCGAGCGCCATCCGCGCCTCCTTGTAGGAACGGCTGACTTCCTTGATCTCTCCCACCGCGCTTCCGTAGGCGACATGGATCGCCCCGTGGTCGCCTTCCGCCAGCGTGGAGACAATGGAGGCGGCGATATCCGCCATCTCCTTCGCGCCGTCCTCGTCGCCCAGCTCCTTGATGATGATGATGGACTTCTCGTCCACCGCCGTGATGAAGTCGTTCTTCGACTTGGCGAACAGGCCCTTCACCGCTTCCAGTGTACTGTAGTCCTTGCTCTGCTCGGATTCAAGAATATAGACGACCCGCTTCACATCCGTCGCGATGTGAAGCCTCTTGGCACGATTATATACATCAACCAGCAGCAGGTTGTCAAGCAGCAGGTTCTTGATGAAGTTGTCCTTGTCAAAGTGTTCCTTGTAGGCAATCAGCAGATTCTGGATCTGGAACGCGGCCAGCTTGCCCACCATGAACGTCTCCTCGCTTCCGGAAGCGACGACGATGTACTCCAGCTGATAGTCGTCGTAGACCTTAAAGTACCGCTGATCGCGGATCTCCTGGGAATCAGCCTGCGAGTCGGCAAAGCTGACGATATCCGAACGGTTCACCGTGACGTCGTCTCTGGTCGACGCCACTACCTTGCCGTCCAGGTTGACGACGGTCAGTTCACATTTTGTGATCGCCTTGATTCCGTTTATGGTATCCTGCAGCACAAGATTCGATAGCATCTGCGTACCTCCGCCCTATCATCGTACTTATTAATGAATTTTAGTCAAATTTCGTCAAATGCCATCTCTAATAATACGTCATTTTCTACAAAGATGAAAGAATAAATGTCAACTCTCTTCCGTTAAACTTCAAACATCAGGTCCGCGTAGGACGGAACGGGCCAGAGGTCCTTGTCCACGATCATCTCAGCGCGGTCAATCGGACGGCGCAGCTCATCCATCGCCGGCACGACCCGGTCGCGGAACATCACGGCCTGCGTCCGTCCGGCCGGGTTCTTTTCCGCCGCCAGCGTCTCCTGTTCCAGACGCTTCATCGCGGTCCGGGCTTCGGAGAGGCAGGTATTGAGCTCCTTCAGGCGCTCCTCCTGCACCGTCGCGGGAATCCCGCACTGCTCCACGGCCACCGCGCTCTCCGCCAGACGCTTCATGCAGGCGATGACCGCCGGAATCAGCTGCTTGCTCGCCAGCTCCAGCATCGTCCTTGCCTCGATGTTGATGTCCTTCGAGTAGGTCTCGTATTTGACCTCCATCCGGCTGGTCAGTTCCTTCTTCGTGAAGACGCCGAACGTCTCGAAAAGCTTCACGGCGCGGTCCGTCGTCAGAGCCGGAATCGCGTCCACCATCGACGAGATAATCGGAAGTCCCCGCCTCTTCGCCTCCGTGACCCAGCTCGGCGAGTAGCCGTTTCCGTTGAAGATGATGCGCTGATGGTCCGACGCGTACTGCCGGATCAGATCATGCACCGCCTCCTGCCGCCTCTCCGGTCCGGCCGCCTCAATCGCGTCCGCCGCCTCGCGGAAGGCCTCCGCGACGATGGTGTTCAGCACCACGTTGGGCGCGGCGATGGAATCCCGCGATCCGACCATGCGGAACTCAAACTTGTTCCCGGTGAACGCGAAGGGTGAGGTGCGGTTCCGGTCGGTGGCGTCCTTGCTGATGTCGTTGAGGTAGGAAACGCCGGTCGCCAGCTTGCCGCCGGACTTGGATCGGTTCACCTGGCCGGTAGACACCAGCTGCTCGATCACATCCTCAAGCTGCTCTCCGAGGAACACCGAGATGATGGCGGGCGGCGCCTCGTTTCCGCCCAGACGGCGGTCGTTTCCGACATCCGAAGCCGATTCGCAGAGCAGGTCCGCGTGGGTATCCACCGCCTTTAAGATACAGGTCAGAACCAGCAGGAACTGAATGTTCTCATGCGGCGTCTTCCCGGGATCAAGAAGATTGATCCCGTCGTCCGTCATCAGAGACCAGTTGTTGTGTTTGCCCGACCCATTGACACCCTCGAAGGGCTTCTCATGAAGCAGGCAGCGGAGGCCGTGGCGCGTCGCCACTCTTTTCAGCGTCTGCATGATCAGCTGATTGTGATCCACCGCCACGTTGACCTTCTCGTAAATCGGCGCCAGCTCGTGCTGAGCCGGAGCCACCTCATTGTGCTGTGTCTTCGCGGGCACGCCCAGCTTCCACAGCTCCACGTTCACGTCATGCATGAAGGAGGCGATCCTCGGCCGGAGCGTCCCGAAATAATGATCGTCCAGCTCCTGGCCCTTCGGCGGCATCGCGCCGAACAGCGTCCGTCCCGTGAAGATCAGATCCATCCGTTTCAGGTAGTTGGCGCGGTCGATGATGAAATATTCCTGCTCCGCGCCCACATACGGCGTCACCCGTTTTGACGTCTTGTTTCCGAGAAGACGGAGAAGCCGTATGGATTCACGGTCGATCGCCTCCATCGAGCGGAGCAGCGGCGTCTTCTGATCCAGCGCCTCGCCGGTATAAGAGCAGAAGGCGGTGGGAATGCAGAGCGTCGCGCCTCCCTCGTCGTGCCGGACAAAGGCCGGGGACGCGCTGTCCCAGATCGTGTAGCCCCTTGCCTCAAAGGTAGCCCGGAGACCGCCCGACGGGAAGGAAGAGGCATCCGGCTCTCCCTTGATCAGTTCCTTTCCGCTGAGCCGCATGAGGATCGTTCCGTCCTCCTTCGGCGCGGTGATGAAGGAATCATGCTTCTCCGCCGTCACGCCGGTGAGAGGCTGGAACCAGTGCGTATAATGGGTCGCGCCCCTCTCCATCGCCCATTCCTTCATCTCATGGGCAATGGTGTCCGCTGTCGCCGGATCCAGCTCCGTTCCGTTTTCAATTGTATTTTTCAGCGCCTCGTAGGCCTTCTTCGGCAGACGCTGCTGCATCGTTCTCTCGTCGAAAACATCTTCGCCGAAGATGCCTGTCAGATCAAGCTGCTCGTTCTCCATCGATTCCTCCTCTTCCCGTCAATTCTGTCTGTCGAGAATCATGCGGATCGCCCGCCTGCGGTTCTCAATATGCATTTCCGAATACGCGCCGCCGTACTCCCCGTCGAAGGTCCAGGGAATCTCCTGCATCGATTCCAGTTCCAGTCTGTCCGTCCGGAAGAAATCGATCAGCTCCGTGTCGTGATTGCCCGTCAGAAGACAGCCTACGATCTCCTGCATCTCCAGAATGTTCTTGGGATTGTGGACCAGCGTGACCTCAAAAAGGCCGTCATCCAGCTCCACATCCTTTCCGGTGATATTCCGGATGCCTCCCACCGAGGTGGAATTGGTGACCATGCCGAAGATATAGTCCTGCTGCGTCATCGTCTGGCTGGTGGTGACGCGCATCATATAGGAGGTGAGATCACCGAGCCTCTTCGTCGCCTCAATCAGATAGGCGACATGGCCGAGCGCGTTCTTCATGTCCTGATTGGTGGCGTAGGCCACATCGGTGAAGGCACCGAAGGCCGCCACATAGATGAACATATGATCCCCGTTGACGATGCCCGCGTCGACCCGGTGCTCCGTGCCGCCGACAATATCGCCGGCCGCCTCAAGCACGTTGGTGGACAGTCCCAGACTCGACGCGTAGTCGTTGGTGGAGCCCACCGGGATATAGCCCACCGGAATATCCTTCCCGCTCCGGAGAAGCCCGGTCACCACTTCGTCGAGCGTCCCGTCTCCGCCCGCCGGAACGATCATGCAGTACTCATCCCGCATCTGTATAATCTTCCGGACTGCGTCTCCGGGCGCCTGCGTCGGGTACACCTCGACCGCATAGCCGGCCTTCGTGAACAGGTCGATCACATCCGGAAGCGACTGCAGGAAAAGCCCTTTGCCGGCCTTCGGATTATAAATTAGAAGAATCCTGTTCGTCATCCTCTTTCCTTTCCCGTTTTCCGGCCGCGGCGCCGCCTTCGGCAGCCGCGGCCGCAGTTTTGATTATCATACCACCGCGGACAGGCGGGTGGCAACCGTCACCGGCGCCGCCTTTCGGAACGCTGTATTTTCAGTCCCCGGCCGCAGGGGTGTCTTGACGCGCCGCCTGCATTTTTCTGTGGACACAAACGCGCATGAAACGTATAGTGGGAACAGCGCCTGTCCCGGACAGCGCGGAAAGGAAACGAATCGGAATGAAGCAGACTGTTCTCATCACCGGAGGCTCGCGCGGCATCGGACGTGCCTGCGCCCTCCGGTTCGCAGCGGCCGGCAGCTGGCAGATCGTCATCACCAGCCGGAACACGGACGGCTCGCTTTTTCGCGCGGAGTCGGCGCTCCGTGCCCTGCCGGATACGGAGGTGCTCGCCGTCCCCGGCGATATCGCGGACGAAGCGTTCGTGAAGGAGCTCTTCACCCGGACCGACCGCGCGTTCGGCGCGCCGGACTGTCTCATCAATAACGCCGGAGTCGATACCGCCGGTCTTCTTCAGGAAACGCCGACAGCGGAATGGGACCGCGTGATGAATGTCAATCTCCGCAGCGCGTTCTTCACCATGCGGGCCGCGATCCCTCTGATGCTCCGCAGGCATCAGGGCTCCATCGTGAACGTCTCCTCCGTCTGGGGCGTCACCGGCGGTTCCTTCGAATCGGTGTACTCCGCCAGCAAAGGAGGACTCATCGCGCTCACGCGGGCGATGGCGAAGGAGCTGGCTCCCAGCGGCATCCGCGTCAACGCCGCGGCGTTCGGCGCCATCGACACACAGATGAACGACCGGCTCAGCGCGGAGGAAAAGGAAGCGCTGGCCGAAGAGATCCCGCTCGGCCGCATGGGCACGGCGGAGGAAGCGGCGGAGCTGCTCTACGGACTGGCTGTCCGTCATCCCTATATGACCGGTCAGGTCGTCACGCTCGACGGAGGATGGACGGTCTGACTAAGCCCGCCGTTTCTTTATCCGGAAAGGCGCCGTCTCGTTCCGCCGTCCGTTCTGTCGAATGATCCGCGCCTTCCGCTTCCTCTCCGACCGGCCGGACAGACCCGTCTCCGACCGGTCCGCCCCGTCCTTCAGCAGATAAAATGCCGTCAGCAGGATCAGCTCCAGCGCGGTCGCGATGTGGTGAACCCGGATATTCGCCCGGATCTCGATCACATACATATGGCCCGCAGCCTGCGCCGCAGCCGTAAAGGCCACCAGCCACGCGGACCACGGAAAGCCGAGCACCATCCGTTCTTCTCCGAGCGGATCGATCAGGGTCTTCCGTCCTGTCCTCATCAGGAGAAGCCCGTCCGCGCTCATCCCGCAGGCGGCCAGATCGTAGAGCAGAGGTGAAATCCGAAGCGCGTCGACCGCCCCCATCATCTGCGCGGTGATGCGGAACAGTCCCACCGACAGCATCATCGCCCCGGCCAGGATCATCAGCAGCGCGGCGCACGACAGAAGGCGGCCGGTTCTCCGCGCTCCGCCGTTTCGTCTCCCTGCTCTCATCTTCCCGCTCTCCTCCATCTGCGCTCTCCGCCCGCCGCACAGCTCCCCTGTCTGTTCCGTTATTCCGGAGCTTTCCGTTTCATATCCGGTTCCCGCCGTCTTTCCGTTTCTCCCGCCAGTGTATCACAGATCCGCCTTCCCCGCTGCCATACTTTCTTCAAGTCACGATCACATTTCCTTCATAATTCGGCGCCAGAATATGATTCGAAAACAAGAACAAGCGATGCGGCATTCATCAGCCGGACAGAACCGGACGGCAGAAGCGGAATGATGAACATCCGAAAGAAGGAGGCTTTTGATTATGAATAAATGGAGAAAATACGGACTTGCCGCCGCGATGGCAGCGGCCATCGGCATGGTCGGCGCGGGTATCTCCGCGAGCGCCGGCACGGCGGAAACGGTAAAGGCGAACCAGAACGAAATCGTTCTCGGCGCCCAGAAGACGGCGGACCGTGACAGCAGCGCGGATTCATCGGATTCCTCCGCGGAATCATCCGGCGCATCTTCTTCCGATACGTCCTCGTCAGGCAGCGATCTGTCGATCGCCGATGTGGCCGAGCAGACCATGCCTTCGATGGTCGCCATCACGAATACGTCGGTCGAGACGATTCAGAAATACTTCGACCGGTACGGCGGCTGGAACGGCAACTCCTATTCCGCAAACGGACAGAGCGCCAACGATTTCTATAATTATTTCTTCGGTAACGGCGGCAATGGAAACGGATTCGGAGGAAATGACGGCGGGAACGATGACGGCAGCGGAGACGGCAGCGGCTACGAATCCATCAGCATGGGCACCGGCATCATCGTGGCCCAGACCGATGATTACGTCATGATTGCGACGAACGCCCACGTCATCTCCGGAGCGGACAAGCTGTCCGTCGCCTTCGCCGACGAGAGCGCGGCGTCCGCCGAGGTGGTCGGATCCGACTCCTCCAGCGATCTCGCCGTCATCCGCGTGAAGGTCAGCGATCTCGACGAGAGCACGCTGAAGGCGATCAAGGTCATCAGCATCGGTTCTTCCGACAAGCTCCGCGTCGGCGAGCAGGTCGTCGCGATCGGCAACGCCCTCGGCTACGGCCAGTCCGTCTCGAGCGGCATCGTGTCGGCGCTGAACCGCTCCATCGAAACCCAGGATGAGGAAACCGGCAAAACCGAGACGACAGAAGGTATGATTCAGACGGACGCCTCCATCAATCCCGGCAACTCCGGCGGCGCACTGCTCAACATGAAGGGCGAGCTCATCGGCATCAACTCCGCCAAGTACGAGGATGAATCCGTCGAGGGTATGGGCTACGCGATCCCCATCGACTACGCGCTTCCGATCCTCCAGAATCTCGCGAACGGCAAGGGCTCGGACGGCAGCAGCAGTTCGAACGGCTCCGTCACGCTCGGCATCACCTGCGTCACCGTGACCGAGAGCGAGGCGAAGCAGTACAACGCGCCGCAGGGCGTCTACGTCTACTCCGTGACGGAGGGCTCCGCCGCTGACAATGCGGGGCTTCAGAAGGGCGACATCATCACCGGATTCAATGATAAGGAAATCACAACCGTGGAAGAGCTGAAGTCCGCGCTCGCCGACTGCAAGGAAGGCGACTCCGTGAAGCTCACAGTCGAGCGGCAGGCGCAGGACGCTTTCAGCAGCGGAGCCACCTCCTATCAGAAGGGTACGCTGACCGTCACCTTCGGAACCGATTCCACTTCGGAATCGACGGACAGCTCCTCCGATGAGAGTGAGCAGCCTGCATAACCGGAACCGTATCAGAAAACAAATCAGAAAGACCCGAAAGAAGGGACGCGCCATTTCCGGCGCGTCCCCTTTTTTGTTTCAGATCAGTGAAATCTCCGTCTGCAGCATCGTGCCGACCGCATCGGCAAAAAGATCGAGGCTCCGGATCCGGGCGAAGCTGCTTCCGTAAATCCGGCGCACCGACGGCAGGTCCTGATCATCCCCCGTGAAAACGGCCATCACGGAAATCCCCTGCATACGGGCGGCGTGCACCTCCTTCGCCGTGTCCTCCACTCCGACAGAGGCAGCGTAGTCCTGAAAGACGCCGGGCGAAGCCGCCACCTTGATGACATCATTCGGCCGGGCATCGGTGAGTGTGATGAGAATCCTGTGTCCGGCCCGTCCGTCCCGCATCAGGCCGGCCGCGAGCCGGACCGCCAGACCGTCCCGGTTCGCCCCGGTCGTCACGTATCGGAAAATATCCCGGTTCTTCTGTGTCTCGCTGTAATCCCGGTAAAGGTTCATCACAAGATATCCGTTCAGCGAGCAGAAGGAGGAGACGCGCACCGGGATGCCGCAGCGTGTCAGCGCCTCCGCGATCATATATCCCTGAGCCGCCACGATCTCCTGACGATGGATCTGGGAGGTGGACGCGTCCAGAAGGAGATCGACCGTCAGATCTCCCTCCGATCCGGGCAGCGTCTTCTCGAAGAGCAGGTCGTCATTCAGCTGAAGGCCGCGCCACACCCGTCCGGCGCAGAACCGGCCGGCCGTCGAGCGAAGCGTTTCCGCATCCATCCGCATCAGAACCGAGTTCCGGATACGCGAGGCGAGCCGCTCGATCTGCACGCGGTACAAGGCCCGGTTTTCGTTGAACGCCTCCTCGTTGCGCTCCGCCTGAAGGAGCGCCTGCCTCCTCATTTTTCCGGCGTACCCATTCTCCAGCATCTCCTTCGTCGTATCGCCCCTCGTCAGATGGAGCCGCACGTCCGCGTGGTTTCCGCAGCAGTACGTCTTCTCGAGCTTCGCCCTCTCCTTCTCATCGATGGCGGATGCGCCGAAATAATTCGTGATGTACTCTTTCAGCCCCTCGTCCGTCTGGGCTGTGTATTTCGCGAAGGAAACACTCAGATGACTCTGGTCACGCGCTTCGCCTCCGTACTCAAAAACATGCTCGCCGTATCCAAAGGCGAGCCGGCGCACCGGCCCTGTCTGATTCCGGTTCCTTCCCCTGAGAAATCCGAACCGCAGAGCGGGCAGGACAGGCCTCAGCCCCCTCCCTGTCCGTTCTTTTCCGGAGCCCGGCTTCCTTTCGAAGCCGAAATACGTTTTCAGCGTCTCTCCGATCGCTTGAATCGCCTCGTCGGTGGAAAGCTCCGGACCGATTTCGATCGCCTCCAGAAGCTTCCGGTCGACCAGATCCGGAAGACCCGAGTCCTCGCCCATGGCATGATGGAGATGACCGCGGAAAATCCAGTCCGCCCGGCTGATCTCCAGTCCCGGTGTCGACGTCTTCAGCACCCGGCGCGCGTACTCGCGCCGGAGATACGGGAACACGGGGCGCTCGTTTTCCTCGTGGCCGAAGGCTGCATTTTCCATCGCGATCCAGAAAAGGCTTTCATAGAGGCCCTGATCCGCCGTCTCATGAAAGGTATGGTAGTACGTCAGCAGCTTCTCCCAGTCATAATGACGGTGAATCGATCCGACGATGCTGTTCCAGTAGAGCTCCGCGCGACCCTCCTCGTCATAGACGCGGAAGCCGGGAGCGACCGAGTAGTCCCCCGCCCCGTTCCAGATCAGATTCGCCGCTCTCTTCTTCTCAAATTCCGTCAGCTTCATCCCGCTCACGGACGGTCTCCGGCCGTCCGTCACTCCTTCCCTGCTCCTGCCCGCGCGGACCCTGTCCGCTCCGGGACTTCCATTCTTCAACCGCCGCGGAAACGGCCGAGGTGTCATCCCGTCTTTTGACGGCTCCGCGGCTGCATGTCCCGCGGTACGCGGTCCGTCAGTCGGTGAACATCTTCGTACGGTCCAGATCGCCGGGAATCCTCACCGATACCATATCGCTGACCAGCTGCCGCTCGTAGGGATCAAAGCACTTGTTGACGAGTCCGAGCGAGAGAGCCGGCACCGCGCCCAGCCCCCGGCGCATCATGTTGACCGCCGCGAGCAGCCCCCGGAGGTCCAGCGCCTTCGTCGAGATCTCGCCGCCCTCGCACTTCCGCCGGATGTCATGGAAGAGGCGTGAGAAGAGCGTCGCATAATCCTCCTTCAGGGTCGGGAAGCGGTGAAGGATCAGCTTCTTCAGATTTTCCTCGCTGATCACCGGCATCTCGATGACCATAAAGCGGGATGCCAGCGCCTCGTTGACCTCCCTTGTCCCCGCATAGCCGTAGTTCATCGTGGCGATGAAACGCGACGCGCCGCCCAGCATGATCCGGTCGTATCCCGGCACGTCGATGATCCGCCGGAAATCGAGCGTCGCGTGCAGGACCGCCAGCGCTTCATTCTTGGCCATATTGATCTCGTCCAGCACGCCGAACCCGCCTTCCTCGGCCACCCGGAGGATCGGTCCCTTACGGAGCCGCACCGCGCCGTTCTCGAATGTATCGGTGCCGATCAGCGAAGCGGCGTCCGTGTTGATATAGAGGGAGATGTCCCACTCCGGTCTCATGAAGGCCGCCGCGAGCCCCTGGGCGAGAACATTCTTGCCCGTCGCCTTCGGACCGGCCAGCAGCAGATGCTCGCCGGCCAGCAGCGTCGCGCAGGCCTGCTCCCAGACTTCTTTGCCGTAGTAGCGGTACTCCGGATTCGGGATCCGCTTCCGTCCCGCCTCACTCAGCTTGTAGTAGCGTCTGAAATGCTCAATGTCCGTCAGAATCCGTTCCGAGACGCCCTGTTCCCGTAAAAATTCGATCATAACCGCTCCGTTTCTCTGAACTGTCTCCGGTCCGTTGACCTTCACGTCAGACCGGTTTGAAAAAGGCAGCCTGACGGTCGCCGGACCGTCAGACTGCCAATGAAAGGCAATCGCAGGTAATGCAGGATCACAGGTCAGGCTGCCGCCGCGCTGGCGCTTCTGCCCGTCCTTGCCCTCATGACAACGAGGATAAGATAGACAGCGGTGAAAGCCGCTCCGACCGCGTAGGCCGTGCCCCACGGCATCGCCTCGCCGCCCGCCACCTGGGCCGGGTTGTGAACGATGAACGTGCAGGTCGCAAAGGCATAGAAGCAGCCCGGAAGCATCGGCATCCACGCGAATTTCGCCTTGCCGTGCTCGACCAGATAGACCGTGATGCAGGCCAGCGCGAACAGGGAGATCATCTGGTTCGCCCATGCGAAATATCTCCACAGCTTGCCGAAGCCCTCGCTGTCGAACTTCGCCCAGACGAGGACCAGCGCCACCAGCGCGTAAATCGGGATCGCCAGGCTGAAGCGCTTCGCGTTGGTGTCCTGCCGGATATGGATCGTATCCGCCAGCGTCAGACGGAGCGCACGGAGCGCGGTGTCGCCGGAGGTGATCGGAAGCACCACGACGCCGACCAGGGCGATGATGCCGCCGACCGAACCGAGCGCGTCCTTGCAGAGCACCACGACGACGCCCGTCGCCGCCATCGCGGTTCCGTCCGGACTCGAGAAGGCGCCCGCGTCGGAGACAAGAACCTTGCCCATGTTGATCATGCCCATCGCGCCGGCCGCCCAGCACATCGCGATGAAGCCCTCAAGGATCATCATGTTGTAGAACGTCATGCGGCCTTCCTTCTCGCTCTCCATCGTCCGGGAGATCAGGGCTGTCTGGGTGGAATGGAATCCCGAGAGGATACCGCAGGCCACCGTCAGGAAGAAGACCGGGATGAAATGATGCGCCGAGAAATAAGTGCCGTAGGCGAAGCCGCCGGCGACGTTCCAGCCGTCCCAGAGATTGGTCAGCGGATAGCCCTTCGCGAAGATCGCGATGAAGATGCCGACCGCGGAGAACAGCAGGATCATGCCGAAGACCGGATAGATCCGGCCGATGATCTTGTCGATCGGGAAGACCGTCGCAATCAGATAGTAGATGAAGATCACAGCGTAGACAATCCAGATGCCCGCGGTGTGGGGATCATTGCTGATGCCGAGGATACCGGTCGCCGCAATGTCGCCCGGCGTGTAGATGAAGACCGCGCCCACCAGCAGAAGCAGGATGCAGACGAAAAGATTGTAAACCCAGTAGACGCCCTGATTGGTGTATTTCCGGATCATATCCGGCATCTGGGTTCCGCCGTCGCGCGTGCAGATCATGCCGCTGAAGTAGTCATGCATGGAGCCGCCGATGACATTGCCGATCGGGATCGCCAGAAAAGCGATGGGTCCGAAGAGGATTCCCTGAATCGGTCCGAGAATCGGTCCGGTGCCTGCGATATTGAGCAGGTTGATCAGAGAATTTTTCCAGGTGGGCATCGGAACGTAATCCACGCCGTCCTGCTTAGCGAAGGCAGGCGTCTCGCGGTCGTCCGGCCCGAAGACATGCTCGCAGAACTTTCCGTAGGCTGCACCGCCGACGAAAAGGATCAGGAGCCCGAGAATGAATGAGGCCATAGCGTTTTCCCCTTTCCTTTTTTGCCGCTCACCATGAACGGTTATCACTAATATTAGCGTCAGGAAGGGAAATGTTCAACAAAAATATTTATAATTTCTTCAGAATTATAAACACATTATAAATTCAACCGATACTGCATCACCATGAACAGCGGCTTGACCGCGGTGACCTCTCCGTAATCCTTCGCGTCGAGCGCCACCGACGAATCCGTTCTCTTCAGATCGTCCGCCAGGGCGGCGAGCGCTTCCTCCGTGCTCACCGCCCTGCCCTCCCGGACGATCCGGATCATCCTCGAAAGCACGGCCGGATGCGCGTAGGCGGCCGGAACCGGAAACTGCGGAAATCCCTTCAGATTCGCCTGAACCGCCTCAAGCGCAAGGCCCCACTCCTTCTCCGCCGCTTTCCGGCTCCACCCCGGCGCAGGAAGGATCCGGCTGTTGATCATCACGAACATGCACGCGATGCCCCCAAGAAGCCAGGGAAACGCCGGTCCGACGCCGCCGGTCCGGAGCACGAAAAAACCATATACCGCGGCCGCGCAGCCGGCCAGAAACAGCGCGAGGGCGATGCGCCGGTCCGACGGCCGGACCGCATCCGCCTTCCTCTTTTTCGCGGCGCAGGCGGCAAGACGCTGCGAGAGCGCCGGTCTCTTTTCGAGAAACGTCTCCGCCTCTTCAAGCCGCCGGACGGTCTTTTCCGCCTCCGGCATGAGCGGACGTTCGAGAAGCTCGCGCTCCTTCCGCTCCTTTTCGGCCTTCTCCTCCTCGCCCTTCCGGCTCATCAGGCTGATCTCCGGATGATGCTCCCGGATATCCTCGAACATCCGGTCTGCGTCGTGTACATAGCGGAAACGGACCGCCTCCTCCTGCCCGCCGCCGTAATCGAACACGATATAGAGAACCGGCGTGAGAAAAGCCTTTCCGGTGGCGGGACTCACGGCCACTCTCTTGTAAATCCTCGCAATCTCGCTCCAGAGCAGGTAGCGGCGGCGCGGGAGAAGACCGCCCGGAAGATAGACCGCCCTCTCTCCCAGCGCGCAGAGATCGTAGTTCCGCAGCGTCTTCCTGTCCGCCTTCCGCTCTTCCTCCGTAAGCCTTCCGGCTCCCAAAGCCCTGACCGCCATCTGTTTTTCTCCTCCCCGCCGGTCCTGCCGACCGTTGAATTGTGCACGCTTTTTGGTTCCGATCGTCTTATTGACTTCGCATCTTTATGAACGTATGATGAACGCATCCTCCTCCCGCCAAAGGAGACCTATGGATTACGATGCCTTCTGTTACCGACTGTTCCCTCTGATCAATGAAATGCTGCCCGCCATGTATCATGCCGCAGGCAGTCTCGAATGGACCGATCTGGAACCCGTCATCCGGAAACAGCTGGATATCCGCCGCGCCGTGAAGGCCGGTGCCCGTTCATCGGACAGCTTCCGCTCCCGCCTTACGCCCCGGGGCGCGGCTCTCTACGACGAGCTGCACTGCCTCCGCTCGGAGATTGCCCGCCGGCAGGCCTGTCCGCCCTACATCATCTTCTCCAACCGGACGCTCTATGAGATGGCTGTGCGTCAGCCCTTCACGATTCCCGAACTGACCGCCCTTCACGGCGTCGGGGAAAAGAACTCGAAGCGCCACGGCAAGGCGTTTCTCGCCGTGGTCACCGGCTTCACCGGAGGAAACCGTTTCCCGGCCGAGGCGGAACTGCCGGAGCGGCTTGAAGAGATTCCGTCCCCGGAAGAGTGCCCTCCCGGACCGGACGTGCCTCCGGCCGGCGTCACCGCCGCGGTCTGACCCGCGCGGCGCGGACGCACCGGCCGGCGCGTCCCGTACAGCGCATCGAAGCGCTTTCAGACTGCGTTCACAGCCGGATGGCTGCCTTCGCCGCGCTTCCGGAAAACGCTGTGTACGAAAAGGTCCGTGAAACTGATTGCTCGTTTCACGGACCTTATGATCATGCCACCCGGACAGCGATCAGCGCTTGCTGAACTGCGGCGCGCGGCGTGCGGCCTTGAGACCGTATTTCTTTCTTTCCTTCATTCTCGGATCACGTGTCAGGAAACCGGACTTCTTCAGCGCCGGTCTGAAATCCGCGTCCGCCTTGCAGAGCGCACGGGACAGACCATGACGGATCGCGCCGGCCTGGCCGGTGTAGCCGCCGCCATGAACGAAGACGGTGACGTCATACTTGTTCTCCGTGCCGGTCACGGCGAAGGGCTGACGGACGATCATCTTCAGCGTCTCCATGCCGAAGAAATCATCGATATCACGCTTGTTGACGGTGATCTTGCCTGTGCCTGCGGTCAGATACACTCTTGCGACAGAGCTCTTTCTTCTACCTGTACCATAATACTTTTCGCTTGCCAACGTCGTATCCTCCTATCACAGCTTCAGCTCTTCCGGCTTCTGAGCGGCCTGCTCATGATCCGGACCAGCATAGACATGAAGTTTCCTGTACTGGCTGTCACCGAGAACTCCGTGCGGAATCATACCGCGGACTGCATGCTCGACGACCTTCTCCGGTTTCTTCTGAAGCATTTCCTTCAGCGTCGTGTACTTCGCGCCGCCGACATAATCGGAATGTCTGAAGTAGACCTTCTGCTCCAGCTTCTTGCCGGTCACCTTCACCTTGGCCGCGTTCACAATGATCACATAGTCGCCTGTATCCACATACGGCGTATAGATCGGCTTATTCTTTCCTCTTAAGATTTTGGCTGTCTCCGATGCCAGACGACCGAGTGTCATGCCATCCGCATCGATGACATACCACTTACGCTCGACGTCTTCCGCCTTCGCCATAAACGTACTCATGGAATTTCCTCCTGAAAGCAGCATTCAAATCATTCATACGGTTTCTCTCCCGGGGCTACCACATGCCCGGCAGGAGATGACGCAAAGCCGCACCGGGGCAGGCCGGTCATTTGCGCAGAAATACAGGGCGACACGGGATTGTCGCACCAAAGTATTATAAGAGTCGCCGTACAGGCATGTCAAGGTGCATTTTGCGCAAGCTTGACGAAGATTCGGCGAGGCCATATAATCAGAAATAAAATGCAAAGAAAGGCGCGTGCAATGGGGTCAAATTTCAACGATGACAGCATCCTTGCGAGGTTCTTCGGAAAGTCCTCGAACTACACGGACATTCCGAACCATCTTTATACTGATTATAACGTAAAGAAAGGCCTTCGCAACGAGAACGGAACGGGCGTGCGGATCGGACTGACGAGAGTCTCCGACGTCATCGGCTACACAGCCGGTGAGGACGGCCGGCCGGTTCCCTGCGAGGGTGATCTGCTCTTCCGCGGCTACAGCATCCGTGATCTGATCACCCACCGTCAGGGAAACTACGGTTTCGAGGAAACCTGCTTTCTGCTGCTCTTCGGATTCCTGCCGGACCGCCAGCAGTTCGCCGATTTCAAGAGCTCTCTGGCGGCGCGCTACGAGCTGCCGGACAATTTTCTCGTCAACGAGGTGCTGCGCGCTCCTTCCCGAAACCTGATGAACCGTCTCCAGACCCTGACGCTGTCTCTCTATAATTATGACGACGACCCGGACAACACGGATGTCTACCAGACGCTGCTGAAGGGGCTCAACCTGATCGCCAAATTCCCGGCTCTGGGCTGCTACGCCTATCAGGCGAAGATGCACGACCTCTACCGGAAATCGCTGGTGATCCACTATCCGCGCCCCGAGTACTCGATCGCGGAGAACCTGCTCTACATGCTGCGCCATGACGGCCACTTCACCCAGAAGGAGGCCAATCTTCTTGACGCGATCCTCGTGATTCACGCGGATCACGGCGGCGGCAACAACTCCACCTTCACCGACGTCGTCATCGGTTCCACCGGCACGGACCTCTACTCCGCCATCTGCGGCTCCATCGGCTCGCTGAAGGGACCGAAGCACGGCGGCGCCAACATCTCGGTGGCCCAGATGATGAAGGAGGTCATCGCAAAGACGCACTACAGCCACGACAAGGACACGATCGTCAGGGTCGTCAACGGCATTCTCGACGGCGAGTACTTCGATCACAGCGGTCTCGTCTACGGCTTCGGCCACGCGGTCTACACGCTCTCCGATCCGAGAGCGGAGCTGCTCCGTGATCTCTGCCGCCAGCTGGCCGAGGAGCAGCAGTGCCTGGATCAGTTCGAGTTCTACGAGCTCTTCGAGAAGACAGTGAAGGAGGTCACCTATGAGCGGAAGCACAAGGTGCTTCCCACCAACGTCGACTTCTACTCCGGCTTCGCCTACAACATGCTGGGGATCCCGGAGGATCTCTTCACGCCGCTTTTCGCCATCGCCCGGGTCTCCGGCTGGGTGGCGCACAATGTGGAGAACAAGCTCTATGACGGCCGCATCATGCGGCCCGCCACCAAGTACGTCGGCGAGCGTCTCGACTTCGTCGACATGAAGGACCGCTGATCCCGTTCCGGGACAAAGGAGGCGCCGCACAGACCATTCCGCGCGGCGCCTCTTTTCTTCTGCCTTTTCTCTCAGTTTCCCACTTCCAGCGAGATCTCGTCAAACTTCGCGAGAATCTCCCGGATATCCATATTCTTCTTTTCCTCGCCCGACCGGTCCATGATCACATGGCCCTCATGCATCATCAGCAGGCGGTCCCCGTATTCCACGGCGTAGCGGAGGTTATGGGTGACCATGATCGTCGTCAGACGCTTCTCCGCGACGATCCGGCCGGTCAGCTTCATGATGATTTCGGCCGTCTTCGGGTCAAGAGCCGCCGTATGCTCGTCGAGTATCAGGAAATCAATCGGCGTCATGGTGGACATCAGGAGCGCCAGAGCCTGACGCTGCCCTCCGGACAGCGTCTTCACCTGAACGTCAAGCTTGTCCTCAAGCCCGAGCCCGAGCGGCTCCAGCATCGAGCGGAAGGCGTCCCTCCGCCCCTTGTCCGCTCCGCGCGTCAGGTTGTAGGGCTTTCCCTTGTTCTCGGCCAGCGAAAGATTTTCCATGATCGTCATATCGGGACAGGTCCCCAGCGCCGGATTCTGGTAGACACGGCCGATCCGGCGGTGCCGCACATAGTCCTTCTGACGCGAAATATCCTGATCCCCGATGATCACCTGGCCCTCATCCACATCGATGGAGCCGCAGATGATGTTGAGCATCGAGGTCTTGCCCGATCCGTTCGATCCGACGACCGAGACGAACTGCCCGGTTCCGATCTTCAGGCTGAAGTCCCGGAAGAAACAGATCTCGTTTACGGTTCCGGGATTATAGGTCTTTCTGATATGCCGGAGCTCAAGCATCCTCACTCGCCACCTTTCTCTTCTTGTCCATCGAGATCACAAGGATGACGAGGAAAAGCGCCGCCGTGATCAGCTTCATGTCGCTGGCGTTGGTAAGGAAATGCACCGCGGCCGCCACGCAGGCCTTGTAGAGAATCGATCCGATGATGACCGATGTGGTCACATTCCAGAGGGTCACACGCCGGAACAGCGTCGTTCCGATGATGACCGAGGCCAGCCCGATCACCATGGTGCCCGTGCCCATCGAGACGTCCGCGTATCGCTGCTGCTGCGCATAGAGGCACCCGCTCAGCGTGACGAGTGCATTTGCAATGATCAGTCCTACAATCCGGACCTTGCCCTTGTCCACGCCGAGTGTCGTGACGATGGTGTCGTTGCTGCCCACCGCCCGGAGCAGGAAGCCCGATTTCGTGCGCATATACCAGTCAAGCGCCAGCTTCACGCAGATCACGATGAGCAGCAGGATAAGCGAAGTCCGGTAATCCGCCATCACGGCCGGAAAACGGTTCACAAACCCGTTGTCAAAGATGGTCTCCTCGCTGTAGAGCGGAATATTCGCGCGCCCCATAATCCGGAGGTTGACGGAATAGAGAGCCGTCATCATGATGATGCCGGAGAGAAGATCCCTGACATGGAGCTTCACGTGAATGACGCCGGTCAGAAACCCGACGAATCCTCCCGCCGCAAACGCAATCGGCAGCGTGAGGATCGCGGGAACGCCTTTCGTGATGAGGAGCGCCGCGATCGCGGCGCCCATCGGAAAGCTTCCATCCACGGTCAGATCCGGGAAATCCAGAATCTTGTACGTGATGTAGATACCCAGGGCCATGATCGAATAGATGAAGCCCTGCTCGAAAACACTGATGACTAACTGCATGACTCCTCTTCCTTACGACTCGGTCTGCGTGCTCTTCTCGACGGAATCGAAGGTTGTGACTCCTTCGCCCGTGTACGCGTCCGGCACCGTGATGCCGAGATCCGACGCAGCCGCCGTGTTGACATAGGCGCTCGGCGATGTGATCGTCTCGAAGGGAAGATCCGACGCCTTCGCCTCGCCCTTCAGTACCTTCGCGGCCATCGCGCCGGTCTGCATTCCCAGCTCATAGTAATCGAGGCCCTCGCAGCCCACGCAGCCGGCCTTCACCTGATCGATCTCGGATCCGAAGACCGGAATCTTCGCCTTGTTGGCCGCATCCAGCTCGGCGGATAGAGCCTGCACCACCGTGTTGTCTGTCAGATTGGAAATGCAGTCCACCTTGCCCGCAAGGTCCGCGGCCGCCATCGGCACGTCGGACAGCTGACTGATCGCGGAATCCACGATCTCAAAATCATACTTCGGAGCCAGCTCCTTGTAGATCGCGATGGTGGAATCCGAGTTGGTCTCGGAAGAGGTGTGAAGGATGCCGATGGTTTTCGCGTCCGGAAGGAAGGCCCGGATCATCTTCAGCTGATCCTCCACCGGAAGCGCGTCTGATGTTCCCGTGATGCTGCCGACCGGCGTGCCGTCCTCCTTCGCCAGCTGCGCCGCGACCGGATCAGACACCGCCGTGTAGATCACCGGAATATCCGTATCCTTCGTGGAGTTGTACGCGGCCATCGCGCTCGGCGTCGCGATCGCGCAGATCAGATTCACGCCGCCGGAGACAAAGCTGTCCGCAATCGTCGCCGCCGTGCCGGTGTCCGCGTTCGCGTTCTGGAGGTCGATCTTAAGATTCGTCCCTTCGATGAAGCCCGCCTTCGCGAGTCCGTCGACAAAGCCCTTCCGGCAGTCGTCGAGGGAGCCGTGCTCGGCAAACTGGGAGATGCCGATGGAATAGTTTCCCTCCACAGGCTCCGCCGCCGAAACCGTGCTCTCCGCACCCGATACGGTGGCCGCCGAATCGGACGCGAACGCCGGAACTGTCATGGATACCGCGCACGCGGCCGCCGTCAGCGCTGCAAGAATGCTCTTCTTCATCATAGAATCCTCCTTTTCTTCAGAACAAGCCTGATCAAAAAGAAACGCCCCAGACATACAGATACGATGTCTGAGACGATATCAACCGCGGTGCCACTCAGATTGCCGGACCATCATCCGGCCTCTTTCATGTTCCGCCTCCAAAGTCCATTCACGTGCTTCTCTCCTGCAGCCCTCTCACCCCCGGCCGCTCTCTGTGAGGTCTTCCGCGCGCTACTCCTCTTTTTCACAGGCGCTTTATAAAGTTGAACAAAGAATAACGCCCGTCCCTCAATTTGTCAAGGTCATGCGTCACTGTACGAAAAAGGAAACATGTCATCATCCGGATAGCGGATCGCAAGAAGCACGAGTCCTTTCGCCACCGCGGTCGGACCGGCCGCTTTCCGGTTCCTCGCCTCGAGCGCCTCCCGCATATGCTCCGGAGGATACGCGCCGCTTCCGATCTCGATCAGGGTGCCGGCCAGAATCCGGACCATATTGTAGAGGAAGCCGTTCCCGGTCACGCGGAAGATCACCCGCTCTCCCTCTCTCCGGACGCCGGCGGAAAGGATCCGGCGGACCGTCGTCTTCGAGGAATAGCCGGACGAACAGAAGGAGGCAAAGTCATGCTCCCCGATGATCATGCGCGCAGCCTTGTCCATCGCCTTTTCGTCCAGCGGATAGTGGTAGTGAAACTCGGTGTGCCGGAACAGCGGATCCGGATGGGTCCGGTTCAGGATCCGGTACTCATACGTCTTTACCGTCCGCTGGAACCGGGGATGCCAACCGTCCGGCACGCGTTCGGAGCGGACCACCCGGATATCCTCCGGCAGCCGCGCGTTCAGCGCGAACGCGATTTTGGAAGGAAGAATTCTCGTCTCCACATCAAAGACGGCGACATTTCCTTCCGCGTGGACACCCGTGTCCGTCCGGCTTGCGCCGATCGTCCGGACCGGACGCTGAAAGAGGTCCGAGACGGCGTCGTTCAGCACGTCCTGGACCGCCGTCCCGTTCTTCTGGCACTGAAATCCCACATAGGCCGTTCCATCATAGGCCACCGTCAGTTTGATTCTCACAGCTTCAGTACTCCCAGCACAATGCAGGCGGCGAGATACGCGCCCGCCAGCGCGTAAGCGGCCGCATCCCGCTTCCGGTAGCGCAGCGGTTTCATCCGGGTCCGGCCTTCGCCACCGTGATAGCACCGGGCCTCCATCGCCAGCGCGAGATCGTTGGCCCGCCGGAAAGCAGATACGAACAGAGGCACAAGAAGCGGAATCATCGCCCGCATCCGTTCGATGAATTTCCCCGACTCGAAATCTGCGCCGCGAGCCATCTGCGCCTTCCGGATCTTGTCCGTCTCCTCGGTCAGAATCGGGATAAAACGGAGCGCGATCGACATCATCATCGCGATCTCGTGGACGGGCACGTGAAGCACGCCGAGAAACGCAAAAACACGTTCCATCGCGTCCGTCAGCTCATTAGGCGTCGTTGTCAGCGTCATGACGGACGAGCCGGCCACCAGAAGCACGAGACGCACGCCCATCAGAACCGCCTGACGGATGCCTTCCTCCGTGATGCGGAGAATGCCGAACCGTACCAGCACCGTTCCCGGCGTCAGCAGAATGTTGAAAATCATCGTGATCGCGAGAATGAAATAGACCGGTCTGAGGCTCTTTGCGACGAAAGACGGCGGTACCTTCGAAAGCCCGACCAGAGCTGCCAGCACGAGAAACGCGAACACATAGCCGGCCGGTCCCCGCACGACAAACAAGGAGACGATATAGAGGATCGTGCCGATGAACTTGACCCGCGGATCGAGCCGGTGCAGGATCGAATCCGCCGGATAATATTGACCGAGCGTCAGTTCTCTCATTTCGCCGTTCCTCTCCCGTCTCCGCCGGACAGCGCCTTCCGCTTCGAAAGCGCCATCAGAATGCTCCGCTTCGCCTCGGAGACCGTCATCGCCGTCACATCCACATCCATTCCCCGGTCGCGGAGAGCATGCATGATATACGTGACCTGAGGCGCCGCCAGCCCCATCTTCTCCAGTTCCCGGTAATGCGTAAAGACCTGACGGGGCGTGCTGTCAAAGGCGATCCGGCCGTCGTTGACCACAAGGAGACGGCTCGCGTACCGGGCGACATCCTCCATACTGTGGGAAACCAGGATCACCGTGATGCCTCTCGAATCCCGGAGATGCTTCACCAGCTGCAGCAGCTCGTCGCGACCGGCCGGATCGAGTCCGGCGGTCGGCTCGTCGAGGATCAGGACCTCCGGATCCATCGCGAGAACGCCTGCGATGGCGACGCGCCGCTTCTGACCGCCGGAGAGCTCGAAGGGAGACGCGCCGTACAGCGTCTCGGAAATTCCAACCTGACGCAGCGCCTTCTCCGCGCGCGCCTTCTGTTCCTCCTCCGGAAGTCCCTGGTTCTTCGGTCCGAACATCACATCCTTCAGCACATCGGTCTCGAAAAGCTGGTTCTCCGGGTACTGAAAAACGAGTCCCACATGGGTTCTCAGGGAGCGGAGATCATAGCCTGCTTCCCAGATATTTTTCCCTTCGAAGAGCACCTCTCCCGACGTGGGCCGGATCAGCCCGTTGAAAAGCTGGATCAGCGTGGATTTGCCGCTGCCCGTGTGGCCGATCACACCGACGAACTCACCCTCTCCGATCCCGAGGCTGATGTGCGACAGCGCAGATACCTCGTAGACTGTACCCTCGCCGTAGATGTAGCAGACGTCCTTCAGTTCGATCAGCATAGCGCCTCCACCAGCTCCTCCGCCGTCAGAATGCCCTCCGGAATGTCCACGCCGGCCTGACGGAGCTCCCAGGCGAGCTCGGTTGCCTGGGGAACGGCCAGACGCAGCTTCTTCAGCTCGTCCACCCGCGAAAAGACCTCCCTTGGCGTGCCGCTCATCACGATCTCGCCGTCGTTCATGACGTAGACATGGTCCGCGAAGACCACCTCTTCCATGTAATGCGTGATCAGGATCACCGTCACGCGCTCCTGCCTGTTGAGCTCCCGGACCACCCCGAGCACCTCGCGGCGGCCGTCGGGATCGAGCATCGCGGTCGGCTCATCCATCACAATGCACTCGGGATGCATCGCCACCACGCCCGCAATCGCCACACGCTGCTTCTGCCCTCCGGAAAGACGGTTCGGCGAACGGTCGCGGAATCCGAGCATGCCGACCCGGTCGAGCGCCTTCTCCACTCTTGTCCAGATGTCCTCTGTCGGCACGCCGAGATTTTCCGGTCCGAAGGCCACATCCTCGTCCACCACGGTTCCGATGATCTGATTGTCCGGGTTCTGGAAGACCATGCCGGCTTTCTGCCGGATCCGCCAGAGATCGCTCTCAGCGGCCGTATTCACGTCATCCACCCACATCGTCCCTCTGGTCGGAACAAGCAGCGCGTTGATCTGCTTGGCGAGCGTCGATTTTCCCGATCCGTTGTGCCCTAGAATCGCGATGAAATCGCCCTTTTTCACGTCAAGATCGACGTCGCGGATGGCGCTGACCTTCTCCCCGGTCTCGGAATCGTCGCTGTACTTGATGTAGTCGTAGCCCAGATGGCTCGCTCTGATGATCGACATCGCCTCTCACCTGCCGTTTCCGCCCGCCGCGCGGATCAGATTCCAGACCTCATCCCGGCCGGTCCTCTTCAGTGAGGAAAAGGCGATCACCGGCGTCTCCTCCTTCACCTTCAGCACGGTCCGGATCACCCGGATCGCTTTCTCCGTCTGCGAGGGCTTCAGCTTGTCCGCCTTAGTGGCGATGATAACCGGCTCCATCCCGCTGGACACGATCCAGTCATGCATCTGCCGGTCGTTCGCTCCCGGCTCGTGCCGGATGTCCACCAGCAGAAAGACGGCGCGGAGAGATGCGGAGGAATGCAGATACCGCTCGATCATCTCTCCCCAGAGAGCCTTCACCTTCTCGGAAGCATTCGCGTAGCCGTAGCCGGGGAGGTCGACGAGATAGCAGTCCGGCGCAAAATCCGGCCGCAGCTCGCCCTCGTTGATCCGGTAATAGTTGATGGTCTGCGTTTTGCCAGGCTGAGCCGACGTACGGGCCAGCGACTTTCTCTCAAGCAGCGCGTTGATGAGCGAGCTTTTCCCTACGTTCGATTTTCCGGCGAAGGCCACCTCATACTGCCTGTTCTCCGGCAGTGTGCTGGTGACGCCGCAGACGGTTTCGAGAACCGCCGACCGAATCTTGTTCATCCTCTCTCCATTTCGTATGCGGCGGGCGCGCCGTAAGCGCGCCCGCCTTCCGTCATTTACCGCATACCGGCGGAGCCCGGTGTACCGCCGCGCAGACGTTTCTTACGCGGTCTCCGTTCTGGTCTTCTTTTTTCTCCCGTCCGGGAGCTCCGGCTTTTCGGACCGGCCGTGCACCATCTCCGGAGCGACCGCGCCGCCCACATTTTCGCGGCGGATAATGCATTCCGTGATGGTCTTGTCAGACGGCACCTCGTACATCGGATCCATCACGGTCTTCTCCATGATGGCGCGGAGCCCGCGCGCACCCGTCTTCCGTTCCAGCGACTCATGGGCAACTTCACGAAGGGCGTCCTCCTCGATGGTGAGACGTACGCCGTCCATCTCAAACAGCTTCTGGTACTGCTTCACCAGAGAGTTCTTCGGCTCCTTCAGAATCCGTACCAGCGCGTCCTCGTCCAGCGCATCCAGCGGGACGATGACCGGGATCCGGCCGATCAGCTCGGGGATCAGTCCGAATTTTACGAAATCCTGCGGCATCACGGCCTTCAGGATCGCGCTCTCGTCCCGCTCCTTCTCCGTTTTCCGAAGCTCTGCCCCGAAGCCGATGGATTTGGTATCCAGCCGGGATTCGATGATCTTGTCCATCCCGACGAAGGCGCCGCCGCAGATGAACAGGATGTTCGTCGTGTCGATCTGGATCATCTCCTGCTGGGGATGCTTCCGCCCGCCCTGCGGCGGAACGGAGGCGTTGGTGCCCTCGATGATCTTGAGCAGCGCCTGCTGCACGCCCTCGCCCGAGACGTCGCGGGTGATGGATGCATTCTCCGATTTCCGGCCGATCTTGTCGATCTCATCGATGTAGATGATGCCGCGCTGCGCCCGCTCGATATCATAGTCTGCGGCCTGAATCAGCTTGAGCAGGATGTTCTCGACGTCCTCGCCGACATAGCCCGCCTCGGTGAGCGTGGTGGCGTCCGCGATCGCAAACGGCACGTTGAGCATCCGCGCGAGCGTCTGGGCGAGCAGCGTCTTGCCGGAGCCGGAAGGGCCGAGCATCATGATGTTGGACTTCTGAAGCTCCACATCGTTATCCTTCGGCGCCAGCAGGCGTTTGTAGTGATTGTAGACGGATACCGCCAGTACCTTTTTCGCGTCATCCTGACCGATCACGTACTGGTCGAGAAAGTTCCTGATCTCTGCCGGCGTCCGGAGGTGAATGTCTCCGTCGCTGTATCTGGCGGACGGCTCCTCCGAGAGCATCTCATTGCAGATACCGACGCACTCGTCGCAGATGTAGACGCCGTTGTCCCCGGCGAACAGCTTGTGAACCTCGTCCGCGCCCTTGCCGCAGAAACTGCACTTAAGCTTTGAGCCTGACTGTCTGGCCATTCATTTTCTCCTTTATATAAAAAGCCGCCGCAGAGTATACCGTCCGGCCGCCCCGTTGCCGAAAGCCACACGAGGCGGGTCCGGACAGATTCCGACTGCGACAGCCTTCCCGCTTACCATTTATAAAACCTGAATTTCCGCGTAGGATCATCCTTCCAGCGCGGTGAGGAAATGGATTCCCCGCCGTGCTTACCGGTTCGCGACCACGCTGTCGATCAGACCGTAGGCAACTGCCTCGTCCGCCGTCAGCCAGTGATCCCGGTCTGTATCCCGGGCCACCTCTTCCACCGACCGTCCGGTGTTGGCGGCAAGAAGCTCATTCATCTTCTGTCTGGTCTTGCGGATATGCTCCGCATCGATCAGCATGTCGGATGCCTTGCCCTGCGTTCCGCCGGAAGGCTGATGAATCATGATCTCCGCGTTGGGAAGCGCCTGACGCTTGCCCTTCGCTCCGCCGGCCAGCAGGAACGCGCCCATGCTGGCGGCCATACCGACGCAGATCGTCGAGACGTCGCACTTGATGTACTGCATGGTATCGTAGATCGCCATCCCCGCCGTCACGGATCCGCCCGGCGAATTGATGTAAAGGCTGATATCCTTGGACGGATCCTCCGACTCGAGGAACAGCAGCTGGGCCACAATCACGCTGGCCGAAGCGTCCGTCACCTCCGAATCGAGAAAGATGATCCGCTCCTTCAGAAGTCTCGAGTAGATATCATAGCTGCGCTCCCCCTGCGCGGTCTGCTCGATGACATAGGGGATCAGTGCGTTGCTGATCAAATTCAGACCTCCCTGGCGTTCTCAGCGATCAGCGAGATCGCCTCCTGAACGGCGATGTCCTTCTTCATCTGTTCCTTCTCGCCGTCTCCCATCGCCGCTTTCAGCTTATCCGTCTCCATCTTGTACTGCTTCGCGATCTTCTCGATCTCCTCATCAAGCCGCTCGTCGGAAACCTGGATATCAGCGTCCTTCGCGACCTGCTCAAGGACCAGACGGGTCTGGATCTGCTTCAGAGCCTGCGGCTTCATCTGCTCCTTCATCTGTTCCTCTGTGGAACCGGTGTACTTGAGGTACATATCGATGGGAATGCCCTGGCTGGCCAGTCTCTGGGCGTAGTTCTGATACATCGAGATCACCTCGGAGTTGACCATTGCCTCCGGAATATCCATCTCGGAGGACTCGATCAGCTTGTCCACCGCCTCGTTCTCCTTCGCGGTCTTCGCCTGATCGGCCTTTCTCTTCTCAACGGTCTCGCGGACAGACTTTTTGTATTCGTCAAAGGTGTCGAACTCGGAGACATCCTGCGCGAACTCGTCATTGAGCTCCGGCATCTCCTTCTTCTGGATCTTGTGGACGGTGCACGCGAAGACCGCGTCCTTTCCGGCGAGATCCGTCGCGTGATACTCGGCCGGGAACGTCACGTTCACGTCCTTCGACTCTCCGGCGTTCACGCCGACCAGCTGCTCCTCGAAGCCGGGGATGAAGCTGCCGGAACCGATCACCAGCTCCTGATTCTCCGCCGTGCCGCCCGCGAACGCGACGCCGTCGATCGTGCCCTTGTAGTCAAGCGTCACTGTGTCGCCGTTCTCAACCGCACGGTCCGTCACTTCCACAAGACGGGCGTTCTTGTCCTGCTCCTTGCGGATCTCCTCGTCGACTTCCTCATCGGTGACGGTCAGATCCTGCTTCTTGACCTCGATCCCCTTGTACTCGCCGAGCTTCACCTCCGGGCGGACAGCGACAGTAGAGGTGTAGATCAGGCTCTTGCCCTTCTCCACCTGCTCCACATCGAACTCCGGACGGGAGACGAACTCCAGCCCTGTCTCCTCCGCGGCTGCGCCGTAGGTGCCGTTGATGCAGTCGTTGATCGCATCCTCATAGAAAACCGACGGGCCGTACAGCTTCTCGATCAGCTGCTGGGGCGCGTGACCCTTGCGAAAGCCCGGAACGGATATCTTCTTCTTGTTTCTGTTGTAGGCGCGTGTCATCGCCTTCGTGAAATCTTCTGCCGGAACCTCGACCGTCAGCTTGACCATATTGTGTTCCAGCTTCTCAACCTGTGCGCTCATTCTTCCTCCTGCACTCGCTTTCTGCTTTCTTTATATGCGCTGTCCCTGCTTGCGCGGACGGGCGGGTCTTGTCCTGTCCCGCCCCGTCTCCTTCACGCGGAAACGGCCTGTCCGCCGCCGCTCCTCTCCGCCTCCCGTCCCGGACGGGAGAGCCGGGTCTTAAGTCCCTCCGAATGGCGGTCAGCAGGTGACAGACATCGACAGTCAGTAATTAAGTATAGCACAGCCTCTGATGCATGGCTATCTTTTTTTCAGGCGTCAGCTCATCCTGTAGACGATCCCGCGCCGTACGCTCTCCGCCGCCTCGCTGTCCGCCAGCGCGTCGATCAGTTTCAGGGCGAACGGAACCGCGGTCCCGGCTCCTCTTGAGGTGATCACGTGCCCGTCCTTCACGACCTCCTTGTCCACCGTCACGCTTGCGCCGTGCTCCTTCAGCCTGCTCTCGAGCCCCGGATAGCAGGTCGCCTTCCTGCCGTCCAGAAGACCTAGGTCCGCCAGCACGGTGGGTGCGGCGCAGATGGCCGCGGTATAACGCTTCTCCTTCGCCGCCTTCTGAAGCGCGGCCCGGAGTCCCTCATGGTTCATCAGATACGTGGTGCCGGGCATGCCGCCCGGAAGCACGAGCATATCGGCCCGGTCCGTCTCCGCCTCGTCCCACATCTGATCCGCGCTGACCTCGATGCGGCTCCGCCCGCGCACGGTCAGCGAATCGCTGATGGAGACCGTCTTCACATCGAAGTCCGCCCGGCGGAGCAGATCCACCACAGTCAGCGCTTCCACCTCTTCAAAGCCGTCCGCCAGAAATACAAGGACTGATTTCATGCTTTTCTCCTTTCTGTCTGATCCGGATCAGAGCTTCGCGATCCGCTCCAGCGCCGCCTTCGAGTTCTCATGGGTTCCGAACGCGGTGAGCCGGAAGAAGCCCTCTCCGTGAGGACCGAAGCCGCTGCCCGGCGTTCCGACCACATGCGCCCGCTCAAGCAGATCATCAAAGAATTCCCAGGAGCTCATCTGATCCGGCGTCTTGAGCCAGATATACGGGGAATTGACGGCTCCGTACACCGTATAGCCCATCCCGGCCAGACCGTCCCGGATGAGGCGTGCATTTTCCATATAATACCCGACGAGCCCGCGGATCGAGGCCCTGCCCTCCTCCGTATAGCAGGCCTCTCCGGCCCGCTGGACGATGTACGGCGCTCCGTTGTACTTCGTCCCGTGGCGGCGCGCCCACATATCATGAAGGGAGGCGTCTCCCTTCTTCAGATCCTTCGGAACCACCGTGTAACCCAGACGGAGGCCGGTGAAGCCCGCGTTCTTCGAGAAGCTCCGGATCTCGATGGCGCAGGTCCGCGCCCCGTCGCACTCATAGATGGAATGCGGGAGATCCGGATCCGAGATGTAGGCCTCATAGGCCGCGTCATAGATGATCACGCAGCCTTCCCGATTGGCGTAGTCCACCCACCTCTGAAGCTGCTCCTTCGTGACCGCCGCGCCGGTCGGGTTGTTGGGGAAGCAGAGATAGATCAGATCCGGCCGCTCCTTCGGGAGATCGGCGACGAAGCCGTTCGCCTCGGTGCAGGGCATATAGATCACATCGCTCCAGTACCCGGTTTCCGGATCGTATGTGCCGGTGCGGCCGGCCATCACGTTGGAATCCACGTAGACCGGATAGACCGGATCGCAGACCGCGATCCTCGCGTCGTCCGAGAACAGCTCCTGAATGTTGCCGGAGTCGCATTTCGCGCCGTCCGAGACGAAGATCTCGTCGGGCCGGATATCGCAGCCCCGCGCCCTGAAATCGCCGTCCGCGATCGCCTCACGCAGGAATGAGTATCCCAGATCCGGCGCGTAGCCCCGGAATGTGGCCGGGTCCGCCATCTCGTCCACCGCCTTGTGGAGCGCTCGGATCACCGGCTCGCCCAGCGGCTGCGTCACGTCGCCGATGCCGAGACGGATCACGGTCTCGTCCGGATGCTTCTCCGTGTATGCGGCGATCTTCCTCGCGATCGTGGAAAACAGGTAGCTGCCCGGCAGCTTCAGATAGTTCTCATTTACCTTATACATTGATCTCTCCTTCAAATACTTCCTCCGCCGGTCCTGTCATCCAGACATGGCCGTCCGTTTCACTCCACTCGACGGTCAGCCGGCCCCCTCTGAGCGCCATCTCCACCTTCCGTTCCGCGACACCTCTGAGCACGGCCGCGACGCACGCCGCGCAGGCGCCGGTGCCGCAGGCCAGCGTCTCGCCGGATCCCCGCTCCCAGACCCGCATCTTAAGATGCGTACGGTCCGTCACATTCACGAATTCGGTATTGATTCCCTCCGGGAACACCTGAGCATGCTCAAATGCCGGCCCCACCGCCGTGAGGTCCATCCCGTCCGCATTCTCATCCGGAAACACCACGCAGTGGGGATTGCCCATGGAGACAAGGGTTATGTTCCACCTCCGGCCGGCCGCTTCGAACGGCGCGTCGACCACGCGTTCTCCCTCAAAATCCGCCGGGATCTGCGCCGGCATAAGCAGCGGTTCCCCCATATCCACGCGCACCCGGCTGATCCGTCCGTCCTCTCCCGGGTAGAGCGTCAGTGTCTTCACGCCGGCGAGCGTATCCACCGTGATCTCCGTCCGGTCTGTCATTCCGTGATCGTAGACATATTTCCCCACGCACCGGATGCCGTTTCCGCACATCCGGCCGCGGCTCCCGTCAAGATTATACATCTCCATCTCGAAATCCGCCCTGTCGGACGGATTGATCAGGATCAGGCCGTCCGAGCCGATGCCGAAGTGCCGGTCACTCAGCTTTCTCGCAAGTGCGGCCGGATCCTTCAGACGCTCCTTCGAGCCGTCCACATAGATGTAATCATTGCCGATGCCCTGCATCTTTGTAAAATGCATCTGTCTCACCTCTTTCCTCCGGGCTGTCCGCCTTTCGCAGCTGTTCCGGGCACCGCATCCACCGGGCCGTCCGTACCTGCGTTCCTATTTTCTCCGGCCTCTCATGTAGGCGCACAGTCCCCGGAAAACAGCCCGGTCGTCCGCATCAAGAAACGCCATGCGCGAAAGGCGCCGTTCCGCCCTGGCAAAGCAGGCGTTCATCGTGTCCCGGGCGTAATCGAGCGCGCCGCTCTCGCGGAAAATCGTCCTCACGGCCTCCAGTTCCTCCTCGGACACCGGCTTCCTGCCATAGTAGCGGAGAAGCTCCTCCATCCGTTCCGGGCAGCGCGTCCGGACATAAAGATAAAGGATCGTCTGCTTGAACTCGGAGATATCGGATCCTATGTCTTTCCCCAGCGTCTCCGCGTCCGCGTAGATTCCCAGAATGTCATCCATGATCTGGAACGCGACGCCCACGTCGCTTCCGAACCGGTCCATCGCCTTCAGATCGGACTCCTCCGCGCCCGCCAGCATCATCCCGAGGTGAAGCGGCCCGACCACGGAATACCATGCGGTCTTCAGCCGGTAAATGTCTCCCACCGACTTCTCCAGCAGCTTCGCCTTCTCCTCCTCGCTGTAGATGGCGTCCTCAAGTTCATAGGGCAGCACCACGTCCAGCAGCTCGCCCCGGATCGTATTGATGACGACTTCATCGAAATACAGCAGCAGTTCTCCCAGCTTCGGATGATTCCGGTACGATTCCGCGAGTTTCCGGTTCGCGGCGTAGAGTCCGAGATCGCCCGCGCAGAGAGCCGCCGAGCGCGCCACATGGCTGACAGGTTCTCCGCCCGCGCAGGCGGAGATGCCGCGCACATCCAGCCGCTGCTCGTACCGCCGGTGGATCGTGGTCTTGCCCCGGCGCGTCTCCGCATTGTCGATGATGTCGTCATGCACCAGCACCGCGGTCTGGAAAATCTCGAAGGCCAGCGCGAGATCGTCCGCCTCCTCCGGCCTCGGTCCGCCCGCGGCCCGGTAGCCCAGCTTCACCAGCACGCCTCTCAGCAGTTTGCCTCCCTCGTCGAGATCCGCCAGATCCGACGTGAACGTGCGGAGAAGCCGGTTCGGGTCCTTCCTCAGCTCCCGGTTGTAAAGGCGCTGCGCCGCCGCCAGCTTTCCCTTCTCTTCCCTGTAGTAAGCGAGAAACGCGTTCAGATTCCGGTCCTCTTTCATTCCGCCGCATCTCCTTTCCGGATGGCTTTCTCAGGTACCCTTGTTGACCTTGATGCCGCGGTACCACGCCAGCGCCTCGCCGAGCAGCGCCTCGCTGAAGTCCGGCCAGAGCACGTCGGTGAACCAGAGATCGGCGTAGGTCGTCTGCCACGGAAAGAAATTGGACAGACGCTGCTCGCCGCCGGTCCGGATCACCAGATCCATGTCCGGCACGCCGCGGGTGTCAAGATGCTCCTCAAAGCATTCCTCCGTGATCTCCTCCGGAGAAAGACGGCCTGCCTTCACCTCCTCCGCGATGCCGCGGGCCGCCCGCAGGATCTCGTCCCGGCCGCCGTAGCTGAGCGCGATCTGAAGGTACAGCGTCCTGCAGTTCCGGGTCAGCGCCTCCGCGTCGCGGATCACGCGCCGGTCCTCCTCGCTGAGTCCCGAGAGGTTGCCGATGACCACAACCTGCACATCCTTCTCGAGGCAGATATGAATCCGCTCCGTAAAAAAGGTTCTCATCAGCTTGAACAGGTCGGTGACCTCCTGCTGCGAGCGTTTCCAGTTCTCGGTGGAGAAGGCGTATACGGTCAGATAAGGAATGCCCGCGTTCTCGCACCACTGGCAGAGATCCACGAAGACATCGATGCCCTTCTCGTGGCCGCGCATCACCGAGGCGAGCATATGCGCCCTCGCCCATCTCCGGTTGCCGTCCATGATCACGCCCAGATGGCGCACATTGTTTTCCGGCATAAAGGATCCTCCTTTCCCGATATCCGGCCACGGCGCAGGTCACATATGAAACACGCCGTAGGAGATCAGACTCATAATCGTGGCCGCGATGGCGATGCCGAGAAGAATCGCCGCCGAAGCCTTCTTTACGTCGATCTTGAGAAGCGAGGCGATCAGCGCGCCGGTCCAGCCCCCCGTTCCCGGAAGCGGAATCCCGACAAATCCCACAAGGCCCCAGAACTCGGCCCGGGAGACGCTCTCGCTCTTACTCATCGCTCTCGCTTCCATCTTTCTCACAAAACCTCCCAGATGCTTCGTCGGACGAAGCCAGTCGAAGATCCGGTTGATGAAAAGCAGGATAAAGGGGATCGGAATGATGTTGCCGATCAGCGAAAAAATCAGCGCCTGGCCGAGCGAAAGCTTCAGAAGCCGGGCGACCACAATGCCGCCCCGGAGCTCGATCAGCGGGAGCATGGAAACCAGCATGACGAACACCTGCTTTGAAATATAGCGGGCCGGGCCCTGCTGATACCACTGGACAATCGAATCCATCTTTATTGTACTCCTTCCCGGTGCTCAGACGGCGCCGCGGTTTTTCAGATATTCCCCGAGAGCCGCAAGCAGCGTCTTCATCTCATCATCGGTCCCGACGGTGATCCTCAGATAGTCGCGGATCACCGGCTTGTCCCACCAGCGCACATAGATCCGCTTTGACCGGAGATAAGCAAACAGATCGCCTCCGGGAATACCCGGATAAGATACGAAGAGGAAATTGGACGCGGAATCGGTCATCGAAAAGCCCATGGCGCGCATCGCCCGGGCTGTTTCGTCGCGGGTTGCACAGATCCTGCGGCAGCAGTCCCGGAAATACGCCTCATCCTTTATGCTCGCCGTGCCGACAGCCAGTGCCGGCCGGCTGATCGTGTAGGAGTTGAAGCTGTACTTGACATTCTCCAGCGCGCGGATCAGCTCCTCGTCCGCCATCGCGAAGCCGATGCGGACGCCGGCCATACTGCGGGATTTCGAGAACGTCTGCACCACAACCAGATTCTGATAGCGGCGGATCAGCGGCAGCGCGCTCTCGCCGCCGAAATCGATGTAGGCCTCGTCCACGATGACGACACTGTCCGGATTCGACGCCACGATCCGCTCCACCTCTTCCAGAGAGAGCAGCACGCCGGTTGGCGCGTTGGGATTCGGGAAAATGACGCCGCCGTTCGGTTTTTCATAGTCCTCCGGCACGATCCGGAAGGATCCGTCCAGCGGGATCCTCTCGTACGGTATCCGGAAAAGATCGGCCCAGACATCGTAGAAGCTGTAGGTGATGTCCGGAAACAGGACCGGCTTCTCCGAGCAGAAAAAAGTCTGAAAGCACATCGCGAGCACATCGTCCGAGCCGACGCCCACAAAGACCTCGCTGTCTCTTAATCCGTACCGCTCCGCGATCGCGTGGACCAGCCCGCCTGCCGCCGGATCCGGATATTTCCGGAAATCGGCCGGATCCAGCGCGCGGAGCGCCTCGCCCACCTTCGGGGAAGGCGGATACGGATTCTCGTTCGTATTCAGCTTGATCACATCCGCCTGCTTCGGCTGCTCGCCGGGCACATAGGGGACAACCTGCCTGATATTATCTCGAAAGCTCATATTTCTTCGCCAGCCTTTCAAACCCGGGAAGGGCGTTCTGTACCGTCTCGTGGGAAACGCAGTAGGCCAGCCGGACCCATCCCGGACAGCCGAAGCTCCGTCCCTGCACCAGCAGGATCCGTTCCTCCTCCTTCGCGTCCTTCACAAACGTGCGCTCGTCCGCCGTCGGGGACTGAATCCACAGATAGAAGGCGCCTTCCGGTTTCACAAAGGCGAACCCGTCCGCTGCCAGCGCGTCACAGAGGAGCTTCCGGTTCCGGTCGTAGAAGGCGACGTCCGCCTTTTCGCCGCAGCAGCGGGCCACCACACGCTGCATCAGGGAAGGCGCGTTGACGAAGCCGAGGATACGGCCTGCCACATTCGCGGCGGCGGTGACCTCCTCCGCGTCCGCAAGGTCGGGCGGAATCACCAGATATCCGATCCGCTCGCCCGGAAGCGAGAGGGACTTGCTGTAAGACGTGCCTACAATGGTGTCCCGGTACAGAAGCGGAAGCCACGGTACCTGCGCGCCGTCGTAGACGATCTCGCGGTACGGCTCGTCGGAAATCAGATAGATCGGATGGCCGAATGCTCGCTCCGCCGTCTCCAGCCGCTCCGCCACCGCTCTGAGCACCGGTTCGGGATAGACGACGCCGGTCGGATTGTTCGGCGAGTTGAGGATCAGCGCCTTCGTCCTCGGATTCAGCTTTCTTCCGAGATCCTCCGGGTCGGGGAAGAACGTCACCGGATCCGCAGCGGCCTCCACCAGTACGCCGTCATAATTGGAGACATAACTGCGGTACTCGCCGAAGTAAGGGGTCATGGTGATGACCTCATCGCCCGGATCGAGGATCGTCTTCAGAATCACGTTCAGTCCTCCGGCCGCACCCACCGTCATCATGAGATGCTCCGCCCGGTAGTCGGTTCCGTACCGGCGGTTCAGCTCACCGGCCAGCCTCTCACGGACATCCTCGTATCCGGAGTTGTTCATATAGCCGTGGACCAGCACCGGGTCCTCCTGCGTCACGATCCCGACGATCGCCTCACGCACCGCGTCCGGCGCCGGCACGTTGGGATTGCCCAGACTGAAATCATACACCTTGTCGGGGCCGTAGACCGCCGCCATCCGGCGGCCTTCCTCGAACATCGCCCGGATCGCCGAGCTGCCCGCCACATAGGACTGCATTTTTCTCGAAATCACGCGGATCCGCCTCCTCTTCCCGCTGTTATTCCACAACGATCTTCTTGTGCGATTTCTTCCCCTTGCTCAGGATGTGCTCCTCCTTCGCCAGCTCGTCCTTTGTGAAGCGGACAAACGGATCCGTGATCTTCGTCCCGTTGACCCGGACGCTGCCGTCCTTCGTGACGGACCGCCGGGCGTCGCCGTTTGACGTCGCAAATCCCGCCTTCGTCAGCAGCGGAATGATCCCGATGGCGCCGTCCTCGAAATCGCCGTCATGCAGAACGAGCTGCGGAATCTCCGCCGCCGGTCCGCCTCCGAACAGCGCCTTGGCCGCCGCCTCTGCCTTCGCCGCCTCCTCCTCTCCGTGGACCAGCTTCGTGAGCTCGTAGGCGAGTATCTCCTTCGCCCTGTTCAGCTGGCTGCCTTCCCAGCGGTCCATCTCGTCCACCTGCTCGAGCGGAAGGAAGGTGAGGAGCCGGATGCAGCGCAGCACGTCGGCATCGGCCACGTTCCGCCAGTACTGGTAGAACTCGTAGGGGCTCGTCTTCTTCGGATCCAGCCAGACGGCGCCGCCTACGGTCTTGCCCATCTTCTGCCCCTCGGAGTTGAGGAGGAGTACCTGCGTCATCGCGTAGACGTCCTTCCCCAGCTTCCGGCGGACCAGCTCGGTGCCGGCCAGCATATTAGACCACTGGTCGTCACCGCCGAACTCCATGTTGCAGCCGTACTTCGTGTAAAGCATGTAGAAGTCATATGCCTGCATCAGCATGTAGTTGAATTCAAGAACCGTCAGGCCGTTCTCCCAGCGGGCCTTGTAGGCCTCCGCCGTGAGCATGCGGTTCACCGTGAAATGCGGTCCCACCTCACGGAGGAAATCGATATAATTCAGGTTCATCAGCCAGTCCGCGTTGTTCACCATCAGCGCCTTCCCGTCGGAAAAGTCGATGAAGCGGCTCATCTGAACCTTGAAGCAGTCAATGTTGTGCTGAATCTCTTCCTTCGTCATCATCCGGCGCATCGCGTTCTTGCCGGAAGGATCGCCGATCATACCCGTCCCGCCGCCGAGCAGCGCGATGGGACGGTTGCCCGCCATCTGAAGCCGCTTCATCAGGCAGAGCGCCATGAAATGCCCCACATGAAGGCTGTCGGCCGTGGGGTCGAAGCCGATGTAGAAGGTCGCCTTCCCGTTGTTCACAAGCTCGCGGATCTTCTCCTCGTCCGTTACCTGCGCGATCAGGCCGCGCGCCTTCAGCTCTTCATAAATCTGCATGGTTCTTCTCCTTCCCAATATGTCCGGCCGTCTGCGGGGCGTAAACCCGCGCGGCCCGGTCTGTCTGTCCACCGCCGGAACGGCCGGGGATCCCCGGCCCTCCTCCGTCAAATCCGGATTCCGGTCATTCTCTGCCGGCTGCCTGTCCCGCGTCCGCCTCCGAACCCTTCAGAAAGCCGAAGGGCTCCGGATCCGATATGAAATGCATCAGCTGGAGCGCACAGTTTCCGGCCATCCGTTCCGTCCGAAGGATCCGCCGCGCCTCCGCCCGGTCGGCCATCACGACCTCGATTTCCTCGGAGTCCTCCAGATGCTGGTCGCGGACATCGCCCTCGGCGTAGCCGTAGACCATCGCGCAGCACTCGTCCGTCATGCCGTCCGTCATATAGTAGGGCCGGGTGAACATCGGGTCCGCCGGAACCGGCGTCAGACGGAGGCCGGTTTCCTCATAGACCTCCCGGACCGCTGCCTCCGTGTAGGACTCGCCTTCTTCAACGAGTCCCGCCGGAAACTCGTAGACGTACTGGCCGATCGGCCAGCGGAACTGGCGGATCAGCAGCACCCGGTCGCGCTTCTCTCCCACGAGGACGAAGACCGCGACGCCGTCGCAGCGGGACTTCTTCCTCCTCAGCTCGAGTCCGTCCGTCGTCAGCGCCCGCGAAGCGAAATAGTAGTGTCCCGGCTCGCCGGTCTTTTTGGTTGTGTGCAGCTCGTAATAGTTGAGGTGATCGTTATGCGTCACCTGAATGATGTCGTTGATCGTTCCCATTTCCTCTAATGCCTCCTGCAAAAAGCGCGGGTCCCGCCGGCCTTACTGCTGACCCGTGTAGACGCTCTCGTCATAGGGATCGCCGTAGATCACGACCGCCTCCCCGATCTCCACATTTTTGTAGATCTCCGGCATCACGTCCTCCGGACAGTTGATGCAGCCGTGAGAGCCGTCCGACTTCCAGATACTGCCGCCGAAAGCGTCCCGCCAGGGCGCATCGTGAAGACCTTCTCCGCCGTTGAACGGCACCCAGTAGTTCACCGGAGTCGAATAGCCTTCTGTCTTGATGTTGCCAAGAGAGACGTCCGTCATCTTCTTCTTGATCGCGAAACACCCCATATAGGTAATCCGGCCGTGTACCGGCAGACCGGTCACCACGTCCGTATCCACCACGACCTTGCCGTCCCGGTATACCCAGAGATGCTGCTTCTTCAGACTGATCTCGACATAGTTTCCGCCCAGTCCGCTGTTGGTGTCATAAGGCGGTTTGTTCCAGTACTCCGCGTCATACGTCCCGCTGTCCCCGTTCGCGATCCGGCTGCATACGTCCTCGACGGTCGCCTCGTCGTTCAGCGCATAGCCGTAATCGCCCAGCGGATCGATGGTCACCGTCTCCCCGTCCGCAGTCCTGAACGGGAAGGACTTCCCGTAGGTGTCGTACTGATCCTTCCAGCCGTACACCATCGCCGTGACCTTGTCCCTGGACACCGTCACCATCGAGCCGTCGTCCGACAGGAGGGACGCGATCGCCGGACCGTCCAGCGTCACATCGTGCTCGGCGATGCGGAATGTCAGTCCGGCCGACTTGAGCAGCGCGTTCCACTGCTGCATCCGCTTGTTGAGTCCCTCATCGGTGCTCAGGATCTTCGGCTGCACCGCGCAGTCTGTCACATCCACCGCGGTCTGCCCCGATGCCACCGCGTCATGAATCTTCTGCTTCGCAGCGGCCGCATCCAGTTCTGTTCCCGGCTGTTCGGCGGCGATGGCGCAGGTTCCGTCCTTCTGCTCCACTAAAGACGCGTCCGTCGGAGCCGTCATCTTCGAGGCGTCCAGCATCGAGAGCGAATCGATCTTCGTGTTCAGCGCGTTCTCATCGTATCTCATCACAAGCGCCGCCTGATAATCCTTCCGGAAAAAACGGCCGACGGGCCAGCCGAGCGCCCGCTGATCCTTCAGAGCCTTCTTCACACCGGAAGCATCCGCCACCGCGAGCGAAAGACCGCTTCCGTCAAGCGTCTCCGACTCGCCCGCCGGCCCCTTGATCGTGAGCGCATAGGTATCCGCCACATGGCTCACGGCTTTCTCTGCCTGTCCCAGTGACATTCCGCTCACCTCAATGCCGTTGACAAAGGAATGCGGCTCGAAACGGAACACGCCGCGAACCGCCCCTCCTATATAGAAGAGCAGAAGGAGGCCCAGCGAACCGAGTATGATCCTCTGCTTTCTCACGAGCGCCTTCCGCTCCTCCATTGTCGGTCTTTTATACGGTTTTCCCTGTCTGATTCCAGTTCCCCTCATAGATAAAAGTCCAGTTCCTCTGCCCGTCGCGGATGCATTTAATATGAATCCGTCCCGCCTGTCTTTCCGCACGTTCTCTTCCTGTTCCTGCTTCTTCCGAGAGCCCCGCTGTTCTACAGCCTTCCGATCAGCCGGATATAAAACCGGATCATGCGGAACAGCGTCTCAGCTGAAACGGACTCGTCAATGCCGTGAACGGCCGCCCGCTCCTCCTTCGTCATGATCATCGGGGAAAAGCGGTACACATGGTCGGTGAGGTCCGCGTAGAAACGGGCGTCCGTCCCTCCGTTAAGCTGATAGGGCGCCACGATGGTATGCTTCCAGACGCTGCGGATCGTATCCGCCAGCACGCCGTAAACCGCCGCATCCGGATCGGACACAGGCGACGGATCGCTGCCGGAGATCGTCTCGACCCGGATCTCCGGATCCCGGATCACGCGCTGAAGCTCTTTCCGGACGGATTCCACCGTATCGCCCTCGATCAGGCGGGCGTTGACGCCCAGTGCGCCGCTTTCGGGCAGCACGTTGAAGGCGGACCGGACGTCCATGATCGTCACGGCGCAGGTCGTGCGCACCATCGACCGGAAGCTTCCTCCAAGCAGTGTGGCCGCCGCGGAAATCGCGGGCGACACCAGCGCCGGATGGCGGAAGAAAGGCCGCTCCGCCGCCGGCACATAAGGTGCCAGCGCTTCGAACATCATGCGGACCGGCGTCCCGAGGCGCGCGGGAAATTCATGGGACTCCACCGCCACCGCGGCCGCAGCCAGCCGTCCGGCTACCGTGTGGCGGGGCGGCGCCGACGTATGGCCTCCCCTGTGTTCCTCACAGGAAATCAGATAGTTGGCCGTTCCCTTCTCCGCGATGCCGATCATCGCCGCCTGATGCGGAACGCCGGGAAGTCCCTCCGGGATCACCGCGCCGCCCTCGTCAAGGACGAAATCGGGCTTCACGCCTCTCTTCTTCAGAAACGAGACGATCATCGCGGCCGTCGGACCGGAAACCTCCTCCTCGCCGCCGAAGGCAAGATAGATGTCGTTCGCGGGCACAAACCCGCCGGCAAGCTGCCACGCCATCGCCTCGCAGACCGCCAGCAGCGTCGACTTGGTATCCAGCGTACCGCGGCCCCAGATCCGGCCGTCCGCCCTCTCCGCGCCGAAAGGATCATGCGACCAGGACGACGGATCGGCGTCCACTACATCATAGTGAGCCATCAGGACGGAAGGATGCTCGGAGGAACGCCCGGGAATCCGGATCAGCGTGCCGTAGTCGCCGATCCCCCATCCCTCTCCCCGCTCGAAAAAAACAGGATAACAGGAGCGGAACAGGGACCGGAAGGCGGCGAACGCGGCTGCGTCCGTACCCCTGCCGTCCGCGTGGGAAACCGTACGCAGCCGGATCATCTTTGCGAAACGCTCCAGCACCTCGGTTCTGTTCAGCTTCATCTGTCATCCTTTCCGCTGTTCACAGACTGCAAATGAACAAACATATACAGTCTATAACCTACTGATTTCCCCCCTTACTGTCAAGCCTTTTCCCCTGTGTCCGGAAACGGCGATCCTTCACGGCCGGTCTTTCCCTTCGTGCGGTTTACCTTGCATCGCTTTTGTGTTATCATGAGACGCGGAATCGAATCTATCTCAATCTGGTAATGAAAACTACATCGGTCGGGCAAAAATCCCCGTTTTGCGGGCTTTTTTATGACAACATTCTTCCATAAAGGAGAACAGCCATGAGCACCTATCTTCTCTATACTGACTCGGCAGCGGATATCCCGTCTCATTATTATCAGGAGTACGATATCCGGATCGTCGCCATGGACTACATGGTGGACGGAGAATCCTGCACCTTCCTGACGGAGGATCCGGATCACGACCCGATCTGCGACCGTCTCTACGAAAAAATGCGTTCGGGAGCCGATGTGCATACCTCCCAGATCACACCCTACCGCTACATCGAGACCTGGACGCCGGAGCTGAAAGCCGGGCACGACATCCTGTATCTCTCCTTCTCATCCGGCATGTCCGCCACATACCAGAACGCGCTGAACGCCGCTTCCCAGCTCGCCGACGAGTTTCCGGACCGCCGGATCGCCGTGGTCGATTCCCTCGCGGCGACCGCCGGCCAGGGTGTCATCACCGTCTGCGCCGCCATGAACCGGCAGAACGGCATGACGCTGGACGAAAACGCCGCCTGGCTGAAGGAAAAGATCCCGTACCTCTGCCACCGGTTCACGGTCGGCGACCTCGATTATCTTCATAAGGGAGGCCGCGTCTCCGCCGCCGTGGCCCTGATCGGCGGCATGCTCAACATCAAACCGCTTCTGATCATCGATGAGGACGGAAAGCTTCAGATGACGGGAAAGGCACGCGGCGTAAACTCCGCACTGAAGGCGCTGACCCACAGCTATCAGCATGAAATGCACGCGCCGGGCGTTCCCGATCTCGTCTTCATCTCACACACCTCCAAGTACGAGAAGGCGGAGGAGCTCGCGCGGATGATCCGCGAGGCGGACCCGGACGCCACAGTGGAAACCGTCTGCGAGACGCCGATCATCGGCGTCCATACCGGGCCCGAGTTTTTCTCGGTCTGCGGCTTCGGCCGGCACCGCACCGAGAGCAAATCTTAAAGCCCGCCTTAAGGACTTCACGTTTTCTTCACTTGTCTTCCCCCTGTCCGGGCGGTAAGATAAAAATGTCAGAGCGGATTCAACCCAGGCTGCACAGGCCGTGCGCCCGCCGTGGTGAATCCGCTTTTCAAATGGAAAGGAGTTCTGCTTATGAAATACCAACTTTTCATCCCTGTTCTGCTGACGGCGGCCGTGCTCACCGGCTGCGGAAGCCAGACGAACGGCACCTCCGGCGCCGTCTCTTCCGCGTCAAAATCAACGGCCTCTCCGGTCAGCGCCTCCTCCGCGGCGTCATCCGCCGTATCCTCCGCCGCGTCATCCGCCTCCGGAGCCTCTTCAGACACTCTGTCCGGCGGTGCGGACAGCACGTACACCGATTCCGAGCTGGAGAGCACGCTGAGCACTGATCTCGAGGTTCTCTCCGGAGACGCCGCGGTCACCGAGAGCGGCGGGAGCATCGCCGAGGAATACCCGGACGATGATACCGCTTCCACCGAAGCCGCGCCGGGAAACAACGCCGACAAGGCGCCCACCGTCGACGCCGAGCCTGCCGCGGGCAAGTATGACAGCTTCATTCAGCTGGCGGACTACAAAAACCTCTCCGTCGAGGCACCGGATGACACCGTCATCGCGGACGGAATGACGGTGAACATCGATTATACCGGGAAGCTGAACGGCAAGCCCTTCGACGGCGGTTCGGACACCGGCTTCGATCTGGTCATCGGTTCCGGTTCCTTCGTGAAAGGATTCGAGGATCAGCTGATCGGGCACAAGAAGGGCGACAGCTTCACCATCGACATCAAGTTCCCCTCTGACTATGAGGAAACGTCTCTGGCCGGCCAGACCGCCCAGTTCGACGTCAAGATCAACCGCGTCTACTCCTCGATGACGCCGGATCTCGCGGTCAGCGGTGTCGTGGACGGCTCGAAGGTACTCCAGTACCCGAAGAAGATGGAGGACGAGTGGAAGGACTCCTTCCTTACGCAGTTCAGGCTCTACTCCACCGACTCCACGAGCGACGCCTCCGCGCTTCTCAAGGAGAACGGCTACGACGAGGCTGGCTTCATGGATCTCATCCACACCAGTCTGAAGCAGGATCTGGTCTATCAGGCGATCCTTGACAGGGAAGGCATCACGAAGGACAGCGACGAGTACAAGAAGATGACCGAAACCGTCCTGAAGGGGCTCAGCTTCAGCAGCGCCTCCGACGCGGCCGCTTCCGGCGTCACGGAGCAGGAACTCCGGCTGAATACCGAGGAGAAGCTGGTCGAATCCATCGTGGTCCGTTACGAGAAGAAATAAACGCATAGAGCAGAAAAGCGCCCGGAATCCCGCCGAACGATAAGGCGCACAAAGAAGACGGCAGACGCCGGCACGGATCCGTGCCGGCGTCTGCCGTCTTCTTTCACTGTTTCTCAGATGAATGCGTGCCGGAAATCAGAAAATACGGAGCCTCCGGGGCCAGCACATGACGCGCGCCCCTCTTCCGGCTTCTGGTGCAGTTCACCTCGATCAGATCCGGTGAAAAATGCATGCCATCCATCAGGCGAAGCGCCTCCGACGCACCCTCCACCGTCTGACGGATCACGAGAACCCGCACGCCGGGATTCCGCGAACGCACGATCTGAAGCACCTCTTTGATCCGGCCGTCCGTCCCTTCGATCAGCACGCGGTCGGGAGCGGGAAGATGCGCAAGCGCAAGCGGCGCAGTTCCGTGAATCACCTGAAGCGTACCGCATCCGCGTTCTCCCGCCAGCGTCTCCGCGGCCTCCGCCGCCCCGGCGGACTGCTCGATGCCGTAAACCGCTCCATCCGACGCGAGAGCAGCCGCTTCCACAGCCAGCGCGCCGTGCCCGCACCCGATGTCGTAGACGACATCGGCCCGTCCGATCCGGAGCTGTCCCAGCGCAAGCGTCCGGATCTCGCCGGGCAGCGCCATATAGGTCGGATCCGGCAGGTCCCGGTCCGGGATCCCGATGCGCCCCCTGCCAGCCGGCTCCGGAGACGTAAGAAGCAGCAGCGTCTCGCCGATGAAAAGATGACCGGCCAGATCCTTCGCCAGCCCGCGGAAGATCCTCTCGCGCGGATCGCCGGGCCGGAACACAGCCTCCGCCGCGGCGTCTCCCAGCCCACGGTCGTTCAGGACGCGTATCTGGTCATTCAGCGCCATCTCCGAAACGGAGAAAACCTTCCCGTATTCCTCCAGCATCATCAACAGCGTCTTCGGCTCCGCGTCCGGGCAGAACGAAACGGCGCCGGTCAGATCCGCGCCGCACCGCGCCGCCAGATACGCCTCCGGCGCAAGGCCCGGAATCACCGTCGGCTTCATCGGCTGGAGTGCCTGAAGCACACGCTGCCCCATCCCCCGCCCTGTCGTCCAGGGAACCAGAACCGCGATCCTGCCTCCGGGCCAGGAACGGACCGCATCGGCGATCGCTTCGGGAGACGAAGCCTCCACCTGCGGATGCTCCGGCCCGGCACCGACGGCACCGAGAAGCCGCGGAGGACCGATACGAACGTCCGCCACACGGATCGCCGCAGCCGCCTGGCGTGTGAAGCCGCGCGCGTTCCCGCAGCCCGCGCAGACGATCCAGACCTGCTTTTCCATCCTAGGCTCTCCTTTCCCGCCGCGTCACAGCCGGCAGACGAAGCTGGGACAGCACGATCGCCGCGAACATCAGGATGCACCCTGCCGTCTCCCGCCCGTTCAGCGTCTGACCGAGAATGAGCCATCCTCCCAGCGCGCTGAACACACTCTCGAGGCACATCGCCAGCGACGCCACCGTCGGATCGAGTCCCTCCTCGCCGATCATCTGAAACGTGTAGGCGACGCCGCTGGACATCACGCCCGCATAGAGAAGCGAAGGCAGGGCCGCCCGGAGTGCGGGCGCCGTCGGATGCTCGAAGAGAAGCATCGCGGCCGTCGCGAGCACGGCGGTCGCCAGCATCTGCATCCAGCAGAGCCAGATTCCGTCGATGAACTGAACGTAATGGTTGACCAGCAGGATCTGGGCGCTGAACAGAAAAGCGCAAAGCAGCAGGATCAGATCGCCGCGCCCGAAACCGCCCGCGCTGCCCGGCCTGATGCACAGAAAGTACAGACCGAGAACGCCCAGCGCCACGCAGAACCAGATCCTGCCGGAAGGAACGGAGCCGAGAAACAGTGAGATCACCGGCACCAGCACGACGTACATCGCCGTGATGAAGCCGGCCTTGGCCGTCGTCGTCATCCCGATTCCGTACTGCTGGGTCGTGGACGCGAGGAAAAGCGCCACGCCGCAGAGCAGACCGCCCGCAAGAAAGCGTTTTGTCTGCTCTCTGCCCTTCGGCAGCGCGGAAGGCATCCCCTTCCTGAGACGGATCCGTTCCGCGGCGGCCAGAACCGGCAGAAGCGCCGCGACCGCGATCCAGCTGCGGAATGCCTGAAACGTGCACGCGCCGACGAAGGACGCGCCGATGCTCTGGGAAACGAAGGCGAAGCCCCAGATCAGCGCCGCCGCCACGAGAAGCAGCACATGCGCGGTTTCCTTCCCCGCCCGGTTCGTCCGGCTCATGCCTCCAGCCTCCACGTCTTCCAGACAGACCCGTCGTCCAGACGCTTCCATGAGAAAACGGTTCCGTCAGAGGTCATATAACCGCGGCAGCATCCCTCCTTCGGGATCGACACCGAACCGGGATTCAGATACGTGAATGTCCCGTGGTCCGCACAGGCCGGCACATGCGTGTGCCCGGTGAGCAGCACGTCCCCCTGCGCAAGGGGCGGCGGCGTCTGCTCCGAGGCATGATGCCCGTGCGTCACGTAGATCATATGCGTTCCCGCCGGGATCAGCGCGTACTCCGCCATGCACGGGAAATCCAGCACCATCTGGTCCACCTCCGCCTCGCAGTTGCCCCGCACGGTGAAAAGCGAATCCTTCCGCCCGTTCAGCATCCGGATCACCTCCTTCGGCGCGTAGCCATCCGGCAGATTATTCCGCGGACCGTGATACAGCAGATCTCCCAGAAGGAGAAGCCGGTCCGCCTTCTCCTCATCGAACCGCTCCAGCATCGTCCGGCAATATAGCGCGGATCCGTGAATATCCGATGCGATCATCCAGTACATACATTCTCTCCCTTCCGTCCGGGCGCCGTCACGCCCGTCTGAATCCTCACGGCGTGATCCGGCCGTTCCATTCTCTCCTCTCCGCAGGCAGCCTGCCGGCACCGTAAACGACATCCGTTCCGGCATTTTCCGCGCAGACAGCTCAGGCAGGCGCCCCTCATTATAGCAGAAAGGACGCCTGCCTGAAATAAGACGTTTCACCGATATGAAGCCGCCCGGCCCGGGATCCGGTCCGTTCAGAGACCGGCCGCCATCCCGATCAGATGAACCGCAAACGCTGCGGCGTAGGCCACGAGACACTGCCAGAGCAGCACCAGATACGCCCACCTGCGTCCCAGCTCGCGCCGGATCGACGCGATGGCGGCGATACAGGGCGTGTAGAGAAGGCAGAACACCAGCAGCGCGGCGCCGCCCAGCGGCGTGATCACCTCGAGCATCTTCTGCGTGCTGCCGAACAGCATACTGGTCGTCGCCACGACCGACTCCTTCGCCATAAAGCCCGAGATCAGCGAGGTCACAACCCGCCAGTCGCCGAAGCCCAGCGGACGGAACAGCGGGGCGATCCAGCTTCCGATGATCGCCAGAATGCTCTCCGACGCACGGCTGTCAGGCAGCAGCGTCAGGGACGGGCTGAAGCTCTTGAGGAACCAGATCACGATCGTCGCCATAAAGATGATCGTGAACGCACGCTGCAGGAAATCCTTCGTCTTGTCCCACAGCAGCATCCCCACATTCTTCGCCGACGGCATCCGGTAATTCGGAAGCTCCATCACGAAGGGCGTCGCCTCCCCCTTGAACATCGTCCGCTTCATCAGGAGCGCGTGCAGAATACCGGTCACGATCCCGAGCAGATAAAGCAGAATCATGATCAGCCCCGCGCGGCCCGGGAAGAACGCGCTGGCGAAGAAACCGTAGATCGGAAGCTTCGCCGAACAGCTGAAGTATGGCGTCAGCAGAATCGTCATCTTCCGGTCGCGGGCCGACGGCAGCGTCCGGCTCGACATCACGGCCGGCACGGTACAGCCGAAGCCGACCAGCATCGGCACAATGCTGCGGCCGGACAGACCGAGCTTTCTCAGCATCTTGTCCATCACGAAGGCAACCCGGGCCATATAGCCGGTGTCCTCCAGCAGCGACAGAAAGAAGAACAGCGTCACGATAATCGGGAGGAACGAGAGCACCGCGCCGACCCCCTCGAAAATCCCGCCGATCACGAGCGACTGGATCACGGGATTCACGTTCCATGCGGAAAATGCAGCCGCCGTCACGTCCTCAAGCCGGCCGATCCCCGCCTCCATCAGCCCCTGAAGCCAGGCGCCGATCACGTTGAAGGTCAGGTAGAACACAAGCGCCATGATGCCGATGAACGCCGGAATTGCGGTATACTTTCCGGTCAGGAAACGGTCGATGCGGCTGCTCCGCTCCGCCTCCCTGCTCCGCGACGGCTTCACGACCGTCTGGTCCACA
>OCTW011597885.1_pt1 | contig 53087 bp, 39 predicted proteins | sample 1539671 | NCBI WGS metagenome assembly OCTW01 (sample SAMN02144230, study PRJEB22623) | gut metagenome | biome: sheep rumen | host: Ovis aries | place: New Zealand | reverse complement strand
TGACGTACGATAATGTTACCTGCCTTTGCGAATTGACCACCAAAGATCTTCACGCCAAGACGTTTGCTTTCTGATTCACGGCCGTTCTTTGAACTACCGACACCTTTCTTGTGTGCCATACTCTGTCGTCCTTTCTTTAAGCAATAACAATTTCTTTAACTACGACGTTCGTCAGGTCCTGACGATGTCCGTTCAGTTTGCGGAAGCCTTTACGGCGTTTCTTGTGGAATACAAGGATCTTCTCGCCGCGGCACTCGTTGTCGAGCACTTCGCAAACTACTTTCGCGCCCTTTACATAAGGAGCACCTACTTTTACTTTACCCTCGTTGTCAAGGAGCAGTACGTTCTCAAACTCAACGGTTGCGCCTTTCTCGAGCTCGTTCATACGGTTGATGAACAGTTTCTTGCCAGCTTCTACTCGGAACTGCTGGCCTTTCATTTCTACAATTGCGTACATCTGTACTTGTTTTTGGGGCTTATGTCTTTTGTCTTTCGACTTTCGACTAAAACCTGTTAGGGCGGTGCGGCGATAACCCTCTTCCTGTGCGCTGCTGCCGTAGGCTCATACGCTGCGGCGGTTATACTTATTTGGCCTAATCCGCGAAAAAAGCGTGCAAAGGTACAACAATTTTCTGATATGACCAAATTTTTCTGCGTTTTTTATAGAAAAAAGTGCATTTTGCCATTGCTATAAAGCAATTAGCTCTTCTATTTCAACTTCAGTTGCTCGTTCATCGTCTTGATAGAATAGTCTGCCGGAGCTTTCAGTATTGTCACTACCCAGGACTGAAGCGATTCGTCCCAAGTCTGGCGAGTGATGGTTTTCCATACCTCGTCAAAAGAGGTCTTCTTTCCCTTGTCCTGTGCCAGAGACTTGCGGTATTTACGATCGGCACGCCAGTTCTTCTGGTATTCCGGCGACAATTCGCAACTCTCCTCTACCGTCACTGCCAGACTGTATTGACCCGTCCCGAAATGGTCACGCAGACCCAGTGAATCGTCCGGAATCTGCATATACGATCGGGGCACGATGAAACTTTCGCCGCTCAACGCATATTGGGATTCCTGTCCGGCTTTGCGGATATAGATGAATGAACCGTTCTCGTCCACGTCCGTTGAATCAATAGGAATGTCCAGAACAAACTCTCCCAGCACCTCGTCCTGATGCAAGGAAGGGGTGAAATCCATCCATGAGGATTTGATCTGAATCGTCATTTTAAAATTGAATGTCTTTCTCTCCGCGAACGAAAAAGAAAGCGGTAGCGGCGAATTGGGCAGATGGGAATGATAAGGATTGATGACGATAGTGTCCAGAATCAGTTCGAACTTCGAATGGTCTTTTATCCGGTTCAGTTTTTGCCGGTTCAGATGGCAGGAGACATAGAACGAGGTGTCGTTTTCTATGGTTGCCAGGCATCCGATACCGTTGAACTGGATGCCGCTGGGATCCAGTGCGCCCAGTTCGGAACCGTGAGAATAGAAATCATTGATGGAGTAGAGTGTGCCAAGCGAACTGGTGAAACTGCATTCCTTGGACGCCGTTTCCATCCATTCCTCTTTGTGGCGGCGGTCCATGGTGATGAGTTGACCGATAGCTTGAATACCCAGATCTACCACCGATGAGATATAGCCTGTTGCCACACCTAACGCCGCATTTCCAACCACATTGAGAAGGTCGCTTCCGAAACTGCGGCTTGGACCTTCCGTATTCTCGGGTTTGGGTGCAATTTCGTCCGTCAGCGTACTGTCTGTATAGATGATCGTCTTATAGACGATAAGCGGCTTCGAAGAAGGTTTTGCAGGGGCTTCCCCTTTGGCAAAAAGACCTGTGGACCACACAAGCAAACAGGTGATGAATAAAAGCGTCTTTTTCATATCTACCACATGTATTGAATATCCGTTTGGGTCTTTTGTGCCTTGTCGGTACGATGGTACAGCAGTTCGTTGTCCAGCGCGTAAGAGTCGTATGGCTCCTTCAATGCCACCAGCACATATATGTCATCTGCGCCGTCCGGGAAATACACATCCATCGCGCAGGAGCAGAAGCCGCTTGGCGTGATAGGGCAGGCGTTGGCTTCTATCTCCGGGGTGATCACATAGCATAGCGAGACGGAGTGGGTGCGTTTGTTCACATGAAGCACGTTGATATGATAGTCTATATCGGTGCGGTTCTCGAACTCAAAATCCAACTCTCCTCCGCTCAGCTTGTGCCGCTTGAGCGTGATCCCGTCTATCTTCGGACTCTTCTTACCGGAGCAGGCTTGCGCGCCGATCCACGCCAACTGTTCCGCCAACTGGTCGTAGTCTATTTCGTTGACCTCTCTCTCTGCTGCGCTTCCGCGAGAGCCTGCACCTACGATCTTCATTGCGTGAACCGAATTTTTCATCGTGTCTCTTTCCCCGGAGCGGAGAGATATATTCAGTCCCCCTAAGATACGTGCAGCAAGGTTGTTCTTGGCATCCCGTACCAGTTCGTAAACTGCATCTTTTTCTCTTCCGCTGACCTTATAGATCTTGTTCTGGCGCGTGTCCTCTACGCGAACGGAACCGTTTTTGGCAACGCTTAAAGAGTCAATGGCGTTCAAAACCAGATCCACCTCAACGGCTTTCCATTGCGAGGATGAACCGGATTGCTTGTATTGCACATCGCCCTCATACGAATAAACGCGATACTGTGCTTGCGAACTGAACCATCCGCCTAACAGGCAGAGCGAAATAAATAGAAAACGTTTCATTTTTGTCTTTTATCTTTATTCTTTTGTCTTTTATCTTTGAGCAGGCTTGCCTGCGGTCTTTTGTCTTTATTTCAGTTGTCTGCACAACCCGTATATGGCATAGACTATATCAAAGGCCAGCGTACCGAATACAAGCATTGTAATGGCTGGCGTATAGTCCACGTAGATATGGGAATGGGCGAATCGGGCGCAACCGATAAACACAAATCCGAACATGAAACCAAATGTCAATAGTCGTACCGCCAGATTGAGCATGTACTTCATTCGCTCGCTTTTGTTGGCAATGAGCAATAGGCTTACTAAAATCAGGCAGATACATACGGCAAAAGTCCAGTTCTTCCAGGCCGCACGCGTTTGGATATACTGCCCGTTCAGCATCGTCTGCGTGGCATAGGCATGGATGACCACACCGGCTACCGGCTCCCGCAACGGAGTACGGTATATATCTTTGGTGTCCTCGATTACTCCGAGCAGCACCACTTTGCCTTTGAGCCTGCCTGCTACTGCCGGGTTCTTCAAACGATCGGCGGAAATAACCTCTATCTCTTGGTGTGTAAAATCAATAATTTCTTCCGTGTTGCCTCTACGGATGGCTTCTTCCGCGCGTTCAGGTGCTGCTATACGAACTAACTCCAGAGCCATGCTGGGAATAGTGTCGCCGCTGCGGCTATAGACACAGGGAAGGAAAGTGCGCACTACCGTCCAGCTATGATTGACATCCAGATTCGCGTAGCCCCGATGAGGAGGAGTGATCTCATCGTCATAAAAAGACAAGTTCTCTATCTCATAGTGGATATTGTCGCTGTCTTTCTTGATTTTATGGATACTTACCATGTTGGGCGTGTTGCGGATTGTATTGTATAGTACCTCGTTGTTTTCCTTTTTTATAGAGAAATAGATATCCAACCCGATAGCTTTCGGCTCGTATTGGCGGATGGTATCAATGAGGGGTAGCAGTTGCTCTCTATTCAGGCTGTCAACGCTGACAACTACCACTTCGTCGCTCAACTCTCTGCCCTGACGGTCTTCTTCCATCATATTATAGATATCCGACACCTGGAAATCTACCTTCTTCTCAATTGGAGCAAAGATATCAATCGACGAAAAATCGGAACTCAACATAGCGCTGAATAACCCGGCAATCAGAACGGACAGAATAATGATTAATCCGCCCTGCCACCATTTCATACCTTCTTTATTATCCATAGTTTGTATATTTTTTATTGAGCAATCAGTAGTGTTTTTGTATAGCACTCAGTAGTGTTTTTTGTATAGCACTCAGCGTCGTCTCTGTATTGCACTCAATTTGCGCTGCAAATTTATAACAAAAATTGCACATACGCAAATATAAGTGAATTTTTTTGTCTTTTTTGCGCAAAAAAATGAATATATTATTTTTTATTTGTTACCCTTTCTTTTTGACTTTTTGCACTCGCTTCTCGGTATTATATACGTAGTATATAATACTAACGTATTAACCTCGAAAAATTAGTGCGTGATAAGTGCGTGATAAGTGGGAGATAAGTACGTCATAAGTGCGTCATAATAAGGTTAAATGAGGACTTAATCCAACAATATAAACCCTGCCCAGTAGTACGGCGATGCATACGGATGACTGACTTCCGAGGACTCAGCTCCCCCTTTAGGGGGCTGGGGGGCCTCCTCCGTAACCCGTAACCCGTCACCCGTCACCGATCCTCCCCCTTTAGTGGGCTGGGGGGCCTGCCCCGTCATCTTACCTTTGTTTTTATACTTCTCATGGAGAATGGACCTGCCATTATCCTCTGAAACCGTTCCCTCCGCTGTATAACTCCTCACTTCCTGCTGTGCCATCCTGAATGCCTGCCGCTTGCTCATCCCTTGGCTGTAATAGCGGTAAAAAGCAGTCGTTAGCATGCGCGTAGCGTCATCATCGACCTTCCATAGTGCCATTAACATTGTCTGTGCACCGGCAATCTTAAACGCTCGCTGGAGTCCGAACACTCCTTCTCCGGATACATCCCCAAGACCCGTCTCACAGGCGGATAATACTACAATATCTGCCCCGCGAAGGTCTAACGCCGAGATTTCCTTTGCCGTCAAAATGCCGTCTTGTACACCTTTGTCTAATCGGTTGCTATGTCCGCCTAATGCGGTATTGGCTCCTGCAAAAAGCAGTCCGCAGCGGTTCAAAGGATCAATAGGCAGAGCTTGCTGTACATCGCTTTCGATTGTACTGTTCTGAGTGAAGAATTTCTGCTGCTGTGCCTCTTTCTCCGGCCAGTAGAAGCCGTGTGTGGCAAGATGGAGAATGTTCTTCCCTTGACCACTCAATGCCTTGAAGGATTCTTCGGTCGCACTTCGGCCGCGATAGGTATTAACCCGGACATGTTTCTGTTTCAGCATGAATTCAATCGAATCCACTTCAATCTTAGTGCCCGGAAGATCATAAGCCATGTCTCGCAATGTCATCCGCTGGATGTTTGCCATAGCCAGATCTGTAGAATTATGTTGGCTCTCGTATTTCTGGTGCTCTACGGCTAGGTCAGTAGGAGTCGCGTTGTACCGGATGTCTCCGAATAACGCCGCATTCTGGTGAGAGTCTGCTCTCTTTCCTCCGATAATCTCCCTGGTGGAAGACAACCGTACCAAATTATATTTGTCTCCTATCGTACTTGTCTCGTCATATGGCAGATTCTCCATAGCTACCTGATGCAGGATGCCGGACGGGGAGAAGAAGACCACTTCTCCTTGCTTTATATGCGGCAAGATGGCACCCCATATTGTTTGAGTGAGCTTTTGACCCTTCGCGTCATATGAATAGATGTTATGTATATTCTCTTTTCCGCGTGTGGAAGTTAATGAACTTACTTCCTCTTCGCTGAAAAGACGAATAGCCACTGGTGCTTCTGCATCGCGGCGGAGCAGCAGAGCATAGTAAACAGGAATGCTATCTTCTCCTATCTTCCCGTTCACAATCTCTATTGCAACCTGTCCATCCTTTAATGCGCCTCGCACATCCTTCCAATTAGCCTGATTAACACCTTCAAACCCATTCTTGTCAATATATTCCTGAATGGCTGTTTGCAGATTGTTCTTCGCTTGCATGAGATTATATTGTAATGTCACTGCCTCCATACTATTCATATCCGTTACATCAGCAAGGGCTTTCTCGCGTTGCTTGCTCCGCTGGTATAAATTCCGGATATTGCTATCCGGATGATGAGCCATTAATGAGTCCGCTTCTGTATTCAGCGCAAGAAGAAGTCCTTTGGATTGTAATTGCCAGTTATAAAACGACTCCATATATAGATCCTTCATTTTAGAAGAGATACTATCCTCGCATATCATCACAAAACGGTCGTTGATAGCATCGTAGCGTTTCAGCATTTTAGAGGCTTGTTCCGCACCGACACTCATGAGTTGCTTACCGATTTCCTTGCGCATAAAATCATTGAAATAGACTAATTGCTCAATAGCATCCTTTTCCCTTCCTGCTAACGCATATGCCCGCGAGGGAGACAAGCACCCTTCGTTATACCATGAACCCATTGCGGTTGGATCATATTGATTAACTATGTCAGCCGCTTTGGTTGCTGTAACGTAGTCGTGAGTGATCCAATAGTTGGTCGCAAAACGATAGCCGTAATAGGAACTGCTATCATTGGTTAATGTAAAATATTCTTCTAATAACTGATCGCCTAATGCGATACTATCTACGTTATAGTAATATTCGGCGAGCGCACTTAAGGCCTGAGCATTGTTCTCGCATTTCTTGTTATATCGTACTGCATGTAGTAACTGTTCCGAAAAGAATTTGCCTAATTCTTTGCCATATTCTTCGTCTCCTTTTTCTTTATATAACTGGTAGGTGTAGGGGAGTACGGATGCATAGTACCACATGTGATAGCAATTCCATTCCTTGTCTCTGCTGGCAATATTTGCTCGTGCTAAATCCGGTATGATGTATAAATCCAGAATATGCGTTGCCATCTCTTTATTGTTAAGTGCATAATAAAAGAACGAAACGGAATTTATCAATTGCTCGTACATCTGATCCCCGGAATGATATTTTAATAACTCAGTCAGTACGCTGTGCTCTGCCATGGCGGCGCCTATCGCCCATGATTCATGCGTGTAGTAATACCAGTTCTGTGTAGTCCGGTTTAAATCACAGATGTATAGTACAAAACGCCCTTGCCATGTGATGTCATCCGAAAGGGAAAAATGATAATAACCCATCGCTCTAAGAAACGCACGGATGTTGTCAGCCTGTTCCACTATATATTTGTAGCCGCTTCCTTGGATTAGCATCTCCTTACAAAAGGCATAGCCCAATCGCAAATAACGCTCTAAATATCTATCCCATTCCTTGCCTTCTTGCCATTCGTATGGCATGGTTTGTAAAGGATAGTCAACAAACATAAATCCGTTCCGACGGAGGCTGTCTTGATAGGCGATAAACTCATTCAGCATCTCATTGCTTTTTCCAAGATTGGATTTTAGCTCTTCCATTTGCTCGGACTGAAATTTGAGCTGAGAAGGAAAAACTCGTTCTATTGTAGCAAAAAATTGTTCTATAGTCTTTTCAACCACTCCTTGTCGGGTGGCTGCGGCAGTTATGTACTGAAGTATAATGTTTTGATCGTAGGATGATAAATAATACAGGTCATAAATCACTATTTTATCCAATATCGAGAGTAATGCATTGTCTTTATCTTCCGGTAGCGAAGCAACCTTCTCTGGTAAACGAGTGGGGTCTGTGAGAACCTCTTTGCCTAATAAATCAGTTATAGGTTTAGTGATTCGTTCATCCGGAGCGGGACTGATGTGAGCGCAGCTATAGCGGTCTTCGCCAAAGAGCATCCTCTCTATATAATGTATTTGGATGTGGCGTTCCTCGTCACATGCTGAACGTGCAAAAGACAACAATGGCTCGCTCAGCGTTTGCAATGTCTGGTGCTTAATATGGAAACTTTGAAGCATTTTCAGCATTTCTGCCTCTTCAATCAATTGAGTGCGCCCATCGCTTCGGGGATAGAATGAAGAATAGAAAGTGCTAAAAACATTGCGCCCGTCATGGATGGAAGCAAAAATAGAGTCTTGTTGAACAATCTGGCAGATGATCCTTCTCCCCCAATTATAATAAGTATAAATTGAAGAGCTGTTAATAGCATTGACGTCTAATCCAATCCATTCTTGGGAAAGCCAATATAACTGATCCAAGTCACCATGATCAATAATATCATCCACTATTTTCCCAATCTTCTTGGTGTTGTTGATATCTTTTTGTATTTCAGCCGGCAACTGATTTTGGTAATTGTTAAACGCCTTCTCTTTGACGGCTGCACCTGCTGATGATACGGCAATAATTCCGGCAAAACATAAAACGAAGATTCTTGTAAATAGTTTTTTCATATCTGTTATATTTTATCAATCCAGCAATATAAACCCTGCCCAGTAATAGGGAGAAGCATAGGGATGCGGGTTCGCCCCTTCCAAGGAAGCTGCTCCCCCTTTAGGGGGCTGGGGGGCATGACTGCTATCTCCCATCTTCCCTTTGTTTTTATATTTTTCATGCAGGGAAGACCTGCTTCCGGAAGATGTTCCCTCCGCCGTATAGTTCCTCACTTCCTGCTGTGCCATCCGGAATGCCTGCCGCTTGCTCATCCCTTGGCTATAATAGCGATAGAAGAAATTCATCAACAACTGTGTTGCTTCATCGCTCACCGGCCATATAGCCATCAGTAATGTCTGTGCCCCAGCCATCTTGAATGCCCGTTGTAATCCAAACACTCCTTCTCCGGTAATCACACCTTGGGCTGTTTCGCACGCAGAGAGAACTACTATATCCGCCTCGCGCAGGTCTAATGTTGAGATCTCTTTGGCGGTTAAGACACCGTCTTCTATTCCTTCCGGCAGCCGTTCTCTATGGCCGGAAAGGACAATATTGGCTCCGGCAAGAAGTAATCCGCTCCGTTCCATCGGATCTATGTTGGTGGAGTCTGCCCAATAGAAACCATGTGTAGCGACATGCAGGATGTTTTGTTTCGTGCCGGATAGAGCCTTAAAGGACTCTTCGTTTGCTGCAGAGGCGGTATATGTTTGAACGCGTATCTCTTTATCGGATAGCGCTTTTTGAATACCCTCTATCTCGGACTTGGTTCCCGGCAGATAGCGTACTCGTCCTCGATTAATAGTGTCGTTGATAACCGATCTGGACGTCAAGGAAGGGTAGGCTGCGCTTTGAGCCAGTAATTCATCTGCGCTCACGTCATAACTGATACCTCCGTATAGCGTTGCTTTCTTATGAGAAATGGCAGGCTTATGAATGGCTAATTCTCGCGTAGAGGAGAGCCGCACAAGGTTGTAAACATCCGAAATGACTTGTGTGGAGTCGTAAGGGATTGATTCCATAGCTACTTCGTGAAGCAATCCTGTGGGAGCGAAGAAAACGATTTCACCGGGATTGATGTATGGCAATACCTTACTCCATACCAGACGTGATAGTTCTTTCCCGTTCTCGCGATAGGAATATGCCTTGCTGATAGAAGTAGGACTGGAAACCTCCAGCAGTTGAGTTACCTCTTTTTCCTCAAAGAGAGGAATCATAATGGGGTAGGAACAAGTATCTCGCAGCAGCAAAGCACAATACATCGTGCTGTCATCATTCAGCGGCGCACGCATATATTCGATTGCCACCTGTTTCGGCTTCAGCACTGCCCGTACGCTATCCCATGTAATCTCCCACTGTCGCATGTTCTCGCGGTAAGCAGCACTGGAACGAGTTATTTCTTTCTCTAATGTTTCAGCCTCTTCGCGGAGTTGTGCTAAATAATCAGCATCCGAGTTCTTCTCCTCTAGCACCATGATCTGCTGTTTCTTTTTTGTAAGGTCATTCCATTGATGAATCAGCGTGGTGTCGCTGCTTTCCAATATAGAACGTCTCACAGCATCTGATGACGTAAGTAATAATCCTTTCTTGAATAATTCGTTATTATAGGACAAGGTGGTGATGGACGGGGATAAAGACACATATCGAAATGTTAAGTCGGGGCACCAATTTTCAAAGAGATCCAGCATCGTATTCCAATACTCTTGTCTTTGGCGTGCGGACATGAAATCTACCGATTTGACATACAATGCTTTATACAACGAACATAACTCTGAAAAATGGACTTCTGATTCAGCATATCGCCCTTGTATATAGTATAAATGTCCCAAGTTAAACAAAGAAGTTAATCTGGAATTGTCATATGAGCTACTCATGTCTTTATATATCTGATAGGCAGATAAATAATACTCCTCAGCAAGGTCGTATCTTCCCATTTCAAATAGCGCCCCCCCTATATCGATCAAAGAAGAGGCATACTCTAAATTATCTTGGCCTAATAGACTTTTTCGTATTTCCATAGCCTTGAGATAATAATTGAGTGCGCTTTTATAATCATTTCTTATAAGATAATAATGAGCTACACTGGATAGTGTTCGGGCATATTCTACACTTTGTCCGTGGTAAATACTATCTTCAATATAGACTGCCTCGCCGAGAAATTGTTCTGCTAATTCAAAATTTCCTATTTCTGTACATATATGCCCAATGCTGGAAGATAACATGGCTATATGGATGGAGCGTATGCTGTAATGCATTATATAATATTTGTACGCTTGCAAATAGTAATTAAGTGCACTGCCGTTGTCGCCAATGCAGTCGTAGAGCGTTCCTAAAGCGTGTGATACTAATGCATATCCATCCGATGGCTCACCTTCCACTTCCTTACTTATCTGGATAGCCCGCAAAAGTTTTTCTTCTGCAGTTATGTAATCTCCGGTATTTAAATAAGCCGTGCCTAAAAAAAGAAGAAGACGTGAGCAAAATGCATTATTTTCTCCAAAAGAATGCGTATATATCTGCAATGCATCTTGTAAGTGGGGTAATGCTTGATAGTCGTCTCCCTTATTTATGAGTAGATTCCCCAAGACGGACAGGGATACGGCATATTCGGGATGGTGATCGCCGTATACATGTAGTTTTATATCCAGCGCCACTGATATCGCGTCATAGGCTTGATTATATTCACCTATTTGGGTGTATATGTCGCCTAAAAAAGTATAGATCTTTGCACACTCTGAATCAATATCTGTCTTTTGAGAGTTTTCGAGCAATTGAAGTTCTTCCAAAAAATAATGCTCCGCTTGGTCATAATCTTGATTCTTATAGAATGAGACTGCAATGGAGTCCAATGCCTTCACGTTAAGTCCGCTCATCTGCACTTCACCCGTCTCCGCATGACTTATGTGGAGAACGGAAACAAGCAACAATATGATCAAGCTTATTCTTTTCATTATTCTTTTTTCTCAATCCAGCAATATAAACCCTGCCCAGTAATACGGCGATGAGAAATATATGGTAATGCTTCCGTCCTTGTAACTGGATTTTTTGACTGTTTGTTGTGCCTCCCGAAAGGCTTCTCGTTTGGACATTTTGCATTCAAAATAATTACGGTAGAATTCAGTCATGAGGATTTGTGTTGCTTTATCATTGACCTGCCATAGTGCCATTATAATGGTCTGAGCCCCTGCCATCTTAAATGCCCGCTGTAAGCCAAATACACCGTCTCCGGATATATCTCCCAACCCTGTCTCACATGCAGACATAACGACAATATCTGTACTTTGAAAATCCAAAGATGCAATCTCTTTGGCGGTTAGGATACCGTCATCCACATCATCAGGAATAGCATTTGAACCTTTCAGCCTAATCTTATCCACTCCGGCGAAGACCAATCCGGTTCGCTCCAATGGGTCCCGATGCTTACGGCTGGGCTTCCAGAAAAAACCATGTGTAGCAAAATGAAGAATATTCTGCTTTGTGCCGCTTAGGGCTTTAACAGATTCTTCGTTGGCTGTGTCGTTCGAATAAATGCTTACATCGATATTGTTCTTTATGAGGATAGGGTATATGGTCTCGATCTCTTTTTTCGTATTTGGCAAAGACTTGGTTGACCCACCTCTAGTAATTCCTTCTAACTGCTCATCTATGCTGAAATGCATAAATCCTCGATGGGCGTATTTTATGCTATTGGCTTTCATGACAGAATCGCTCAGCTCGCTGTAATCGATGTTTCCATATAGAGAAGCGGTTTGAAATAGAGTAGGTTGTTTTTTGATTGCCAATTCGCGTGTAGAGGAGAGTCGCGTAATAGAATAATGGGCTCCTATTGTGCTTTGCATGTCGAAGGGCAGGTTCTCTATCGCAACAATATGTAAAATACCTATTGGAGAGAAGAAGATGTTATCTTCGGGATGGAGATAGGGTAGTATCTTATCCCATATTAGTTCTTTAAGTTGTTTTCCCCTTCCTTTGTAGGCATATGTATAACCGATGTCTATCCAATTTTCGCCATTCGTTTTTTTGTGTAGTAAAGAGTTGACTTCACTCTCTTCAAACAAGGGTATCATTTTAGGAGAAGACCAAGATTGCCGAAGAGCCAAAACGCCATATGAACCTAAACGGGTACGATAAAACTCCAAGGCAATATCATGTTCCCCCAAGTTTGCTCGTACGCTATCCCAAGTGAGTTCCAAATGAGCCACTTTAAACGGCTTGTCATGGATTGCCAATTCATGGAGAATAGCGTAATCTAATGAATCCAATGTTTTTGTCTCTGCAAACTTCTCCATGGCCGCTTTTTTCTGATTTAAGAGGGTAACTGCTGACTCAATTCCGCTATTTCTGACATATGTTTCAAATCCGATGGTTGTATTCAGTAGCAGGCCCTTGGATAATAAAGAAGCGTTATAGGCCGCTTTTGAGAGTTCTTTGGATTTAATAGTTCCTTTGTTGCTGGCATTCCTATGAGCCATAGTGATTGTTTTGTCTATATATCCGGAGACATGATTCCAGTATGTTTGCCGTTGAGATTCCGGCAAGCGGGAGAACTCGCGTCTAATTAAATTAACATAGGTCTCGTAACCGCTGTTATGCGTTTTCCTGGAGCGTGTGTACATTAACCTGTCTGCATACAACTCTGCCAAATCCAACAAATTATTCAAATAGGCATCACTTTCACTACCGAGCACCTTCTTCTTTAGTAATAGCGATTTTTCCGAATATCGCATTTGGAGATATTCTTGTCCTTTCATCTTGGCAATGCAAGAAAGTGCATCCAAATAGAGGATTTGAGAAATACTGTCTCTTCCGCTAAAAGAGCCATTTCCGTATTTCTTATACAAGTAGGAACTATGCTTTACCAATTGTTCGGCTTCGCCTATCGCTTCATATTCGGCGAGACGTGTGGCACACCAAAGTACGCAGTCTGCGTATTCAGGACTATCGACTCCGTATTCATTGGCATAAATAGATAGGAGGGAATTCATTTCCCTACTTTTAGGCTCTTCATAGATGCTGTTAATCAATGCGAGGACGCCTACTGCTATTTGAAGTATAATGCTCATTTTCCTTTTTTACAAACGAACAGCTATTCCGACTGTTCCCCCTTTATCCATTCTGTCATTCATGTTGGCGTATTGTGAGGTGCTGAGGCTCACTTTGTCTGAGAGAGGAATATAACTCATTTGCTCTATCAATTGCCCTTTTCGGATAATACTTCTTCCCAATAAGACGAGAGGTACTCCTACCGCCGCTCCTCCAACTAACGGAATACCTATGCCTATCCCAAATTCCGCCCAATCAGAGAGATCTACAGCATCCATAACGATATAACCTACGAAAAAAAATGATCCTACAGCCAACAATGGTCCGGCAATTGCTATGGCATATCCCATAGATTTGTAGTATCGGGCTCTACTTCGTATGTCATAATCGTAGTTTCTCGTGTCCATTGCAGATTTTTCCAAGTAATGATATTCGGATAGCCGGGGCGCAATGACACTATCCACGGATATAGATAGGGTGTCTTGGGCTTGCAACGGAGCAGTTATCAACGCCAATAGTAAAATAATATGAATAATTCTCTTCATCAATTTTTTTTCGATTACTTTAGTGGGTTCGTGATAGATATAGAAACAGCCTTGATTTTATTGGACATAATAAATAGTGGAATTCCTATTCGTGCCTCTATCTGGTACTGGTTAAGGTTGATTGATGTACCATTATAATATGCCAATTTCTGAGTATCTAGATAAGGTATGAAACCTATATTAAACCGCAAGTCAAATCGAATGACGGGGAACGGAAGTTGTATGCCTACAAAAGCACCGGGAACCACTTTGGGAAGACAATCCTCGTAAATCCCGCTATACGTATAGTGGTCAGGGTTGTTTATACTATGGCTCACGCAAAAATCGGTAAAAAAGCCCACCTGAATAAATCCTATCCCCATATATATGTCGGCGGTTATCCAATGCATGTTAATGCCATTGGAGTCATAGATCAACTTGTGTGTGGCAATCTGGTTAAACTTATATCCGACATTTGCCCCGACACGCATCATAAAGGATTTCGTGTATTGGTAGTCGTGCAAAATAAGTTCTGTTTGGATACCGCCTGTTATGCCATTATTATACAATGAATGACTGCCATCAGGAAGTATCTTCCAGTATTTTGATTGAATATATCCGTTCGCGCCTCCATACAGCCAAATAGTAGGTAGAACGGAGTATTTCTTTTTATTCCGTGTCTCTAACGGAGTGTCGATAACAATAGTGTCACCGTGTACTTCCGCCGCGTGAAGGCAATGCGTGCCAAATACCAGCGCAATACCTATAAGCAATATGGATTTATTTAAAAATGACATGTTTCATGGCACGCACGCGGTGACTGGTGCTCTTTATCCAATGGTCTTTATTCAAATCAAATAGCAAGGTGGCTGTTTCTGCAACGGCTCGGTCGTAGGGATTGTAATCCAGGCCGGGTTTCGAAAGTACGATATAATTCTCGTAATCTTCTTCGCATAACCAATAGAGCGCATTGTTTCCGGCGATAGTATCTCCTCCTATGCGTTTCAAGGCAGAGTTAATAGCAGGTAAGTTTACCCCATCGTACCATAGCATGATTTCCCACTCGGCTTCTGTCGGCAGACGCCAACTGCCTGAATACGGGAGCTTCTCTCCATTTTTTCTGTTGCACCATTCCATAGCCGGGAATCGTTCTATGCCGCGAGCACACATGCACTGCAGCATGGTCACGCCATATTCTATTGCATAATGAGCTATCGAATCTCCTAAATATACTTTTTCATTGGTTGGGCCCCAAGGCAAAATCACTTCGTCCGCAGAAAGGACTAGCATCGTTTTGCCGCTATCTTTTTTATATACCACAATCCCTTCATTCCCAAATTCATCCGTATAGGTGTCATATAAAGAATAGATGTCTTCTGAAAAATCGTTAGCTGTATCGAAATGACTCCATTTGCTACACGACGTCACTAAGAGTGTGATAGCAGATATAGCAACAAAGAGAGTAAGACAAATGCGTTTCATGGGAGAGGATTAAAAGTTAGTTATATTTAATGTTTTCGATACCTCCAAAATATATATACCAATGGCAGGATAGGAGCAATGTATTTGACCCATGTCTGGATCACTCCGGAGCGGAGACCGAGGACAGTCTCATTGCCGCATAACAGAGCTATTCCCGAGATTGCCTCTAAAATGACAGGCAATGCAAGTAACACCATCGCAATAGCCAGCGTCACGCGGAACGGAAGGGAAACGCTTTCCCCCGGTGTCCGGTTGCCGAGCATGAAGAGCCAGATTATTCCTGCAACGGCCAAGGCAACTCGCCAAAGGAAAGGCGGGAATAGAGAAGTCGCACCGGCTATGGAAAACACATAAAGAGGAGAAAGAATGACAGTTCCTGCCAATCCGCAGAGCAAGCAGAGAGTCAGTATGCGGAATGGCTTGCTGGCTTCCACGGGCTTAACTCCCCCTTTAGGGGGCTGGGGGGCCTCCCCCGTGGAGGGATCCCACAAACCAATGCCTGCTATAATCAGGCTGAGCGGCAGAATATCAAGTATCAGACGCTCGCATACATCTTCCCATAGAACGTAATGGTACGGCATGGGATGGATAAGATGAATAAGAAAGCGTGCTGCGATGTACAGCGTGTAAACAATCATGCCGATAGCAGCAATGTGAGTTGTAGTTTTGAATGATGGTTTCATAGTAGTTGCTGTTTTACAGGCTCAGCACTTGGAGAGCTTGCCATTTGTCATCCTTGATGTCTTTCTTCTCTTTGATAGCTTTGGAGAGCGACACATAGACCACATCGCCATTTTGCAACCCTACCATGATCGAGCGTTGCTCTTCCATCAGCGCTTGTATAGCGGCGCAGCCCATCCGTGAAGCGAGAATACGGTCAAAAGCGGAAGGCGAACCTCCCCGTTGCAAGTGTCCGAGGATGGTGACACGCGTGCCGTATTCGGGGTGACTCTGCTCAATGACTTTGGCTACCGCTTGTGCGCCACCCGGGATAGCATGCTCCTGTACGAGAACGATACCGCTGTTCTTGTGTTTCCGTCGTCCTTGTCCGATAGCCGCCTCCAACTGCTCCTCCAGTGTAGCGCGTTCCGGGATGACTGCTGCTTCCGCTCCGGCTGCAATAGCGGCATTCAGAGTAAGGAAACCGGCGTCGCGTCCCATGACCTCCACGAGGAAGAGACGCTCATGGCTTGTGCCGGTATCGCGCAGCTTGTCCACACATTCGACAATAGTGTTCAGCGCCGTGTCATAACCGATCGTAGAGTCCGTCCCCCAGAGGTCATTGTCAATCGTTGCGGGTATACCGATAACGGGAATATTGTATTCTTGCGACAAAGCGCGCGCACCGGTGAACGTACCGTCTCCGCCGATAACGATGAGCGCGTCTATCTGCTCGCGCTGGATCGTCTCAAAAGCCCGTTTGCGTCCCTCCTGCGTCTTGAACTCCTCGCTGCGTGCGGATTTGAGGATGGTACCTCCGCGCTGGATGATACCGCTCACGTCCTGGGTGGTGAACTCCTGTACTTCGCCGTCCATCAGACCTTTATAGCCGCGGAAGATCGCCTTCACGCGGATGTTATTAGCAATAGCCGCACGCGTCACAGCACGCACAGCAGCATTCATTCCCGGAGCGTCACCTCCCGAGGTTAGCACTCCGATAGTATTAATTTTATATTCCATAGCCGTTTATTTTTTTATTAAAAAGAATACATTACACACTTGACATCATCAAACCGTCGTGCTTCCAGATCTTCCGGCGTGATAAGGAAATAGAGGGTGCCGCAGTCGTAGAAACGCAGACCGAGCGGGTCGCACTCGTCCAACTGAAGGAGCACCTCATAATCGGGGTAAGCGCGGGAGATTTCATACCCGAAATTAGTAGGACGGCAAAGGACATCCGATTCCTCTCCCCGTTTGGCCGGTTCGTCCATGGCCTGCGGATCGGGCGCAGCGGAGGTGCCGTCCTCATAGAGGACTTCGTGCTCATGCAGGTTTTTGCGGGTAGGGGAGTAGAGGACTTTGTAGAAATAGTCGGGCCATTCCCCCATTCCGCCGCAATGAACGTCGTAGTCACCGAAGAAATAATCGAGGTCGGCGAAGACATAGACCATTCCTTCTCCCAGATGGAACTGGCATATGAGGGTCATGGGATTGTCCCCGATCGTATAGGGATACTCCATCCCCTCCGGCATGGCGGGATTACCCCACCAGTGCTCATCGGCTATGTTTCGCGTTGTGTTCATATTCTTATTTTTTTTGTCTAAACGCGTCGTTTCTCCCATTTCATCGGTTCTCTCACCCGCATGTCCGCGTATGGTTCGGCATTCTCAATCGTTTGTCGGTTGGTCATTGCGCATTCCGTGCCGTAATAGATGATATATTCGAGCCCGTACTCTTGTGCGCATTGTTTCATTACTTCTATCGCTTCCTCCAGCAATGTATGATCTTCATGGCAATAGAAGAGGAAACGGTTTGTATCATGGTTGTCGAGGAAGAGATACGGTTTGAAATCCGGTGAGGGATAGCGGTCGAAATGGGCTTTGAGTTTACGCTCCAGGCGCTCGTTGTTGCGCAGCCTGTTACCGGCTTTGAGTTCCTCAATAAGAATATTCCGGAATTGGAAATCCAGGACACCGTCCATCACTCCGTCATAGTCCAATTGCAGGCATTCCTGCTTCAGACCCACTATCCAATAGAAGAGTTTATGCCAAGGAGATTTGAAACGGAGGGTGTGGTAATACTTACGTGCTACGCCGAACCCCCATACTTCTCCGAAGACACGGCACTCCGGATTGAGAGCATGCATCCGGTCGCGGAAAGAACGCAAGAAAGCCATCGGGATTCCGGCCGCGTGGTCAATACGGAAACCGTCAATTCCGGCTTTCGACAAACGCTCACCCACCTGAATCATGTACTCGGCTGTAGCTTTGTTTTCCAGATTGAACTTAGCCAGATCGCGGTATTGCAGGAAATAGACATACTTGTTGCTGTAATCAGGTTGGAAATAGAACCAGTTGCGGTAGGGGCTTGCCTTGCGTCGTTTGAGTGCGTCCTGAAAGAAAGGATGATTAATATGGCAATGGTTCGGTACAAAATCCGCAATGACCTTCATGTTTTTAGCATGAGCCTTGTCAATGAGGTTCTCAAGGTCTTTCCAAGTACCGAAATGCGGGTCTATCCGTTCATAATCGACCGTGTGATAACCATGATAGCCATTCTCGGCATTCGCAAAGAAAGGCGAGAGCCAGATAGCAGTAGCCCCCAGAGATTGAATATAATCCAATTTATCGGTAATGCCATTGAGCGTCCCGCCAAGGAAGGTTATATCATTTTGAGGCGGAGTCGCCCATCCTCCATTGAACCGGTCAATTAAAATCTGATATATCATAATTACGAAGCTTTGTTTTTATTCCAATATTTCTCAAAAATATACTTTACGATGAAATAGACTCCGATCACGGTAGCAACCGTAATGGCGATAACCACTATAAGCCCCCACAGATAACCGAGATGCGTTCCCCAGAAGTTGATATCAAGGCAGTGGCGCAGGGTATAGATAAAGCCTTTTTTATAATCAAGGATAGTAAGTATAATACCCATAAACGAAGCGAGTAGCGCAGCGATGGAAATACTGGCAGTAATGATCGTGAGCTGCGAGATTCGCTCGTTTTGCAGGTTGTTTGCATGGTTCTGCATATTATTCGCTTCCCGTGTATATCGCTCCCGCAGGTTATTGAGCGTCCCTTGCAATCCGAACTGTGCGCAGATCATATCTTCAAGTGAATGAATGACATCCAGCGACATGGAGTAGGTCTGGAGCGTGTTGGAGAGATGCAGGAACCGTTTTTCCAAGGTTTCTTTGTCTCCTTCTGTCCGGCTCTTGGCAATATCAATCTTCATTTCCTTGCAAATACACCGCAAATAGGCGTCAAAAGCAAGCGTGGAGACTCCCGGTATACATGGCTCGAGAGAGAGGTATTGCTTGTAGAAGTCCAGATCATTGATTTTGCCTTTGTAATGACTCATCCATTCTGAAGCATATTTTCTATTGTCAATGCATTCAGGACTTTTATATTGGTTGATTAGGATCGCATTGCGGTTGAGGACAATCGTACAGGCATAATCGCGGCTCGTCCAGTAGTTATGCCCGAAAAGAGAATTGATCTCTTCGTCCGGCGTGTTCTTCCATCCTTCATCGCTCACCAAAATACCGTATAACTGACGATGATAGGTTTGCATCATTGCTTTCATATTCGTCAGGTAGACCAGATTTCCCTCTCCGTCCACGATATTATTGAGTTCTATCATCGAGTAGCGGAAATTGATGCTGTTATTGAAGGCCCGTTTGTAGTCATGAATACCCAATATAGGCAAGAGCCGGCTGCAATAGTTCTCTGTCCATGCTTGCAGCGAAGTGAGTTTTTTCTCGCTATTGACGGACACCTCTAACCGCTGTTTGTAGAACAGGTGCTTGAGGAAGATGATATTATCCAGTTCGTTGCCGGTAGCAGAACCGAATCCGTTCTCTTCGATGGAAGCCATCGGGATAGAGTACATCAGAAATCCGCATTCGTTTCCTTTCTCTCCATAGAGGAGCAGTGAGGCAGCCATCTTGAAATAGAAAAAGGCATTCTTCTCGCCGTATCGTATATCATATTCGCCGAGTAGCACCTCAATACGCGGCGTGAACTGGGATCTGTCATCGTGAAAACGCCGGCTGATAGACAGGCAATCACACAGGTTCCGGCCCTGATAGCCCTTTTTCTTGTTCCCTTTGCAGAACGTACACCAAGAGAGTGCTTCTAATGTAGGGCAGGCACCGCTGAAGAGTGCATCTTCCTTTAGTGAAAGACATAATTTCTCTTTGTATCCCTCGTAGAGATTTTTGATGGCGTTTCTATTCCCATTGTCCAGAAACTTCTTCTCTGCCGGAATGATGTCGCTGAAAAACTGTTCGCACAGATTGGTATTCTCATTCTCGTCGGAGATGAAATTAAAAGGAATAACAAAGATAATGTGCCCTTTGTCTTTCCCGGAGTAGAATTGGGTTATAGGGTCTTTCATGCAGTTTATTCATTTTATTCGGTTGCAAAGATACTGCTTTTTTTTGAACTATGCAAGAAAAAAGCGAAAAAATGAAGATAAATAAGTCCTCTTAGGGGCCAAACTCGTTCGCATCTCGTTCGCATTACGGACGTCTGCGTTCCGTTTCTTTCTCGTTTTTTTGCTCTATGTTTCTTTGGCTTGGCTGTGGTTGCCGGCCTCTTAGTAGGTCTATCCCTATTACATAGGGAATAGACTACTCTACTAAGGGGGGCTGGGCTACCCGCCAAAATCTTCGTGGGTTCTAATTGAATCACGGTGCAAAGATACAACTTTTTTATGGCATGATAAATTCCATCTGCCACAAACAAAATCCGATGGTAAAATATGCAGATTATGCATTAAGCTTTGCAAGCCATTTTTGCATTTCCGCATTGGTATCCAGTTGCCGGCTGTCTTCGGATGTAGAAATAGTGGCGACGAAGCACTCGCTGAGGTGTTCGTCAAAAATACCTTCGTTTATAGACGGATTTTTCACCAGCAGAATAGGCATCCCTTTCATCATACCCATTCCCACTTCGACCTCATTCCACGGGGTTGAGAGCCATTTGTCCTCCCAAACTTCTTCTCCGGTCAGTTGTGGCCGATAGGTGGCCTTCTGAATATATGTTTGCTTGAATCCGAAGGCAATCATACCGGTGGAGACCATTACTTTCTCCCGAACTTGGTTGAGTTGCCCGAATTGCGGGTAGTCATCCTTGATGTAATAGAAGACGCGTATGCCTTTGTTCTGGAGGTATGTCTCATAATCTTTGGTAAGCAGTTCTTCTTCCTTGGTCATGACACTCGGCATGGAGAAGAAGACCACGTTGTTTGATTTTGCAGGCCGGACAGTTATGGGCTCAGCAAGACGGAAAATCTGTTGCCCTTTGTCATTTCGCTCCAGGTGTTGCATAATCTCTTGCGGGATATTTTTTGCATTTGTAAAATCCGCCCCGTCAAGGAATACATTTTTGAAAGACGTATATGCCAGATCCGCGCCGCAGAAGTTTGCTCCCTCAAAATGGCAATTTTTGATTTGGGTGTCAAAGAGGATTGCGTAATAGAAAATAGGATTGCCGACAGCATTGTCAATAAGCGCATAGGATAAGTCGCTGAGATAGAAATCCGTATGTTCCATGACAATCGCCTGACCGTCTTTGCGTCCGATATATGCATCCTGCAGATTTGTTTTTTGCAGGTCCAGATGAGTGAGATCGATAGCATAGGCAAGGCTGTCTGCCAATGTCTTCTGGAAGACGCCTGACGGAGAAATCTTCAATGTGGCAGATATGACGTTGAGTGCTTCTTTTTGCAGATTCGGAAATCGTTTGCTAATCTTGGTGTTCAAGAACCGTCGGAGCATGATAGCCGAAGAAATTCGTGAGGACGGGTTCTCTTGGGAAAGTCCGGCAATAATAGTACTCAATGAATCTTTCTCTTGTGCCCACCGGATATTGACGTTTTTGAAGTCAAAGAAATCCGAGAGAATTTTATACACCGCATAAATTACGGCTCCGATGACCGTTACGATCGAGATAATAAACGTAATTGTAGAGAAGAATGTATTTTCCATTGTATATTTTTGTTTTTAGATTTCAGATTCTTTTTTGCGCGAAGAATATTTCATGAGTGTATTGTTTTTTCGCTTGCAAAAGTACTGCTTTTTTCTGGATTATGCAAATTAACAAGATGTTTTTTAATCGAGAAGAACAAATCCTGCCCAATAATAAGGTGCAGAATATCCGTTTTTACGAACTTCCTGTTGTGCCATTCTGAACGCTTGACGCTTGCTCATTCCTTGGCTGTAATGGCGGTAGAAGAAATTCATCAACAACTGTGTTGCTTCATCGCTCACCGGCCAGATAGCCATCAGTAATGTCTGCGCTCCTGCCATCTTGAATGCTCGTTGTAATCCAAACACTCCTTCGCCGGTAATCACACCTTGAGCTGTTTCGCACGCAGAGAGAACTACTATATCCGCCTCGCGTAGGTCTAATGTAGAGATTTCTTTGGCGGTTAGGACGCCATCTTCTATTCCTTCAGGGAGCCGTTCTCTATGTCCGGAAAGGGCAATATTGGCTCCGGCAAGAAGTAATCCGCTCCGTTCCATCGGGTCTATGTTGGTGGAGTCAGCCAAATAGAAACCATGTGTAGCAACATGCAGGATGTTTTGTTTTGTGCCGGACAGGGCTTTGAAGGACTCTTCGTTTGCTGTTGAGGCTGTATATGCTTGAACATGAATTTTTTTATCGGATAGCGCTTTTTGAATACCCTCTATCTCGGACTTGGTTCCCGGCAGATAGTGTACCCGCCCACGATTAATAGTGTCTCTGATAACCGATCTGGACGCTAAAGATGGGTAGGCTGCGCTTTGTGCCAATAATTCATCTGCACTCACGTCATAACTGATGCCTCCATATAGTGTTGCCGTCTGATGAGAAATGGCAGGTTTATGAATGGCTAATTCTCGTGTAGAGGAGAGCCGCACAAGGTTGTAAACATCCGAAATGACTTGTGTAGAATCATAAGGGATTGATTCCATAGCTACTTCATGGAGCAATCCTGTGGGGGCGAAGAAGACGATTTCGCCGGGATTGATGTATGGCAATACCTTACTCCATACCAGACGGGAAAGTTTTTTCCCGTTCTCGCGATAGGAGTATGCTTTGTTGATAGAACTCGGAGTAGAAACCTCTATCAGTTGAGTCACCTCTTTCTCTTCGAACAGAGAAATCATAATGGGGTAGGAACATGTATCCCGCAGCAGTAGAGCGCAGTACATCGTGCGATCTTCTTTCATCGGTGCACGCATATACTCGATGGCAACCTGATTGGGTTTCAAGGTAGCTCGAACACTATCCCATGTTATATTCCATTGCCGCATGTTCTCGCGATAAGTAGCACTCTTGCGTGTAATCTCTTTCTCAAGTTGTTCCACTTCCAATTTGTTTTCTTGAATAAATTCCAAGTCCGTATCGTTGCTTTGCATCGCCATCTTCTGTTTCAAAGAGACTAATTTTTCCCATTGTTGAATGAGTGTTGTATCGCCGCACCTCAAAATGGAATTTTTGACAGCATCGGTGGATTGGAGAAGCATACCTTTTGCAAACAACTCATTATTATATCCCCAGCCGGCGATAGCGTGATTTTGTGGATAATAGAAAGCAGTAAATTGCGGAAAATCAAATTCGTACTCTCCTGTGATAGTGTATGATATTTCTCTCCGTTGGTCTTCTGTCATATAGTTGATAGACTGAATGAAATACATTTTGCATGCATTTTCTAACTTCCGATAATATAGTGCAATTTTCTGAAGATCATTTTTTGCAGCGTATAACAATACCATATTACGATAAATGATGATATTCTGATAATATGACGGGGTGGGTGTTTGTTCTCTATAAGTCAACACAGACTGATAAAACTTCTCGGCTAGATTATATTCCCCATATTCTCGCGCTATATTTGCAATATTCAACTTAATTTTCATGTGCTCCTCGCTTCCCTCAAGCGCCATGTCCTGAATAAGTTTTAAAGCTTTTTGATATATATCTAATGCTTGTTTAGGGTCACTATCAACATAGACAGCCCCCAGATTGATGAGAGCACCAAGGTAAAGCTGATTCTTGTCATATAGTGCAAAGGAATCCGTGGGCTCTATTTGAAGAGAGTCCAATCGCAACAGGGTGTTAGAAAGATACATAAGGGCAGAATCCTTTTCCTCAATTAGGAAATAATACCCACCGAGTGTGTTTTGCGTCCGAGCATAATCAATGGTATTTTTTCCTATTATTTCTGCATATATTTCCGCTGCCTCCCGTGTGTACATCTCTCCTCTTTCTACCATCGCAGATTTTATATAGAGCGCACCTAAATTGGCTGTGGCTAATGCATAACGGGTATTTTTTTTCCCGGTTGTTTCTGCACAAATATCGCGTGCCTTGATAAAACACGTTTCCGCGGCTTCATTATTTTGGTTTTGCATGTATAAATTTCCAAGATTAATAAGCACGGACGCACATCGTTCATTATTGATGCCATATCGCGCCTGATAATGCATAAGTGCTTGAGTAAGATATTGCTCTGCCCTTTGGAAATCATTCTTATCGAAGTACTCAAGTCCAATTTTTTCCAAAAGTAACGGGTTGATAGACGATTCATCGATTTGGGCAGAGGAGAAATCTGCAAGTCCCCAAAGAAAAGCGATTATTATTAAAAGGTGATGTCTCATGAGTGTATAGTTATTTATGCAAAGATACTGCTTTTTTTTGATATATGCAAGAAAAAAGAGAAAAAATCGCCAATAGAAGGTTACAACCTCGTCATTACCACATCATACTGGGCAAAGAAGGGGTAGAGTTTTTTGGTGAGGTAGTTTTTGTTGGGTTGGACGTTTTTGAGGCGGATGAGGGTTTGTCCGGTGACGGTATGACCGGGACGGGGACGGACGGCGCAACGGCCGTAGTGCCAGACACCATGGTCAAACTGCAGATAACACTCGCATCCTTCGTACATCTCAACCGGATTGTCAAGCATGGCATCAATCCGCTCGCGCAAGGTGGCAATCCTTTCCGGATCAACCGGCAGTCTCCGCAACCAGTTCAAGAGCGTCATCAGTTGGTAAAAAGCCGTGCGTGCCAGGTACGGCGCCTTGCCGGAGAGGACGTCCGCATCCACCGCCAAAGAGCCGGCTTCTTCTTCCTCTAACCGGCTATGACTGCCATTATTGACCGTGTCGGACAAAGAGCGGAAATTGGTGAGGATATACGAAGGAACAATCTGCGGCGCCAGTTCGTAGATGTCCGCCAGGCGTTTCTCTGCCGCACGGATAGAATCAATATCTTCGGAGAAGAGTCCATGCCCGCGCCCGTATGAAACGGCAAACGCCATGAGTTTGCGCATGGCGTTAAAGACCGTTGTGTCGGTTGTGTTCTGCGGGTCTTCCATCTTTCTGATGATATCATAGAGACGTGCGGTGCTTCCCTCGTCCTCAAAGAGTTCGAAGATGCCGTCGTACCTGTCCCGCAAGGCTACATTGCCGGAGTGCTTGGTCAGTTCGCGGATGTCGTTGATCAGTTGCTGCTGGTCGGTGTCTTTGCGATAGAACCGGCGGCGTGTCCATTCGCGTTGCGGGATAGCGTTCAGCAGAGACTCGTCATAGCCGCTTCCGGTGGTGAAGACGAACCAAGGGATATGCTTGCTTTCTTCTTCGCAACGGCTCAAGACGCGATAGGCATAATCGCGGAAAGAGTCGGTGGATTCATGTTCGTCGGAATGGCGGATCTTGCAGTTCACATCCAGGATGACGGCATCGCAGATCTCTATGTTCTTGGGATTGGAAAGCCATTGGACTCCCTCCACGTAGTTATCCGCCGTGAAAGCCTGTATTCCGGCATCCCGGAGACGGGTTAAAAAATCTTCGCGCGGTGCTTCGTCAATCCAAAAGACTACTATGTTTCGGTTTTTGCTCATACGGGATATCTGTTTATCTGAATCCGATAGGATTGGGGCGGGTGATGGCGAGGGAGGAGGGATGGTTCCGGATGACGTTCCTCAGGTGATCTTGGGAGACGGGTAGGTCCGCAATGGCAGCCACCAGTGCTGCTTCGTTGACCACGAAGGGCACGTCCACCGAGGCGTATCCTTCCGTCATATCCGCCAGTTCGGCAATGTCCAAGTCTTCCGCCAAGGGTCTATGGCTCAGATACATCTCGAACAAGCGTTTGCGCATCTCCGTGTTCGGTGCCGTGATCTCGAATTGGAAATCGAACCGTCCTGCGCGCAGTACAGCAGGGTCCATGATGTCCTTGCGGTTGGTGGTACCAACCACCAAGATTCCGCGTTTATGACATTCGTTCAGCTGTACAAGGAACTCATTCACCTCATCGTTATGGCTCTGCTCTCCCGGATCGGAAGAGCGGACGCTGAGGATTCCGTCGATCTCGTCAATGCATAGTACGCAGTGGCCGGCTTTGGCGGCTTTGTCAAACATGTCCTTTATTTTTCCTTGTGTCTCATGTATGTACTTGCTGCCGAGGGAGGAGGTGCTGACAAACTCCATCTTCCATTTGAGTTCTTCCGCCAGTTTGGACGCGAAATAACTTTTCCCGCATCCGGGAGGTCCGTAGAGTAGTATGCCGTTAGGCAAGGTAAGTCGGTATTCCTGTGCTTTCTCGGGGTGTTTCAACGGCCAGATGATATGCTGGGCGATACTCTGTTTCACTTCGTCCAATCCGGCTATGGCGGCAAATCCGATCATAAGGGCGGGATGGAGTGTCTTCTGTCCCAAGCCGACGTGTGAGTCCTGTCCTTCCTCGCCCATGGTGACTTGCAGTAGGTTCTCCAGTTCCTCCGCTTTGACATAGCCGTTCATGGTGAGTTCCATCGCCCTTGCGAGCGGCGGATGGACGGAATCGAGCGGTTCGAGAAGGGATTCCAGGGGGTGTTCCTTGCGCCAGTTGACCATATTGAGATGCCGTGCAGCGGCGGGCATGTCTGAGGTGATGGGACAGTCCGCCCAAGGGCGTTTGCCGGTGAGCATCGTATATAGAATAGCTCCTATGGAGAAGAGGTCGTCGGAGTCGCTCACTTTCTGTTTCGCCAGCAGTTCGGTATGCGAGTAATACGGATTGATTTTCTCGAACCGCTGCACTTTGTGCGTCATTTCTCCGTTTTGCGGCCACTCGCAGGCATATTCCAGATCAATCAGTTTGGGCGTGAAGGAGCCGTCGCTGTTTGATTCCAGAAGGATGTTCTGGGGCGTGATGTCGAGGTGGCATACGCCGCGGTGGTTGAGGTGTTTGACTGCTTTGACCAGCGAGAGTGCGACGGACTGCGCTTCGCCTTGCGTCAAAGGTCCGTTTTCCTCGATATACTGCGAGAGCAGTTTGCCCCGGAAGTATTTGGTGACCAGATAAACTATCTCCGTCCTGTTGACCGTAGTTCTGCCGGAGTGCTGCAGGCGCGGCAGGTAGTCGCACAGCCCGAGGCGGCTATATGCCCAGAGCTCCTGCGGGTCTTTTCCGTTGCAAAGGAAATCAGGCGTATGTCTCATGTCATAGACCTTCATAAAGAACTGGAAGTTATTCTTGTCCGCGACGCAGTAGGTCTGCGTATATTCCTTGTTGGTCATCGAATAGAGAACCACATAGTCACCGATTTCCGTACCTTGCTTGAGTTCGTTCATATGTAAAAGATTAGAGGAGTTTTTTCAATATTGCATCGCATGCGGTATAGATATCCCGATAGGCGGCTTCGAAATCGCGAGTGTACCAAGGGTCTGATACGTCGCGTTCCTCGCCAGCCCAGTGCATCATGAGTGACAGTTTGGGTGAGGGTCCGAACATACGCTCAATGGCGCGTATGTTAGACCGGTCGGCACAGACGATGAGGTCGTATCGGTCGAGATCCTCGCGACAGATCTGCCGGGCATAATGATGGTCAAAAGGAATGCCATGGCGGCGGAGCGTCTCTTTCGCAGGCGGATAGATGTCGTTTCCGATCTCTTCGGTAGAGACCGCCATAGAGTCAACGAGGAACCGTTCTTCGCACGCCGCTTGCCGGCAGAGATATTTGAAGACAAACTCCGCCATCGGCGAACGGCAGATATTGCCATGACAAATGAAGAGGAGGCTCGTCGTCATAATCATCCGTAATTTAACAGGGTGCAAAGATACAATAAAAAATTCAAAATTTAAAATTAAAAATTCAAAATTAATGAAAAAGCATAAAAAAAACGCCCAAGAGGACGTTTTTACCTATCTAAAACCTTCGCGATGGTCGCGGAGAGGTCGCGGGATTGAGCCTACGGTAGCGGCTGAGCATCTTGATTTTTTTGCTTTACAAGTGTGTTTTAGCAAGTGCTATCACCTCCTCAGCAATCCGTTTGGCGGAGTCGGGTTGCGCGAGTCTGAGGATATTGGTATGCAGGGCTTCGAGCCGTAGGTCATCGTGTATGAGTTCGAGCGCGGCAGGAATCAGTTTCTCCGCCGCTTCGCAGTCCTTGACGAGCACTGCAGCATTTTGGTTGACCAGCGCCATGGCGTTATGTGTCTGATGGTCTTCCGCCACGTTCGGTGACGGCACAAGGATAGCGGGTTTGCCCAGCAGACAGAGTTCTGAGATGGACGAGGCACCGGCACGCGAGATGACGAGATCGGCATTCGCATATTGGTCAGGCATGTCGCTGAGGAAATCGTGAACCTCAATGTTCGCCGGTTTGCCTGCGGCCTCCCATGCCGCCTTGCATTTCTCGAAATAAGTCTTGCCTGTTTGCCAAACGACATGTACTCCTGCTTTTTGAAGAGCCGGAATCCCTGCCGCAACGGCTTCGTTGATGGTCCGTGCGCCGAGTGAACCGCCGATGATCAGGAGGGAGCGCCTGCGGCTGTTGAGCGTCTGCGGCTGTTGAGCGTCTGCAACAGTTGAGTGCTTTTTGCCGTTCAGGAGGTTCTGGCGGACGGGGTTACCGGTAAGGATGATCTTATCGGCAGGGAAGAAGCGTTCCATCCCTTCGTAGGCGACGCAGATCTTAGAAGCTTTGTTTTTGAGAATCTTATTGGTTACTCCGGCGAATCCGTTCTGTTCCTGGAGTAGTATAGGTATTCCCATGTTCGCCGCCGCCCACATGGCAGCACCGGAAGCGTACCCTCCGACACCGACGCCTACATCGGGCCGGAAATCGCGTATGATCTTCTTCACTTGGCGAATTGATTTAGCCAGATCGACGAGTACCGAGAAGTTCTTCCACGGCTGTGCGCGGTTGAATCCCCTGACGGGTAGTCCGACAATCCGATACCCTGCTTGCGGCACTCGCTCCATCTCCATACGTCCGAGCGCACCGACAAACAAGATCTCGGCATTAGGATCCAATTCCTTCAAGGCATTGGCAATACTGATTGCGGGGAAGATATGTCCACCGGTCCCGCCACCGGAAATGAGGTAGCGCCCCCCTCTTATCCCCCCATGGAGGGGGGAAGATGTATTATTAGTTTGCATTTTGTAAATGATTTTTTATACTTAAAATAGTATTTTCTATATCACACATAACTTGTTCATTATTTTCTCCTCCCCTCCACGGGGAGGCTGGGTGGGGCCTTTATTCCAAATTTACAATAGGTGCTTCTTCGGCGCTTTCCACCTTGGTCTCGTTGACCCGTTCGCGCAGTTCGGCCTGTTCGCGGCTGACGCCCATCATGATGCCGAAATAGACGGACGTGATGAGAACGGACGTACCTCCTCTGGAGATAAGCGGCAGCGGTTGTCCTGTGACGGGGCCTAGTCCGACAGCGACGAGCATGGAGATGAGTGCCTGACATGTGATCATCAGCGCGAGTCCCATGGTCATCAGCATAGCCGGCATATCAGAATAGCGGCTGGATATATTACACGCCCGAAAGAGGATCGCCATATAAAGGAAGATCAGTGCGAAAGCTCCGACAAACCCTGATTCCTCCACAATGATTGCGAAGATATAATCCGCAAACGCCAGCGGTAGATAGTCTCTCTCTTTGCTGTTACCGGGCAGCACGCCGAGCGGCGATATGCCTCCCCGCGCGACAGCGACAGAGGCATAGACCTCCTGTATGTTGTCATCGGTAAGCACATACTTGGAGCCGTCGTCCTGATCAAAATGATGGTCAATACGGCTGACCCAGACGGTAGCTCTCTTGAAGGGCCCGTGCATCTGTCTGCCGGGTCTGACAAAAGCGAACTCCACGATCGCGTACCCGAGTGCGAGGACCAGAAAAGCGATACCGACGACAGACATGGTATATCTCCAAGGAATGCGTGCGAGAATCCAGAGGCAGAAGATGATGAGCCCGATGAGTACCGCTGTAGAGAGGTTCGACGCCATGACGGGCAGCATCACCACCGCCGCAATGACGAGTGTGCGATAGAAATACTTCCGTTTGTCCTCCTCGGTGTGTATGCGTGCGAGCTGGTCAGCGATGACGATGATGAGACTCAGTTTCGCCAGTTCGGAAGGTTGGAAGGTGATGCCGGCAATCCGCACCCATCGTGCAGCACCGTTGATAGTGACTACCAGCGGGTTTCCGGGTATCATCGTGGAATAGACCAGCAAGGTGCTGACCGCCAGCAGGATATACCCGCCGAAGCGGACCCAATAAGTAGGAATAAACTGGATAAAAAACGCTGCGATGACTCCCATCACGATGAAAAGCATCTGTTGCCCGATCGGTCCGAGGGCGGAATGATGCATGTACACGAGGGTAGAAGACGCCGAGAAAAGGGCGATGACAGCGACACCGATCAGGAGCAGGAAAATCACCCAAAAGGTGCGATCAATTGTGCTTAAATCAAATTTTCTCATAACTCTCTTACCGCCGCCATGAATTGTTCTCCGCGGTCTTCATAGGACTTGAAGAGGTCGAAAGAAGCGCAGCAAGGGCTCAGCAGGACGGTGTCGCCCTCTCTTGCCGCATGGTACGCCGCTTGTACCGCATCGTGCAAGTTGTTCGTGTCGATGATCTGAATAGGGCTTTCGACTTTCGACTTTTGACTCTCGACTAATTTTTCAAAATGCTCGTGCAGTTTCTCGTTATGCAGGCCCATGAAGATGAGGGTGTGGCATTTCTGCTTCACCAGTTCGTCAATCTCGGAGTAATCGTTTCCTTTGTCTTTGCCGCCGAGGATGAGTACGGTAGGCGTGGTCATGGACTCAAGGGCGTACCAGCAAGAGTTGACGTTGGTCGCCTTGGAGTCGTTGATATATCTTACGCCCCGGACGGTAGCCACATACTGCAGGCGGTGCTCCACGCCTTGGAAGGTCATGAGGCTCTCGCGGATGACCTCTTTTTTGATACCTACTACATTCGCAGCGATGGTAGCCGCCATGGAGTTGAGGACATTATGCCGTCCCTTCAACGCCAGTTCGTCTTCCCCTACCGGCAGCGGATTCGGTTGTGTGAAACCATAGGGATAGAGGGTCGCGCCTAACTGTATCTTCTTCATCTCACGGTCAATAACAGGGTCCTCCGCCCAGTAGATGAAACTGTCCTCTTTGGTCTGGTTACGGGTGATACGGAACTTGGCGTCCACGTAATTCTGGAACTTATAATCATATCGGTCGAGATGGTCCGGCGTGATGTTGAGCAGGATGGCTATATCCGCCTTGAAATCATACATGTTGTCCAGTTGGAAAGAGGAGAGTTCAATGACATAGTAGTCATGATCCTCATGCGCCACTTGCAGCGCCAGCGAATTGCCGATGTTGCCCGCCAGACCTACGTCCAAGCCCGCCTGCTTCAAGATATAGAAAATCAACGAAGTGGTGGTGGTCTTTCCGTTGGAACCGGTGATACATATCATCTTCGCATGGGTGTACCGTGCGGCAAACTCGATCTCGGAGATAATGGGTGTGCCTTGTGCTTGCAGTTTCTGAATCAGCGGTGCCGTCAATGGTATACCCGGCGATTTGACCACTTCATCGGCATTGAGAATCAACTCCTCGCTATGCTTGCCGTCCTCCCATTGGACGCCGTTCTGGTCGAGCAGCGCGCGGTACGGTTCGCTGATTGTGCCGCAGTCGGATACAAACACATCAAATCCTTTCTCTTTGGCAAGAATAGCAGCCCCGCTACCACTCTCGCCGGCTCCTAAAACAACGATTCGACGAACCCCTCTCCGGCTCTCCCCACAAGGGAGAGAGGTCTGATTAGTCTTGCTCATATTAGATATTTTTTTATACATTCAACAGTTTGCTCAATATTGGTAGTTACCTCTTCGTTATTTCCCTCCCTTGTGGGGAGGGTCAGGGTGGGGTTTCTTACCTTATCTTATTTTCAACGTCAATATAGTGATTGCCGCCAAGATGAGTGTCACGATACAGAACCGCAAAACGATCTTGGTCTCATGGTGGAGGTTCTTGCTGCCCTTGAAGACGATGGAGCATGTCGGATCGTTCTTCAGGACTTGTTCTACAGAAGTGCGGAAGTGGTCATGGAAAGGTGTCCTTTTCCAGATACGAACATGCTTTCCGCGTTTCTTATAGAACTTGTACACCTGCGTCTGGAGGATCACGCTGACGCTCTCCATCAGGAAGATTCCGCACAGGACAGGCACCATCAGTTCCTTATGAATGACCATGGCGCAGACGCCGATGATACCTCCCACGGTGAGGCTTCCTGTGTCGCCCAGAAAGACCTGTGCCGGGAACCCGTTAAACCAGAGATAGCCAACCAGCGCACCGACGAACGAAGCCATGAAGACCACCAGTTCTTCGGAGCCGGGTATATACATCACGTCGAAATACTCCGCCCAGACGACACTGCCGGATGTATAAGCCAGAATCAGCAGGGCAATACCGATGATGGCTGAGTTACCGGCACACATGCCATCCATTCCGTCGTTCAGGTTTGCGCCGTTACTTACCGCCGCCACGACAAACACCGTCAGCAGCACAAAGAAGATCCATCCGAAACGGTATTTGTTGTTCTCTCCGGTCCATGAAAACAGGTCGGCGTAGTTGAAGTTATGATGTTTGACAAACGGGATGGTGGTCTGCGTGGACTTGATCTCCGGCGTCTTCTCGACCACCACTACGTTGTTCTCAATCCGGCTGGTGACCACCTCGTTCATGCTCACAGCGGGACAGAAACGCAGCGTCAGTCCGACGATCAGACCCAGCGTCACTTGGCCGCCGATCTTCACCCATCCGTTCAGACCGTCTTTGTTCTTTCGGAAGGTCTTGATGTAGTCGTCGGCGAAGCCCAGCGCACCCATCAGCAGCGTTGTCACAAGCATCAGAATCATATATACATTCGTCAGTTTTCCCAGCAGCAGACACGGCACGAGGATAGCCGCAATGACAATCAGTCCGCCCATCGTAGGCACACCTTTTTTGCCCACGTTGAAGGGGTCGGTTTTCTCGTCCCGCTGCGTCTCGGAGATGTTATGACGCTTCATGTAGTTGATAAACCAGTTGCCGAACCAGATACTGATCAGCAGCCCCAAGATCCCTGCCGTGATGGCTCGGAATGAGATGTAGGTCAACAGCCGCGCACCTGCCAAATGACCGTACGCCCCTGTCAAATAGTCAAATAAGGAATATAACATAAACTTTCATCTTTAGACTCTTCAACTTCTTTCAACTTTCAACTATCAACTTTCAACTATGGTTCGCATACTTGCGAACCTCCTCGTGGTCGTCAAAATGGTGCTTGACACCTTTGATGATCTGGTAGTCCTCGTGTCCCTTTCCGGCAACAAGGATGACGTCTCCGCTCTGCGCCAGCGTGCAAGCGGTCTGTATCGCCGCTGCGCGGTCCTCGATGACCAAAGTGCTGCGCAGTTCGTCTTCGGTCAGTCCCGCTTTCATGTCGTTCAGTATGTCCGCCGGCTCCTCATCGCGCGGGTTGTCGGAGGTCAGGATCAACTGTTCGCTTCCGGCTTTCGCTATCTTAGCCATCATCGGTCGTTTGCCCTTGTCCCGATTTCCCCCGCAACCCACAACAGTAATGAGTTTCCTTTGTCCTTTGTCCTTTGTCCCTTTGTCACTTCCAATGATTTCCCTGATCGTCTGAATCACGTTGTCCACCGCGTCCGGCGTGTGTGCGTAATCGACGATGGCGGTCCATCCTTTGGGACTGCGGATGGTCTCAAACCGCCCGTTCACAGGTTTCAATGTGCTCAAAACCCGTAGTACGTCCAGTTCGTCAAAACCGAGGCACAGCGCTGCTCCGTAGATACAAAGCAGGTTGCTGACATTGAACCGTCCCACCAACGGAACAAAGACCTCTTTGCCGTTGATATTCAGCATCATGCCTTCGAACCCTTCTTCCAAAATCTGCGCCTTGTAATCCGCGAGCGAGCGGGTGGAGTAGGTATGTACGGCGGCCTTGCAGTTCTGCGTCATGACGAGGCCGTTCTTGTCGTCTTTGTTGGTTACGGCGAAAGCGCTTTTCTTCAGCCCGTCGAACAGCCGTTTCTTCGTGTCGCGGTAGTTGTCGAAGGTCTTGTGGTAGTCGATATGGTCCCTCGTCAGGTTGGTGAACAACGCGCCGTTGAAATCCAGTCCGGCGATGCGTTCCTGGGCGATGGCGTGCGACGAGACCTCCATGAAAGCGTACTCGCACCCTGCGTCCACCATCCGTCGCAGCAGACCGTTCAGTTCTATTGCATCAGGCGTGGTGTGCGTCGCAGGAACGGCTTCGTCTTCGATATAATTGACTACGGTGGACAGCAGTCCCGCCTTGTGACCCAGCGCGCGCACGAGTTTATATAATAAGGTGGCGATGGTTGTCTTGCCGTTCGTGCCGGTCACGCCCACGAGCGTCAGTTTTTTGCTCGGCTCGCCGAACCACTTGCTAGCTAACAGTCCCAGCGCCTTGTCCGTGTTCTCGACGAGAATATAGCAGGGGCTTTCGACTTTCGACTTTTGACTTTCGACTTCCTCCGGCAGAAAGTTTCTGTCGGAAAGCACTATCGCCGCCGCGCCTTTGGCGATACAACCATCAATGAATGTGTGTCCATCTACTGCTGTGCCCACCTGCGCAACAAACATATCGCCTTCGCCCACCTTCCGGCTGTCGAAATGCAGACCGTTGATCTCCTTGTCCGTCGAACCGATCACCTCGATCGGCTTGATCGCCTTCAATAATTCGCTTAATAACATAATAATATATATTATTCCCTATTTCCCTCCCTTTCCCCCTCCCCCTGAGGGGAGGGTCGGGGTGGGGTTATCTATTTATCTCCCCTATTCTCCCTCCTATTTCCCCTCCCTTGAGCGGGTGAAGAGCTCTGCTCGATCGGACTGCCGGTGGCCGTCCGTAGAACTCCTCGGGGTGGGGTTCTTACCGTTTTTCCAAGACTCTTTCTCCTTCTTTATAGACGTAGCATCCCGTGTACGCCATCGTTTTCTCTGCAATGACCCTCACTGTGCTGCCGCAGTCCATTCCTGCGTCATACGGATATTGCGGGTCCTCGATCATGCAGATGCAGGTGTATTGCGGGTTCTCTTCGGGGAAATAGCCCACAAATGTCATTCGGTGGTGTCTGCCTGAATATCCGTGTCCGGGTATGATCAGCTGCGCCGTGCCTGTCTTGCCGGCGATGGACACCAGTCTCGACTGCGCCTTGCGGCTCCATGGCTTGGCTGCCGCGGTGCCCAGATGGTCGTCCCAGACGACGTCATGTAGCGCACCTTTGATATCTTCTATGGTCTTCTTGCTGCAGATGGACGATTTGACCACCTCCGGCTTGAAAAGCTTTTCCACCTCGCCGTTCTGCTGGATGGCAGTCACTAACATCGGGCGCATCATACGGCCGTTGTTGGCGATGGCGTTGTAGAACATCAGAATCTGCATCGGGCTCATCTCCACCGAGTAGCCGTAACTCATCTTGCTGAGGGTCACGGTGTCTCTCGGTACGTCGATCCGCACCTTGTCTGCGCCCGGGATCTCGCAATAGACGCTGTCCGTCAGTCCCATTTTTTCTATTCGGCGGACGAATTTCTTCGCCGATCCTTCATAACTGCGTGTGATGAGTTTTGCCAGCGCAATATTACTGGAGACAGCCAATGCCGACCGGACGGTCAGCAGCGTGTCCATCGGGTGCGCGTCGGTATGCTTGACGGTGAAATACTGCCACGGATGCCGGCTGACGCTCACGGTGTCGCCGATCTTGATCTTTCCGTCGTCTAATGCCGCTACCAGAGCTATTGTCTTGAATGTCGAACCCGGTTCAACGCGTTGAACGGCATGGTTCTGTGCCTCGTAGTACTGTCCTTCCTGATCGCGGTCGAGGTTGGCGATGGCGCGGATGTAGCCCGTCTGGGTCTCCATCAGAATGCAGCATCCCCATTTGGCGTTTCGTTCTGCCGTCTTTGCCAGCAATGCGTTCTCCACGATGTCTTGCAGGTTGGCGTCGATGGTAGTGACTACGTCCATGCCGTCTTTCGCCTCTTCGATCGTCACGGACTCGTTGCGTCCGCCGATACGCTGGATGCTGCTCATACCGTCTATGCCGCTCAACTCTTTGTCGAAGCGTTTCTCCAGACCCGAGTTGCCGCCTCCGCCTTCGCCGTAGATGCTGCCGATCGTACGGCTTGCCAGAATGCCGTAAGGCTTGATCCGGCGGTGCTGGTCCTCAAAGAAAATACCGCTTCGGTACTTGCCTTTTTTGATCAGACTGTTCTGTTCCAGTTCGCGCCGCTGCAGGTAGTTGATCCGGTGGTCGCACACACGGAGACGTTTCTCGCCTTTTCTGTATGCGCGGGTGATGCGGGATTTGTATTCCTCCGGACTCTTGTCGCCGATGATGACGGACAGGTCTTTGGCAAGCGTGTCGATATGGGAGTGAAACAGTTGCCCGTTCTTCTCGTGCAGCGCGGGCACGCGTGTATCCATATACATATAATACTGCGGCATACTGCTGGCTAACAGATGCCCGTTGCAATCCAGGATGTTTCCACGCGTAGCGGTAATGGGCTTGAGCGTCGGCACTTGTTTCTCGGCTACTTTGAGCCACTCGTCGCGTTCTACTGTCTGGACATACACGATTTTGCCTAATACGGCGATGAAACCCATGGCAATCACTGCAAAAATGATTGCAAATCGCCAAACGGTATTTCTTTGTTCGTCAGACATGGTTTATTCTATTTTCACAGGTGGTTTGGTGTTCTCTTGCAGCGTACTGCCGTGTTCGCGCAGAGCCTCGATGATCTGCGACTGGCGCGTGCTGTTGGTCAGTTGTGCGCTGATGGTCATGTAACGGAACTTGGCGTCCAGCATCTCTTTCTTGGTGTCCGTCAGACGGTGTTGTTGTTTGCCGGCTTGGTAGCCCAGCAGGATGTACAGAAAGATGAGACCGAGAATCAACCCGAGCAAAGGATAATATTCCTTGGCTCGTTCGCTGCGCAGCTTGTCTCCGTTCAGCCAACTCTGTATGTCATGCGCATCTGCCATTTTATCTTTTCTCTTTGCTCAATTTACGAGTTGCTATTTGTTTTCATTCGAAGCCCTCCGCCTCTGGCGGAAGATCAGTTTATATTCTCTCGGAGGCGTGTTTTGGCGAAGGGGTACGCCAAAACTCGTCGAGCAGGGGGCGAGTTACTCCGAAGAGTATAAACGCTATCCGAATGGCTTTAGGGCTTCGCCTTACGTTCTGCCACTCGTAGTTTCGCACTTCGGCTGCGCGGGTTCCGTTCTACTTCATCGTCGCTGGCGGTACGCCCTTTCTCAATAACATCAAACGGAGTGATCGCGTTTCCGTAAAAGTCTTTCTCTATATTGCCTTCCAAGTTCCCGCTCCGGAGGAAATTCTTCACCAGCCGGTCTTCCAGTGAGTGGTACGTCAGTATCGCAATCCGGCCGCCGGGTTTCAGCAAATCTCTTGCCGCCACTAACATCTCCCTCAGTGCCCCCATCTCGTCGTTCACCTCTATCCGCAGCGCCTGAAACAGCCGCGCCAAGTCCTTCTTGTACTGCGCCGGTATCTCCAATTCCCTTGTATCCGCCATGCTTGGCGGATTTCCGTCCTCTTTGTCCTGCTCTCGGCGGTGTTCCGCCGAGTCTCTCTCTTTGTCCTGTTCGGCGACATTTTTGCCGCCGTTTATAGTTTTGTCCGTTGTGCCGGATGTTATCCGGCCTCCCTCCCCTTCATGGGGAGGGTTGGGGCGGGGATGAACTTTCAACTCTTCGACTTCTTTCAACTTTAAACTTTCAACTTTCAACTTAAAAGCCGCCTCTATCAGCTCCTCCGTTCTTAAAATCGGCTTCTGAAGCCGGGCTTTGCATATATTCCTTGCGATGCCCCTCCCGTTCTTCATCTCGCCGTAGAGCCAGAAGATGCGAGCTAAATCTTCCTCGCTGTAAGTATTGATAATATCCGCCGCCGTCCGTTTCGCCGTCTGGTTCATACGCATGTCCAACGGCGCGCTGAAACGGAAACTGAATCCTCGCTCCGGACAGTCGAAATGGTGAAAACTGACCCCTAAATCAGCCAGCAACCCGTCTATCTCTTTTACCCCGTAATAGTCCATCCAGTTCTTCAGATACCGGAAATTGCTGTGTACAAACGTCCAATTCGGATTATTAACAAATCCCTCATCACCATCTTCCGATTGTGAATTGTGAATTGTCAATTGTGAATTGTTGAATGCCTCTATATCCTGATCAAACGAGTAAAGATGCCCCTCTTTGTTTTCTTCTTTGTCCCGTTCGGCGGCATTGTTGCCGCCGTTGGAAGCTTCGTCCGTTTCGCCGGATAGTATCCGGCTTCCCTTTGTACATTGTACATCGTCCCTTTGTACATTCGCGTCCATCTTCTCCAATATGGCGCGGCTGTGTCCTCCCCCGCCGAAAGTGACATCCACATACACCCCGCCGGGCTTGACAGCCAAGCCCTCTATCGTCTCTTGCAGCATTGCCGGTATGTGATAAATCGCTTCCATGTGTTTTTTCTTAATTTTTTCGTCAATCTTTCCTTACGAAAGGGGGTGATTAGGGGGTGATAAGGGGGTTATTAGGGGGTGATTACCGGGTTGTTCATATAAGGTCGTCCTACTGTCAACCCGGTGAGAACCGCCTATTTGTCCTCTTTTTTCTTCATTTTTGCCCGCAGTCTTGCCGCTAATTCGGTCTGGCTCAATCGTTTCTCTGCGAATTTCTCCGGCGCCCAGAGCGCAAAGCGGTTCAGCATGCCTACAAACAGCACATCCTGTTGTGCCCCGATGGTCTCTAAGTTCTTCTTCTGCAGCAGGATACGACCCTGACCGTCCATCTCTAAATACTCCGCATCTGCCATGAACTGCATCAATATCAACTGGTCCTCCGGATCCCACTCATCCAGCGTCTGCCGCAGTTGCTCTACTTTCTCGTTCCAGACACTCTCCGGATAGAACATCAGACACTCGTTGTCCGTATCGCGACGCATAACGATCCGTTTGGATTCATCCTCAGCCAGAATCTTGCGATAAACGGCAGGCACGAATATACGTCCCTTCTCGTCCAAACGACCTTCTATATTTCCGATAAAAGTACTCATGCACCACTTTTGATTAAAATCCGCTGCAAAGATAGTAAAAATATTTGATATTCCCCACATTTCCCCACGAAAAAAATTATCAATTGTTTTATTAACATGTTTTTTACAATGACATGCATATAATAACTCGCGTAAATTCAATGACTTACGCGAGTTATTAACAATTTAATAAAAATGTGGGGTAAAATGGTGGAGTTGCGTCAGAAGACGAACTTAAGCCACTTATTCTTCCTTCCTAACTTGCCTCCGATGGCGTGTTGAACCAGATATACTTCGCCTACATTGAAGCGATTCAGATCCAGCGGGTAAATAAATTCACCGTATTTGATGCGTGTGCTATACACCAGCCCGCCTTCGGTATTGTAGAAATAGAGGTAGTCTCCATCCTCCGGATTTGTCACATAAATAGCGTGTTGCGCAGGGCTATAGTTAATACTGTCGATAGCGATTGTCAACTGTTTGCTGTCTAACGGTTTGCCATCGATGGTTGTGACTGCTACAGCTTTGGTCAGTTCTGTCAAATGTTCTACGCAGCCTTTGTCCAGATCGGTTGCCTGAATCTGATAATAATAGGTGTTTGCCGGTTCCAGATTGCCGAAAGAATAAGTATCGGTTTCTTTTAGCCAGTTATTGGTCAAACTGAGATCGCGACCTTTATACAGGTAGTTGATCTGTTGCGAAGCGGTTGCGACAAATGCATCCAATGCTACGCCGTTCTCTCCGTTATCAATCCATGTGAGACGGAATGCGTGGATGTTCTCATCCGGCGTAAATTCATACCTGGCGGTGGCCTTCTTGGATTTCTTCACGACGACGATACTCTCCAATTGTTTCCACGTAGTATCATTGTAAGCCTCCACTTCTATTACGCCGATGGTGTCTGCTGTTGAGGCAAAGGCATTGTACCAGAAGGACATTCCTGTAATTGGAGTAGGATATGTCTCCGAGGTGATTTCGTCGCCGTAGTTCTTGAAGTATAGTGCGCGCTGACCGTCCGATTTGTCGGTTGTGGTTGTCAGGTTGGTGGTGCTTTGCCATCCTTCCTCACGGATCTTGTCGAAATCATTGAAGTTCTCAAATCCTTGCTTGAACTTCGTCTCACCGTCCTTTATCTGGTATAACGTCAAGTAATAGCGCTCTGCATCTTCCTGAATCTGCCATTCAACGGTGAAAGAGTAGGGAGTGATGTCCTTAACCGGCAGTATGACAGGTGTCTTGACATATGTAGGACGCGGAGCTTTTCCTACTATCGGCAGGGATAGGCTGACGCTCTCGGACATAATACTGATTACCGTATTGACTGCTTCGCAGTTTTGTTTGGTAGGCTGGTAACTTACCCATATGCGTTGCTGCAGTGTGGAGTCCGCCTGGGCATTCAGCGTGACGGAGCGGCGCCAACTGCTACTCGTGCGTGAGGGAGCGGTCTCGCCTGCATAGAGCGTGAAATTATTGGAACTCAGGCTCAGCGTCAGCGGTTTATCCGGGGCTAATCCCCGGCCTAACAGGTTGAACGATTGCGGTTCCCACTCTACAATCTTCTTGGTGTCACTATCATAAGTAGTGGTCAGTTCGAGCGATTCTTTGTCCGAACGAAGCGATGAACCGCCGTCGCTGATAAAGGTAAAGTTGATCATACCGCCTGTCTCCTTGATGTTAAATATCGGCAGGCTCAACTGGGTCCCGTTATGCAAAACGGGAGTGAACGAAGTGACATTGTTCGTGCCCGGATAAACGTCTGAAGCACGTCCGTTTTCGCCTTCGCTACGTCTCTTCCAACTTACGCCATTCGCTTCCTCCAAGTGCATACGCATGATAGTAGGACCATTGTTCGGGGTATTGCTAACCCACGCAGATGCGCTATAGTCAATATGCCATATGATCATTCCGGTTCCGGGCAGAGCAGCGTCCCATCCGTTCGCACCACTACGGTAATCCAGCAGGAAGAACTCGCTCGGATTAGGTGTCTTGCCGGACAAGTTATGCGTGGTAGCAGCAATCAGGTATGCCTCTTTATGGAACGGAACATCGGTCAATACGTATTGACCAGGGAGTTCCAGTTGTTTCGGAGTGAGCCATCCCTCGTACATACGCTCGTATGCGGAGAATGTAGGAGGAGTGTTGCCGCCGTTGTTATAACTACCTTGGCACATGATATCCCAGTTACCCACTGTATAATATTGGTATTTGGTGTCATAGAAGTCCGGCTGTCCGATCACATGACCGAACTCATGGCAGAATGTACCTACGCCGCAACGGGTTTTGCCAGCAGAACTTTTGTATTCCGAGGTACAAGCATATGAACCTACCAATACACCGTCCAGACGTACGTTCAGGTAGGATATATTGCTTGCGTGTGGCCAGATGGTATTGGCTCCGCCACCCTCTGCTTCATTATGTCCGGCATAGAAAACGAATACATTATCAAGAAGGCCATCGCCGTTGACATCGTAATCCTTGAAGTTCACACCGGCTTCGTGCGCCATCTGGCATGCTTCGGCTACCATCTCTGCGCCATGTACGCTGTTGTTGTCTCCGCTGTTACCACCGTAATACGCCATGTTTTTGCTTAGTTTGTAAGGACCATAGCAGTCGAACTGCGGCTGGAACAAACTATCAGACGAAGCGATATAATAATCACGGCATGAGCCGTTTGCTCCGTTGTAGTTATAGCCCGATTTGGTCAGCAGGTCTTGGAAATCCTGCCGGCTCTGGTCAAAATCCAGATCCGCAAATCCCACTAATAGCACCAGACTCTTTGGAGATCCGAACGGAGAAAATGCAGCGTTTCCTGCTGCTTGCTCTATCCTACGGGCACGTCGGCGTTGAGCGCCTTGCTCCATAGCTTCTATATCACGGTGTCCCTCCAATAACTCACCATCCAAAGACTCAATGAAGGAATGGAATTCATCCCCATAAACACGCGCCATGACTTTGGTGCCATCCGGCTTCGTGTACTCAAAAGGTTCCGGGGACGCCATTACTGCCCATGCGCTAATGCTGCATACCAATGCAGCTGCCAAACAAATTAAATATTTTTTCATATGCGTATAATTTTCCAAATTAGCGTGCAAAGTTACTACAAAAAATCGGAATACGCAAGCAAAAAGATATATTTTTAACTAATTACAAACATTTTGTTCTTTTTTCCGGTCTTAAATAATGCTATTTACGTTTTCTATATAAAACAAATCAGGCCACCCGTTGGGCAGCCTGATGTAGTGTAAATGTAACGAGAAAATTACTTGAGGATATAGAATTTATCCATGATTTTCTTCGTGCGGATAGCTCTGTCTAATGCGTCCTCATTGTGACGAACAGGAGTTAAGAATTTTACTGCTTCCGGTGTGCTCTCGGGCAGTTTTTCGTAGTATTTATCTTCAAAATTAGCCCATTCTGCTGGTTCCTTGAGCGCAGTACCGTCTTCGTTAATGGCTAAGCAGTAAGCTCCGTCATGCCAAGATACATTCGATTTATAGAATACTTCGTTCTCGTCTCCATCATAAACACCGGTACCAAGCAATGCCTCAAATGGATAAAACTTTTCGTTGTCGTAATCTGCCCACCAAACGGTAGCACCTTCAACGCCCGCTTCAACATCACCGGTCTCGTCGTTAAACCACAAAAGTTGTTGATCGAGACTGACTAACTTTCCTGCAGGAATCGTGTTAGCGTTTGCTGCCTTGGTTGGGTCGTACTCATCAAAGGGAACAATTTCAAGGTTACTTCCAACGTAGTAATAGTTAGGACCTTTTTCGTCAATAGAGTCGGTAATAATCCATGTGGGGACTTCATCTAAGTTAGCAACGTATCCGGCACCTGCAAGGTTAGAGCCAGTAAATACTAAGCCGTCAGACCACAGACGATACATAGAATAAACGGTAATACAATTTACTACAAGGCCGTTACTCAATGTTACTTGAGTAGTGTCTTCGCTGTATCGTATGGATTTATCCAAATTCCAGAGACAGCAACCAGCCCATGCAAATGCGTCAGCTGCAGAAATAACAGTAACAACGCAAGTATCGGATTTATAACCTTCTGCGCTGGCGATAATGTTGGCTGTACCGCCTGCTACACCGGTAACCAAACCGGAAGCACTTACAGTTGCGATTTCTTCGTTGTCTGATTTGTAGGAAATAGTAACACCATCTTTCGAAGGGTTCAATGCAGCGCGTAGTTTCTCTTGTGCGCCTACAGCCACCTCCAGTGTTTTGGGGCTGATAACTACTTGTGCATCTGGTGTCGGAGTTGTTCCGGGATCTTCAGGGTTGTTCTTATCGTCACCCTTACATCCTACGAGCGCAATGCTCGCAATGGCTGCAATAGCCATAAATAAATACTTTTTCATACTTTAATAAAATTTTAGTTAGTAATATAATTCTCAACTAATACAATTAGTTTTTTTTATGCAATGTTTTGGTATCCGTGTCGCGGATGAACGGGTTGTAGTACAACTCGGAAGTAGGCAACTCGAAAGTGAATATACGTGCAGTATTTGGAGTAATATCTTTCTTTGCACGTAAATGGTTGCTGCCTAATGTAACACTTTCCCCATAGCGGCGGAAGGTTTGCAGACCATAGCCTTCTCCCCAAAGTTCTACACGCCAGTTGTACTTAATGGCAGCTAACAACGAGGTTTGATCTATTAACCCTGCTTTCCATGCATCGTATGCTGTTTCTTGTCCTACAACAACGCGTTGGTCGGTAATAGCGTAGAGATAGTTCTGTGCGCTCGTCAAGTCATTGGTACGAGCGGCAGCCTCGGCTGCAATCAGATATGCTAACTCCCAACGCATATAGACGTTGTCGCTCAGCCAATCGCGATCGCCTTGGATAGTCTTGCTGGTAGCGGAGTAGAACTTGCCATCCGGAGCATATTTGAAGCGATCTGCATTCTTCTTGCCGGATTGCGCGTAATTGTTCCACCAGAACTTGCGGATGTCCCATGCGGGGATAGATTCGTACAAAATCTGGTCAATACCCTTTACATCGCCTGCTGAGGCGTAACTATACGAGAAGATATCACATTGACCAAAGAAGGAAGCCAGAGAAGTGGTGTTTTGTACCGTAACATCCTCGCCCCAAAGCCAGTTATCATTGGTTACATCGTTAAAACCGGTCGTCAGCACTTCTGCCAGCGGCAGAATATGCGGTGCGCCTTCCGTAATGGCTTTGCCAGCCCATTCAAGGGCTTTGGCATAACTGGAGGCATCAATACCGCCTTTGTTGAGATAAGAGTATGCCAACAGAATTTTAGCGATGTCTGCATTCATCTCTATCTTGGTGTCGCGAGCCCATAGATTATATGCCTCGTAATATTGAATAGCCGTTGTGAGGTCGTCTTCGATACGCAGGTACAAATCGCTAACCGTTGCACGCGGACGTCCGATAATGGTATCCTCTTTGGTGTCCTCTTCTGTATAAATAGGAACAGACAGCGCAGCAGGATCTGCATCGGTTGATACAAAATAGCGGCTCAATCCGGCATATGCCCAACCACGAATAGTAAGCAACTCGGCATAGAAGAAGCCGTTCTTGTATTCTTCGTCAGTGAGCGTGTCGGCATCGAATACCAATTCTGGATGCCCTTGCAGGTCTAATAAGTTGATAGCTCTGTTGCAAGCGCGGATAAATTCATAGTAGTACATCCAGAACGTGCCTCGACGGCCATAGGTACGCATTTGCTCGTCATCGGCAAACCAACCATAGTTGCGGGTGGCCATTGCCATATCACCGCAAAGCAGGTCGCCGTACATGTCAAGCGAACGCTGACCGAACGCGTCGTGTTCACCTCCATACGGATAGAGAAGGGTATATACACCTTTTACGGTACCTTCCAACACATTGTCCATGCGGTTGTATTGGTCCTCGGTAATGGTGCTACCGCCCGGCTCTTGGTTCAAATAGCTGTCGGCACAACTATTGATTACCAATGTTGCAGCAACAAGTGTTAATACATAAAATATCTTTTTCATAATTTAATCTCCTTTCTAAGTTATGGTTTAGAATGTGAACTTAACACCACCCATGATGGTTGACAACGGGCTGTATGCGTGGGTGTCCGAAGATCCGGTGAACGAAGTCATCGGGTTGTAACCGCGGCGTGCAGTCGCAATAGCCAAGTTGTTAGCCGAGATGTAGAGGTTCAGTTTCTGCAATTTAATCTTCTGAATCAGCTTCTTCGGGAAATTGTATCCCAATTGTATGTTGTTCAGACTCAGGAACGAGTTGCTCGTCAGGAAACGGGTAGATCCTGCTGTTGCGTAACTATCCACATCACCTACACCATTCGAGAAGCGCGGAATATCAGTCGGGTCCAAATTGGAGAACGTGCCATCGGTATTCTTAACTCCGTGGCCTGGATTATTCTCCGTCCATGCCTTGCGAGCATCTATGTGCCAGTTGTGGCTACCTACCTGATCATTCGCCATCAAAGCTATATACGTATTATCATAGCCGTATCCGCCAAGTTGGTACGAACAAGTAGCAGAAAGGGTTACACCATATACTTCGAGGTCAAAACCGATTCCTCCTGATATAGTAGGAAGGTACGATTTGCCGATGTATTGGGAAGTCGCCATCGAGTAATCTTCGGTCTGAATCGTCTTTAAATATTGTTCCGGATTCTCTACTCCGGCATCTTTCTGCTCCTCGATCCATTGGTACAACGAAGGAATATAGTTGTACTCGTTATCGCTGATTTGTTCTCCAAATTCACCATTACGGGTGTCATAGTACGCCTCAAAGATAGAATTACCGTTTTCCGGGTTTACACCGAGGTATTTAACGGTGTAGTGGTCATACAGCGAGTGACCCACAGACATCGCACCGTTCATAATCATACGGTGATCAACACCATTGGCATCGGTATAATCCACCGGCATCTGGGTCATGTAGTTCTTGTAATGCGCACCGTTGAGCATGAAGTCCAATTTGACATTACGCATATCTACGGCATGTACCTTGAATCCGAATTCCACACCCTGGTTCACCATCTTGGCGTCGTTGGTAGGAATAGAGGTATAACCTACTGAAGGAGCAATGGCACGCGGGAAGAGCATGTTGTCTGTCAGCTTGTAGAAATAGTCCAACTCCATATCCAGATACTTGCCGATAGAGAGTTCCAAACCGAGGTCCACGATATTCGAGCGTTCCCATGTAATGTTCGGGTTACCCTTGGAAGACTCAATGAACGAAATCTGGTCGTTCAGGTTCTGGATGGAATAGGTGTTGGTATAACTGTAGAGCGAGTTGATCTGGTTACCCAATACACCCCAGCTCAGACGCAGTTTACCATCCTTCAACCAATCTTTTGCGTCGCTGTTCTCAATGAAATCTTCGTTCGTGAAAGTCCAAGCAGCACCTACGGAACCGAAGTGACCCCAGCGGTGACCTTTGGCATAGCGGGAACTACCATCCGCACGGTAGTTGGCGGTAATGGTATAACGCTCTTTATAACTATACATTCCGGTTGCAAAGTATGCATCCATAGCATAGCGTGTGCTGTTACCCTCAATCTCATTCATCTTAATCGCATTACTGAGTTCAATGCTGCTTCCGTCTGCCATGTAGGATTTATATCCGTATGCGGCATTGGCAAGATACAAGTAGTTCTCGTGACCCGCCATTACACGAATGGTATGATCTCCGAAGGTGTTGTTGTATTCCAGCATCTGCTGTGCAGAGATGGTGAACATATTCGAATATTGCTGCAGAATACGACCGATACCCTCTGCATCACCATAATACTTGTTGGTCATATCCGAGTAACGGTTGTTATAGTAGTGCAAGCCGGCATTGAGGGTGAATTTCAAACCTTTGTAGAGTTTGAACTCCAGCGAAGTCTTGGCATCCACCTCATGTTGTTCTTGGGTCTCTTTATCCAGACGGAGCGAACCGGCGGGGTTGATACCCATACCGAAGGAACGGCCTAACTCATTACCATAGTCATACATCGGCTGACCGGTACGCGGGTCGATAGCGATATTGCCTTCGCTGTCGCGCAAATAAACCGGATAAATAGAAGGAATGGCATTGACGTAATAGAAACCATTGTTCATAGCACCGTCGCCGTTCTGGTCCGGGTTGTTCATCGAAAAATAGGTGTATGCCAGGTTGACATTACCTTTCAGCCACTTCTTCGGTTCGTAATCCACATTCGAACGAACGGTGAAGCGGTTGAAGTCGGAAGCCTGATAGTAGCCTTCGTCTTTCAAGTAACCGAAAGAAGTGAAGTATTTTACTTTCTCCGAGCCGCCATGAATTTTGATATTGGCATCTACTTTCTGACCTACGCGGAAGATAGCGTCTTTCCAAGACTCCAGATTCTCGTATCCTTTTTTACGTGGGTTAGAGTAGTCAAAACTCGGGTTCACTAACCCGTTTGCATCGGTGGGCTCTATTAGGAATTTACCCGGGGCATCCCATAAGTTGTAACCAACAGGAATACCTCCAGAACTAAACAACAAGTTATTAGTGTTGCTAATTGCAGTTGCTTGTGTAGGTACTTGGTTCGCATAACGCTGTCCATTATAGATACTCTGCCAAGCTAGGGTTACATACTCCTCCGGGCTGGTGATGACGTCATACAGCGGCAGCAAACGCATGTTGGCTCCGTATTTGACATCTACATCAATATGACCTTCGTCACCCGAAGTACCTTTCTTGGTGGTGATGACGATGACACCATTGGCACCGCGTGCACCATACAACGAAGTAGCGGTAGCATCCTTCAGAATCGTGGTGGAAGCAATATCTCCCGGGTCGATAGACGAGATGTCTCCATCATAAGTAACACCATCTACTACGTAGAGCGGAGCAGAACTACCGTTCAACGAACCAATACCGCGGATACGGATAGTAGCATTTGTACCCGGCTGACCGCTACCGTTGATAACCTGAACACCGGCAACCTCTCCGGCAAGCGCCTTTGAGATCTCAGACGGACTCTTCTTCTCGATATCCTCTGCTTTAACGGCTTGTGCGGAACCGGCATAAGAACCTTTCGAAACGTTTCCGAATCCGGTAACGACAACTTCCTGGATCACTTCGCTGTTCTCCTGCATCGTGATCTTCAAATTCTTGCCGGCAGCTACTTCCTGGGTTGCCATACCGACGAAACTAATTACCAGCGTCTTCACAGACTCCGGTACTTCCATCTCGAATTTACCGTCGTAATCCGAGATCGTACCCTGTGTGGTGCCTTTCGCCTGAATGCTGGCGCCGATTACCGGTTCGCCCTTGCTGTCCACAACCACACCGCTTACTTGCTTCTGCGCATATAAGCCGAGGCTCAATGCTGCCAGAAAGAGTAGTGTAAAAATCTTCTTCATCATGTATTGTTGTTTGTTTAAATTAGTTTTCAACTGTCAGCCTCGCGTGCGTATATGCATATAATATATGGAATACGCACACGCGCACAAATGAAAAATCGCGCAAAGATACTGCTTTTTTTTGATATGACCAAATATTTCAAGGAAAAACTGCAAAAATTATGCGTTTTTCTTTGAATTGTAACATTTAGTTACCAAAAAGTGTCAAAAATAAAATAAAATGGAAAGAAATTTATTATTCGTATGTCAAAATGTAAAAGTTAGAGGGATTAAATATCTCTTTTGCTACATTCTGGATTTGCTGTACAGTGGTCCGTTCTATTTTTTGCATTGTCTCCTGCCATTCGGGGGCACTTCCTCTGTAGAGCATCGATTTTGCCATGGCTAACGCACTATTCTCTTGGTTTTGGGCGGAGATGGCCAGTTGCCCGCGGAGTTGTACCAGCGCTTTCTGCAATGCCGCTTCGGATAGCGGGCGTTCGCATAGCAGATCCAGTTCTTTGTGGACCAGTCCTAGACTTTGTTCATAGTCTTCCGGGTCGCACGCCCAATAGACGCACCAGTAGCCGGTGTCGGAAAGGGGCGTATAGGTTGATTCAACCGTATAGACCAGTCCTTTAGCCTCACGCAGACTCAGGTTCAGCCGACTGTTCAGGCTGCCGCCGCCTAAAATATTATTGAGCAGAAACATTGCCAGTTGGTTTTCATGCCCCAGCGGATATGCCTTTCCGCCCAACATGGAGTGGACTTGGTGGGTGTGCTTACGGAAAGACCGCTCGTGTTCACGAGCTGACAGACCGCTCTGCTGTATGACCGCTTCGCTGTAGGACCGCGTTGCTGTAAGATGTCCGAACTCTTTTTCTGCGAGCCTGAAGATCTTTTCCGGTTTGACATCTCCCTGGCAGAAAATCACCATCCGTTCGGGGCGGTAGTGGGTCTGCATCCATTTAAGCGGATAGTCAGGTTTGGAGGAAATATGCCGCAGTGTCTTCTTCGTACCCAGAATAGGCATGGCGAGAGAACTTCCGGCGAAGACCAGACTCTCGAAATCATCGTATATCAGTTCACTCGGACTATCGTTGTAACTCTCTATCTCGTCCAGAATGACCATCCGCTCTTTGTCGGTCTCTTCTTTCTTGAAGGTCGGCTGGAGAAGCATTTCCGCGATCAGATGCAAAGTAAGTTGTACATGTTCGGCAAGGATAGCGGCATAGAAAGTAGTTTCTTCCTTGGTCGTATAAGCGTTAATCTCGCCTCCAATTCCTTCAATGGCATGGATGATCTGGCGCGCGGAGTGATGAGCCGTGCCTTTGAACACACAGTGCTCGATATAATGCGCCATCCCGTTTTCTTCCGGTGCCTCGTCTCTTGTGCCAGCCCCTACCGTAACCCCGATATATGCGACGGGTGACGGCGTCCGGCGATGCACGATTTTGATGCCATTTGGCAGAATATGATAAAAAGTTTGCGTATTTTCTTGCATAATTCAAAAATTCTTTGTACCTTTGCACGCTTTTTCGGTGGAACTCTCCGCATGGCAACCGGGATGGGAACCAACGAAGTGTTCACAGACCGGAGAGCGGAGGCACAAGTTGCCTGTCCATTTAGCAGAGCGGTATGGACCATTGCACACTTGTTGCCGAACGCGAGCGGCATTGGCGGAATTGGTAGACGCGCCAGACTTAGGATCTGGTTCCGAGAGGAGTGAAAGTTCGAGTCTTTTATGCCGCACTCTTAAATCAAATCAGATATGCGTATTCGTAAATTCTTATTTGTTATTATGTTCGCCGCGATAGGTTTCGCGGTTGTTTCGTGTGATATGACCACTGTCATATCTCCCCGTATCGATGTGTCGAAACAGTTGGTTAGAACCAGCATCTCGGGTGTGTGTGACACAATAATGTTGTACGATTCGCTTAATATAGGCGATACGGTCCGGATGGGATTGCTGCTCAACGGGTATTATGACCCTCTGGTCTCTTTTGTTGCGAGTGCAGATGATTCGAAAGTGCATCTGTCGCTTAACTGGCCGGATACGTTAGGTGGTATAACGGCTGAATCCGATCCTGCGCATGCCAAACTGATCTTTATTCCGGACAGCGTTTCCGCATGTTTGACAACGTTGAGTTATGTGCCGGTAGAGGCCGGTTCCCATCAAATCAATCTCACTCTTACCTCGTCAGCCAAGGCTCCCTATTCGCAAGGAGTTTTGCAATTCAATATTGCGGTAAGAAAACCTTAATCGGCAATCCGTTTGGCTTCGTTCCAAAGTTCATCCATTTCGGCAAGGCTCAAATCTTTGATGTCCTTGCCTTTTTCTTTTGCCTGCTGCTCGATATAATTGAACCGTTTGATGAACTTGAGGTTGGTCTGCTCCAGCGCATTGTCCGGACGGATCTTATAAAGACGCGCAGCATTGATCATTGCGAATAGCAAATCACCAAATTCATTTACCATTTTATCATTTACCATTTGGTCATTTGATAATTGGGTCATTTCTTCTTCGAACTCGGAAATCTCTTCTTTCACTTTTGCCCATACATCTTCCCGTTTTTCCCAGTCGAAACCTACGTTAGCCGCTTTGTCCTGGATGCGATATGCTTTGACGAGTGAAGGCAGACTGTCCGGAATACCTCCTAATACCGTCTTGTTGCCGCCCTTCTCTTTCAGTTTCACTTGTTCCCACAGATGGCTGACTTCTTCGGCGTTCTGTGCGGCTGCTTCTCCGTAAACATGCGGGTGGCGGAAGATGAGTTTGTCGCAGAGGCGGTTGCAAACATCGGCGATGTCGAATTCTCCTTTTTCCGATCCCATCTTGGCGTAAAAAACCACATGCAGGAGCACGTCTCCCAGTTCCTTGCTGATTTCCGTCATGTCATGCCGACTGATGGCTGTAGCCAATTCGAACGTTTCCTCGATAGTGTTCTGGCGCAGGCTGTCAAAAGTCTGTTTCCTGTCCCAAGGACATTTCTCCCGCAGGTCATCCATAATGTCCAGTAGCCTGCCAAACGCTTTCAGTTGTTCTTCTCTCGTATGCATAGACAAAATTAAAAATTACGAATTAAAAATTATGGAGGGTGAGGTTTCCTTTGTTGTCTAACTTGGCATACGTCCATTGTTTGAAGCAGTCTCCCAGTATGACAACCCGGCTTCCGGAAGCGATCTGCAGGTCCAACTCGATATGCCGGTGTCCGAAGATATAGTAGTCCCGGTGATTTTGCTGTTTCTCCTGGTCTTTGGCAAAAAGTACCAACTCTTCTTTGTCTTCGCCTTTGTACGGACAAGGGTTAGCGAGTTCTTTCAGCCTGCTTTTCTTAGCCCAATTGTATCCGAAATGGTTACCCCAGGATGGGGGAAGGCAACGGAAACAGAACTGTAGGAACGGAGAACGGAAAATCTCGCGCAGTTTGATAAAACGTTTGATTTTCTTTTTGATGTCTTTCGGATACAGTTTCTCCCAGTTTTCAGGAAGCAGTCCGTCTCCGTGCGCCAGATAAATAGCTTTCCCGTACCGGATAATCGTGCACGGCTCATAGTGTATTTCCGCGCCGGTCAGTTGAGCCAGACCACCGAATGTCCAAAGGTCATGATTGCCGATGAACATATGTACGTGAATGCCTTTTTTAGCCAGTTTGCGCAGTTCCTTGCAGAAAGGATGGAACTGCCTTTTGCTCTTGTCATGGATAAAATATTCCATCCAGAAATCGAACATGTCTCCCAGCATATAGATAGAGACGGCATCTTTGCTCATCTCCTCCAGCATGTCAATCAGTTTTTTCTGATGCGCCCAGCCTCTTTCAATGGCCAGGCTTCCCAAATGTGCATCGCTTAAGAAATAGATCATGCCATTTACCATTTAGTCATTTATCATTTACAGGAAACCGAGTTCGAGTTTGGCTTCTTCGCTCATCATGTCTTTGTTCCATTCGGGTTCAAAGACAATATTCACATTAACATCCTTTATCCCTTCAACGGATCCTACTTTCTGGCGGATATCCTCTACGAGGAAATCGCCTGCCGGACAAGATGGCGCGGTCAATGTCATCGTGATCTCGCATACCCCGTCGTCCTTCAACTCGATGCCGTAAATGAGCCCTAGATCATATACGTTTACGGGTATTTCCGGGTCAAAGACGGTTTTGAGCATCTTCAATATCTGTTCTTCTGTCTCTAAAAATTCATTCATAACGCGAAAAAATCGTGCAAAGGTACAGAAAAATTTTGATATATGCAAAAAAAAGTGTACCTTTGCAATCAAATTATGAGTAATCAGTACCTGATACCGTTGAAACGCACTGTCCCGATTATACTTATGTTGCTCTTGCCGCTTGCAGTGCATGCGGAGAGAGTCGGTCCGGAGGTGTCCGAGGCGGATACGCTTCGTGTGGAGACATCGCGACGGGGGCACCTGACAAACTCGCTGGATGTGCTGAACGGTCAGACGGCGGGTGTGACGGTGGGTTCGAACACGAATCCGGAGGCGATGCTTTCGTCCGTCCGAGTG
>OCTW011614665.1_pt1 | contig 53098 bp, 42 predicted proteins | sample 1539671 | NCBI WGS metagenome assembly OCTW01 (sample SAMN02144230, study PRJEB22623) | gut metagenome | biome: sheep rumen | host: Ovis aries | place: New Zealand | reverse complement strand
TCGAACCTAGGACCCTCTGCTTGTAAGGCAGATGCTCTGAACCAACTGAGCTATAAGACCATTGAACTTTTATTTTGAGAGGTTGTTCTGTCGTTCCCTCTTTGTGGTCTCACTAGGATTCGAACCTAGGACCCTCTGCTTGTAAGGCAGATGCTCTGAACCAACTGAGCTATAAGACCATTTGAAGTGGTACCACCAGGAATCGAACCGGGGACACAAGGATTTTCAGTCCTTTGCTCTACCAACTGAGCTATGGCACCATTCAGCAACCGTCTTTTTTCGAATTGCGATGCAAAAGTATAGTTTATTTGCGTCTTAAACAAATTTATCCACGTAAAATTTGCATTTTTTTTGCTATTTTATTGTTTGATAGAAAATTGTACAATGCTTGGATAATGATCAGAATATGGCACTCTCACCCTTTCATAATCCAAACATTCAAATCCATCTGACTGATAAAGCACATGGTCTATGCAAAAATAGAATGGAGCTTCCCTAAATGTGTAATTATATCCCCAACCTAATTCTTCATTTGCCACTCTCATTCTTTCCCCTTTTATTTTATGATAGACGTATGAAACCGGGACGTCATTAAAGTCTCCACAAACAATCACCCTCGTCTTTGTCTGTGCAATCACGCTGTCGATATCATTGGCCATTTGCTCTCTGATGACGTAATTGTTGGAGACTTTCTTGTCGAGAGTATGTATTTTATCTTTCACTTTATCTACCTTCATTCCATGGCTGATACTGTCTATCTCCTGTTTGTCCGTATAAGAAATGTGGTTGCTAGCCAAATGTGCATTTATCACTCTTATCGTATCATTGCCAACCACAATATCAGAATAAATAGCTCTGTTATTAGCCTTACCTTTGCTTGCCACACCACTTCTCACAATCTTATGCTTCGACAATGTGACAACTCGGTTGTGACTATCCACAGTCATATCACCAACAGTACTATATGGATAAACAGCAAACAGCTTACTGAAATCCTCATTCTCTTTTGCCCTGAATTCTATATATTCCTGCAAACAAAGAATATCAAAATCTTCTTTTTCTACCAGTTTCGCAATTTTTGACGCTGCATTTTCACTATAGTGAAAAGCCGCCACATTATAAGTCAGTAGCTTAAAAGTTCTGGCATTCGCGTCCGCCACTGGTTTAGAAGATAGATTTACAGGAAAAGTATCCCACATTATTGGCACACATATCACCGTTGGGAGGAGGAGGAGAAGGTGCTTCCAAGCTCCGAATATCAGCAACACTATAATCCATATCAAATATACGATGAGAATCAATGGAAAGCCTAATCCTAAATAGGCGATAGGCATGAAGACGGAAGGGGCGACAAACCTGCACGCCCATGCTCCAAGCATCGCCACAAGAAGCAGCAACGTCGGCACAGGGAATATCAGGCATTTCAATACAGAAAAAAACTTTTCAGTTTTCGGCCATTTTCCGTAAGAATTCTCTTTCTGTAGCTGACAACGAATCATAACCACTGATTTTTATCTTATCCAAAATATCATCAAGCAACTCCTTCTCCGTCTTAATACGGAATTCAGGATTCTGATACGCCACCTTAAATTTCGGTCTATTCTTTTTTGAAATCGAGTCGACGATTTTCCATATCCATGCTGTGATATTTATCCTTTTATTCTTCAAAAGCCAAACGAATACCACTCCTGTAGCAATTCCTCCCAAATGGGCGAACTGCCCAGCCCAATTGACACTGAACATGTTAAGCAGAGTGATCAGCACATAAACAAACGCTATCCATTTGAGCCTCACCCTTCCTATCAGAGTCAGATAGATCTCATAATTCGGAGCGTAGACAGCAGGGGCGACAATCAACGCCATTACTGAAGCGGAACAACCAGACAGCATTCCAAAATTTTCCATTATCTCACAAGCAACTATGAAACAAGCACCTCCTATTAACGCTGATAAAAGATAAACACCAACAAGATCACGGGTGCTGAAAAATTCCTTGAAGAGCCTGCCTGCCATCGCCAACAACAATACATTAATTATAAAGTGTATAAAATCACCATGTATGAATGCGTAGGTGAGAATTTGCCAAGGATGAGTCAACAAATGCCATGCCGACGAAGAAAGGAAAAAACAACTGTAGAACCAACCCATATCCGCTGAAATGAAATGGCTGACTGCAGATACCGCACACACCACAACAAAAGCCACACAGTTGACAGCAATCAACCATGTGAGGGAATCCCCACGTCGGAGCATCATCTTTATGTCGTCGAAAACACCTGCCACAATCACTTTTTTACATGAATCCACCAAACCTGTTGTTGAGCTCTCCTCTCTTTTTCCAATACAAGATCAAGATCAATCCAAACAACATACCGCCAAGATGAGCAAAATGTGCGACACCGGAATTCACACCGTGCACTCCAAGATAAAGCTCCAACACCGCATATCCGATAACCATATATTTAGCCTTTATCGGAATTGGTATGAACATAAGGAACAATGGCAAATTCGGGAACAACATTCCAAACGCCAACAATATTCCGAACACTGCTCCAGATGCGCCGACCGTGGTAGGGCGAGACAAAATAGAGTCGGCATACGCATTCCACTGCTCCATTGATGTCATCACTATTCCGTCGACTCTATAAGATGAGGTCTGAAGTGCTCCGTCCGCCGACATTCTTGTAATCTCACTAGTGATCACTTCCAGCTGTTGGAGCATCGGCCAGAAATCAATCGTCCAGGTGATCTCCTGTATGATAGCGGCTCCAACTCCACAGAACGCATAGAAAATCAAGAATTTCTTTGCCCCCATCACCTGTTCAAGCAGACGTCCGAACATGAAAAGAGAGAACATGTTGAACAGAACATGCGACCAATCCAACGAATGCAAGAACATATATGTGAATAGTTGAGCAGGATGGAATGCAGAACTTTTCCAAAAATGAAGAGATAAATATGAATACCAATCGAAACTTGGTTGCACCTTGTTTGAAACAGTCGCAGCAAGAGCAATCAAAAAATTTATAATTATCAAATTTCGCGTCACCGCCACAGACGGATCGTTGAAGAAATTTCGTTCATTCATATAGGATATCCTTAAAATTTGCCGGCAAAAATACTAATTTCCATTCATAATTCGCTACGCAGGTTTCATAATTATAGCATATTTCATATCATTATGTATTTCAAAACCAACATTTCGAACTATCTTTGCGAGTGAATTTAATAATTAAATAATTAAAGTGAATAATCTAAGTCATATTTTTACGATACTCTTTGCAGTATTTAGCATATCATCCCAGGCTCAAATAAGTTTCGGAGGCCTACCATCGACATCACAGACAAGGGCATTGCGTAATGCGGAGACTATTCCATCTATAACAGTCACTCCCGACACAACAGAAGAGATAGAAGCCAACCAATTCGCCTATCAGGTCAATGAGAAAATAGACATCACAAAAGAAGCTTCAGCGTCGGTTGAGGGAAACTCTATCATCTACCGTCTGCTGATACACAGCGAGAACGCAAAATCCATAAATCTGATTTTCGACCCTATAACACTACCAGACAAAGCAAAAATGTTCCTATACCGTCCCGACGGTGGTGAAATCTATGGAGCCTACACAAATGCATCGTTTGCAGGAAACGTGTTTGCGACGACACCTGTTTCCGGCGACAGCATAATGGTGCAGTGTGAAGTGCCGATTGCGACTTCCGACTCTTTTACAGCGACAATATCATCAGTCAACACTGGATTTGACGAACTACGTGTATTGCCATCAACAGGGAAAGCTCAATATTGTGAAACAGACGTTATTTGCCAGAACGATGGAGTCGAGGACCAATGTAGAGCGGAATGCCTTATTATAATCAACGGGAACCGTTACTGCAGCGGAACACTTGTCGCCACGGAAGGCAATAATTCCGAATCATTCGTGCTGACATCCGCACATTGTCTGCGAGATGGCTCAAACAATTTCGACTCGACATTTGCAAACAAATGCATCTTCTATTTTGGCTACAACACTCCTATCTGCGACGCGAATATCGTAAGCAGTTACGAAAGATCCATTTCCGGCAGTAAAGTAGCCAGTTCACATCCAGGAAAAGATATGCTTCTGCTCAAGCTTTCGCAACGTCCTCCCGTCGACTATATGACATACGAGAGCGGATGGAATATCGAATTGGCTCCACACGGACCCGCCACCTGCATCCACCACCCTAACGGAGATCAAATGAAAATCAGCATCAGTGAAGGCGATCCATATCCCATATCATTTGCAGTAGACGGTTTGGAGGAAGACACTCACTGGCTTATAGACAAATGGAGCGTGGGAATCACCGAAGTTGGTTCATCAGGAGCACCACTTTATGATGCAAACGGACGAATTATCGGGGCTCTTTCCGGAGGTTCTTCTTTCTGCAGCAACAGAGGTGACGACAAATTCTGGCGTCTCAACAACGTGTGGGACGACTTCTCGTCTTCTCCTAAAGACATCATGTCGGTACTCGACCCTTCTTTGTCCGGAATAATAAAATTAGATGGAAGGGAGACGGATGACAACCGATGCTATTCACTAAAAAACTACAATTCATTTTCTGAGTTGGACGAGCCATACCAATACGGATATGGATACGCATCCGGCAGCAACAGCCTGGGATTGGAAGAATTTGCCGAAAAATTCACATCTCCATATTCGTCAACTGAGATACATGGAATCTCATTCATTCCAATCATAGGAAAATACGACGCCGACCTTCCAGTCTACTTGAAAATATACACAGGAGACAACAAACCAGAAACTCTTGTCTACGAATCTGTTGTGAAAGTGACGGCACGCGAATACAATTCTAAAGCAGAAGGGTTTGCCACTACAACAGTGCAAAACTGGTCGTACAAAGAAAACTATATACGACTGGACTCCGCAGTGACTGTAGGAAAGACATTTTTCGTGTCGTTCCAAACCGATTATGAGAACGGTGAATTTGCTTTGCTCACCACGCTATCTGAAACCAAAACCGCATTTTTCAAAAAGAACGGGATATGGGATTCTTGGGACAACCACCCATTCAACGACAATGTAGGCAGCCTGCTTATAAAAGCTGTCGTGCGAGAAACAACTACAGACGGAATGGAAAGACTTGAGAACGACGGACACATCTCCGTCTACCCAAATCCGGCAAAAGACAAAATACAGATTAACTGTCCTTATGAAATCAAAGACATTAAGATCTTCAATGCCGCAGGAGCATGTCTTGTGCCAACCCCAAAGACTGAGTTTATGACAAATAACAACAGCAGCGTGATAAACATCAAAAATTTGGCAAATGGCGTGTATAATGTTAAAATCACAACAGAGAAAAGCCAATATCACACAAAATTCATCAAAGAATAACGTTGATAATTTGATTTTTAGTAATTTTAGCACGCAAACGCATAACATAAACTTAATAATAGGGATATAGATTATGAAGAGACTAGCTACAATATTCGCCATCATTATGGCCGGACTGACAGCAAATGCCGAAGTCGCGACAGAGTCATTCACAAGAGTGATGAATCCGGTGTACGCAAAAAAGTATTCTGAGTCTCCCATTCAAATAGACGCTGTGTTCTACAGACATGGGTTGCCAAAGTTCTACCGTATTCCTCCATTTATGAAAGAGGGTTACTATATTTTCCAGTGCACACGTGTTGATGGCAAAGAAAGCGAATTAAACACACTCAACGGAGAAGCCTATGGTGAAGTGTTCTTGATTGAAGAGTCGAGAAAGGCAGAAATCGAGTCACTTACAAAAGGCACAAAACTAACGGTCACTGGCAAAACAAAGCTTTACGCCAACCCTTTGGCCTTCGGCCAAGAAGAGGTGTATTTCATTGTGGAGACGGTCGCTCCAACCAACAAATAAATGAGACTTATACAGGGTTTTATCAAACACATTATCACTTTTACTATTATGCTTGCCAGCGTAACAACTACGCTGGCCGATCCTATATTCAATGTTTACAGCAATTCCCATCGTAATAGCACAAACGGCAATTATTACCTGTGCGACCAAGATAACACAGGCGTTATCCGTATAATGGCAGCCAACGGCGACTCTGAAAATATTGGCAAAATAAATGCAGAGATATACACAAACGCCGCTGATGTAGGAAATGTTTCCAAAGCCGTGGCAGTGTATTCCAACCAGAATCCTTCAGATATAACATACATTGTCGACAGATCCACAATCAATCCGACAAATATTCAGAAAACGACACAGTCGTATTACGTAAGGATAACTCCAGCAGACGGAAGTGCTGGAAGCTGGACAGAAGAAATCACATTCGACGCAATACATGTGGACGATGTCACACCTCCACAGATTGAACCCTATTGTGCAGGCAAAATGCCAGCTTCAATCAACGCATTCATCACCAAATACATAAAAGAGATGTATCATTGGTATGATGCGAATGATAACCCACTTGGATTTTTTGATTTTCTGAATGTGGGCAATCTGACAGAAGGCAATCATCTCTATAAACTGAAAGTAAAAAATGAGAATTGCTACAGCACAGGAATTGAGATTGTACTTCCTGTGATGGGCAATAGTGCACCCCGTCTCAATAAATCATACGTGAGCTACACTCCTTCCGACATCTCTGGAGGGGCTTATACAAAGACAATCCTAGAACAAGCTGTTGAGCTGTATGGCACAGAGTTGGTCGACAATCCAAACAACTGCGACCTTGTATGGAAAGACCAAAACGGCACCGTCATATCTAACTTTGACAGTTACATTCCACCCGTGCCAACCACATTTGGATCCTCTATCGACTTATTCACTGTAGAAAAAGATTGCGGTTGCGGAGGAACTTCCAAGCCCAACACCGTTTATCTTCTAAGATATATGGTGCCAAAACCGACTGTCGAAGACAAAGAATTCTGCATAAATGATTCGAATGCAGACGACGGATTTGACGCCATTATCGGCTTGACTTCAGATGCTGGAGAATCAGCAAGCAACTATATTTTGGAATTTAGCGTAAATGCTGACATGAGCGACGCTACGGCTCTTCCTGCTGGCATAATGCATTTCGACTACACATTTGACGTGTCTGCCTCAGGGACCAAGACCTACTATGTCCGTCAACAACAGATTTCAAGCGGCGAATACAGCGAAACAGTTTCTTTCAACGTAGTGGTGAAACAGCCATCCGCACCTGTATTGACAGGCCAAGACATCTGTGCGAACACACGCAAAAATATAGATTTGTCCGACATCAGTAACGAAACAGGATTGATTTGGAAAGATGCCGATGACAACATAATGACAGGCAAAATACCTACTGAAAAACGTGGTGATATATCCGTAAGTGCTCAAAAATGTGAGTTGATCAATGGAGAACAGTGTCTAAGCGAATTAGCTACATCCACAATTCATGTCGACTCGCTTGACGTTGCAGTATCCGGCGATTACACCCTGTTGCCAGGACAAACTGGCAAAGCCGAACTTGCCATTAAAAGCAGTGGAAACCAAACTATAGAATGGAGCAGTAATGCCACAAACTCAATTGTAGGTGAGAATACAAATAATGAGGTCAACGTCAAAATGGGAACCTCAAACATCACACTGACCGCTAAAGTAACCGACGGTGCCTGCTCTCAATCTGTGGATTGGACGGTGCAAGCAGATCTTTTCCAATGTCCGGCCCCAACCGCAAACGACATCAATTTCTGCATCAACGATCCTCGCGCGGCAAACGGATTTGACGCAAACATAACATTATCAAAAAGCACGGAAAGCAAGTCAGACTATACGCTTAAAGTTTACCCAACCGCCGACTTGAGCAGAGCGATCACCCTCGCCCCAGGAGAGACTCATTTCGATTATACATTTGATGTGTCAAAAATAGGTGTCCAAACAATTTTCATCCAACAGACAGAATTGTCTCGCAACCTGTCGAGTGCGGTAATTCCTGTGAAGATCACAGTCAGCCAACCAACAATTCCGTCGATACATACAGCGACCATCTGCCTTAACAACACAACGGAAATCAAATTGTCTGAATTAAGTTCAGACTCCAACCTGCAATGGTACGACGAAGATAAAAATGAGTTGACCACAACAGCACACTTCAACAAAAGAGGCAGCCACACTCTCTACGCAAAAAAATACGAAATGGTGGATGGAGAGAAATGTTGGAGTGAATTTGCGTCTACAGAAATCACCGCTGATTCAATAGGAATAAAAATAGACGGTGACGACCATCTCTGTCCTGACGGTGAAGGCAAAGTGACCATAGAGACAGCAGGAACAAACCTGGACAATATTCAATGGAGAAGCAACACCACAAACACACTTTCAAACACATCGTCCAAAACTGTCGATGTAAAAATGAGCAACAACGATCTAACTCTCGAATGCTTCGTGTTTGCAGGAGTATGCCAAACAAGTGGAACTTGGAAAATCACCGTCGGCTCAGGAATCGTGTCGGGAAATATCAAATTCACTGAAGGAGACAAAGTGAGGACCTCATCCACACTGAAAGATGTGGAATTCAGCAGTTGCGGAGGCAAAATCACAGTGGAAGCCTCTTTGGCACACACATCATCCGACTTCACCGTCGTAAAAGGCAGTCAAAAATTAGGCACATACTCATTTGATGGCGACGTCGCGAAATTTGAAATCGAAGGAGACGGCACTTATTCCGTCGTCTACAAAAACGATTGCGAGACCTCATTTTCTTTTAATGTGACGATAATGGCAATCCAGCCAACCGTGACAACCACCAAGTGGAGCAGCTGCTACGGAGGATATATCGCGGCTGAGATCAGCAACGTGGACGGATGCAAAATAGTGTGGGAGAAAGACGGCACAGAAGTGGCAAAAGATTCCAAGACACTAAGGATCAGCAACGTCTCGGCAGATGACATAGGCAACTACCGCTATAGCTTGATTTGCGACGGATGTCCTTTCAGCGGGGATGTCTCCACAGTCAAGCCAGACATCTATTCGCCATTGACTGTGACTGTCACTCAATCAGCAGACACGATTTGCCAAAAAGACGAGGTGGAAGTAGACATCGAGATTTCACCAAACAGCGATAAAGCGTCGTTCACATGGACCACGACAAATGACATACGCACCACAAATTCAGGAGCCTCAGCGACACTGACTCCTTTCTTCACAAAAAGTTACAATGTGGTGGTTGGAAACGGAGATTGTGCCAAACAGACAAAAACAATCAACGTAAATGTGCAGCCTCAGATGGACGGGAACATAGAAGCAGGAAGCATCATGTGTGAAGGCGACAGCACATCGCTTGATGCAAGCGGATTAAGCGCTGAAAGATACGAATGGGAGCATACAGACTCCAAGTCGCCTAAAATAACAGTGGTGCCAAACAATGTGGAAAACAAATACACAGTGACAGCCTACCGTGGAAAATGCGTCCTTGAAAAAGAGTTCACGCTGATGGTAGGAGCCACTCCTAAACTCGCATCTATCGATTCAATCGGTCTCGACGACGTGATAATCAATATGGAGTCGACGGGAGAATATCAATACATTGTGGACGGCAAATCAACAGCAGCGGATGTCGCCGACAATGTGAAGAAGCATGTGGGATTCGGCGAGCACACATTGAGCATCATAGACATCGCCGGCTGCAAAACCGACACCTCATTCATCGTCAGTGAGCCACCGTTTGAAATCCAAAAATACATCATACCTGGTTCAGATGGAAAAGATGCCACATTCAGAATTCCAGATGCGGTGATCGTGTATGGCAACACCACGATGAACATCTACGACCGTTGGGGCAAGAAACTCGTCACACTCACATCCTCAGATACAGAAGGTTGGGATGGCACGTACAACGGGCAGCCGATGCCAAGCACAGACTATTGGTATGAATTGGATGTTGACGTCCTCGACAAAGTGTATTTCGGTCATTTCACTTTGATTAGAGAACCATAGATAAAATGCTGAATGCTGAATGCTGAATGCTAAATGCTAAATAAAAAATTAATTTTTAATTCTTAAATTTTAATTTTTTATTTAGAGGATTGTTAAGGACGTGACGTTCTAACACCTTCCCAAAGTACAAGCTGTAGGCGAGCACATAATATATAGGCTTTGTCCTATTTATGACTGACATTTCCATCTTTTTCGTCTGAAAGACGCTACCGAGCAAAGCGAGAGCATCCCGTGACGAAGTCTCGGGATAATGGAAAAGAGCCAAAGATTTTGAGATTTCGTATATAAATAGCCAAAAAGATTTTGAGATTTCGTATATAAATAGCCAAAAAGATTTTGAGATTTCGTATATAAATAGCCAAAAAGATTTTGAGATTTAGATATATATATCTATTTTTGCACTGATTATTAACAAGTTAAAGATATGGCACAAAAAAAGATAGTTTTTCGCAGAAAACTCTACGATAAAATGTTAGAATGGAAACATACCAAGAACGGAGAAACTGCCCTATTAATCAAGGGGGCTCGACGTATTGGCAAATCTACTATTGTGGAAGAATTTGCAAAAAACGAATATGAGACATATATACTTATCGACTTTTCTGATGTACCAGCAGCAGTATTAGAAGCAATAGACAACATTGCTGACAAGAATAATTTTTTCTTTCAGTTGCAGTTTATATATGGAGTAAAACTACATGAAAGAAAGTCCGTTATTATCTTTGATGAAGTCCAACTCTGCCCCAAAGCTCGTCAGGCAATAAAACATCTAGTGAAAGATGGTCGATACGACTATATAGAAACAGGATCTTTGCTTTCTATAAAGAAAAACACCAAAGACATTGTGATTCCATCAGAAGAAACCCGTATCACCATGTTCCCAATGGATTATGAAGAATTTCGTTGGGCATTAGGCGATAAAGTCACCATTCCTATGCTTCGAGAAGCATTTGAAACACATCGGTCACTAGGAGATGCAGTGACTCGACAACTGCTCCGAGACTTCAGACTATATATGCTTGTCGGAGGAATGCCACAGGCGATCAACACTTATCTTGTAACAAACAATTTAAGTGACGTGGATGCCATAAAACGAGAAATAATCGAACTATATGTGGATGACTTCCGTAAAATTGATCCGTCCGGACGTGCAGGACGCTTATTTAAGGCAATACCATCAGAATTAGCAAAAAACACATCACGCTATCAAACAACAAGCATCATCGGACAAAAAGGCAAAGCTGAAGATATGGAACGTCTACTTGAAGATATGGAAGACAGTCTGACCGTCAACTTTTCATATCATGCCAATAGTCCGTCTGTCGGTTTGTCTCTTCATAAAGACATAAATGCATATAAAATGTTCGTCTCAGACACAGGATTATTCATCACTCTTGCATTTTGGGACAAATCTGTGGTTGAGAATGAAATATACCACAAACTGCTTTCCGACAAACTCGCTGCTGACTTAGGATATGTTTATGAAAATGTAGTGGCACAAATGTTGAAATCATCAGGAAATGAACTCTACTATCACACATGGCCTACAGAAAGTGGCAAGCATAACTATGAAGTCGATTTTCTTCTTTCCCGAGGCAACAAATTATGGCCTATTGAAGTGAAATCATCTGGTTATTCCAACCATAAGTCTCTTGACGAATTCTGCAAGAAATATTCAGAGTGGGTATCAAGCCGTTTCCTTATCTACACAAAAGACTTTCGCAAAGATGGAGATACCACCCTACTTCCTGTATTTATGACTGCACTACTATAAAGTTTAGAGTTTAGAATGAGCAAAAAGAAATTATCAAACAAAGAGATTATAGAGAAATATGCAGAGCTCAAACAATCCCTTGAATCATTGAGTGAGATGTGGAATCTTGGACTCGGAGTTTCAGTATCCACAGGTGGCTTATTTCTTATCGTTCTGGCAGTACCGATATTGATTATTATTTCTATATTTATGCTTCTTCGGTATTTTTGGAAAAAGAAAATACTTCAAGCGAATATGGAAATCAGTTTCAAGCAGGCAAAATCTCGCTTTGAATTCATATCCGACAACATTGATTATTTGCCGATGATTAAGCAAGTATGTTCGTTGAATACAAATGCGAGACCTGGACAAGTGGCATTGATAAAGGAATGGTATGGAGTAGAGGAATCCATAATAAATGAATTTATTTTCGACGACACTCTTAGCGACGAAGATTTAGAATTCTACAAGAAATACTCTAAAGAGATGACTATATCTGCAAAGAAAGCGTTTGCCCATAAGTTGTTCAAGCTCACAATTGTGGAGGATGGAATACATAATGACGAGTGGAATCTGCTGATGAAGATAATGGAAGAGATGGATTTCAATCATAACTTCATCAATTATTTTATAAGACGATACAAATCTCTACGCACTGAATCAGAAAACTCCAGCAATAATGAAAGCACGTCGACGGAAGAGAAATCCATTTTCCCCTTGAAACCATACTACGACCTTCTGGGTCTGGAAGTGGGAGCTTCCGACGAAGAGATCAAACGTGCATACCATAATCTTGCGTTGCAACATCATCCTGATTTGCCGAAAAATGCTGACCGTGTGAAAGAAAGTGCAGCAATGATGGCAAAAATCAATGAGGCAGTTGAGAAGATTAGAGGATAAAAGAATCATTATACATTTGGAAAAACATTGGCAGAATAATAACTTTGCAAAAAATAGGAGGCGACGATATGGAAACTACAAAGATTGCATATATGGTAGCATTGATACGAGATTTCGCAGTGTATCATAACATAACGGAACAAGTTGCGTATCGTTATCTGAATCGCTATGGGGGAGACAAATATATGGAGGAATGTTACGACGTGCTACATACATTTTCCTTTGCTGATAGCGTCAACTACCTTACGTCCTATTGCAAAAGACAAGGAGGTGCTCTATGATTTTGTATCACGGATCTAATTTGACGATTTCCAAAATCGACTTGTCAAAAGGGAATCCGAATAAAGATTTTGGGAAAGGCTTCTATTTGACTGAAAACAAAACACATGCAGAACAAATCGCAAAAACAAGAACATTAGCATTTGGAGGTGTTCCAACCATCAACCAATATGAATTTAATGAGTCTTTGCTTACAAATGGAGAACTGAAATTCAAGAAATTCAATAGTTATACGGAAGAATGGGCAAGGTTTGTTTGTGAAAACAGGGATAATCCCAATCCAAACATTTCTGTTCATGATTTCGATGTCGTATATGGTCCTATAGCGAATGACAATGTCGGTCTTCAAATTCGAAAATATCAAAATGGAGATATCGACATTAAAACTTTTCTTGAAAGACTAAAGTATATGAAAGGCATTACTTACCAATTCTTCTTTGGAACTGAACTGGCTATTTCTAAATTACACAAGCTATGAACGTTACATTATCAGAATTCGAATATATGAAAGAAGGAATTGTGACAGACATCATAAGTTTCTTAATGAATGAAAACAATCTTTCTTTGCATAACGCAATGAATTGCGTTTATGATTCTAATACATTCTCTTTACTAGCCAATCCAGAAACTGCTTTGTTTATTCAAAGTAGCCGATATGTATACAATGAACTTCTACGTGAATTGAAACTTACGAAGCCCTCAAAAAACTCACCAAATTAAGAACTCCATCCAAAAAACCCTCATTATTCCACCAAATTTCATAACTTTGCAGAAACTATACACTACACAATAACATGAAGGTCGGAATCATTCAAGAGAGCCATACGGCAAACATAGACTCAAATATAGCAAAACTGACTTCCAAGATCGAGGAGTTGGCAAAGAAGGGGGCACAACTTATCGTGTTGTCGGAGCTTCACAACTCGCTCTACTTCTGTCAGGTGGAAGACGTTGACAATTTCGATTTGGCTGAGACTATCCCCGGCAAGTCGACCGACCATTTCTCAGCAGTGGCAAAACGTCTTGGCGTGGTGATCGTGATCTCTCTCTTTGAGAAACGTGCCACCGGACTTTACCACAACACGGCTGTCGTGCTCGACAAAGATGGATCAATCGCTGGCAAATACCGCAAAATGCATATTCCAGACGATCCCGCATACTACGAAAAATTCTATTTCACCCCTGGCGACTTGGGATTCCAACCAATTCAAACTTCTCTTGGCAAACTTGGCCTTATGGTCTGCTGGGACCAGTGGTATCCGGAAGGAGCTAGACTTATGGCTCTTGCAGGAGCTGATATGCTTATCTACCCTACCGCCATCGGCTGGGAAAGCACCGACACCGACGATGAAAAGGCTCGTCAGCGTGGTGCATGGATGACGGTGCAGCGCGGACACGCAGTAGCAAACGGTCTGCCTGTGGTGACTGTCAACCGTGTAGGATACGAGGCAGACCCTTCTGGTGTGACTGGCGGTATACAGTTCTGGGGTAGCAGCTTCGTCGCCGGCCCACAAGGTGAACTACTGTATGAGGCTCCTACAGACAAAGAGGATTGCGTCATCGTCGACATCGATATGGAGAGAAGCGAAAACGTACGTCGTATTTGGCCTTTCCTACGTGATAGAAGAATTGAAGAGTTTGGCGACATTTGCCGCAGATTCAGAGACTAACCCACAAAATAAAACATCTATGCATAGACTACTATTTTTCATAACATCCATACTTATATTTATCTCTGCGTCTGCACAAACTCCATCAGACTCAATACAGGAAGCACGCAAGGCAAAAATCGAAAAAGCTCGTGCTGAGGCAAGAGCAAGAGCAGAGGCGAGAGCAGCTGAACGAGCTAAAAAAGAAGCCGAAGAGCAAAAGTCAGAGAATATAAATGGTCAAAAAGACTCTGACACAAAAGCAAACGCTAAAGCCGACAATAACGTCAAAAAAGAAAAGTCTAAGCGAGAGAGAAGATCTCGTGATGAGAAGGCAGACAATGATTCTAAAAAGAGCGACGTGAAAAAAGATGCCGATACAAAGGCAACCGCTAAAGCCGGTGACAACGTCAAAGAGGAGAAATCCAAGCGAGAGAGAAGATCTCGTGATGAGAAGGCAGACAATGCCAAAGATTCAAAAAAAGCATCTGCATCTAAAGGAAAAGAGCAAAAAGACGAAAAGGTAAAGAAGCCATCCGCAAGAGAGCGTAACAAAGCAGACACGACTATAGCCAAAAGCAAATATGGCCCCGGCACATTCGGATGGCGTGGAACTATCGGAGCCACAATAGCATGGAACGACTATGACGATCGAGAGCACAAAATCGGATTCAACAGTTGGGGATTCGTGTTGAACGGAGGTATGGGCTACCGTTTCAACCACATAGGCTACGTCGGCTTATTGATTGATATAGAAGTAATTGAGTTGTTGGCTTTTTCACCGATGTTAGACTTTGTGCTATCCGCGCCAACACCCGTCGCTCCATTCATAGAACTGACAGCCGGCCCATACGTCTCTTATGATGAGTATCGCAAATGGGTGTTCCAACCACGTGCCGGCCTATCATACCGTGGCAAGAAAAACAAAATCATGCGTTTCGGTTTCGGATTAAGAATGTACGACGACGCATTTGATTCAGACTCATTCAAACCACAATACGCAGCAAGCTACTCTGTAGAATTCTGACGCAATGGCACTGCAACTATTCATCATCTTTGCCATGTTGGCATTCGGCGAACTGGTGGTATGGCTGACCGGAGTCCGCATACCATCATCGATCATCGGAATGCTCACACTCACATTATTGCTCAAACTTGGAGTCATCAAACTTCGTTGGGTGAAGTCGACAAGCAATTTTCTCACTGGAAATCTCGCTTTCTTTTTCATCCCTCCAGGCGTGTCGCTGATGCTATACTACGGACTGATCAAAAGCCAATGGATTCCCATAACAGTTTCCATCATCATCAGCACGATATTGGTGATGGCATCAACAGTATGGACATATAAACTCATCAGAAAGAGCAATGGAAATCATAGAAAATAAATACTTTCTTCTTGCCCTGACGTTTGGAGTCTACGCAGTGTCGAAATACATACAGAAACGTACAAATTTCGTGCTGCTCAATCCCATTCTACTGAGTATCGCAGCGATAATTATCTTTTTGAAAATCACTGGAATAGACTACAGCAAATATAAAGAAGCTGGAGCTATGATCGAAATATGGCTTTCCCCATGCGTAGTGGCATTGGGTGTGCCCCTCTACCAGCAGCTGGATGAGATCAAGAAACAGGTTGTCCCCATCCTTGTGTCGCAGATAGTGGGATGTTTAGTCGGGATTATCAGCGTCGTCTTCATAGCGAAATGGCTCGGAGCGACGGACGAGGTAGTGCTATCACTCGCTCCAAAATCAGTCACCACCCCAATAGCAATGCAAGTGTCCGAGTTGACGGGAGGAATCCCCGCTCTTACAGTATCAGCAGTGGTGTGCACAGGCATCTTCGGAGCCATATTCGGATTGAGCATCTTTCGTCTGACGAGAGCCAAAAGTGCCATAGGAGAAAGTTTGAGCATGGGCACAGCCTCACATGCAGTCGGCACATCACGAGTGATGGAAATCAGTCCACGATTCGGAGCCTACGCAGGTTTGGGATTGTCGCTCAACGGCATCCTGACAGCCATTGTCGCCCCAACGATTTTGGAGTGGATAATGTAAAATACTATATAATAAGTGTTCAAATGCAACATGAATAGGTGCCAAAAAGCAGAAAATAACGAAAACCCTTCATAAAAAGAGAAAAAAGCTATAGTTTTGTAAGATACAAAGACTTTTTTCAAAGAGATTATAAGAAAAATGAGTATAAGCGGCAAATTGACAATAGCCTTTTGGGCAATATTTTTGGTAGTTGTAGGAGCTATCATCGCAATGTTTGTTGGAATCAACAATGGTTCATTTGGTCACCTTCCCCCAGTAGAAGAATTGCAAAGTCCGAAGAATAAGTTTGCGACAGAGATTTTCTCATGCGACGGTGTTGTGCTTGGACGTTATTTCCAGTCGAGTGAGAACCGCGTCTTCACAGCTTATGAAGATATCTCTCCAAATCTTATAAACGCTTTGATTGCAACAGAGGATATCCGTTTCAAGGAGCACTCAGGCATCGACTTCAAATCACTTTTCCGTGCTATTTTCAAATCTGTGATCCTTCAGCAGAAAAATTCAGGAGGTGGTTCGACTATTTCCCAACAGCTTGCCAAGCTACTTTACACAGATGTGGCAAGAGACAAGATGGAACGCGCGATGCAGAAGCCGACAGAGTGGGTGATTGCCGCAAAACTTGAGAAACTATATACAAAGGAAGAGATCATGACAATGTATCTCAACAAGTTCGACTTCCTTAACAATGCGGTGGGAATCCGTTCCGCAGCACAAGTCTACTTCTCTACCACTCCAGACAAGCTAAAATTGGAAGAGGCAGCATTGCTTGTGGGTATGCTAAAAAACCCAGCTCTTTACAACCCACGTCGTGAGAGCCGCTACGACAGGTGTATGGGACGACGCAACGTCGTCTTCGGACAAATGGCAAAGGCAGGATTCATCACAGAGGCAGAGAAGGATTCATTGTCGAAACTTCCTATCACACTGCATTTCAACAAAGTAGACCACAAAGAAGGTCTTGCTCCATATTTCCGTGAGTATCTAAGAAAGGTGATGACTGCGGAAGAGCCAATCAAGAGCAAGTATCCAAAATGGGCACGTCAAAAATACTACGAGGATTCGTTGGCTTGGGCGACAGACCCTCTTTACGGATGGTGCAACAAGAACAAAAAGCCAGACGGAACGCCATACAATCTATACACAGACGGATTGAAGATCCACACCACTGTGGATTCACGTATGCAGAAATATGCTGAAGAGTCTATCAAAGAATTCTTGGGCGGACATATCCAGCAACTTTTCTTCAAAGAGAAGAAAGGACGCAGCACTGCCCCATATTCAACAAAGACTACAAAAGCACAAAGAGATTCCATGCTACAGAAAGCCATGCGTCTGACAGACAGATACCAGCGTATGAAAGCAGCGGGAGCCTCGGCCGCAGAGATAAAGAAAGCATTCAACACCAAAGTGCAGATGTCGGTGTTTGATTGGGAGCATGGCACAAAGGACACAGTCCTCACCCCACTCGACTCAATCATCTACAACAAGCATTTCCTACGAAGCGGCATGATGAGTATCGATCCAAAGAACGGACATGTGAAAGCATACGTAGGAGGTCCAGACTTCCGTTTCTTCCAATATGACATGTGTACGGTCGGACGCCGTCAGGTAGGTTCTACAATCAAACCTTTCCTTTACGCATACGCAATGGAGAACGGTATGAACCCATGCGACGAGGTGGCTAACACTCAGCCATCCATAAAAGTGCAGACAGGTCTGAGAGAAGACGACTACACTATCTGGCAGCCTAAGAATGTGCCTTACGGTGAGTCGGGCAAAAAAGAGATCGGACAGATGATCACATTGAAACGTGGTTTGCAGACATCCAACAACTGGACATCCGCAAGAATCATGATGCAATACCATCCGGAAGGATTCGTGAAACTGCTTCACTCATTCGGTATCAAAAACCAGGAGATCGAGCCTGTCTACTCTCTATGTCTTGGAGTTTGCGACTTGACTATCGCCGAGATGTGTGCCGCATATACAGCGTTTGCCAACCATGGAATCCAGATCGAGCCTGTATACGTGGAGAGCATTTTCGACAACAACGGAAACCTATTGGCAACATTCAGCCCACGAATGAAAGAAATCTTCAGCGACGAGACTTCAGAAAAGATGATCTCATTGATGAGAGGTGTGATCGACGGTGGTACGGGATTGAGAATTCGTTCTTCAGCAGCGTCTTTCAACTTCACTATTCCATGGGAGCCCGGTCGTCCTAAGCACGCATATAGAATCGGTTGGGAGACAGAGATGGCAGGAAAGACAGGTACTACACAGAACAACTCCGACGGATGGTTTATGGCATTCATTCCAGACCTGATCACAGGAGTATGGGTAGGAGGAGAAGACCGAGACATCCACTTCGACAACCTGCGTAACGGACAGGGTTCATCTACTGCGCTTCCTATTTGGGGAGTCTACATGAACAAAGTGTTCGACGACAAGACTCTAAACTACGACAGGAAATGTAAGTTCAACGTGAAGGAGACATACAACTGTAAGAACCAAAACACAGGTGACCAGAAAGTAGAGGAGAACGCAGTGGAAGGAATCTTTGAATAACAAATGAAGATTTAAGAATTAAAAATGAATAATGTAGAGACGCATGGCCGTGCGTCTCTATTTTTTAAGATAATATTTGAATATGTCACAAAATAGTACAATATGAGCATAAGCGGAAAATCGACAATCATATATTGGATATTCGTATCAATAATCTTAGGATTCAGCGTTAATATAATAATCCAGACAAAGAATCACTACGATGAATATGCCATGACTGTCGAAGAGTGCTTTAATTCAAAAAAAATGACAGCCCTAATTTATGGATCACGCGATGCCAAAAACGCCAGCCGAAGAATCTACTGTTCATACGATGAAATTCCAAGTTGCGTCACCAACGCTTTGATTGCAATTGAAGATCCCAATTTCTATGAGCATTCCGGTATAGATTTCAAAAACGTCTTCAAAGCAATGTACGATGATTTAGCAAGAGGAGAAAAGACATTCAAGCCAACTATCACAGAACAATTAGCATATACATTATCTTATCGTTTGTTAATGAAAAAATATAACCGTTTTTTGAATGAACCAATTGTGATAAAAACGATGATTGACCTTGAAAGATTCTTTACAAAACAAGAACTCTTGACTATTTACCTTAACGATACGGACTTTCTCCACAACGCAATCGGCATCTATGGTGCGGCAATTGTCTATTTCTCCACCACTCCAGACAGATTAAAGACAGAAGAGGCTGCGATGCTTGTTGGCATGATGAAAAATCCTTCTTTGTATAATCCAACTCGTGAACGAAGATATGACAAATGCTTGGAGCGACGCAATTACGTGTTGGAGCAGATGGCAAAATACAACTATATAACACCAGCAGAGAAAGACTCACTTTGCAAACTTCCAATCGTCTTACGATTCAAAAAAATAGAAAGAGTAGAATGATGGGATAATCAATAAAAGTTTCCTCCACGTCTACAATATTTACCCTTTTTTCATTATATTTACAGAATCATAAACTAAAAAATATAGAAGCCATGAAAAACGAAGAACAACATATCAAATTCATGCAGATGGCAATAGACCTGTCTGCTAAAAGTGTGGAGGAAGGAGGCGGACCATTCGGTGCCGTTATTGTCAACAAAGAGGGTGAGATTATCGCTGCGTCGCACAACTGCGTGACTCTCAACAACGACCCTACCGCTCATGCAGAGGTGATGGCAATCAGAGAAGCTTGCCAAAAGCTACAGACTTTCGACCTTAGCGGATGCATATTGTACGCCTCATGCGAGCCATGCCCAATGTGTTTGTCTGCCATGTACTGGGCACACATCGAACGCTATTTCTACGCCGGCACACAACACGATGCAGCAGAAATCGGTTTTGACGACAAATTCATCTACGATGAGATCGCACAAAAACCTAAAGACAGGTTTATGAGCAGAAAGCAGATTCTTCGTGATGCCACTCTGAAAGTGTTCAACACGTGGAAGAACAAAGCGGATAAGATTGAGTATTAAAAAGACGAGGGGTTGCCAACATCAGTTTGACAACCCCTCTATTTAACGTTAATCCGACGAAATCAAAATGATAGTTGGAGTGTCATAAATGAGGATTCCAAAGGGCGAAACGTCCTACCCCCAAAAAGGCGAGCACACAGAATTTAATAAAACCACAGAGACACAAAGTTTACAGAGAAAGAGGTGAAAATTCAATAAGAAAATGGAAAATGATTCGCAGATTACAATTCATCAAACTCACGTTATTTAAGTAACACAAGACATTATGTTCACATATAAAAAAGAGACGTGGAATCTCCACGTCTCTACTCATTATAATCTATTGAATATTATTTCCAAAGTGCTTCGTATGCATCTTTCTCTTTCTGCCACTTCTCACAATCCTTTGCTAAAGCGGCTGCGTCGGCAAACTTTCTATCCTTGCCTTTCTCCTTTGGGTCAGTCTCAACAGCCTTAAACTGTGCGGCAGCCTTTCCAAACTCTTTTGAGAAAACATAATAGATTCCAAGATCGTAGTGGATTGCCGACTCTACCTCTTTATTGATATGTTCGTAGTTTTCCGAACCTACACTGTCGAGAGCCGTTTTCAGCACCTCCTCCACTCCTTCTGTCTCCATTGCAAACGCCTCTTTATTCCACTCGTCTTCCTTAAGATAACCCAATCCGCTCTTCAACTTGTTGACAGCGTCGTTGATCTCAAGATACTCAGCTCCATTAGACGAACGTTTCTTTGGTCTGGCAAAATAGCAAACAATGTCTTTCTCCTTAAACATGAATGTGGCTCCCACAAGACCAGATATCTTCTTGTTGCTATACTCACTCACCACTGCTTCATACGTCATGACAGAAGCTTCCTCCTGCACCTTACCAACAGCTGCACCCTCACTTGGCATCCATCCGGAATTGAAATTCTTTCCCAATTTCACATCCTCTTTATAGGCGATACTCTTGTCGGGAAGTGTGATTGCCACATGAAACGCAAAATCAAGATGCATATACGCGCAATAGTATTTATTAGAGCTGTTCAATTGTGTAGGGATCTGCCCCGGCTTCATCTGTGAAGATCCTGGCGGGTCAGTACGTGTGGGCACCCAGAATGCCCCGACCTTGATCTTCTGTTTGCGATGCATTGGATTAAACTTGTCAATAGCCATTGGTGTGACAGCCTCAAATTTTGAATATCTCACCAAAAAATCAGCCTCAGCCGGATTGTCCGTACGTATGAACGACTCATTATGCAGTTGGGCAACAGTGGCCGTGAACGTACCGTCTTCAGCCAACACTCCATTTTCCACCAAAGCGTAGACTTTTTTCCCAAGCGACATCTTTAATTTAGGATAAGCGGACATACTGAACTTACCGATCATCTCCGGTTCCGCTTCCTGCGCCGATATCGTCATCGTCACAACAGAAAAGACAAGGACTAATATTTTCTTGATCATATCTAAATTTTACTATTTCGTCGCAAAGGTAAAAAAAAAGACGCAATAAAATTGCGTCTCTTCATATAATTTTATATTTCAAATATTTATCATTGTGCGGGAGCCGACTCGGGTGCAGGCTCAGGAGTAGCCATCATCTTCTCGTAGGCCATCTTTTCCAATTGCCATTTGTCACAATTTTCTGCAAAATACTTGCAATCGCCAAATCTTTTGTCGAGCATCACGACTTCCTTGAAATATTTAGCTGCTTTATCATATTCTTTGCAGAACAGATAGTAAACTCCTATGTTATAGTTTAATCCACAAGCTATCTCTTCATTGATTCTGGCGTTCTTGTCTTTGAGATCAGCATTCTTCAACTCTTTCTCCCAAACATCAACACATCCTTCTGTGACTGATTTGAACGACTCGATATCCCACTCGTTTATCTTGATCAAAGCAGAACCTTTTTTCAATTTCTCCACAGCCTCATTCATTTCAGCATAAGGATCTGCTCCTTTTGTACGCTTCTTTTTCTTGCCATAATAGCATGTCACTTTCTTGGCATACATCATATATGACGCTCCCACCAAATCTTTAAGTGTCTTATTATTGCGTCTAATCAAATTGTCCAGTGTCAAATAAGACGCTGCTCTCTGCACACTATCCACAGCCAAGTGTTCCACTGGCCACCATCCTGAATTAAACTCGCCACTTTCACCAACGAAATTCTCGTAAAGCACCGTGCCGTCTGGCTTGGAAACGGTGATATAGAAGCTTACATCTCTATACAAGTATGCGCATGCGTATCCTGGTCGTGGATGATGTGGACCTTCTTTCACCTCTTTTGGACGAGTTTTTATAACCACATTACCTATTCTTATGATTTGTCTCCTCTTTTTAGGTTCGAAACGCTCAACCTCAATCGGCGATTCCTCATGAAGATTAGTATAATTGAAAATCAAATCCACGTTTGACGCGTTCGCTTGTTTGATCATCGAAGGTCCGTCGACACTTGCATTATGGTACACGACATTTCCCGGAATTGCAACGTTACCCTCCTCCAGAAGAGCATAAGTCTTTGGTCCCAGCGGAAGTCGCAACTGTGGATATGAAGAAGCGTCAAAAAATCCCAAAGATTCTCTGTCGGCACTTTGAGCCGACGCTGAAAGTGTAATTGCCGTTGTGGCAACGCACATCAATATTTTATTTATCAGTTTCATAACAATCAATTTATTTTTTAGCAAAGATATATTTTGCCGACCACAACAGCCATAGTAGAAATAATAAATAGTGTTAATTTATCTCAAAATGCATTTAACATTCCGGCATCCTATTTTTACAATGTAGATTCCCTCCGCAACATTTATGTAATTCTGCCCATCCTGCAAAGAAATCCGCTTGACAATATTCCCGTCGACAGAATAAATCTCTGCTTCACCTCTCTCCTCCGTATCTATCACAATTCTTCCGTCTTCACAATAAACCTCGAATTTATCATTTTCATTGTTTGCCACCGACGTAGGATAACAGTTTTTCTCCTTCAAAACTATGTCGGAAACAGTCACCGTCGCCGCAGGATTACTTCCAAAATCAAACAGAATCTTCACTCCATCCATATCCTTTGGAGCCACCATCCCAACCAGCACAACATCTTTTTTCTTACCAGCCACAAAATCATGATTCTGGAAATCTGCAGATGGAATATAAGCTACGTCATCTTGCCCATCGTATACCTTGAGCAATATCTTACTCAAATCTGCGTCGCTCTCCAACGAAAAACTCATATCATACTGCATATCCTTCTTTATCCTCACATCCGGGAATAGCAACGAAAATTGAGCCTGCCAGCGCTCGAATGTAGGCGACGGAAGGGTTATCTCGAATTTCTTCGCATCTCCTGATGTCAATGCAGTCTCCTCCTTCCAGTTTGGAGCAAAATAGCTGCTGATTTCACTTGTCTTCCCATTCAAAAGATTACATTCAGAAACGTAGTCAAATGGCTTATTATCAGCACTATTATAAAAACGTGATTCCGGATATGAGTCAGTATCCTGGTAGACGCGAATCCAATCCACCTGCATCGTGCGAGATTCTATCGATCCGTCAACGTCGCCTCCAAACTGACCTCCCATGGCCAGATTGAGAATGATATATTGAGCCTGATGAAAACAAGAGAGTCCATTCTCCGTCGTCGCACCAGACAGATCCATCACATTCACATTATGACGTGAGTTATCTTTCTCGTCTATTATATAAAATTCTGCTTTCTTAGGAGTCCATTCCACACCATAAACAAAAAAATCCTCGTCGAATCTACGACTATATTTTAATGTCTGTCCGTAATCGCAATGTAAATATTCGGCATTCGTCCCATTCCAATGCATAGTGGAAACCGTCTCCGCAGGTTTCGACCCTCTCCATTCACATATATCTATCTCTCCGCAATAAGGCCAACCCTTCTCCTGATTTTCTCCAAGCATCCAGAAAGCCGGCCATACACCCTGACCACGCTCAGGCAACTTAATGCGAGCCTCTATCCTGCCATACTTTGTTGAGACATTACGACGTGTATGAATTTTAGCGGATGTATACAATATTCTGTCCGAAACATCTTTGTGGGCAGCGCTACGCAAAGCGACGATATGGAGTTTGGAGTCGGCGATAAAAATATTTTCCGAATTAGAGGTATAGAACTCCTGCTCATTGTTGCCCCAGCCATAACTGCCCCAGCCGATATCATGGTTCCAGACATCAGAATTGAAAGAGTCGAACTCATCGCTCCACACAAGTTTGTATTCTGCGTGGGCACAAAGCATAGAAATAAAAAAGCCTACAAAAGCTAAAATGTTTCTCTTAGCGACCATAATCAAATACACGACTCGTTCGAACCAAATTTATTGTTGATTAATAAGACGTTGCAAACTTACATCCGTACTGAAGGTTTGCCTTCATATACCTTTCAAACGCAGCGTCTTTACTGCCAACATTTTTGAATCCCTCTGGTGTTTCAATCCAAATTTCTGAATATTTCGACTCAGGAGAATAGAAGTAAAGTTTATCCTTTGTTTTCAAGGCATATTTTTCTCCATAACCAAAAAATACAGTATCTCTCTTTGAACGAGCAAGGTCGATTCCATAACCACGATAATCCTTATAGTCAACGCCTGTCAGGGCAAGCATTGTAGGCAACACATCATATTGTACACCTAACGTAGAATCAACTCTTGGCTGAATTTCAGGATGATTGAAGATAAGAGGAATATGATTACTTGCCAACATATTTGACACATAGTGTCTACCGTGGTCAGCGACAAACACAAACAAAGCATTTTTACCCCACTCCGTGTTTCTCACCAAATTATAGAACATTTTTAACTGAGCATCAGCATAATACACCGCTGCCTCTTCATCACTAAACCCTTTCTTATGATATTCATCCGGGATATTGTATGGAGGATGGTTTGAACAACCATATACCACACTTAATGTCTTATCCACACCAGAAGCGATCAAAGAGTCTGTTTTGCGAAAAGCAAACTTAAACAAATAATCATCTGGAGCTCCCCAACTTAACGATTGATACTTAGCAGGATAATCGTCCAAACAATACTGGTATTCGAATGGATTCGCAGTAAAAAATCCGAAAACATTATCGAATGTTGGAGCATGAGGGACAAAGAATTGCGTAGTATAACCTTCATGACGATACGCTGTTGAAATTACCGTTCTTTTTCTTGGAGCTTTCTCCATCGAATGAAAATGGGCAAATGTAGGTGCAGAACTAAATGTGGCGCACATACCTTTCTGTGTTATCACTCCTGCACTATAGAAATTGCAATAAGACAATGACTTTGCATAAATAGAATCAAGGAACGGGGTAATCACCTTTGGATAACCAAACGTCTTCATAACCTTCGCACTCATTCCCTCCATAAGGACAAGAATGACATGATTTTTTTGTTTGATACTATTAGCATCTGCTTCATGAGGATAATTCTGATATCTCAACGCAATTTTCTCAGCCTTATTGTTCGACATATACTTAAATTTACCCTTCTTTGTCTGAGCCTGTGACTTCTCTACAAAGAAAAAGTCGTTCATTGCAGACAAATTGAGCAACATCTGGTCGCTATACTCAGCAAAAGATGTGTTTAGAGGATTTCCAATAAACTTTTGGAACTTTTTGATATGCTTCTCCTTTGGTTTACTGCGACCTCTAATACCGATTGCCATAAGCAAAGCAAGCACAATAAAAATAATAATGCTGAAAAGACGCGTTTGCTCGCCATCCTTTACAAATTTCTTAAACAACAACCACAATAGGTAGACAAAGCCAACACAAAAAACAGTTGAAAGAATAAACGCTACTATGTAAGTGCCGGAAGTCATCATTCCCAAGACCTCCGTACCTTGACCAAGTGCCTTGACAGCCTCGAAATTTATGTTGGCAAGCTGATACTTCACATAAACTATATTCGCACAACATATTGCGAACTCAACAAAATAAAATACCGCTGTTATCCAAAATCCAACCTTAGACACTATTTTGTTCTCCTTTCCAATGATACTCTGAATTCCTAAAACAAGAGTAACAGGGACAAGTGCCAAAAGTGAACAATGATTATCATAAACGACGCCACGACCAAAGCACTTCAAATATTCAAGGAATGGTGTGTTATCTTTCAAGGAAACTGAACTATAAGCAATTTGTACGCCGCGTACAATAGCAAATGCCAAAAGTGCTGACAAATGTGCCAACAAAACGAACTGCCAATAATTTATTGTTTTCTGTTTTTTCATTAGAAGTATTTTTATTAGTACAAAAGTAATCATTTTTATCAACCACGACAACTTAAGCTCACAAATTGGAACATGAAGCATACAAATCCATATTTTTTTCGCATATTTGCTGAAACTAAAAAAATTGATATCTATGAGATTTTTTCTAAATACGTTAGCTATTTTTCTGTTTGCGTTTCACATGCATGCGACTGAAAATGCTATTGAGACAGCACAGGAACTAGCAAAAAAATATTGCCATAACCCATCACTAAAGAAGACAGGAATAAAACAATGCTCTTCTCTTCGTTCTTCATCAGAGGATGAGTCATCATACTTCATTTTCTCTGATGATTCAACAAATACGTTTTGTATTGTATCCGCAGATACAAAAAGAATACTTGGTTATGGCGACAACTACTCCGATGATTTACCTCTTCAGCTTCAAGAGATACTGGATATGTACGCTACGTCACCTCAACATTTTCCTGAATTAAGGAGCTCCAACACAAGAGAAAACATTCCAGCATTCATGGATGTTGTATTTGGAACACGTTCTCCATACAATAAATTTATCCCTGAACGTAACGGATCTGGCCCTCCGGTTGGCTGCGTGCCTGTGACATTGGCTCAAATTGCCAAATACTACGAACATCCATCAAATCTGAAGAATGACATTCCTGGTTATTCTCACTATTCCACAACGTCTTATGATACTATTTTCCCGATAAAAGGTCAAAAGGCTGAGGGGCGCACTTACGACTGGAACCTTATCTTAAACCATTATGAAAAGGACACAACTGAAGAATTGAACAACGAGGTCGCAAAACTGATGTGGGACTGTGCAAGAAGTGTGGAGACGACATTCGCACAAAGCGGAAGTGCCGCTCTCACTGACATGTTTTTTTACTCCCTGATTCACTATTTCGGATACAACAGTGATTCTCTGAAAAAAATATCAAGAAGCACCTACTATCGTGAAGAATGGCTCGACATAATACATGAAGAGCTGAGCAAAAAACGTCCTATTTATATGTCTGGCACATCATATAACCATGGAGGACACGCCTTTATCTGTGACGGGTATGTTGACGGGTATCTACATATCAACTGGGGATGGAACGGCTCATGCGACGGCTACTTCGACGTCGACATATTGGACTACAAACATAATAAAGATAAAGATCAGACATCCCCAGACATCGGATATTCTTTCTTTGAAACTATTATAATAGGTATCGTGCCTGGCGAAGGAAAAACGGAATATAAAAAACCACAATCCTCTAATTCCATTGTAAAAACAAAACAGGAAAACTTAACCGTCGACACAAAATACAGAGCCACTGACGAAGGATTCATAATGTATAACTATATTGAATCCTACATTCAAAATATAAGTGAAGACAGAAATTTTGCACTCGGTTATTTCAACAAAAATGGCAAAATCTCTTTTATCGCAAATGGAGAATCCGATTTCTTCTATTCTGACATATTGATTATTAACACAAAAAAAGAGTTTGACAAATCATATCTCGGCAATGAAATAAAATTGTTAGTGTTGGAATCAGACAGTAGCGATATAGAGACGCTTATTCAAGACACCATCTACGAATGGTGGCATCCTTCTGATTTGTTTGATACCATCACAATCACAATTCCTGATACAATTGTGAACGACAATGAAATATTTGATCCTAAAAAGGTAACTTTTATCGGTGAATATGCCGACTCTTCCATCGTATTGAATATTGAATTTCAAGCAGATAAACCAGAAGGAAGCATGAAATTCTTTGCTTTAGCCATTGCCGTGGATGGAGACACATTAATGTCTGAAACCACAAAGGAAGCATACACTACAAAAAGTGAAGAGCCAACATGTCTCAAAAGGACTCTTAAAAATCTTGATCCGAACCATGAAATGACCCTGCTCGTGTTGCAAACAGACAACGTTCCTAATGGCAAGCCAAATAAAAAAGGATGGAGTGTCTGCAAGAATTTCAAACCAATATCTTTCAAATTGTCAGATTGTAAAATCTTCTCAAATGAACTGGTTGTAGACACTATTGTGCATACAACAAAAGGCACAAAACAAAGTTTTGAAATCACATTCTCTAATCCAACTCCATATGAGTTCTATAATGATGTATATTTCCTTCTCAACAATGAAGGAGGAACCGGCATCATGATCGACATTCCTGCAGGAGGAACAGTAAAAAGAACTATAGAACGAGATATGCCTGTATTCACAAGGTATATTAATGGACTGTTCAGTATATACAACAATTTTGATGCAGCCGCAGAAATGATTTTCACAAAAGATACTTTCAGCCACGTGTTATATGGACTTAACGGTGGAGATGAAACAACTCTCTCTCTCCAAATGCTCAACGGCACAAAGAAGAAATACACTAAAACATTCTTTTTGATGAGCGACACTGATACTATTGCCAGCCAGACTGTAACTGTTGATCCATTGACCATCGCCCAATTCAACCATTCACTTCCAGTAATTGCGAGCGACACTAACTACATTCCTTTAGACTATATTCCATATGCCTTCTTCGACAATGAGAACAACTTATTAGGATATGTATCTCCATTGGATTACTACGGCAATGTCTATCAATTCTTTGAGAATGGAGACAAATATATTTCCATTAAATTGATACCTGTTATTGACTCTATCTTGCCACCACTGATCCTCGGTGTCACGTCTTCACTGGAAGACACCACAAAATACAAAATGATGAAGTATACCCCTAGGCCTGATGATTCGGATATTTACATTGAATTCAGGCTAAACGATCTTTTCCCGAATGAAAAACCTAAATATATAGGTCTTTGCAAAGAAGACGGCTCTTTCTATGCATATATGGAATTGTTGTGGGAAGACAGTAATTCTTCGTCTAATATTCCTTCAAACGACATTTCTATCATTGCTGTCGACGGTGGTATATGGATATATTCAGACGTAGATATCCCTTCTTTGCCAATCTACAACGTCAATGGCAGCCTGATTCAAACTGTGGAGTTGAAACAAAATTCATCATTGTTTGTGCCTCTACCAAAAGGCATCTATATCGCAGGCAACAAAAAGATTTTGATTACATCATAAATCCACATCATTATTGCTGTTGTAGAGACGCACGGTTAAAAAACAAATAGAGACGCACGACCGTGCGTCTCTACGTGTTTGTCTATCTTTTCTTTTTGAAAAAATCAGTCATTAATGTTGTGCATTCATTTTCAAGGACACCTGAGGTGACGGTGGTTTTGGGATGCATGGCATTCGGGGCATACTTTTGAAATCCTCGTTTTTCATCCTTACTGCCATACACAACTCTAGAAATCTGGCTCCATCCCAACGCTCCAGCACACATCACACACGGCTCAACAGTGACATACAGCGTACAATCAGTCAAATATTTGCCACCAAGATAGTCGGCTGCCATGGTTATGGCCTGCATCTCCGCATGGGCTGTGACATCATGCAACGTCTCCGTCAGATTATGGGCGGAGGCAATCACCCTATCTGCACACACTACCACAGCTCCAATAGGAACCTCGCCTTCAGACATTGCCTTTTTTGCCTCCTTCAAGGCTATCCGCATGAATTTTTCATCGTTGTCTGCCATAGGGAATCAATCAAAAAGAGTGGGAGACTCGGCATACTGCTTCGCCATTATCTCCGAAAAAACAATGCGTCTAACAAAATCCGATTTCTGAATCTTATGTTTACGGCAATAATTGGAAAGAGCTTCATACTCCTTCTCATTCAAAGAGACGACTACTCGTCGGTCACGTATTAAACTTTTATGTTTTGATATTGCCATACTCACCGTTTATTGGTCGTAGATATACAAAATTATGAATTAAAATGTAAAAATCATCCGTTTTGGCTAATTTTGTACTGCTTAATAAAAATATTCGATGAAAACGCAAGATTCCGCAGACTATATACATTCGTTGATTGAAGAGGGTGAGCATGTATGCCAAGACTTCAAATTTGAGATCTCGGACGCAAGAAAAATAGCAAAAAGTTTCTCCGCTTTCGCCAACACAAATGGCGGACGCCTTCTTATCGGAGTGAAAGATAACGGCAAAATATCCGGCGTCAGCTCTGAAGAGGAAGCGTATATGGCGGAAGCCGCCGCCAACGTCTACTGCTCCCCTCATCCCGATTTTGAAATAATTCCCCATAAAGTAGACGGGAAGACGGTGCTAGAAGTGATTATCCCAGAGTCAGCCTCCAAACCTATATTCGCCATCGACGAGGAAAACCGCAAATGGGCATACGTGAGAATCGCAGATGAAAACATCCAAGCCACTGCCATCCACCTTGAAATGTGGCAGCAGGGAGGAATGCAATATGGTGTGACCATTGAGTTTACCGACACTGAAAAGAATCTCCTTAAAAGCATCGAAACAGGTTGCTTCTCAATCAATAAATTTGCCAAAACATATGGTTTGGACAGACGTGATGTACAAAAGCTAATAGCCAAACTCGTTAGATTCGGAGTGTTGGACTACACTTTCGTCGACAGAAAATTCAAATTGTCTTTGTAGTTTTATTCCAAAGTATCGGGAAAATCGGAAAATTATGCTATATTTGCGTCTTGCAAAAAGTACGTGGCTCAAAAAGGAGATAATATTAACTGCTTTCGTACATTGCAGTAAATAGAAATGAAACTTACAGCATCGATTGTAACCTACATAACTGAACGCAAGGAATTGAAGAAGTGCATAGACTCAATGTTGGCAGACGGCATTGATCATGTGTACATTTCCGACAATTCTCCATCCGACGATTTACGTTCGTTCTGCGAAGGGCTATCGAATGTGGAGTACTTCTTCAACGGCAAGAATCTCGGCTACGGAGGCGGTCACAACGCAGCCATAAGAAAAGCCATCGCTTGCGGTTCGGACTATCATCTTGTGATCAATGCGGACGTTTACTTCAATACAGGTGTGATTCCCGCAATCACAAAATACATGGCGGAAAATGAAGACGTGGCGATGGTGCAGCCCAACGTACTTTATCCAAATGGAGAGCAGCAATACACAGTGCGTATGCTCCCTACTCCTGCCAACCTGATATTCCGTCGTTTCCTTCCCGACAGCTGGGGAGAGAAAATGAACTACAAATATCTGCTGAAGTTCAACGACCACAAACATGAAATGAACATCCCTTACCATCACGGATGCTTTATGTTTTTCCGTGTGAAATGTTTCGACACTGTAGGACTGTTCGACGAGAGATTTTTCCTTTATCCAGAAGACATCGACATCACACGTCGCATGCACAAACATTTCCGCACTATGTTCTGGCCGGGAGCCGTGGTGACACACAAACATTGCGCAGCTTCATACAAAAGCAACAAAATGCTTCTGATCCATATGAAAAACATGATCAAATATTTCAACAAGTGGGGATGGATTTTCGATGAGGAGAGAAAAAAATGGAACGCTGAAATTCTTGAAAAATATTCTTGATGATGATGGCAAATGGCTTATAGCTATTAAATAAGACGAAAAAGACGTGATTGCTCACGTCTTTTTTCGTCTTTCGTCTTTCGTCTTTCGTCTTTCGTCTTTCGTCTTTCGTCTTTCGTCTTTCGTCTTTCGTCTTTAAAAAGTCAGATTCACCCCAACACCATTTCCAGTCAAACCGAATTTCAATTCAGACACATTTTGATTTTTTGAGTTATATTCGAAATTATACTCTCTCAACACATTTTTGGAAATTCTTTTGCCAGTCACAAATTTCACCATTCCTACAGAGAACAAGACAGAACCAGAACATAATGCTGTCAATGCGACACGTCTGGCGGCATGAGAATCGTTGATCGCTGCTCCAATCGCGATAGGTCCGGAGACAAACACCAAAGCAGCTCCAGCTACCCACATCACACGTCCTGTACGGTAGCCACGTACATTTTCTCGAAAGACATCATAATCATTTCCAAGTATTTCATACGCACTTTGCATGGAAATGTATTCCGAGTTGAAAGCAAGCAAAGATGGAGAATTCTTACGGTATGCCAACGGATATTTGGCTGAGTTCATGTGACGTGACACGACCACCTTTGTGTCAACATCCTTTTCTGTCTTTTCTTCCGTGTTCACAGATTTCACCCTTTCCACATATACCGGACCAGCCTTCACCACCACATGTTTTCTTTGCGGTAATACTAAATTCTCCTGTGGAATAGAATCAAACACCTCCATGTCGCCATTCTGAAACTTGATAGACTCCACCTCATCCTCATTAAGCAAAAACAATGGACCGTCTGGATTATTGAATTTCTTATATTTGACCTTGCCTAATCCCACCTCAGCCACTTTAGCAGCCTCAACCCTTCCATTGCGAAATCTGATTGTATCCTGTGCGGAAGAACACAAAAAAGCCATAATCATGACCAAAAGAAAAAAACACCTCTTCATTTTATACCAATTTGAATTTTTCACATTTAATTTTAGAAGCTGTTTAATTATATAATTCGGCTATAAAGTTTGAGGATTGTTAAGGGGCGGAACGCCCTAACCCCTCCTCTCTAGTGCGAGCCGTAGGCGAGCACTTATTATTTTTTGCTTTATGCAATGAATTTCAATCACATGTAATCTTTGTGCATTAAACAAACAGCATCCTTATTCACATCTGCAAAAATATCAAAAGGTTGAGGCAAAAACAATTTTTATGCTCACTTTATGATTAAAATTCGTCTATATCAGCAATAAAAAAGGAGTATCAAAACCTATAAGGTCACGATGCTCCCTCTTTTGATTCATCCTCTTTTCTTATCAATTCGGTTTCCTTATAGGACGGACACTCGTACTATGGTGTCGCCAACACTCGAAATAATTACCTTCAAACCTGCCATTATATGTTTCATACGGATTTGATGGCAAAACGACATCTTCATAAGCATAATCGCCTAATCTTGAACCTCCATTATGTCCATCAAAGAACAAATTGTATGATGCACTATAGCTATTGGGATTAGGCATTGACGTCATATATACACCAAGATATCCATCACTACTTGCCGGGCTATCATTATTCCTGCTGGCTCTATCGTTATGTATATGTCCAGCAGCTGGAAGCCATATTTTTTTGTCGCTATAGCCACCCTTACCATAAACCCACCATCCATTATCAGTTGGTCGCTGTCCACTTGGTTTTGCCTGCCAATTTTTCCAGCTTACCCAATCTGTGAATTGCTTTCCTCTGTCTCTTGAAGCGACAATAAGATCAAATAGTTCACGCATCTGAATCAAGTTAGGTGTAACCCATCCTTCTCCCCAATGATATGTGGCAGCATCACCGTATTTTCTTCCTTGATATTCCTTGTATAAACCTTGGAACCCAGTCGTGTTGCTTCGATCATAAGGGAAGAAGTCAGCGATATCATTTGCACCCTTGTTTGCGAAATAAGTCACACTCTGATTGTTCCAGCCAATTTGATAATCTTCCTCCACAGTTCCCCAAGGGAAATATCCACCATAGCTGTCCCTTCCCGGCTGATCCGACGTTGCTCCTATATTCATTGTCGCCCACTTAACACTTACTCCCAACTGGATGGCTGTATGGGTAGGCTGATCAGGCAATTGTATGTTCACAATCGAACTGCTGCTTGCTCCTGGATATTCAAAATAGTAGTGATACTCATCTCCTGTCTCCCACTTACCTGTCACATTATCATAAGCATAGATATAGATTCTAAGATCAGTTTCATTTGTAATCTTGGCCAAATCTGGCATAGTGACATACATATCTATATCTCCATCCTTATCAACCTGTACAGGGAACGACTCTTTCGCCTCTTGCTTCCAACCTTCTATTACCAACATCGATCCCTCTGGAATCTCTCCCGGTGCTTTTCCTGTGATATGAAGAATACTCTTTGCTCTGTCTGGCAACGGCATCTTGAGCACTTCATTTTTGCCAACCGATATATTTCTAGTACATTTCATATTGTAGCGATATTCATCACCACCTTCTGATGTACCTGTTTCTTCATTATAAGCATAAAAATAAAACTCAAGTTTTTGATTATTATTGATTGAAAAACCTGCAGGCACAGCAACATAAATATCTAATTTGTCACCTTGATCAGCAAACACATACTTCGGATCCGATCCTAAGTTGACCAAATATTCTTTGTTTTTATCTGCCTTGTCCAAACCCTTTATCTTCAACTGTGAAGTTCCGATAAACATTCCTGGCGACGTCGTCTGGATATGAAGCAGACTCATATCCATGCCTCCTAATTTAGCCGGCAAAAGAGAGACCGTTGGCTTACTATTTCTTTTTAACACTATTCTCGTAGCCTCTCCGACCAAATATTCACAACATTTGTTATTTTTCTCTTGAGTCTGAACATACAAATTTTCATTCAATGGATTTCCATAAGAGACAGTGCCCGACCATGAAGCAGAATCTGGAATCTCGCCATAATGGAAAAACTCTCCATCATTGCCAACCATTTTTCTAAAGATAAAATCATACTCTCCATTTTCGTTTTTGAGTTTAATTCTATCTCCTTTATCCCAACTTACAACAATCTTTTCTCCGTTTTCTTCATAGTGAGCACGAGTGGAAGGTGTATCGTCAGTCGACACCAAGATAGTGTAGCATGGCACATTATCACTTGGCATAAAGGCACTCTCTTCTTCGCACGACACAAAGATGAGCATTGCTAAAAGTATATTTAGTATGTATAATAAACGCTTCATTATTCTAAATTTTATGAATACATGCACTGCATATTCAGCATTTATATTTATCTATCTACCGACTCCCAAGAGATTATCTTCTGATCTCTCACACAATTCACAAGCAACTCCTGCTTCCTTTCATAGTTCGGCATCACGGAAAACTCCATGGAATAACTACTGTTTCTTGTGATTTTTTTATATTGAGTCACAGCCTCATCTTTACCTTCTCCAAATAAATTATCTTTCTTTATAATATATTTGGCATAAAGGGTCCAATCGTAGTTGCCAAGACGAGAAGATACCTGTATTTCAGATCGTTGTTTTGACAATTTATCGTCATCACTTATTGTCAACAAATTATATCTCAAGAATACCCACAAATATGTTTCCCAATAATCATTTGTTTGAGTATGTGTTTTCAAAAGATTCATTGTATATTTTGACTCTTTTGCATTAGGATTGTCTAGTTTAAAATGTACATATTGACTTGAAGACTTATTCGAAGTGGGAGATCCATCTATATTTTCATATGGTGCACTCCAGCTCCACTTAGGTGCAGTTTGTTGCTTAAAATAGACCATTCCATTATCCACATGAGCATCATTAGCCGTATTAATCTGGAAATGACGAAGCATACAAACTTTGTCATTTGTTCCCGATATTTTCGCATCTGTAGCATTTTCCAACCTCCAAAAAACTTGATCCTCATAAGGGATTTCATCCTTAGAGTCCTGCATTCTTGACGAACATATCTTCGTGCCATCATAAGCAATCGAATGCAATTTCTCATTATTCCAAATCACATACGCATTTTCAGGATCAATGACGGTTGTCTTTAATCCCAAATTTTTACCTCTGTCAACCTTCAAATTGTATGTGTAAGCGTCTCCTGTCCCTTTTTTATTCTCAAACACATACATAGAGACAACAAGATCGTCTCCATTCACTATCTTGTTGATTTCATGATCATTTGTCTTTGATCCTCCTAATGCTTTTAGAATATCGAAATCTACAGCACCAGTCTCAGAAGGAGTGTAATTATTTCCTTTTGCCACACTATCATGAAAATAGTTTGTTTTTTTCGCAAGTACTTTCTTTATGACAAATTCGTCTACATATACCTTATTGGGCAAATTTTTCTTAGATTCATAATCCTTATATGTTCCCGTAAAGTTTCTGAAAGTCACCTGCAGACGGGCACAAACACGTCTCATGTGGACTGAAAATTTTGTGGCTCCCTTCTTTACCTCAGCATCTGCGGTTCCATTAACGGGCATTCCTGTGCATGTATTTGTAACTTCATCGTCGCCAACTTTATAATTTCCAGATTCTGGCACAAACCTAATATTATAAATGTCGTCATTAATAACACTAAGGTCTGCAGTTATCAAATTATTTATCTCAGCATATTCGCTGATCAATTTTCTTGTTGCTTCTACCGTATATCCGTTTATCGTATTCCATCTATCCATATCCACATTTCCAAACGCATAGACCTTGGCCTTTTCACCGTTGGTTGTGTAAATTTGCACATCCGGGAATATCACTTCATATTGTTTTACTCCCGTCGACGTCGGACGATCTCCATACCATTTATTACAATGGATCGCATATACAGAATCCTTATCATTGGTCACCACAACAACTACATTCTGGAATCGACCACCATTCTCTGTCTGGTCATGCTCTATATTAGCCTTGTCATTACCAGCTCGCGTGCCCTCAAGATCAACAGATAGATCTGGAGCTGCAGTAGAAACAGTGATCGTAGTAGTGACAAATTCACCTCCACGCACATCTGTCGTGTCATATCCATTTTTATCCTGCTCCATTTCATCCTCGTCGGTACAGGCAAATGAGATGACACCCAATAGCATTGCTATCAATAACGTATATATATATTTCAATTTTTTCATTTCAACTCTCCCTCATATTCATGTTTTTCCCATTCGGCAACATCTATATTGACATTCACCTGATACTCATACATTCCAACCGTATATGTATATTTTGTTCCTGCCTTCCAGTTGTCAATTTTGCCTCCTGCTGTAAGATCAACCGTCGCCTTCAATCGTCTTCCTACGCCTGGGTCGTTATTTCCAAAATAAAATTCAACCTCCCCATATACATCACGCTTTAATGTTACATTACTTAAATTTATTGTCTTCACAATCCAAGATGTATATCCATTATCCTGTCTTGCTTGTATTACTAAATTTACCCTTTCTGACTCTTTTCTCAAGTTCTGAGGAATAAAAAGATATCCTTGATACCTGTTTTCTCCCTCATTTAAATTCACATAACCAGAACCCGTACTAAGATAAATTTCATTTGAATTATTTATACTACTTATCTGATTAAATGCCAACTCTTTATTATTGCTACTGCTTTTTATCACATATTTATCACCACTGTAAACTACCGTGCCGTCATTTGTATTTTGGGTCATTGTTATAGACACGTTATTTGTCGGCCTTGTAATTTCTGTCCATCCGATAACATTGCCTTCATCAATAGTACAATTTCCTTCTGAAGTATATCCTACGACTGAGAAATCTGTGATTTTTACAGGTTTGTCTTCTCTTGATTGGAATTTGAAACTCACATTAGCCAACAAATGCTTCATATCCAATTCCACAATCTCAGTATTATTATTTCTCGTTATTTGTTGCGACACCATAAGGTCCGTGTTCTTACGCGGATCCGACGCTGATTTATAATTATTCAGAGTCAATGTCGTTCGACCATTCACTTTATTATTTGTCTTGGGGAACTCAAATCCATTCACACAAGTTTCTCCATCGGTTGTATTAAACCCACTTGGCAGACATGGATAAAAACCTCTGAATTTATAGGTATAATCATCCTGCCACTTCTGTTTTTTATCATAAAACCATGTCGACTCACCTCTATAAGTGATAACAAGTGCATCTATAGGTGTGTCTGCAGCGTCTACAAATACTCTGTCCCAAACAGTACCATTGGCAGATTTCATCGCTAAAACAGAAACCTGTTCATCTCTAAAAAATTCCTCTTTCTCTCCCCATCTCGTCACAGGCTTCTGAAATCCATCCTGCGACGCACAGAATCCAATTACATCACCTATAGCAAAATCATCAGTAAGAGTCTCTTCTTCTTCCTTGCACGACGCAAACAATGCTGCCAACAGAATTGCCAGCATACACTTGATTGATATGTTATGTAGTCGTACTCTCGTCATTTCTAATCTATTTAAAAGACACAATATTATTGCATCCTACTAACTTCATTTAATTAATAATCTCAATATTTACATTTCTCTTATCATCATCCCAGCCATAAACCTTCACCGAGAACTCAATATATTGATTATTGTCCATTCCAAATTCCGACTCACTTTTATCACCGTCGCCATCAAGATCATTATTATCATCGTCAATATCATCGGCGACACCATCACCATCAGCATCTCCAAGGAAATTGTCTGTCGGCAATGTTAAGGCAAAGCGATATGACTTTCCTGCTTCCCAACCATTTGGAATCTGATCTTCAAGATCAACTATCAATGTCTTGCAACCATAGATGCCATCCGTCGCATCATGATTTCCTTCTGTATCCGTCTTTGAATATCCACAATTGCCAATCAATTCTCCATAATCATCCTCTACCTTATAATATACGCGAATGACAACCTTGCCCTTCTGCGGAATAAGCATGAGAGTTTCATTCATAGTAGCATCAGTAGTGCCAGCCACAATATCCGCACCATCATAATAAGTATAAATGACTCCTTGATTTGCGGCAGCAGATGCATTCTTCTTTACCAAAGGATTCGTTTCAGTACATTCAGAAATAGCTGTGAAATCCCAAGAAAACTTTTCCTCTGAATTTTGTAGACTTGTTGATGTCTCTCTAAAGGTCAATTCAGGATCTTGATGAGAAACTTTTTCTCCGGCTGCGATAACCTCAACCCTGTTGATCGTATATTTGTAGTTGTCATCAGCACCAATAAAGGAGAAATTGACCTTAGAAAGTGCATGGACAAAATTTAATGGCTGAACGCCATTCTCCGGCATAGAATTTGCTTCTGCATAAGCAACGACCAAATCCTTCTGCTCAAAAGCTTTCTCCTTGATAGGGAAACGAATCGACTTACATTGATCATTAATCCAAGCAACTCCAGACTCTATATTGAAAGCACGGAAACTAATGTTTCCAGCTGAGAAACTTGGCCAATAGTATGTATCACTTTCCGTATCAAAGGCATCAGTAATTTTATTAGTGTTATCAATAGTAAGGCCATTCTCGAACAGCGCCTGATCATTTAAATACAATGCGCCATCATACCAAGCCGACACCTGAAAACCACCTTCTCTGCCTGCTACTTTTCCTTTTAGCACATCACTTGTCACATCCGCCGCTCTTGTCACTCCAGCGGTATATGTGGAAAAAGAGATGACTTTACTGTTTGGATTTCGTCTGTTGCCAGAAGCTTCATCCTCATCTTTGCACGACGCAAACAATGCGGACAATAGTATTGCCAGCACACATTTGATTGTTATGTTATATTGTCGTACGTTCATTTCGTCTTTCGTTTATCGTTGAAAATTTATCCAGCAGAGGCACTTTCGCACCTCTGCCGAATAAAATTAAATTACTTGATTGTAATGTTAGATGTTGCAGGGTCATTTACTACCCAGTCAGAAACTGTAACTGAGAATCTGATTGGAGTCAACTGATCAAACTCAGATGCATCTGTATCATTATCACCATCCAAATCAACAGGATTAGTAGGATCTGTCTTATCAAGTCCATCAGGAACCTGGTCTCCACTTAGATCACCGATGAAGTTGTCATCAGGCAATGTCATAGTGAAACGGTATGCCTTTCCAGCCTCCCATGCAGGAATATCAGCAGGAGTTGCAGAATTATCCTTGTCTGTACCAAGATTGATAACTACAGTCTTGCATCCATAGATAGCACCATCCGCAACAAATTTAGAATTCTCCTCGTGACGACCATTAACATCAGTTTTAGAGAAACCACAGTTACCGATCAACTTACCGCTAGCATCCTCAACCTTGTAGTATACACGAACTGCAATCTTACCAGTCTGAGGAAGAAGCATAAAGTTCTGATCTGTCAAGCTAGCAGCTACAACTCCTTCCGCATTGTCATAGTAAGTGTAAAGCTCTCCTTGTTTAGCAGGTGCTCCAGCCGCCTTATCTACCAAAGCAGCAGTACCATCAATAGCAGTGAATGCCCAAGATGCTTTATCTGCCTGTGCATTAGTAGTTGGCTGAGCACCATCAGTTCCTCCATTTTCAGTAGTCTCAGCGAAAGACAAAACAGCAGTACCCGCACCTGCAGCGATAACCTCTACCTTGTTGATCGTGTACTTGTTAGTAGGAGTAACACCATTGAAAGTAAAGTTAACCTTAGAAAGAGCGTGAGTAAAGTTCAATGGCTGAACCCCATTCTCTGGTTTTGCAGAAGCCACAGCATAAGCAATAACCAAATCTTTCTGAGTTGCAGCAGTAGATGCTACTGTAAAATCAACCGATTCATACTCCTTATCAGCTGTCCAAGCAGCACCAGAAGAAATGTTGAATGCACGGAATCCAATGTTTCCTGCAGAGAAGCTTGGCCAATAGTATGTATCATTTTCTGTATCGGCGATGCCATCTGCAGCAGTAACTTTTGCAGACTCTCCTGCCTTGAAATAAAGGCTTCCGTCATACCAAGCAGCTACTTTGAAACCGTTTTCCTTAACATCAGCAGACGTAACATCTGTAGCACGAGTGCCACCAGCTGTGTAAGTAGAGAAACTCAAGACAGACTTGTCTGCTCTGTTCGAACCGTTTGTCTTCTCAGCAACGAACTCCTCGTCCTGAGAGCACGATGCAAGTGCTAGGCTTGCTAGTGCGAAAAAGAAAATTTTCTTCATGTTAGTAAATTTTTAATAATTATTTTCCTTTTGTTTTTTTACAGATCGATATCGATATTGATCTCATCCTCCCAATCGCTCACCGTAATGTCGAATCCATTTCCTTCCTCCGTCTTATTCACCTTAGGAAGATCTAACGGGTCCTTCACCTCTATAATCAAATCTATATCGTTCTCATTTGACACCCTGACCTGATTGCCCACCGGCAAATCATAAGTCATGATCGTTTCGCCGTCGACGAGCATCACATCCAAATGCAGGTACAGCTCGTCTGGCTTGTACGAATATTCCTTCACCAGTCCGAATGTCTGGAATGTTGTCTCCACGTATCCGGTACTGTCTGTCACCGCTGTGCCTTTCCATCCCGTCAGCTCATGTGCTGTCATCTCCGTCAGCGCGTGCATCTGGCTGATGTTGTACGACTTTGCCACTCCACTTATCACAGCCCTCACAGTGTAAAGGTTCTCATATCCGTTAAAATGCACTTTCACACCCATCTTGATGATCGCCGACTTTGTGTAGAATGTTCCGTCGTCGAATCGTGTATGGGGTGTAAACTCTCTAATAATTTTGTCTTCGTCAATTATCACTCCTTCATGGCAATCACTTGCAAACCATATCGGCTGCTTCGTGGTGAGCGAATATTCATCTGCTCTCGTCTCTGCGTTTGCTCTTGTCTGCTCTGCCCAAGGTGAATGAGATCGTGTCACCCATTCTGCTCGTGAGGTAGAAAACCATCGCGATGTCTGAGGAATCGTCTCAATCTGTGCCGACGCGTATTTGTCCATTCCGCTGAATTGTAGCGACGCATACTCCATCACCGACTGGTTGAACACGAAAATGTTCCATTCTCCGTCATATAGTTTAAGCTGGACGTGTTCAAGATCATTTGTCACCATCACAGCTGGCTGTTGACTCCCCGTCTGATCAAAGGCATACACCGACATTCCTGTTGGCGCGTCACCCTCGTCGAAATCAGCAAAACGGCTCTTGCTCCAGTTCACATTAATATCCACCGGCACAAGTTCATCCCATTCATCCCACAGTTGGCGTCTGTCGCAGGACGTGGCGACCAACATCAGAATAAACATCAACCACGTAGAGACGCACGGACGTGCGTGTCCTTGACATGCGTGTCCTTGAAAGAGTGACCTATTCTTTGATTGCATCGTCACCTCCTTCCTGTTTTTTCTTGTGCAACTTGCTCGGTCTCTCCACTTTTCTGTGGATCAGATAGCCAATATTAATGTCAAGTTTTGTAGGGCCGATCCATGTGTAGCGTCCGTCGCGCTGCCACACCAGATAGCTGTTCTGCAATCTGCCCTCGTAGTAGCTGTAGTTGGTGCGCATCATACCCACTCCGACACCAAACTGCACTCTCCAACGCCTATTTTTACCAAATCTTTTGGCGTAATGATAAGTGAATCCTGCGTTGACGCAGATCTCTCCCTGATAACCCTTTGAATTACGCTCAAGATCGTAGTAACCTACACCACCGAACAAGCCTAAAGCATGACCTGTCAAAACGGGTTCAAAGCGTCTGTCGCCCAACCAGTATTTGCCTTCAAGTTCCCAATACTGAATCTGGTAGCACCAAGAGTCGTCTTTTACCACCCACCATGGGAAGACGTATGAAACATTGAAGCTCAGCATCTTTTTGATCGGAAACTCTACTCCGAAATTCGGAGCCAACGCCGCATCATAGAGCACGTTAGAGTTGACTGCGAACAACGGCTGATATTCCGTCACCGTCGTCTTCCTTGGCTTCCTTTTCTTTTCCTTTGGAGCCTTAATCGGATCATGAGGAGAAAGTTCGTCGTTAGGCTTTTTGACACGCACAAAAGATTGATCCTCTTCTTCTGGAAGAAGTTTATCCATTTCCGGGAACTTCTTCCCCTGGCTCGACTTCTTCTTGAAATAGATCACCACATCACATCGACGCAATACTGGGAAAAATTTCTTTGAAATATTATCCCAAGTCGCACCGTTTTTATCAATGGATTGGATTTTTGCAGGCACGTTGCCTCCTGACAAAATACACTGCAACACCCTCTCCTTATTCGGGATGTCTGATTTTCTGACTTCCGCCGCAAGGTTCTGCCAAATCTGCGGTATCGTCACCTTCGCGTCGAAATAGTTTTCGTTATATCTAGGAAGCTGGAAATACCTTTCAATAAGATGGATGGAATTGTCGAGACGCTTCCATCTCACTCTAGAGTTTGCCTCATCAGAACCCTCTGGAGAAACACCAGCATAAACATCCACACGGGGCACATATATAGAATCTGCACCCTGCTTCTCCTGCAATGCACGCAATTTAGTAAGCATAGCATTGTTAGTGGAGTAGTCAAGATCTATCGCTCCGGAGCCTACTTGAAAATAAAAAGTGATCTTTGCGGAATCAACGTAATCGCTGAATCCGCCGTTTTTCTGAGCCGTAGCAATGGCTACGTTCAATACAAATATTACACAATATGCAAGGTTTCTTATCAACTTTTTATCCTAATATGCCATCAACACGTTCATCAACTTCAGCCGCTCATCAACCCTAATACTGAATAACAATCGATATATTGTCCTTATTCAACCACACTAAATATTTTTTCGATATCTGATTCCTAAATTTCTAATTCTTTTCGCCTCATACCTACAGATATCTTCCGCAAAGGAAATAAAAAATAAAATACAATATACACATGCACCGCATGTTTTTTGGCATTTTTGTAATTTTCATCTATAAAATAATGGTATTGATATATAAAAAATCAAGCCATAGATAAATTTGTGTGACAGACATAACTTGGAAATGCCATAATAAAAATCGCAAATAACACCGGTAAGCGTTTGATATCGGAGGATATTTTTATATAACGTGAGCTCAACGAATTTAACAAATTAATTTATTCCCTATGGGAAAATGGGATGTCATCGACATATTATTTTTCTACCTATATTTAATCACTACGTGATATTCAAAGAAAATACACCGTTAGGTGTTTTATATCGGTAGATATAATAATGATAAGACGAATATTCCCCGTTAGGGGATATGTCTAGTAAATTTACAATTCGTCGAATTTACGTTAAAATAGCTTTTGGAAAAGTGGTTTTGGGCTAAAATCTAAAAAAAGACACATTTTTAAACCAAAAAAGACGCTCTTTAAAAGCGTCTTCTTTGAGTTTGGTGATCGGGAAGGGATTCGAACCCTTGACCCACAGCTTAGAAGGCTGTTGCTCTATCCAGCTGAGCTACCCGACCTACCTTAACTGCTTTCTTTCAAAAGCGATGCAAAAGTATAAACTTTTCGGGTCAAAACCAAAAAAAGCACCGTTTTTTTTGAAATTTTATTCAAACTAGCAGAATATGATTAATACCTCAGCATTTTTCCGCTATCTATATGAATTCAATCACTCCACAATTTCGCCTATCAATGTTGCTGATGTTGTCTGCAACACTTTGACATGGACAATGTCGCCAACCTTCGCGTCTCCCTTAGGGAAAACAGCCACTTTGTTCTGCTGTGTGCGCCCAAACAGCTGGTCCGCACTTCTCTTGCTGCGGCCTTCAACCAGCACTTCAAACACTTTGCCAAGGTCACGCTCATTGCTGATTGCCGACAGACGTGTCTGATTTTCAATAATCTCGTTCAATCGGCGGATCTTCACCTCTTCAGAGATATTGTCTGGCAAAAACTTAGACGCGTATGTGCCCGGACGCTCGGAATATTTGAACATGAACGCTGAATCAAACACCACCTCATTCATCAAAGAAAGAGTCTGCTGGTGATCCTCCTCCGTCTCCCCATGGAATCCGCAGAAAATATCCGTTGTGATGCCACAATCCGGAATTATACGGCGTATGGCAGCGATTCTCTCCAAAAACCATTCGCGGGTATACTTCCTGTTCATAGCCTTCAACACGGCAGAACTTCCGCTCTGCACCGCAAGATGTATGTGTTTGCACACATTGTCCCATTTGGCAATCGCATAAAGGATATCATCCGTCATATCCTTAGGGTGCGACGTGGTGAAACGGATACGCATACCTGGGAATTTTTGCGCGATTATCTCAAGCAGCTGGGCAAAAGTGGTGACGTTTTCATTCTCGTCGACGAAGCGATAAGAATTGACATTCTGACCCAACAAGACAACCTCCTTGAATCCCTTTTCACTTAGATCGTTGACCTCATTCAGAATACTGTCGACAGCTCGGCTTCTCTCGCGTCCACGAGTGTAAGGGACAATACAGTAAGAACAGAAATTGTTGCAGCCTCGCATGATAGAGACATATCCCGAAATACGATTGTGTCCGAGTCTTGCCGGGATGACGTTGCGGTAGGTCTCAGTAGTTGAAAGGTCCACATTTATCGCTTTCTCACCTGCCTCCACACTTGAGATCAAGTTTGGCAGATCAAGATACGAATCCGGGCCACACACCAAGTCTACAACTCCCGTCTTCAGAAGATCCTCTTTCATTCTCTCCGCCATACATCCGATAATACCAATGATAAGCGGACGCTTGGCATCACGCTTCAACGACTGGAAATACTGAATGCGGGAGTGTATCTTCTGCTCCGCATTATCACGTATCGAACAAGTGTTGGCAAAAATAGCGTCTGCCTCCGCTATATCCTCAGTGATTTCATAACCTACCGTCTGCATGATTGCAGCCACAACTTCCGTGTCTGCCACGTTCATCTGGCAGCCATAAGTCTCAATAAAAAGTTTTTTTGTCGCAGATTTAGAGTCTGTTTTCATCTTTTATATATTAAAATTGTTGCAAAGATACTCATCTTCATTTATTTTTGTAGTTCATATAGAAGAATTTAGAAGAAATAGGTTTTCAAATGAGCGCAGAAACAGAATCAAAGTCGACATCGACTAAGAAAAACAAAGAGCCATTTTTCAAGAGATTCATCAAAAATCCTTTGGTGATCAGTATATTCGCATGCATCATAGTTGTGCTTATCGGTTTGGCATGGACATCAAGCTGGCTTGACAGCTACACAAATCATGGTGTAGAGATAGAGACACCCGATCTAAACGGTATGACAGAAAAAGAAGGTGGTGAGATTCTTGCCCTTCGCGGATTAACATATGAGGTGATAGACTCGATGTATGTCAACGGAATGAAGCCAGGAGCCATCGTCGACCAAGTGCCAAAAGCCGGAGCAAAAGTGAAAGAGGGTCGCAAAATCTACGTCAAGATCCAGGCTTACAGTGCGAAGAAAGTGTCGCTTCCTGAAGTACGTGAAGGATCGGCACGTCAGGCTGAAAACTTGTTAGCAAGTGTAGGATTGAAGGTCAACAATTTGGAATACGTACCGTCGGAGCAGAGTGGAAACGTTATAGAAGTGAAATTCCACGACCAGATCATCCTTCCAAACACAAAACTGACAGAAGGTTCAGCCGTCACTTTGGTTATCGGACGTGGATTGTCTAACGAAGAAGTGCAAGTGTCTAGTTTCCGTGGACTTACACTTGACAGAGCAAGAAACGAAGCTCATGAAAAAGATTTGAACATTGGTTCTATCAATTATGACAAAGGCATAACAGACCAAGACAAAGATAAAGCCATCGTCTACAAACAGACACCTATCACAGGCAAGACAGTCCCTGCCGGCACCCGCGTCGACCTATATCTGACTATCGACAAGTCGAAGATGGAAGAGCCAGAAGAGGTGTTCAAAGACGAGACTGTGCAGGATTCTGTGCCAGACAGTGAGGACGGACTTTGGAACTAATCTGATTTTTGTGTTTTTCTCAAACAACCCTGCAAAGACAGGATTTTTCAACAGTCATTAACAAAAAAAATTAACATTATGGAAACAACAGCTATTGAATACTTGTGGGGATATATAAAATCATTGAGTACAGACAACAAAAAATGGTTGTCTGAGAAACTTCTCAATGATATAAAGTCTGAAGATGAGAGAAAAAAAGCAAAACCTACAAACAAAGGCAAACGAAAAATAGAAGTGTCTCCTGAAATACTCAAATATATGGGTATTGCAGGAAAAAATATTGACTATAACGCAATGATGGAAGAAAAAGCCAAAGAAAAATCATTGTGATCATGAAAGTATTCCTATCAACGTACTGAGCGTAACGAAAAAAGATCTGGAAATGGCAGCTGATGCCAAAAACAAAGATTTTGAAGATTGTGTGCAATACTATTCTGCTCTATCTGGAGAGATGGATTGTATAGTCACCCGCAATAAAAAAGATTTTGAAAATTCTGATATTCCAATCTATACTTCTAGCGAATTTCTAGATCTATTGAATATCGAATACTAAATAATAAAAATGCAAGACGAGAACGAAGATATAGAAATATTTAAAGACGGTGAAGCCCCAGAGGCAGAGCTCGGCAACGACGGCCAGCTTCACGAGCATTTCAGATTCAGTGTGCCAGAAGGCAAAAAATTGGTGCGCATCGACAAATTCCTCGTCGGTGTGATGCCTCACGTGAGCCGCAACCGCATACAGATGGCCGCTGATTGCCAGACAATTCTTGCCAATGGCAAACCAGTGAAATCGAGCTACAAAGTGAAGCCGAACGACGAGATTTCCGTTATGCTGTCGTATCCGCCGTCGGATTTCACTATAATTCCACAGGATATACCCATCAACATTGTATATGAGGATAAGGATGTGGTGCTTGTCAACAAGGCTGCAGGTATGGTGGTGCACCCTGGATTCGGAAATTTCCAAGGCACACTGCTAAATGCACTCGCATGGCATTTGAAGGATGACCCCGACTACGACACTACAGATCCTCGCTTGGGATTGGTGCACCGTATAGACAAAGACACATCCGGACTCCTAATTATAGCCAAGAATGACGACGCGAAAAGTGATCTTGGCAAACAATTCTTCAACAAGACCACACGTCGACGCTATAATGCTCTTGTTTGGGGAAATGTGGAAAAAGACGAGGGTACAATCGACGCTGATATCGCTCGTGATCCAAAAGACAGAATGCTCTTCACTACGTTTCCAAACGGAGAGAATCCGTCTGCCAAACATGCCGTGACGCACTATAAAGTGTTGGAAAGGTTCGGTTATGTCACATTGGTGGAGTGTGTTCTTGAGACAGGACGCACACATCAGATCCGTGTGCACATGAAACATATCGGCCACACACTGTTTGCCGACGAAAGATACGGAGGCATGGAGATATTGCGTGGAGAACGCACATCCAACTACCGTAAATTTGTCAGCAACTGTTTCGCCATCTGCCCACGTCAGGCACTGCATGCCAAAACTCTCGGATTCCGTCATCCACGTACAGGCGAGGAAATGGATTTCGACTCTGAGATTCCAGGCGACATGAAAGCATTGCTAGACAAGTGGAGAAAATTCCGTGAAAACAAAGAATATTGACACACATAGATTTTATGAGTCAATTACAAAGCACAAAAAAACGCAGACACCTAAATGCCTGCGTTTTTTTTGTTTCTAATTAAACTTACGCCATTGCAGCAATGGAAGACTTATATTTAGCAAGGAAATCAAGTTTTTCTTTAAGTCCTTGCTGATCTGCAGCGTTCTTCATACCGACTCCTGACAAGAAACCTTCCTGCCAAGCAACATCATCAGACTTATTAGCCCATGCCAAAACAACATTTACAAGCTCAGTCTGCTGATCTGCAGGCAACTCCTTGAATACATTCAACATACTCATCAATCCATCCTCTGTAGCAGGGATTGAAGCAAGTTTCTCCTCATAAATTGCGTCAAACAAATCCTTATGTGTCGCGCCCTGTGCGATACCGTCAGCCTCGCCCTCACCAAGCTGATCTTTTCCTTCAAAATATTCAGAGAAGACATCCAACAAATCCTTTGTTGTAATTTCGTCCATCACAACACCAAGATTCTCGATCTGAGAAATTGACTTATCCAACAAATCTGTCGTAGCCTTTTTGTCAGCTTCGCTAGATGCAGCAGTTCCCAAGAATGTCTGCATCCATTCTGCATTGTTCTTATTCTTGTTGTATTCGACCACAGTCTCAGCAAGCTTCTGTAACTGTTCCTTTGTCATAGAAGTTGCCTGATCCAACAGGTCACTACCTTTTAAGTTGTAGCTGTCTACAACTTCTTTCATCACATTACCTGCTTCTTTTGCTTTATCAACCTGCTCTTGTTTTGGTTCGTCTTCGTCATCGTCGTCACCACAAGAAGTAGTTCCCATAGAGAAAGCACATCCTATCGCAAGTGCCACCCAAAAATTTCTTAGTTTAATCATAATCCCTATTACTTTAATTAAATTATTTTCCATTATGACTTTATGTCATAATATGGCAAATATATCCCTTTAAATTCAAAAAACAAATTTATTGCTGATTTTTAACTTTTTCCGAGTAATATTTTTTTCACTTCATGAAGTTTGTTCAAAGCTTCAATCGGAGTAAGGTTGTCAATATCTATTGTCAGGATTTCGTCACGCACCTGAGAAAGTGTAGGATCATCAAGTTGGAAAATACTAAGCTGTGTGCCGGCAGGAAGTTTTGGCTCCGTTGACTTCTTTATTTTCTCTGTCGTGACGTCTGTGTCTTTATGTTGTTCCTCAAGACGGTGCAGAATCTCGTTTGCTCTGTCGACAACAGCAGACGGCATACCTGCAAGTTTGGCAACATGGATACCAAAACTATGCTCACTTCCACCCTCTTTCAATTTACGCAAGAAAATCACCTTGCCATCTGCCTCACGCACCGAAACATTATAGTTTTTCACACGCTCAAACGTGTTCTCCATCTCATTTAGTTCATGGTAGTGAGTGGCGAAGAGAGTTTTTGGATTAGCCTTGGGATTCTCGTGAAGATACTCCACGATAGCCCATGCAATCGAGATTCCGTCATAAGTGGAAGTTCCACGACCAAGCTCATCGAAAAGCACAAGTGAACGATCGGTGATATTGTTGATGATGCTCGACGCTTCCGTCATCTCCACCATAAATGTTGACTCTCCCATCGAAATATTATCAGATGCTCCCACACGTGTGAAAATCTTATCCACGACACCGATATGGGCACTGTCGGCAGGCACAAAACAACCAATCTGAGCCAACACCACAATCAACGCAGTCTGGCGAAGCAGTGCCGATTTACCAGCCATATTAGGACCGGTGATCATCATAATCTGCTTCTTCTCATTGTCGAGCTCCACACTATTTGCGATATACGGGCTGTCTATCGGCAACTGACGTTCGATCACAGGGTGGCGGCCCTCACGGATATCAATCACAAGGCTGTCGTCGACGACGGGACGAACATATTTATATTTTTCAGAGACAGAGACAAAAGACATCAGACAGTCAAGCTGAGCGATGATAGATGTGTCAGTCTGTACAGGTGATATATAGTCGGCAAGCTCATCAATAAGCTCCATGAACAATCGCGTCTCCAACGGAATGATCATCTCTTCTGCCTTGGTGATTTTTGCCTCAAGTTCCTTCAATTCAGGTGTGATATAACGCTCCGCGCCAGTAAGTGTCTGCTTGCGGATCCACTCCTGAGGCACTTTGTCCTTATGAGTGTTTCTCACCTCAAGATAGTAGCCAAACACATTGTTGTAGCCCACCTTAAGTGATGATATTCCCGTGCGTTCCATCTCCTCATCCTGGATTTTCAAAAGCACATCCTTGCTGTTGGTAGATATTTGTCTCCAACTGTCGAGATCTTCATTATATCCTGGAGCGATCACCCCACCCTTCGACAGCAAAGCTGGAGGATTAGGCACAATCATCGAGTCTATTTTAGCACAAATATGCTCGCATGGATTCAGTCGTTCAGCCATTCCCTGAAGGTTGACGTTGCTGCTTTGAGAGCAAGCAATTTTGATAGGCCCCACCATCTTCAAAGCCGAGCACAAAGCCAGCACATCACGTGGATTGGCACGTTTGGCAGCGATTTTAGAGACGATACGCTCCATGTCGCCAATCTGTGGCAGACACTCGTTAAGAAGCTCACGCAACGGCTTTTCCTGGAACAACGTCTCCACTATCTCATGGCGCTCCACTATCGGAGTCACCTCCTTAAGAGGCTGGGCAAGCCATCGCATCATCTGACGTGAACCCATAGGAGTCATCGTTTCATTGATAATGCCGAGAAGAGAACGCTGGTTTTCATCCGACGTTGGGAAAAGCTCAAGGTTTCGCACCGTAAAACGGTCCATCCAGACATATTTTTCCTCCTCAATACGACGGATTGAATTGACGTGGCTGATATTTTTATGCTGAGTATAGTCGAGGTAATGAAGAATGGCTCCGGCAGCCACCTGGCCCACCTGAAGATTCTCCACACCAAATCCCTTCAACGACGTAGTGTTGAAATGGGCAAGAAGTTTACCACGTGCGCTGTCAGGAGTGAAAGCCCAATCATCAAGTTCATTCACAAGATAGTGTTTTGAGAAAGAGTCCTCAAAATCACGTCTGCAACCTCTTTCAATCAGAATTTCTTTAGGAGTGTAGACGGAAAGAAGTTTGTCTACATAGTCTTGTTTACCTTGCGAAAGAAGGTATTCACCAGTGGAGATGTCGAGGAACGACACTCCGTATATATCACCGGACTTTTTCTCTTTGTTGCGGCACACCGCACACAAGAAATTGTTTTCACGAGGATCAAGGATATTCTCACTCATCGTAACACCCGGAGTGGAAAGTTCCGTAATGCCACGTTTCACAAGCCCTTTAGCCTGTTTGGGATCCTCAAGTTGGTCGCAGATTGCCACACGGTATCCGTGGCGGACAAGTTTAGGCAGATAAGTGTCGAGAGCATGGTGAGGGAAACCGGCAAGAGGCATTTCACCCGAACCGCCACCATTGTTGCGTTTGGTAAGCGTGATGCCAAGAGCCTCAGACGCTTTTATAGCGTCGTCGCCAAAAGTTTCATAGAAATCACCCACACGGAAAAGCAGGACTGCATCAGGATACTGCGATTTATACTCTGAATATTGCCTCATTAAAGGCGTTTCACTTTTTTCTGCCACGTCTCTTAATTTTATAAATTACACGCAAATTTACCCAAAATCCCTCTATTTGCGTTGACATGGGGAAAATAGATATTAACACATTATTAAAAAGACAGATGGACGATGACTATTGGCTTATAGCAGTTGGCTGTCGACGGTAAACAATCCATACTGAGTTGATGCTAAAATATTATTTCAGAAATTTCACAGACTTGCAATCGTCAAACGCATAATCCCCAACTGAGATATTCTTCTCCGAATTATCAATGATGACATCAAGATTTTTACAGTTCCTAAATGCAAATACACCTATGTTTGTCACACTGGAAGGAATCTTTATACTTGTCAATGCTCTACAATAAGAAAACGCATAATTTCCTATACTTATCACACTGGAGGGAATCCTTATGCTTGTCAATCCACAACAATTCCAAAACACATCATTTTCTATACTTGTCACACTCGGCGGAATCTCTATGCTTGTCAAACTATGACAATTCCAAAACGCTTCATTTTCTATGCTTGTCACACTCGATGGAATAACAAATTTAACGTCAGTTCGATGAAATATAACTAATTGAAAATTTGGTAATTAGCGTTATTTTTCGTAATTTTAAAGTGCAAAAAATAAAAAC
>OCTW011615503.1_pt1 | contig 53118 bp, 44 predicted proteins | sample 1539671 | NCBI WGS metagenome assembly OCTW01 (sample SAMN02144230, study PRJEB22623) | gut metagenome | biome: sheep rumen | host: Ovis aries | place: New Zealand | reverse complement strand
TCGGGCGAGCCCTGCCCGAAGAAAAGCGCCAGGCAGAAGCAAAGGCCCATGCTGAAAACGACCAGGGGAAGGCGGAAGCGGGCCGGGACCCAAAGGATCAGGACGCCCAACGCCAACGCCGCCAGCAGCGGCCAGAGAAAAAGCCCGCTTACGCCCGCCGCGGCCCCGAAGAGCAGGAAGAACGGGGCGGGGATCAGGAACATTCCCAGGCAGAAATAGGCCTGCTGCAGCCGTTTAAGCAGACGCATGCCGCACCTCCGGCAGGAGCCTCAGGGTCACGCTGTTGCCAAGCATCCGAAGCTGGCGCATCTTTTGCTCGATGTCCGGGCTGTCGTAGCAGGACAGGATGACGATGTCCGCCCCGCTCAGCCGGGGAAGCTGGTCCAGAAAGGTGGGAAAGGTCCGCACCATGCGGATGGACAGGGCCGCGAAGGCGCTTAAAAGTGCCTCCTCCCAGCCGGCGCGGCGTCCGGGCAGCATACAGACACATTCCTCCCCTTCGTCCAGCGGCATGCTGGCGGCAAAGCCGGCCTCCTGGCCGCGGCGCAGGGCGTCCAGGCACAGGGTGGCCGCCAGGGAAATGGCGTACTCGATTGGCTCCTGTTCGTAGTCCATCAGGTCGCCCCACTGGCTTTCGCTTTTCTGGCCGTTGATCAGCACCATCAGGCGCGGGTCGGCGGTGAAGTCGTGGGTCTTGACCTGGAGGGCCCCCACCCGCGCCGTGGCGGCCCAGTGGATGTCCCGCTCCGGGTCGCCGGTGCGGTAGGCGCGGATGCCGTTGACCAGAAAGGGGTCCGGCTGGATCCAGCGGCGGACGCTCAGGTCCCCCTGGGAGCGGGAGGAGGGAAGTGTGTCCTGAAGATCCGGAAAAAGCTTCGGCCACACGGAGATTTCCGCCGGGGCCTCTACATCCCGGAGCAGGGTGCGCATGCCCATCAGATCGCCCGCGGTCAGGGAAGCCTGCTGCAGGGCGTAATGGCCCCGCCGGGTCAATGTGACGTGATGCCGCCGCGTCACCCGGGAAAAGGGAGCCAGGGTAAAGACGCTGGTGTGGAAATGCCCGCCCCGGACCTCCACCGCTTCCCGGGTGCTGAAGGAAAAGGAAGGGGGAATACTGGTTTCCACCCGCACCCAGGGCAGGAAGAAGGGACTGCGGTTCTGGATCACCTCGATCAGCTCCACGGACTCGCCCTCATAGGCGGCGGGCCGGGAGAAGGACCGCTCATAGGAAAACCCGCGCAGCCCGAACCAGGCCAGCCCCAGGGCCTGCAGGCCGGCCAGCAGGAAAAAGACCGAGACGATCAGCAGATAGGTCATATCAGCGGACTTCCGTGGGGACGGGCACGGTCTGAAGGGCGTCCCGCACGATCTGTTTGGCCTGGTCCGCCGGACTGGCATAGCCGCGCACGAAGAACCGGTGAGCCAGCACAGGCTCCGCCAGGCGGCAGACGTCGTCCGGGGTGACGAAGGCGCGGCCCTGGATCAGGGCCAGGGCCTGGGAAGCCCGCATGAGGGCGAGCATCCCGCGGGGACTGACGCCCAGCATGGTGCGCTCGTCCCGGCTGATTTCTTCGCACAGGGAGACGATGTAGCCTCGCACGCTCTCCTTCGCCTCGCAGAGGGGGAGGGCATTCTGCGCCTGCGTCAGGGCCTTACAGTCGCACACGGGGGAAAGGTGCTGCAGCGGTTCGTCCCGGCGGAAGCGGTCGAGGATGCGCATGGCCTCCTCGTGGTCGGGATGACCGGGGGTCAGCCGCATCAGGAAACGGTCCATCTGCGCTTCCGGCAGGGGGAAGGTCCCCTGGATTTCGATGGGGTTCTGGGTGGCAATCACCAAAAAGGGCTCCGGCAGGGCGTGGGTCACCCCGTTTTCCGTCACCTGGCGCTCCTCCATACATTCAAGCAAGGCGCTCTGCGTCCTGGGCGTGGCGCGGTTGATTTCATCCGCCAGCAGGATATTGGTAAACACCGGTCCTTCATGGAAAATAAACTCGCCCCGGTCCTGGCGGTAGACCCGCGTGCCGGTGATGTCCGCCGGCAGCAGGTCCGGGGTAAACTGGATGCGGGAAAACTTGCCGTCCACGCAGCGGGCAAAAGAACGGGCGGTCACGGTCTTTCCGGTGCCCGGCACGTCCTCCAGCAGCACGTGGCCGCGGGCGATGACGGCGGCCAGCAGCAGGCGGATCATTTCCTCCCGGCCGACGATGACGCGGGCGATCTGATCGGCGATGCGCTGGGCCAGGGCGGCGACTTCTTCGGCCTGCAACGGGGGCCTCCTGTTCCGCATGACGGGACCGCCATGCCGTTTGATTAATTGTATTATCTCATATTCGGGAAAATCTTTCAATGCGCCGGAACAAGAAAAAAACGGCGGACGTCTTCCTTTTCCCTGAACAATATGGTAAAATATTGGCAATGATCGACGGAGGCAATCACGCCATGGATCAAATGCTGGAATCTCTTGAGGAAGAACAGGGGACTTTTGTCGCCATTCCCTGGCTGGAGCGGTTCGACCGCCGCGGGGAGGGCTTCTCCGAAGGAAAGAGCGTCGGCATCGACTACCTGACGCTGCTTCAGGAAAATGAATTCAGATAAGCCTTGCGGAACAATCGAACGGACTCCGGAAAGCGGCGGACCGCTGGACGTGATCTGCGCCGGGATGGCGCTGGTGGATTCCATTCTCATGGGCTTTGACCCGCGTCCGGTGTCCGCCTCGGGCTACCGGGCGGTTTCGGGTACGCTGAACCCTGGCGGGGAGGCCGTCAACGAGGCGGTGGCCTGCGCCAGGCTGGGGCTCCAGACGGGGGTCCTCTGCCGGCTGGGCCAGGACGCTGCCGGGGACCTGATCATCGGCGAGCTCAACCGCGCCGGGGTCCATACGGAGCGGGTCGTGCGGGAAGGTTCCACGCCGGTCACGACCCTGTTTGTTTTTGAGGACGGGTCCAGGAAGTCTGTGACCAACGAAGCGCACCGCCAGCCGTTTCACCCGGAAAAAACGCCGCAGCTGTTCACAGGGGCCAGGGCGCTGATGCTCGGCTCTCTTTTTCGTACCCCCTTTGACGAGCCGGAGGCTATATTACAGGTCGTCCAAAGCGCGAAGCGGGCGGGGCAGCTGGTTTTCGCGGATACCAAGATCCCCAATTTCCGGAAAATCGGCCTTTCAGATGTCGCGGAGGCCCTCCCTTTCATCGACTATCTGACGCCGAACGAGGATGAAGCGAGGTTCCTGACCGGCAAGGATACGCCGGAGGAAAGAGCGGACGCATTTTTATCCTTCGGCGTCCGGAACGTGATCGTCAAGCTGGGGAAACGGGGATGCTTCCTCAAAAATAAGGACTTTGGCATCCGACTGCCCGGAATTCCGGTCCGCGCGGTGGATTCGACCGGGGCGGGAGACTGCTTCCTGGCCGGCTTTGCGTCGGAGCTGCTCAGAGGCAGCGGCGTTCAGGCCGCGCTTTGCTTTGCCAACGCCTGCGGAGCCCTGTGCGCCACCGCCGTCGGGGCGGGAGGGGCCCTCCAGAGCCGGGAGCAGGTGCTCCGCTTGATGAAAGAAAACGACGCATAAAAAGCCTTGGACGGGAGGTTCCCGATGGGGGAGAGCATCCGAAAACGTTCATCCGTTCTGTTTGTATTTCTGGCCTCCGTGTGCTTCAGCACCGGCGGCCTGTTTATCAAGCTGATCCCGTGGTCCGCCCTGGCCATCAACGGGGCGCGGAACCTGATCGGTTCCCTGGTGATCGGCCTTTATCTGCTGGCGACCCGTCGCAGGCTCGTGTTCAGCCGGCGCGTTCTGATCGGCGCGCTCTCGCTGATCGGCGTGACCACCCTCTTTGCTATTGCCAACAAGCTGACGACGGCGGCGAACGCCATTGTCCTGCAGTTTACCGCGCCGGTGTTCGTGATCCTGCTGATGGCGGTGCTCTACCGTCAGCGGCCGAGCCGGGCGGACCTCATCACCTGCTTCCTGGTGCTGCTCGGGGTCGTTCTCTTCTTTGTGGACGGGCTCCAGGCGGGAAACTGGCTGGGCAACGCGGCTGCCGTACTGTCCGGCCTTTGCTATGCCGGGGTGTTCATGATGAACACGGGGAAGGACGCGGACCCCATTTCTTCGTGCTTCCTGGGCCAGCTGGCCGCGGGCCTGATCCTGACGCCTCTGTGCTTCCTGGAGACGGACTTTTCCCCGCCCACCCTGGCGGCGGTCGCGGCCTTGGGCATCGTCCAGGTCGGCGGGGCCTATATCCTCTTTTCCATCGGCATCCAGCATACGCCGCCCATCACAGCCAGCCTGATCACCGGGATGGAGCCGATCCTGAATCCATTGTGGGTGGCGGCCTTCTATGGAGAGCGGGTCACCCCGCTTTCCGTCATCGGCTCGGTGATCGTCTTCTGCTCGATCATGGGCTATAACCTCTGGACGGCGAATAGAAAACGATCGACAGTCTGAGGATGGATCAGCGGACAGATGCTGTCCGCGGAACAGGAGTGACACAAAATGAAAGCGCTTGGCACATATTTTCAGAACGATCCGGAGCGGCCGCTGGTATACGGGGAGGTGGAGCTGATCAACCCGCCCAGGCGGCGGCTCAGAGGGGAACCGCTCAGGGAAGGGATCCTGGTGCAGCCGGTCATCGTAGGCTTCTGTGGGACGGATCATGAGCTGATGCAGATGGGGAGAAGGGGAGAGATGACCCCCAAGTTTCCCGCCGGGCAGAAGCGGCTCATCAACGGGCATGAAGGGGTGGTGTGGGTTCCGTCCCAGAACCGCTTCGCCATTGTGCTGATCCGCGGGGGAGACAGCGTGGACCCCACCCGCTTTACCGAGGACGAGAGCTACTTTGAGTACGGCTGCGACCAGGCGGACGGCCTGTTCTGCGACAGCATGTACGTGAACCCGGACATGCTTCTGTCCATTCCGGACGGACATGTGCGGGACGGTAGGCTGGCCCTGTCCTTTGCGAAAAAGATGGTGTTCCCGGATCCCTTTGCGTGCATGCTGTTCCAGCTGGAGCGGATGGAGGACCTGGGCAGCGCCCACCTGTTCCGCCGGACAGCCCGGGTCAGGCAGTGCGGTCTGGAGGAGGCGCGGAGGTACGCGGCCGACGAGGTCTTTGAGCGCACGGTGATCTTCGGCCTGGGCACCACCGGCATGTTCGCCGGGGACGTGATCCGGCAGGCGCACCCGGACGCGAACATCCTCTTTGTCGGCCGAAGCCCGGAAGACAGCCCGAAGGTGGTCTTTGCCACCGAGACGGCGCGGGCTTCCTATGTACGGAACAGTTTTGACGACCCCAAAGACTGCGCCGGGGCCATCTGCTCCGCCCTGGGCGGCAGGGCGACCTGCTTTATCGGGGTCAGCGGCACGAACACGGAGCACGAAATCGCTTTCCGATACGGGGCGCTGGGGTGCAACGGGATCTACAATTCCTTTTCTTTAGGGCCGAGGCTCAGTTTGGACACCATGCCCTTCGGCTTTCAGAATCAGCTGGTGTTCGGCTCCATTAACTTCCGTCAGGACCATATGGAGAAGGCCATTGAGATGCTCAGCCGGAGCCGCTATGACGAGATCGTCGGCCTCATTGACCGGAAAGAATTTGCCGCTGATCCGATTGGCGCCTACGAGCACAGAATCTACTGTAAATCCGCCCCGATGAAAACCGCCGTGGTCTGGAACCCGGAGCGGATCGATCCCGGCATGTGATGGAAAGGACAGACAGATGATCGACGCGCATGTACACCTGTGGGAGAGACAACAGGGCCGGGTGAACGGCCTGCCGGTGTATGACCTGGGCGGCGGCAGGAGCCAGTTTGGGGCGGAGGTCCGCCAGATGCTGCCCCCGTATATGACCGACGGCGTGAACAGCGCGGAACGGCTGCTTTCCAATATGGATTTTGCCCAGGTGGCCGGGGCCGTGGTGACCCAGGAATATATCGACGGGAACCAGGACGATTATCTCCGCCGCGTCCGCCAGACGTATCCGCTGCGCTTCCGGGTGACCGCCCTGTATGAAGAAAAGCCTCTGCCGGAAAACTTATCCGGCTTTGACGGGATCAAAATCTGCGGAGGAAGGCTGACGGACCGGGATCTGACCCGGCACGCCGCCGTGTTTGAGCGGGCGGATCAGGACGGCCTCTTCATCGCCATCGACATGGCGGATGGGGACACGCAGTGCGCTTCCCTCCGGGAAATGGCGGAGCAGTATCCCTGTGTCCGGATCGCCGTGGGCCACTTCGGCATGGTGACGATTCCCGGCTGGCGGGAGCAGATCCGCCTGGCCCGGCTGCCGAACGTTTCGATCGAGAGCGGCGGGATCACCTGGCTGTTCAACAGCGAGTTTTACCCTTATCCGTCCGCGGTGAAGGCCATTCTGGAGGCCAGGGACCTCTGCGGGATGGACAAGCTGATGTGGGGCTCGGATTATCCCCGCACGATGACGGCCATCACCTACCGGATGAGCTGGGACTTTATCGCCAAATCCCCCCTGCTTTCGGAAGAAGAAAAGAATCAGTTTTTCCACGCCAACGCAGAAGCCTTCTACCGCTTTCACGATCTGCCGCAGATGCCGTATATCCATCATATGGCCGAGTGATTCCCGGCTTCCTTTTCTGGACGAATTGTGCTATACTGGGAGATGAAAACGCGGGGAGCCGAAGGGTTCGCCCGCTACTGATTTGCAAAGAGAGATCCTTGTCCATGAAGCTTTTGATCATCAACCCTGGTTCCACGTCCACCAAGATCAGCCTGTTTGAAGACGAGCGGACGCTTTTTGAAGAGAACGTTTTTCACGACGCGCCGGAGCTGCTGTGCTATCCAACCGTCAACGACCAGATGCCCTTCCGGAAGGCCCTGATCCTTTCCTTGATGGAAAAGCACGGGTTTCCCATGGAAGGGGTGGACGCCTTTGTCGGCCGGGGAGGAAGCGCCTATTCCCAGCAGGAAGGCGTCACCCGGATCGACAGTCGTCTTTATGAGGACACTGTCCGCGCCGTGGGCGGCAGCGATCACCCGGCCAAGCTGGGCGTGATGCTGGCCTATGAGCTGGGGCTGGAATACCAAAGGCCCGCCTACACCCTGGACCCGACCAACGTGGACGAGCTGTGCGACCTGGCCCGCCTGACCGGCATCCATGGCGTGTACCGGGATGCGCAGTTCCATGTGCTCAACCAGAAGGCCGTGGCCAGAAAGCACGCCCGCACCCTGGGCAGGCGTTACGAGGACTGTAACTTTATCGTGGCCCATATCGACGGCGGAATCACCGTCAACGCTCACCTGAAAGGCCGCATGGTGGACGGAAACGTCGGCGCGGGCGGGGACGGGCCCTATACGCCCACCCGCATCGGCTCGGTGCCGGTGCTGCCGCTGATGAACTATGTGGACGCCCATTCCACCGACGACGTCCGGCGGATGTGCTCCCGCTCCGGCGGGTTCGTCAGCATGTTCGGCACGGCGGACGGGGACGCCGTCCATCGCCGGGTGTTGGCGGGGGATGAAAAGGCCCGCCTGGTCTGGCAGGGCATGATCTACCAGATCGGGAAGATGATCGGCGAGATGGCGGCGGTCCTTCACGGCCAGGTCGACGGGATTCTGCTGACGGGCGGCTATATGCGCTTTGAGGACCTGATCGAAATGCTCCGGGACATGTGCGGGTGGATCGCCCCGATTTCGGTCTATCCCGGGGAGATGGAGCAGGAAGCCCTCGCCGGGGCGGTGCTGGAGGCGCTGCGGGGAGAAAGGGAGATCCGCTCCTACGAAGGGAAGCCGGTGTGGACCGGATTTTCGGGGCTGGACCTGTGAGGCTGTTTGAAGGAAAGGGGAATACCGGATGGATCGACTGTTTCGTACCCACAGCGTCCGCAAAAGCAGGGAATGTGATCCCGTCTGGACGCTGACCACCCTGGACGAAGGTGGGCTGGACCGGCCGGAAAAGGTGATCGTCCCAGGAGTATGGGAAGTGCTGCCCCGGCTTCGGCGCTACCGGGGCCGAGGGGTATATGAACAGAAGGTCTCCTGCGGCGGCAACGTCCGCTTCTGGTTCGGCGGCGTCAGCTTCCGGGCCAAGGTGTTTCTGGACGGTGCCCTGCTGGCGGAGCATTATGGGGCATATACGGGCTTTGAGGCCGTGGCAAAGGACCTTCCTCGCGGGGAACATCTTTTGCGGGTGGAAGCGGACAACCGCTTCGGGGACGACTCCGCCCTGCATATCCCCAACGATTATTACTGCTACGGCGGCATCGGCCGGCCGGTGACGGTGGAGGAGCTCGGCCGGGCCTATATCACCTGGTTTCTGGTGACGCCGCGGAAAACGACGGACGGCTGGACGGCGGACGCGGCCGTGACGGTAAGGAACCTTGGCAAAGAGCTCCTTTCCGGGGAAGTGCGTCTGACCGTGGCCGGGCGGGAGATAGGGCAGGAAATTGCCCTCCCTGCGGACGGGACGGCGGAGTGCCGTTTATCCATTCCCTGCGGGGAAGGGGTAAGGCCCTGGTCGCCGGAATGTCCGGCCCTCTATGAGGCGAAGGCGGTCCTTGTAATCGACGGCCGGGCGGAGGACGACCTGATCGACCGGATCGGGTTCCGGGAGATCCGGACGGAGGGCAGGAGCATCCTGCTGAACGGCCAGCCGCTGCGGCTGAAGGGCTTGAACCGCCACGAGGAATACGGCGACTTCGGCCAGTCCGTCCCTCTGGAGGCCATGATGCGGGACGTCCACTTGATGCGGGACCTGGGGGCCAACTGCGTCCGTACCTGCCATTACCCAAACGACCCCCGCTTCCTGGACCTGTGCGATGAGATGGGCCTTTTGGTGTGGGAGGAATCCCATACGCGGGGCTTTTCGGAAGAGCGGATGCGCCATCCCCATTTCATGGACCAGCTGCTGCTGTGCACGGAGGAGATGGTCCGCCAGCACCAGAACCACCCTTCCATTTTCGTGTGGGGGACGCTGAACGAGTGCGCCGACGATACGGATTACGGCGTCCAATGCTACCGGGAGGTATTCAGCCTGCTCCGAAAACTGGACGAAAGCCGCCCCGTGACCGCCGCCCTGCTGGAGCGGCCGGGCGGAAAGGCCTACGGCGATATGGACATCGTCAGCCTCAACATCTACCCCAGATGGTATCACGAAACGCCAGTCCGGGCGGCCCTGGATCAAAAAATCCGGGAAGCGGATGAAAACGGCGGGGCGGGAAAGCCCGTCATCGTCAGCGAAATCGGGGCCGGAGCAATTTACGGCTTCCACGACCCCTTCGGCGAGGCCAAATGGTCCGAGGAGCGTCAGTGCCGGATCCTGGAGGAACAGCTTCGCGCTGTCCTTTCCCATCCGGACGTATCGGGCGTATTCCTGTGGCAGTTTGCCGACGTCCGGGTGGACGAGGAATGGGCCATGGTCCGTCCCCGCACCCATAACAACAAGGGCGTGGTGGACGAACACCGCCGTCCCAAGCTGGCCTACGCGATGGTCAAAAAGATGTTCCACGAATAAGCAACATACAAAGCATCAGCGGCTGCATCCGGGAGGGTGCAGCCGCTGATGTTGTATTTCTTTGTCAGCCTCAATTATTGTTCTCTTCTACCACGGGGATGGGGGCGCGGACCGGGGCGGCCGGGGCTTCCTGCTCCAGCTCCATGGCGGTCAGGAGGGCGTTCAGCGCTTCGATCTGGTCGATCAGCTTGGCGATTTCCGCCTGGGTTTCCGTGGAGGTAATGCCGAGCGCGGCGTCAGATTCCTGCAGCTTCTGAATCTGGATCCGCATGGCGTCGATCTGCGTCTGAAGCGAGGCGCTTCTGCTGTCATGGACGCCGGCCCCGCCGAGAGAGGATTGCAGCGAGGTGATCGCCGCCTCCAGGGAGCGGATTTTGGTCTGAATATCTGCGCGGTCTGCGTTCTGCGCGGCCGTGTTTTCCTCCAGGCCGTCCAGACGGGCCTGCAGGACGTCCCGGTTCTGCTGCAGGGTTTCCTGGTTGAGCAGGGTGGCGGACAGATGACGGCTGAGGAACCGGAGGCTGGTCTGCAGGTTCTCCACCTGGCCGTTCAGGGCGTCGATGGTGGCGCTTGCGTCGGCCAGCTGCAGCTCGAGGGCTTCCGTCTTTTCCTTTTCGGCGGCGAGCAGTTCCTCGGTCTGCTGGCGCTGCAGGGAGGCTTCTTCCAGGTCGGCGGCCATCTGCGCGGCCTCCTCGTCGGTGGGCAGGGCGTTCAGGCGGGCGGTCAGTTCCTCGGCTTCGCCGGTCTTTTCGGTCAGCTGCTCTTCGAGGCCGTTCGCGTATGTGTGAAGCTCTTCGTTTTCTTTGGTCAGCTCGGCCAACAGGGCGTCGCTCTCCAGCTGCTTGGTTTCAGCCGTTTGCTGGGCGGTGAGGGCGGCGGTGAGCTGTTCCTTGGTCTGCTCCAGCTCGGCGGTGAGGCGGCTGTTTTCTTCGGCGACCGCTTCGCTCTTCTGGGCGACTTCCTGGGCGTCGAGCTGTTCCTGGGCGTTCAATTCAAGCTGCTGGATAGTATCGTGCAGCCCGGCGATCTGCTGGTTCAGCTGTTCTTTTTCTTCGGCCAGGCTGGCGGAAATCGTCCGGACGCCGTCGCGCTCCTCGCGGATGGCGGCCAGCTCCTGGTCCTTATCGGCCAGCTCTTTGGTCAGCCGCTCCACCTCCTCGGCCAGGTCCTGATCGGCCTGGGGGGCCGCGGCGTTCTCCGCCAGCTGAGCGGTCAGGGTTTCGTTTTCCTGGCGGATCCGGGTGAGCTCGCTGTTCAGCTGATCGTTTTCCGCTTCGGTGGCCGTCAGGGCGCGGAGGATTTCGGCGTTCCGTTCCTCCGCCTGTGCGGCGGCGTTTTGCGCTTCGGTCAGGCTGGCCTGGAGGACATCGGCTTCATCGGAAAGGGAAGCGCCCTGGGCGTTCAGCTGGGCCGTCAGGTCCTGATTGGCCGTCTCAGCCTCCGTCAGGCGGGCCTGAAGGTTCTCGTTATCGGCCTGGGCCTGGGCCAGGTTCCCGTTCAGGGCTTCGGCCTGGGCCTTCGCTTCCTCGAGTGCCTGTTCGGCTTGTGCTTTCAGGTCTTCGGCTTCCTGGGTGCGGGCGGACAGCTCGGTATTGTCTGCCTGGGCCTGGGCCAGGTTCCCGTTTAAGGTCTCGGCCTGGGCCTTCGCTTCCTCGAGGGCCTGTTCGGCTTGTGCTTTCAGGTCTTCGGCTTCCTGGGCGCGGGCGGTCAGCTCGGCGTTGTCAGCCTGGGCCTGGGCCAGGTTGTCGCTCAGGGTCTCAGCCTGGGCCTTCGCTTCCTCAAGGGCCTGCTCCAGGCTGGTGGTTTTCTGCTGGAAATCGCTCTGCATTTCCTCGCTGGCGGCGGAGGCGCTGCGGGACAGGGCCGCTTCCTCTTCCAGCGCCGCGATCTTGAGGTTCAGGTCCGCGATGGTCTGGTCCTTTTCTCCGGCGGCCTGCCGGGCCTCGTTCAGCTGGGCGAGGGTTTCTTCCTGATCGGCTTCCAGCTGGGCCCGGGCGTTCAGCGCTTCCTGGGCTTCCGTGAGGGCCGCGCGGACCGTTTCCAGTTCCTGCTCCGTCTGCTGCTGGCGGGTGGCGGCCTCGGTCAGCGCCTGATCCTTGGCCGTTCCTTTTTCTTTCAGGGTGATCACGGAGGAGAGGGCGTCGGTCAGGTTGGTCTGGGACGCCTCGTATTTGCCGTTCAGTTCAGCCAGCTCCGCTTTGGTATGTTCCAGCTCCGCTTTGGCCTGGTCCAGTTCCGCCTGGACGGCGGCCAGCTGTTCGCTGCCCGCCTGGGCGTTTTCCCCGGTGAGGCGGGTAATGGTTTCCTGGTCCTTCGCGGCCTGGGCGTTCATGCCTTCCAGTTCCGCCTGGGCGGCCGTCAGGGCGTCCTCCGTCTGCTGGGCCTGGAGCTGATAGGCGGCAAAGTCCTGGGAAAGCTCCGTATACTGGCCATCCAGCTCGGTGAAAGCGGCCTGGCTTTCCTCCAGCTTTTTCTGGAGTTCGCTGACCTGGCCGGAAAGGTCCTGTACCTGGGTGGCGGCTTCGGCGGAGGTTTCCTCGGTGGTGCGCAGGCTCTCCAGCTCCATCTCCTGCAGGGCGACCTGGGCCGTCAGCTCGTCGACCTGGCCGGACAGGGTGGCCTCCCGGGAGGAGGATTCTTCCAGCTGCTGGCGCAGGGCCGTGAGCTTGGCTTCAGACTCCTGCAGGTCCGTCACCTGGGTGTTCAGGCGGCTGACAGTTTCATTTGCCTGGTTGAACTGGTCCTCCAGCGCCGCATAGGCGTTCCTGGTGTTTTCCAGCTCCGTCTTCAGCTGCTCTGCAGCGGCTGGGTCCTGATCGTTCAGCCGGGTCTGCAGGGTGCTGTTGGCCGAGCGGAGGGTCGCGATCGTCTGGTTGTTCTGGTTGAGCCTGTACAGGCTCAGGCCCAGCAGGACGACGGACGCCACGAGCACGACGCTGACGAGCGCGTAAATCCAGAAGCGACGATTGAACATAGAGGGGTACCTCCACCTTTTTTGATGCGGATCCGCTGCCGGACCCACAGAAAAACGATCTGATATGCCAAATGAGATACATTCGACATGGGAAATAAAATATCCTTCCGAGAATAAGAAAAAGAACGGAAAGTATGTAAAATTATTCTACATGAATGAACGATCGGACCAGCCGGTAGAAAAAGACCAGGGCTTTGCGGCCTGCCGCGCCCTTCCAGGAGGCGGCGAAGCCCAGCGGATGACGGCGGATCCTGCGGTAGAGCTCGGGATCAAAGGAGCGGATGGTTTCAAACATCCGGGCATGGAGGGCCAGGCCCTTCTCCGAGCCGGAGAGAAACTGCTGTGCGCTGGCCGTGCAGAGGTTGCCGCAGATGTTGCTGAGCATGTAGTCCCGCAGGTTCCGGGGCTGGCGGTTCATTTCCTCCCAGGTGTAGGAGCAGCACATGGTTTCGGCGATCATCGTGACGTTGTCCAGGCGCTTGAGGATGACCTCGTCGCTGGTGGACTGGTCCGCCCGGCCGACGAAATAGCCGTACAGAGGGGACGGGTCGTACAGGATGGTGCGGGTGTGGGGGAGGGGCTGGTAGATATAGAGGTTGTCCTCGTAGAATACGTGCTTTGGAAGGTCCAGCTTCATCTCCCGGAGGAGCTCGGTCCGGTAGCAGACCGCGTGAATCATGAACTGGTTCGACATGAGGAACCGGCCCGCCTCCTGCCAGGTGATGAGCCGATGGGCGGGGAACATGCGGCTGTAGCGGATGCGGTGGACGGCCTGCTTTCCGGGCCGGTCGTACACGTAGTCGTTGACGACCAGGTCCGCCCGCTTCCCTTCCTCCGCGTGCTCGCGGAGCATGGCCAAAAAGCCCTTGAGGCAGTCCGGGTCAATCCTGTCGTCCGAATCCAGGGTTTTAAAATAGATGCCCCGGGCGTTTCGGACGCCCTGGTTGATGCCCTCTCCGTGGCCGCCGTTTTCCTGGTGGATCACGCGGACGATTTCGGGATAGCGGGCCTCATATTCATCGGCGATCTTTCCGGTGCCGTCGGTCGAGCCGTCGTCGATGATCAGCACCTCGAGCTCGTCCCCGGCGCTCAGCAGCGGGTCGACCGCGCCGCGCATATAGGCTTCTGAGTTGTAACAGGGAATGGTGATGGTGAGCAGTTTCATTTGAAAGTTTTCCTTATCATGTAATGGGTATGCCGGAGCCGCGGCGGAACGACAGGGGCAGGTCTGCTGTTATCTGTTTTTGTTTCGCTTGCGGCGGGTCTGGGGCTTGTCGACCGGCTGATCGCCGCGCAGGGCGAACAGCTCGTCGCGCAGCTTCGCGGCCTTCTCAAAGTCCAGCTCGCCGGCGGCGGCCAGCATCTTGTCTTCCAGGGCCTGGATCATGGCCCGGCGCTCTTCGTCCGGTAGGTCCTCCGGCATGTCGCCGGACACCTTGTCGGTGATTTCGAGCAGGGCCTTGACCGCCGTGCGCACGCTCTGGGGCGTGATGCCGTGGACGCGGTTGTATTCTTCCTGGATGGCCCGGCGGCGGTTGGTCTCCTGGATGGCGGCGGCCAGGCTGTCCGTCATCGTGTCGGCGTAGAGGATGACCCGGCCGTCCACGTTTCTGGCCGCGCGGCCGATGGTCTGCACCATGCTGGTCTGGGAGCGCAGGAAGCCCTCCTTGTCCGCGTCCAGAATGGCCACCAGGCCGACCTCCGGCAGGTCGAGCCCCTCGCGCAGCAGGTTGATGCCCACCAGCACGTCGAAGGCCCCGGTCCTGAGATCCCGGATCAGCTTGGTGCGCTCCATCGTCTGGATGTCGCTGTGCAGGTAGCGCACGCGGAAGCCGAGGTCCCTGAGGTAATCCGTCAGGCTCTCGGCGTTTTTCTTGGTCAGGGTCGTCGCTAGCACCCGGTAGCCCTGGTCGACGGTCTGGTGAATCTCACCGACCAGGTCGTCCACCTGGCCGGTGGCGGGGCGGAGATAGAGCTTGGGGTCCAATAGGCCCGTGGGGCGGATCAGCTGTTCGACGATCTGGCCGGCCTGCTCCCGCTCGTAGGGGGCGGGGGTGGCGGAGACGTAAATGATCTGCCCGATTCGCTCCGTGAATTCCTCAAAGCGCAGGGGTCGGTTGTCAAAGGCGGAGGGCAGGCGGAAGCCGTAGTTGACCAGGGCTTCCTTCCGAGCCCGGTCGCCGGCGTACATGGCGCGGATCTGCGGGATGGTGACGTGGCTCTCGTCGATCAAGGTCAGGAAGCCTTTGGGAAAGTAGTCCAGCAGGGTATAGGGGGCGTCCCCGGGCTTGCGGCCGTCAAAATACCGGCTGTAGTTTTCGATGCCCGGGCACATGCCGACTTCGCGCAGCATCTCGATGTCGTAGCGGGTGCGCTGGGCGATGCGCTGGGCCTCGATCAGCTGGCCCGCTTCCTCGAACTCCCGGACGCGCTCCTCCATGTCCTTCTCGATCCGCTCGAGGGCTTCCTCCCGCCCCTGCACGCTGGTAGCGTAATGGGTGGCCGGGAAAATGCCCTTGTGCTGGACGGTATGCAGGGCGTGGCCGTTGACCACCGAAAACTCGGTGATTTTATCGATCTCATCGCCGAAAAACTCCACTCGGACCCCGCTTTCAAACTCTCCGGCGGGGATGATCTCCACTGTGTCCCCTCGAACGCGGAAATCTCCGCGCCCAAACCCCACATCGTTGCGATTGTACTGGATGTCCACCAGCCGGCGGAGAAACTCGTCCCGGGGGAAATTCATCCCCGGACGCAGGGAAATCATCTGCCCCTCGTATTCGGAGGGGTCGCCCATAGAGTAAATGCAGCTGACGGAGGCTACGATGATGACGTCCCGCCGTTCCCGGAGGGCGGCCGTCGCGCTGTGGCGGAGCCGGTCGATCTCGTCGTTGATCGAGGCGTCCTTTTCGATATAGGTGTCGCTGGAGGCGATGTAGGCCTCCGGCTGATAATAGTCGTAGTAGGAGACGAAATACTCCACCGCGCTGTCCGGGAAAAATGCCTTGAACTCACTGCACAGCTGGGCGGCCAGGGTCTTGTTGTGGGCGATCACCAGGGTGGGCCGCTGGACCCGCTCGATGACGGAGGCCATCGTAAAGGTCTTGCCCGAGCCGGTAACGCCCAAAAGCACCTGGGCGTTTTCCCCGCGCAGCACGCCGTCCGCCAGGGCCTGAATGGCCTGGGGCTGGTCCCCGCTGGGCTGGTAGGGCGCTTTTAAAACAAATCGGTTCATAACCGTCCGGTTCCTCTTTTTAAATGAAGCAATAATTGGATAAAGAGTTCCTGCCCGGAATTTACAGATACAGGTCCAGCAGGGAGCCCGCCAGGCTGAGAATCAACAGCAGGACAAAGCCCGCGTTCCTGAAAGCGGCCTGCCGGCCGATGTCGGGCGGCAGCTCTTTGGGGGCGGGCGGAAAGACCGTTTCCCGTTTAAAATGGAGCAGAAACATCACGCCGAAGCCGGCCAGCACCAGCATGATCAGGCCGAAGACGGCCACCGCCCCCAGGGACAGCTTCAGCAGCAGGGGCGGCAAAACGCCGCCCAGCAGGTTGATCGCCGCGTGCAGCACGTATCCCATCCGGATACTGCCGGTTTTCAGGTACAGGGCTCCCAGCAGCAGCCCAAGGCCCCAGGCGTAGAAAAACTGATAGAGGTTGACGTGATACAGGGCGAACAGAAGGGCCGAAAAAACAAGGGCAATTTTCTGCCCAAAGCGGGTCATGCGGGGAAGAATCATTCCCCTGAAAAAAAGCTCCTCGGCCAGCGGGCCCACGAAGGTCACGTAAATCGCCAGCGGGACCGTCATCCGGCTGCTCAGTTCCCCCAGGCGGTTGACCGCCCGGCCCATGGTCAGGAGGGAAGCCAGCAGGTTCCCCAAGAGGTTCCCGCCGTAGATGATGGGCAGGGCGGCAAGAAACAGGGCCGGGAATTCCTCCGGATGGATGGCCCCGGGAGCGGTGGCTTCCTGTTCTTTCGGGCGCAGCCCAAAATACGCCGGGATCAGCACCAGCGGCAGGGGCAGCTGCGTGATCAGCAGGGCGTCCTGGGGACGGAGGGAAAGCTCCCGGATCAGCCAGTTCAGCAGGAGGCCCAGCCCCTGGATCAGCAAAAGGGCCGAAAGAGTGATCAGCGCGCAATGGCTGTAGGTCCTTCTGGCCTCATGGAAGCTGTCCATGCAACCGTTTTCCATGCTCAGGCTTCCTTTAAAAAGGTCAGCACTTCGTGCCACCAGGGGAAGAGCACCTCGTCGCCGGAGCGGTAAATCTCGTGCCGGGAGCCGGGCACGGGGAACTGTTCTCCGTGCTTCACCCGGGCGATAAATTGCTTTTGTTCCTCCGGCATGACGCTGAAATCCCATTCGGCGGAATAGAGCCGCACCGGGCAGGCGATCGCCTCCGGCACGCCGGGGGACAGGAGCTTTTTTGTTACCTTGATCGCTTCCAGCGCCCAGCTGTAGGTGGGACCGTTGTTCTGGAATTCAGGATGCTGCTGCTTGACCTTGTCGTACCAGTCAAAGCGTTCCCGGCCGGTAGCGCAGGAGGTGTCAAAATCCTCCGGCCCGGCGTAGGGCTTGGAGGCCAAGACCCGCTTTTTCCCCTGACCGAGCAGGCGGAACGCTCCGCACATCAGGCGGACGGCTTGGCGGTTGGCGCCGACGTTCGGGGAGATCATCGGCGCGCAGAGCACGGCCCGGGAAAAGACGTACGGATGTGCCGAAAGGAAAAGGCTGGTGACGGCCCCGCCCATCGAATGGCAGAACACCGTCCAGGGCTTGGGGCAGGAGGAAAGGACGGTATTGCACACCGCTTCCAGGTCGCCCACGTACTCGGTAAAATGACGGACGTGGGTCAGGGAAGGGTCGCTTTTCAGCCCGTCCGCCCGCCAGGAACGGCCGTGGCCCCGCTGGTCGTACGCCACGACGCAGAAACCGTTTTGCAGCAGGGAGAAGATCACTTCCGAGAACTTGAAGGCATTTTCCGTAAACCCGTGGACGATGACGGCGGTCCCCCGCGGTTCGTCCGCCCGATAGGTCACGCAGTACAGAGGCCTGTTTTCCGCGCCCTGCACGGTCAGGACGGTTTCCCGCTCCTTCAGGTACGGCAGGACCGTGCCCTGCATGGTCTCCTCATAGCGGTCGGACAGGATCAGCCCGTCCCCGTTCAGCCGTTCGTTCATCCGCTGTTCTCCTTCATCTGCCGCGTTTTTGATCTGTCTGAACACAGACCAACACGGACTCAATTGATGGACAAGCAGGAATTGAGTCCGTGTCATAGATATAAATCATCCTGAGGCCGGGCTGTGCCCGGATCAGCTGAGCGATTTTACGATGGTCATTTCCACGGTTTGCCCGCGGATGCAGACCTGGATTTCGTCCGCCGCGTGGGCGACGACGGATTTCTCCAGTTCGTCCCAGGCTTCCTGGGCTTTCTTGTCGTCGTGCCGGACGCCCTCTTCCAGGACCATCTGGTACTGGGTCATCTTCCATTCCCAGTCCAGGGAGGGGGAGGAGGAATGCTCGTACATACCGGACATCAGCATGGGGCTGGCCTGAAAAATATCCTCGTCCGAACCGCGGTCAAAAAAATCCCGCAGCCGGCCCATCAGACCCTTGGCCGCCTCGTTTTTCCCGCTGCTGGAAACTTCCAGCAGGCTTTCCCGCTTTTCGTTGGTCATCCGGGTTTTGACCTGCAGGTGGAGCTGGTAGACCCCGTCCTCGTCCTCGATCCAGAATTGACCCTGTTGTTCGCCGGTGATGGAGCGCATCATCCCCATCATTTCTTCCGTCAGCAGACGGAGGCGAAGGGCGCTCTGCGCGGGAAGGCCCTTATACGCGGCGACCTTTTCCGCCTGCTCCAGGGCCTTCTCCATCTGGCTTCCGCTGCTGGAAACCGTGATGATATCTGTTCTCATCCTGCCATTCCTTTCCGATTTAGGCCGAAGGCCCTTCGGGTTATTCGATCGTCAGGATATCGGAGAAACCGGTAACCTCGAACACTTCCTGCACGACGTCGTTGACGTGGACGATCTTCATGCCGCCCTTGCTCATCATCGCCTTATGGGCGCTTAAGAGCACGCGCAGCCCGGCGGAAGAGATGTACTCCAGGCCGCTGAAATCCAGCGTCAGTTCCTGGACGTCGCCCAGGGATTTGTTCAGTTCGCCTTCCAGCTCCGGGGCGGTCATGGTGTCCAGACGGCCTTCCAGGGCGATTTCCAGAGCGCTGCCGTGCTGAGTCTTGGTGATTTTCATGGTGGGAGTTCTCCTTTCTGATTGACAATGGTCATCTGTTCCGCTTAAAAGAGGGGAACGGTGGGGGAATGTCTGAATAAAAAATCGCTGTATATGATCAGATGCTTCGTCCGGGCGGTCCATCCCCCGGGCGGAGCGCCGTCAGATCCGTTTTCGGATGGTCAGAATGTTCCGACCGTTTTCATGCCGGTATTCGACCGCGTCCATGGTCTTTTTCACCAGGAAGATGCCCAGGCCGCCGACCGGCCGGTCCATCAGCGGTAGGCTGGTATCCGGTGCCTGCTGGGCCAGCGGGTCAAAGGGAATGCCCTCGTCGCTGAAAACGACGGAGCACATCCGATTTTCTTCGTCGAATTCTATCCCGACGGTCGCCTTACCCGGCCCGTCCGGATAGGCATACCGGGCAATGTTGCTGAACAGCTCGTCAATGGCGACGTCGATCTGCATCTGCGCTTTCATAGAGCAGTCCAGCGCTTCGAGCTGTCCGTCGATAAACGCCGTCACAGAGGGAATGTTCTCCAGAACAGCGTCCACTGTCAGTTCCTTCATCGTCCGCTTCCTCCCTTCCGGTGCGTGCGGGTGCATAGAGTGGGGGAGATGATATCTGGGACATAAGTGATTTGAATCATGAGCAAGTGACTTTCGGATCGGTTTTTCCTTTACATATATGGATACGATGATATTATAGCACCAGTTGCCGGCTTTGTACAGGTGGTTTTTTGTTACTATTCAATTGGAATAAAAAATACTCTCAAGCAGTAACTGCAGTTCAGTTACTGTTTGAGAGTAGGCTATAAACAATAGATCAAGGGGAAAAACCTGCTAAAGTAATTACTTAATAATGCCTTGCTGTTTTGCCCATACGATAACCTTCAGCGGTATTCGAAATAACCGCAGAATGCTGGGCAACTGAGGTGACCTGTAAAAAGCGAGACAATAGGAGAAGTTGCACCGCTGAAACAGAAGGCCATGATTATAGGTCCAGTTTAGTCAGGGTCGAAGGCGTCTGTACCTCCGTTGACAAATCCAAATAGAAAAACTTAATGGATATAGCCCTGTTCTTTTGCCCAGGAGGTGATTTGCTTTTCGCCTTCTGCGGTATTCGGGATATAAGCAGCATACTGAGCGATTTTGATGATATCGGTTAAAGCAACATTATAGTACTTATCACCGCTGAATTCACATTTCATAGTATAAGTTCCATGATCGTCAGGGTCATACCCCATTGCCCCGCCATTGATTTTTTCCAGCAATTCAGGATCAATAGCCATTCTTTTCTGATCACCCATGTTTTTATCCTCCATTTTTTAAATTAAAAGCTCAGATTCCTCCGGGATTTTCGTTATTCCAGCCGATATATTGAGGAGTCCCATCATCACATACAGTTATACCATAAGACACATTTATTACGGATCCGAAACATTCTGTTGATGAATTGGAAGTTTGAATTTTGTAATCAAAAGTAATCTTTTCAAAAACCGGAGAATTGTATCTTTTCTTCATGACGACTTCATCCTCTTTCCTAATGTTGAAATTTGCTCCTTTCAAAACAAACCAAACAATTGTAAGCGAAAAATATCATTTACCATTTTCATTATATCTCTTACTGATATGCCTTGTCAACGGCTTATTATGAAAAGAGAAAAATGAAAAATCCTTTTAAGGATTTGTTTACAGTGGCTTCGGTTTCTGATAAAGATTTTATCTTTGCCATTATTTGGAGTTCCGATCAGTCCATCCAGAATGTCCACGATGAAGCCCATAACCTCCTTGCAGCATAGTATTCCAGAATGTCCATAATGGAGCTGGCCAGAGCGCCACTCCCTTGGAAAACCAATGCGATAAACCTCGGGGTTTGGGGCAGAGCCCCAAGGCCTCTTTATATCGAATAGGAAGGAGGCGCCGGTATGTACATCGTGGAATTGATTCCTCTAATTGCGATAGCACTTTAATAGTCAACCCTCCTTTCAGGGAAATGGTTTTTTTCCATTGGTTTGGGCGGCCACCCTGAAGCGTCGCATCTCACTTCAACATTATATACGGATCAACTTAGATGGTGGCAGTAGTTCCAAATGTTTTACAAGCATTTTTTTGACTGTTAAACCTGTTGCTATGGAAATCTCATGATCAGGTATACTTACATGCGAATTTTTTCCTTAACAAATAGCTTTGTTCGTTCGCATATGTTAGGATCACAATGTCCGCTCTTTTTCCCACCGCAGCGATATGCAACGCAATGAAAACAATTTTTTTCAAATTCGCATTTGCTGCATTCTATCGGTAAGGGATAAGACAGAGCATCTGATTGGATTTTTTTCCAGGCTTCTGAGAAGGCATTGTTCAGCAGGGATATTTGCAGTGCGTTCAAGTTTTCACATGCTGATAGCATTCCATGCCAATTCACCCAAAAGGAACTACGTCCAGCGCCGCATGAAACACCAAAGTGAGCATCCGTTTTTTTAGTACGTTCTGGTAACGTAAATTCATCATCGGTAATAATACCATAAGAGTCGTCTTTTCTTAGATTTCTGAAAATGACAGCGTATTCATCATTATTAAGATCGCATAGTTCCCGTCCGGTTTCTTTTCTTGGCTGAAAAAGAGAGATGTTGATATGAGAGGGAAAGCCAAGCTGATCAACCAGTTTAAGAATATGCTGGATATCATCATACATATGCTTGCTTGGTGTAACGCCAATGGTGACTGGGTAATTCACTTTTTTCAGCTTTAGAAGATTGTCATAGACTTGATCGAATACAGCATGCCCAGTCACCTTCTGATAAGCTTCATTTGAACTGCCATAAAGGGACACAGTGATGGAACGAGGCGGATGATTATTGAAAAAGGTGATTCTTTGATCATTGAGCAGGACGCCGTTGGTGATAATGCTGGTCTGGATGCCTAAACTACGCAGATAAAGATACAATTCATCAAACCCTGGATATATGAGGCATTCTCCACCGGTGAGGGTTGCGTTCAGCATGCCCATAGTATGAGCCTGGGCCATGATATATTTCCAGCTATCTGTGGAAAGCGGTGAACAGCCGTTCAGCTGGGCTTGATTCAGATGAACATAGCACATCCGGCAATCAAGATTGCAAAGAGGTGTCAACTCAAACTGACCGTTTAAAGGAATTCCATTATTTCTGGCCTTATTCTCCTGGTACGCAGCAATATAACGCCAAAACATTTTTTCCGGAATTCCATTGTTCCGCAAAAAGATGAGAAGATCCGGCAGACTTTTTACGGCAGAATAATCGATTTCAATTACTTGATGATTCATGGATAATCCCAATTTCTTTCATTTGTTCGACAGCTTTATCAACATCTGCTTGTGCAGTTTCCAAACTGACATCATATTCATTCATGAGAAGACGTACGAGCTCCTCTTTTGTTAATTCAGCTTTTAGTTGATTCAGTATGAAAGCGGAAACTTCATTCAGAATGACAGTGCCGTTGAATTTATCCATTTGTTCACCCAACGGAACAAGCAGGTAGTCATTCGCAATATTGACGACTTTAAAACCAGGTGCGATTTTCATTGAACAATTTCCTTTCGATGGTTCTGCCTTTTAATCATTGACTCATATGCCTGATACGTCGAATCATCTGAAATATCACAGCAAAGCTCGTAAATAGGAATCTTTTTTGCAATGGTTTTCATGGAATGCAGAGCATGTGCCGCCAAGCCAGCATCCCACAGGGGAATAAGCATTTGTTCTGATAATAACTGCAGCTTCTCGCTTTCCGTCATTTCATTCAGCGAGACGGTTTCCGACCGGCGGACTTTCAGCAGAGCAGCTAGGGGGAAGCAGACATTTCGGTAGATTTTTTCCTTTCCGTCCCACGGAACGCCGTAGACGACGGTCTGACTGCCGTCTACGGCGGGGCGGTCGCCGGAGATCCATTCGGCGCTTAAACAATCGCACCACTTCTGCGCCCGGGAGGACTTGCCGACGCCCGAAGGCCCGCAGAAGGCGTAGGCCATTCCATCCTTCTCCACACAGGCGGCGTGAAGGACTGTGACGCCGCTGCGCACCAGCTTGCACTGAATGATCAGCTGAAGGAAAGGCTGGAAGATGGCGCTGATGTCAACGGAGCTGAAACGTTTGAAAAAATCCAGGTAGTAGTATTCGGCGACGGAATAGTCCGCGTTGACGGAAAAGGTGCATATCCCCTGGCGGGATTCGTAAACCCAGCGGACGGCCTCTCCGGGGCCGCCCTCTTTCCAGACGGTCATGGCGGGAAGCTCGGCCATCTTGGTAAGATGCTCGACAGAATGGGGCTTATCGACTTCCACGAACGAAAGATCGGGTTTCCCCGGGCTTTCTTCCCCAAGAAGAAACGGCTGATAGCTGTTCGGCAGGGCATCGGCTTCCACTGTCAGGGAAGCAATCGAATAAAACGGCATCGTTCACCTCGTGATGATTTGCGGCAGCTGATGATGAAATCCGAAAGGCGCGGGTGGGAATCATCTGATTCTCCGAAATCCTATTCTCTGCTGCAGATTACCATCGTTAATATACAATAACCGGTCGTAAAAATCAAGCGGTTTTTCAAGGGGATAAAGGCCCAAAATCAGGTGTTTTCCCTTTGCATCGGAGTCAAACTGTGGTATGATATGCGAAGCGGTGAGAGATCCCGGTCCGGAGACGGGCCGAAAGGGAATTTCCAAAGCAAAGGAGAGTTTACGCATGATCAGGCTCTATGATACGGGCATTTATCTGGTGAACGGGACGGACATCTGTGAAACGGAAGCGGAGGCGGCGCGGGCTGCCGGGAAAAAGGTAGAGCGGGAGGAAGCGGCCCGCGGGACGATCGCCTACGGGATTTTGCAGGCACACAACACCTCGGGGGAGATGGACAATCTCCGTCTGAAGTTCGACTCGATGACCAGCCACGACATCACCTACGTGGGCATCATTCAGACGGCGCGGGCGTCGGGGATGAAGGAATTCCCGCTGCCCTATGTGCTGACCAACTGCCATAACAGCCTGTGCGCCGTGGGCGGGACGATCAACGAGGACGACCACAAGTTCGCCCTGTCCGCCGCCCATAAGTACGGGGGCGTCTACGTGCCGCCGAACCTGGCGAACATCCACAGCTACAACCGAGAGACGATGGCCGGCTGCGGACGGATGATTCTGGGGTCCGACAGCCACACCCGCTACGGGGCCATCGGCACGATGGCGTTGGGCGAGGGCGGCGGCGAGCTGGCCAAGCAGCTGGTGGGCCGCACCTATGACTTTGCCCGCCCCCAGGTGGTCGCCGTGTATCTAACCGGCTCGCCCCGGCCCGGGGTCGGTCCCCACGACGTGGCGCTGGCCATGGTCGGCGCCGTATATCAGAACGGCTATGTTAAAAACAAGGTGATGGAGTTCGTGGGCCCCGGCGTATCCGGCCTGCCCATGGAATACCGCAACGCCATCGACGTCATGACGACGGAGACCACCTGCTGGTCCTCCGTCTGGGTGACGGACGACAAAACGAAGGAATACCTGGCCCTGCACGGCCGTGCGGACGCCTACCGGGAGCTCCGGCCGGCGGACGCGGCCTATTACGACGGGTGCGTCTATATCGACCTGTCCACGGTCGAGTGCATGATCGCCATGCCGATGCACCCCTCGAACGTCTTTACCATCCGCGAACTCAACGAGAACGCGGCGGACATCCTCCATAAGGTGCAGGAGGCGGCCAATCGCCAGCTCAAGGGCGTCCAGATGGACCTTCTGTCCAAGCTGCGGGACGGCGGCGTCTGGGTGGAGCAGGGCGAAATCGCCGGCTGCTCCGGCGGTACGTTTGACAATATCTGCGCCGCGGCGGACATCCTGCGCGGCCGCAGCATCGGGAACGGGGCCTTCTCGCTTAGCATCTACCCCGGCTCCATGCCCGCCCTGGCCGAGCTGGTGAAAAACGGCCGCGCGGCGGACCTGATGAGCGCCGGGGCCCTGATGCGCGAGTGCTTCTGCGGCCCGTGCTTCGGCGCCGGGGACTGCCCGGCCAATGGGGAGTTCTCCATCCGCCACACCACCCGCAACTTCCCCAACCGCGAAGGTTCCAAGCCCGGCGAGGGACAGATCAGCGCCGTCGCCCTGATGGACGCCCGCTCCATCGCCGCCACGGCGGTGAACGGCGGAAGAATTACCGCCGCCACAGACCTGGACGTGGAATACACCGAGCCCAGCTACCACTATGACGCCGGCATCTACGAAAAGCGCGTCTACAACGGCTGGGGGAGGCCGGAGCCGGAGCACGCCCTGCGCTTTGGCCCGAACATCAAGGACTGGCCGGAAATGCCCGCCCTGACGGACGACCTGCTGGTGCGCGTCTGCAGCTACATCACCGACCCGGTCACCACCACGGACGAGCTGATCCCCTCCGGGGAAACCTCCGCCTACCGCTCCAACCCCGAGCGCCTGAGCGAGTTCGCCCTTTCCCGCCGCGATCCCGGATACGTGGGCCGCAGCAAAGAAATGCGGCAGCTGGAGCGGGACCGCCGGGCCGGAAAGCCCCTGCCGGCTGAAATCCTTCATGTGTACGAGGCCCTCTCCAAAGCGGGCATTCAAAACGATCCGGCGCATACGGACATCGGCTCCGCCATCTTTGCCAACATGCCCGGCGACGGCTCCGCCCGCGAGCAGGCCGCCAGCTGCCAGCGCGTGATGGGGGGCAGCGCGAACTTCGCCCGCCAGTACGCCACCAAGCGCTACCTCTCCAACTGCATCAACTGGGGCATGACCCCCTTCCTGACCCGGGACCCGGAGGTCTTTGAGCTGGGCGATTACATTTTCATTCCCGGCGTCCGGCAGGCGGTGCTGGAAAACAGGGAGACGATCACCGCCTACGCGGTGAAGCCGGACGGCACGGTCCTGCCCTTCCCGGTGACCACTGGCCCGCTGACCGAGGCGGAGCGGCAGATCATCGCCGACGGGTGCCTGATCAACTACTACCGGAATCACTGAGAATGATGCAAGTTGAGACAGCCTTGCGAAAACGAATCATAGACAAGTAAATATTGAAAGCAACCAGGGCCGCCGGGATGGCGGCCCTGGTTGCTTTCAAATGATGGCGGCTCAGCGGTTTTTCCGTCCGCCGTTGCTCCAGTCGATGGTGGGGATGGTGTCCATCACGGCGGGGAGGACGCCTTCGGTGACGGGCTCAAAGCCCACGTCGTCGGACAGGGTCGTGGCCCCGCTGGGGATCATGACCTCGGTTTCCACGGTGAGGCCCTCGGCCTGGGGGAGGATGCTGTTGATCAGCGGGAATTCGTCCTGGTGGACGGTGGCCTTGAGCTCCCGGTGCATGGTGACCTTCAGGGTGTATTTGCCGGGATAGAGGTCTTTGAACATGTAGTGGCCGTAGACGTCGGTCTCCGTCTGGGCGACGAGCTCGTCCCCCTGGTACAGGGCCAGGACGATGCCGGGAATGCCCTTCTCGCCGATGTCCTGCATGCCGTTGCCGTTCGTGTCCAGCCAGGCGAAATCGCCGATGGAGCCCTTGGCCCCAAACCCGATGTCCGCCCTGTATTCCTTGAGGCCCATCGTCAGGGTGAAGGGCTCGCTCACGCCGGTATTGGCGTTGCTGTGGATGACGCTGACGCGGTCGTCGGTATCGGTGACGCGGGCGAAGCCGAAGTCCTCCGGCAGGTCCGCCCGGATGCGGTAGACGCCCGGGTACAGGCGGTCAAAGGCGTACTGGCCGTTTTCGTCGGTCAGGGTTTCCAGGATGGGCAGGTCGTCGTCTCCACTCAGCAGGCTGATTTTCTGCCCGCCCACGTGGCGCAGGGCCCCGTCCAGGCTCCACAGTTGGCCGCCCAGGGCGGCGAAGCGGAGGAGGCCGATGTTTTGGGAAAGCGCTTCCCCGCTCTCGGGCCGGATGTCGGCCGCCCATTCCGTCAGGCTCAGCTGACGGCCCCCGGCCAGGATACAGTCTTCCTCGAGGACCGCTTCCAGCTGGTACTGGTCGGGTACGAGGAGGGAGGTTTCAAAGTGTCCCGTTTCGTCGGACCTTAGGGTTTCGACGATTTCGCCGTCTCTGTCACGCAGGACCAGGGAGAAGGCGGGGATGGTTTCTTCGCCGGGCTCCATCTGGTCCGAATGGTCGGCGTCCCAGTAGACGCAGCCGGAAATGCGGGCCGGGCGGGCGGCGGTGACGGCCAGGTCCGTGATCCTCTCTCCCATCGACAGGGTCAGCGAGACGGACGAATGGCTCTGGGCCAGGGCGGGCACCAGCATGGTGTCCGCCGCGAAGACGTATTCTTCGGGCAGTACGGCGGTCACGGTGTAGGGGCCGGGGCGAAGCAGCTTTAAGTCAAAGCTGCCGTCTTTCGGATCGGTCTCCACGGTGACGATGGCCCCGCTCTCCTCGTTGACGGCGGTCAGGGCCGCTCCGGCAAGGGGAGCCCCGTTCAGGGTCACGGCGCCGGCCACCTGGGCCGTCCGCACGGCGTAGACCTCCGGCAGCTCGGTTTCAGAGCCGTCCGCGCAGGTGATGTAGGGGGAATAGGTGGTCACGGTGTCGGCCGTTTCCAGCAGGGCGTGGTCTGGCAGGGTGTAGAGCACCGTGTACTCGCCGGGCAGGATGCCCTTCAGGTAGAAAAAGCCCTGATCGTCCGTGCGGTCGTTGGTGTATTCGGAGTAGGGGGTGCCGTCCCGCCGGATCAGGGAGATGGAGACGCCCTTGAGGCCCGTGACGCTGCCATCCGCCTCATGGACCAGGACGTGGCCCTGTACGGTGGAGGCCTTGAAGAGGGCCGCCCTGAGGTCGGAAACCTCCTGCCCGGGCTTCAGGCGGAGGGAATCCGTTTCCCCGTATTCCGCCGTCTGGCTGACGATGCAGGTGTCCCCCTCCGCGGGAGAGGCGATGTACGGGTCCACCAGCAGGAAGCGCAGCGTCTGGGCCTTGGGCATCAGGGAGGGGAAGACGAAGGTGCCGCTCTTGTCCGTCGCGGCTTCGGCGGTGACGAGGCCGGCTGCGTCCACGGCCTGCACGGTCATCTCCGGCAGGGTGCCTTCCAGCGGGTCCCAGACCCCGTTTCCGTTGGTGTCCAGGTAGACCTGGCCGGAGACGGCGGCCGGCTCCGTCAGCCCGGCGTAGAGGAGCTTCTGCTCCGCCCGGCCCAGCGAAAGAGCGACGGACACGGAGGTTTTGGCGGTATCGGCGGAAAAATCGTTCTGACCGCCGGGCACGGAAAAGACCGCTTTGTCATGGGCGGAATCCGCCAGCGCGGTGAGCGTCAGCTCCCCGGCGCGGACCACCGGCGCGGCCGCGACGCCCTTTTCGTCCGCCTGGACGGTCAGGACTTCGGATCCGTCCGCAAGGATCGTAAGAGTTCCGGAATACGGCTTTTCACCCGCGTCCATGCTGCCGTTGGCGTTTTCATCCAGATAGAACTGGACGGAAAGGCCGCTGGCGGGGATGACGCCGACCTGGCCGATTTCCGTGACCTTTTCCTTGACGACGGAGATCGGGGCGGCGTCCGTGCTGCTGTAGCCGTTGGTCAGCAGGCTCTCCGAGCCGGGGGCGGAGAACATCCAGCCCTCGGGCAGCGTCACGCTGAAGCTGTATTCGCCCGGCTGCAGGGGATCCAGCACGAAGCTGCCGTCCTCGTTTACCTTTGCCTTCATGGAAAAGCCCTGGCTTTCGGAAATGACGGAAACCTGGGCCTGGGGGAAGCCGGCTTCATCGGCGTCCCGCCGTCCGTTCTCGTTTTTGTCCAGATAGACGGAGCCCCGGGCGCTGCCGGCGGCCACGGCCCCGATGCCCATGCCCTGGGTGCCTTTTTCCAGGGTGATGGGGTCGGTCCAGGCTTCGCCCTGGTCGTTTAAGCGGAAGCAGTTATAGTAGATGTTGACCTTGCTGCCGATGGGCCCCACCATGTAGCCGGCGGGCAGGACGGCCTTGAGGCGGTAGGTCCCCGGGGACATGCCGGGCAGGGAAAGCTCGCCCCTTCTGTTGGTGGTGCCGGTGGCGATGGGCTCCAGGTCCGTATAGCCGTCGGCGTAGACGGAAATCTCCACCCCGGCCAAAGAGGGCTCGGTGCTCATGTGGCCGCCGTTTTCGTTGGAATCGACAAAGGCGTCGATGGAGATGCCCGCAGTCGTCCTGGAGGAGGCCAGGGGGATTTTCGTATCCTCCTGAATGTTCATCCAGGGCGTGTGGGCGTTTTCGCTGTTGGAGGGAAGCAGGCGGCTGTCCACGCTCATGGGGGCGGCGACCTGGTTCTGCGGCAGACGGACGCTGACGCGGTAGGTGCCCGGCTCGACGTTGTTAAACCGCCATTCGCCGTTGCTGCCCGTTCGGGTTGTCAGGGACGTGCCGTCCTGGCGCTCCAGGGTCACGGCCAGGTCGGTGAGCGGGGCGCTGTTTCTGTTCATCAGCGTGCCGCTGACCGTCAGCGCGCAGGCCGCCGCGGACAGCGACAGCAAAAGGACGGCCAGCATCAGGGACATCAGGAGTTTACGCATGAGGGGCCTCCGGAAGTGTAGAAAATAGGGATTAGGGAATAGGGATTAGGCATTAGGCATTAGGCGTGAAGGGCGAATTCGTGATTCGTAATGCGTAATGCGTAATGAAATGAAAGAGAAAAGCCTCAGTCGGGGTCGGTGAGGAGGCGGACGGAGGGCTTTTTGTTTTTCAGGGTGATCAGGATGCCTGTCCGGGCGCTCTGGGTGACGCAGATCTGGGAGCCGACGGAGGCCAGGCGGTACAGCACGTCTTTGCCGGGGGTGTCCTTTTCCTCCTTGGTGGAGGTGGAAATCACGCTCACCCTGGGGCGCACGGCCCGCAGGAAAGCGGCGGAAGAAGCGCTGCTTTTTCCGTGAAAGGGCACCTTCAGCACTTCCGCGGGGGAGAGGACGCCCGCCAGCAGCAGGGACGCTTCCTCCTCCGCCTTCATATCCCCGGTCAGGAGGACGGAGCCGTCGGGCGACACCAGCCGCATCACCAGGGAGTTGTTGTTTTCATTCTGCGTGTTCAGCGTCAGGGGACCGAGGACCTCAAAATAGGCTTCGGCGCTGACGGAAATCACGTCGCCCGCGTCCAAAAAGCAGACGTGCTTGCCGGCCTGGGCCGCCATGGCGACCACCGGATGGCCGGAGCCGTTTCCCATCTGGCTCAAAGCCGGGGCGTAGAGGGTGTCCACGCGGACCTCGCTCTCCAGGAGCTTTTCCAGCCCGCCCATGTGGTCCTTGTGCGGGTGGGTGATGAAGACGCCGTCCAGCCGCCGGACGTTTTCCCGGCCCAGCTGGGCCTTCAGGCTTTTCCAGGTTCTCTTGTAGCCGGTGTCCACCAGGTAGTTCCTGCCGTCCAGGGAGAGAAGGATGGCGTCCCCCTTCCCGACGTTCAGGCAGATCATGCGGATGCCGCCGCGGTCTTCTTCCTCCCCATAAGCGGGTCGGAAGGGAAAGCTCAGGCCCAGCACGGTCAGGACCAGAAACAACGTCAGAAACTTGGCCAGCAAAACACCACCTCCAGGGAACGACGGGCATACAAAATCATTATAGCATAGATGATGCGAAAATGGAAATGAAAGAAAGTAAATTCTGGCCTGGGCAAAATATTTCTCAAAATATTTTTTCTGGCCCTATTGCATGTCAAAAAATTGTGTGTTATACTCCACTAAAGCGGTTTAGGAGAGACGAAAAAGACATGCGAAAACCGGTGACGATGCGCACCCTGGCCAAAGAACTCGGCCTGTCCCTTTCAGCGGTATCAAAAGCCCTGAACGATTATCCGGACATCGGGCCGGAAACCAAGGCGCTCGTCCTGGAAAAAGCGGCGGAGCTGGGCTATACGCCAAACAACCTGGCCCGAAGCCTGGCCAGGAAAAGCTCGAACTTTCTCGGGGTCGTCCTGAGAGACGTTTCCTCCGTCTACGGGGAAATGTTCAAATCCATGAGCGAAGTGGCCCGGCGCGACGGCCTCCATCTGATGCTGTACGATACCGACAACGACCCGGAAGTGGAAGAGTGGTGCATCCGGAACCTGATGGACTCCATGGCCCTGGGCATCGTGGTGACCCCGGTGGGGGAGGACGTCTCGTACATCGAGGAAATGACCCGCGGCCGGGTGCCGGTGGTGTTCCTGGGCGGCAAGGCGACGGACCCGAACGTCAATTACGTCTGCTCGGACAGCTTCGCCGGCACCGAAATGGCGGTCCGGCACCTGATCAGTCTGGGGCATGAGCGCATCGCCATGATCTGCGATCATAAAAAGTCCGCCTCCCGCAGCGCAAAGATCGCGGCCTACGAAGGGCTGATGGCGGAAATCGGCCAGCCGCCGCGTATCTTTTTCGGCAGCGGAGAAGAAAAGGACATCATGGCCTCCGGCTATGAGCAGGCCCGGCGCATGATCGCCTCCGGGGAAGAAGTCAGCGCGGTGTTTGCGGTCAAGGACAAAATGGCTATCGGCGTCATTCAGGCGCTGAGGGAGGCGGGTGTCCGCGTGCCGGAACAGATGTCCGTGGTCGGCTACGACGGGATCGACGCCGCCGCCCTGCCGATGGTGGGCTTAACCTCGGTCACCCAGCCGCGCATGGAAATGGCCGAAGCGGTCGTCGACATTCTCTGCCGCCACGCTGAAAACCCGGATCTGCCGCCCGAGCACGTGCGCGTGACGCCGAAGCTGCTTACGCGGACCAGCAGCGGGGCGGCCGAAAAAACGATTTGCGGCCATATGCCGCAGAAGGAACTTGTGAAACTTTAGACAGGGAGTATGACCTGTTGAAGTAATAAAAGGAGGAAAAACCCATGAAAAAGGCACTTGCAATCCTCGTCGCCCTGACCCTGTGCGTGCCCTTCCTGTTTGCGTCCGCTCTGGCGGAGACGGACGTGCAGAAGGCGATCGCCGAAGCCGCGTCCATGAGCTGGGACGACCTGCTCGCCAAAGCGAAGGCGGAAATCGGCGACAACAAGCTGATGATCTACAGCAACACCTCCCGCGTCAAGGAAGATACCTTCACCGCCAAGACCGGTATCGCCATCGAGACGCAGAACCCCAACGACAGCCAGATTTACGAAATGCTGGAGCAGGAAGTCGGCAACAATGTGTACGGTGCGGACGTGGTGCTGCTGCAGGACTGCTTCATGCTGACCAACCTGGCCATCGCCTCCGGCTGGCTTGAAAACTATGTGCCGGAAGAATACAAGGCCGTCATCCGGGAGTCCGACCAGAACCCGCTGGTGGCTGTGTACTTAAACCGCCTCTTCTTCTATAACGACGGCGGCGACAAGGAAGCCAAGATGTTCAAGAACGTCTGGCAGTTCACCGAGCCGGACTTCAAGGGCACCGAGTTCAAAAACCCCATGGACGAAAAGTCCAGCATGAACTTCCTGATCAGCCTGACCAGCGAAAAGTGGCAGGCGAAGATGGCGGAGGCCTATAAGAGCTACTACGGCAAGGACTGGGTCCCCTCCGCTGACTTTGACAACATTTCCTATGAGTGGATCTACAAGTTCCTCATGAACTGCACCTTCGTGGCCAAGGACAGCACGATCGCTTCCGACATCGCCGGCGGCGCCGCCGGTTCCACGGGTCTCTTCGTCTTCTCCAAGCTGCGCAGCGTGGACGCTTCCAACATCACCGTCTGCGCCAACGACGGTATCGAGGGCTTTGCCGGCCTCATGTACCCGATCTACAGCATGGTCGCGGCCAACGCCAAATATCCTTACGCCGCCTGCCTGTACATCAACTATCTGCTCTCCGAGGAAGGCTACGGCAACATCTTCGGCAGTCAGATGGGCACCTATTCCGTCAACAGCACCATCGGCATCAGCGACAACGCCAAGACCTACGGCGACCAGCCCCTCAGCTTCTGGCAGGACTGCCTGGTATTTGAAGACGCCGAGCATGTGCAGAACGTGTACTTCGAGGCGTTCGACCGCATCTCCCAGTGGTGCGCCAGCAAGTAATCCCATGAAGTGAGCGCGGAGGGCCGCCTGTATTGAACGGCGCCCTCCGCCTTTCTTTCCAGACGAAAGACGGGTGTGGGTATGAATAAGAGCGATACGAATGGAAAAAAACGCCTCAGCAACGCGCTGTACGCCGTCAAAAGCTATTTTTCGGTGCAGGCCAACGTGCTGGTCGTGGTTTTCGCGGTTCTCCTGCTGGTGCTGACGGTGTACCCCATGTATTCGGTCATCCGTTCCGCCCTGACGGTGGGCCGGATGGAGGCGATGAACTACAACAGCCTCCTGCACGCGGGCCTCAAGGACGGCGATTTGACATTGGTGCATTTCCGGGCCCTGCTTTCCAGCGACGTCCGCTTCTGGAAACCGCTGTGGAACAGCCTGCGGATGTCGGCCTACGCTTCGGTCATCGCCATTTTGGTGGGCGGCACCTTTGCCTTCCTGATCACGCGCACGGACATCCGTTTTAAAAAGTTCTTTTCCTCCGTGTTTATTTTTCCCTACATCATGCCCAGCTGGACCCTGGCCCTGGTGTGGAAAAACGTGTTCGCCAATTCCAGGGTGGGCACCGGCGTGATCGGGATGCTGGAAAGCCTGACAGGCCTTTGCGTGCCCAACTGGGTGGTGTACGGCATTTTCCCCTGCGCGCTGGTGATGGGCATCCATTACGCGCCCTTTGCCTACATCCTGATCGGCGGAACGCTGCGCAACATGGACGCGAACCTCGAGGAGGCCGCGACGATCCTGCGGGCCGGGCGGGGGAGGATCCTGCGCAAGATCACCCTCCCCATCGTGATGCCGGCCCTGTTTTCCACGGTGCTGCTGGTGTTTTCCAGCACCATGGCATCCTACGCCGTGCCGGTGTTCGTCGGCTCCCCGGGGAATTTCTTTGTCCTGTCCACCCAGCTTTCGCAGATTTACAAGGCCTCCCAGATCCGCGGCCAGGCCTATGTGATGACCCTGGTGCTGATCCTGTTCGGCGTGATGCTGCTGGGTATTAACCAGTGGTTCACCGGCAAGCGGAAGTCCTTTACCACGGTTACGGGCAAGTCCGGCCAGGTGTCCTACATCAAGCTGGGCAAGGCGAATGTCTGGATCGCCTCGGCGCTGGCGGTGATCCTCTTCCTGATCGCCATTTTCCCGATCATCTCTTTCGCCCTGGAATCCATGTGCGAGGTGCAGGGCGACTATTCCACCCTGACGCTCAAGTACTGGCTGAGCCGGGAGGACATCGGGGGCTTCGCGGTCAACGCCGGCCACGGCATCCTGTTTAATGGCATGATCTGGTCCGCCCTGTGGGGCAGCATCCGCCTGTCGCTGATCGTGTCCCTGATTGTGGGCACCTGCGGCATCCTGATCGGCTACGCGGTGGCCAGGAAGCGCGGCACCCGGATCGCCGGCCTGGTTTCGGGCCTTGCGTTTTTCCCTTACCTGGTCCCCTCGATGGCCTTCGGCGCGATTTTCCTGGCGGTTTCAACCAGGCTCACCTTTTTGCGGGGAACGCTTTTGCTCCTGGTGATCGTCGGTTCTATCAAATACCTGCCCTTTGCCTCCCGCAGCGGCACCAACTCGATGATGCAGCTGTCCGGCGAGATCGAAGAGGCGGCGGTGATCGTCGGCGCGTCCTGGCCCAAGCGGATGCTCCGGATCCTCTTCCCGATTCAGAAATCCTCGTTCATCAGCGGCTATCTGCTGCCGTTCATTTCCTGCATGCGCGAGCTGTCGCTGTTTGTGCTTTTGACCACCAGCGGCACGCTGATCACCACGCTTCTTGCGTACTTTGACGAAAAAGCCGTCACCCAGATGTCCAACGGCATCAACCTGCTCATTGTCATCATCGTTCTCCTTGTCAATTTCACGATCAACAAGCTCACCGGCGCGTCCATTGACAAGGGTGTAGGAGGAAACTGACCATGCCGAAAATCGTAATGACACACGTCACCAAGCAATGGGGCAAATTCATCGGCGTCAACGACCTGAACCTGGAGATCGAGGACGGCTCCTTTGTGACCCTTCTGGGCTCCTCCGGCTGCGGAAAGACGACCACCCTGCGGATGATCGCCGGCCTGGAAACGCCCACCAGGGGCGAAATCCGCTTTGACGACAAAATCGTCTTCAGCAGCGACAAGAACATCAACGTCCCTCCCGCCAAGCGTGAGGTGGGCTTCCTGTTTCAGAACTACGCGCTCTGGCCTCACATGACCGTGACCCAGAACATCGCCTTTGGCCTGGAGACCCTCAAATGGAAAAAGAGCGACATCAGCGCCAGGGTGCAGGAAATGCTCAAAACCATGCGGATCGAGCAGTTCGCGGACCGCTATCCTGCCGAGCTCTCCGGCGGCCAGCAGCAGCGCGTCGCCATCGCCCGGACGTTGGCGCCCAAGCCCCGCGTCCTGTTCATGGATGAGCCCCTGTCCAACCTGGACGCCAAGCTCCGCGGCGAGATGCGCACGGAGCTCAAGCGCCTGCACAGGGACACCGGGTCCACCTTCGTCTACGTAACCCACGACCAGCTGGAGGCGATGACCCTTTCTTCCAAGATCTGCATGATGAACGAGGGCATGCTCCAGCAGTACGCCCCGCCGCTGACGGTCTACAACCGGCCGGCCAACCTCTTCGTGGCCGACTTCGTGGGCAACCCCTCCATGAATATCATCCAGGCTGAGGCGAAAAAGACCGGGCCGGCCCAGGCGGAAATCAGCTTCCTGGGCATCAAGGCAGCATTTGAAGGTGAAAAGGACTTTGACCTGGGCTCCGGGGACGTGGCCGTCGGCATCCGGCCCGAGTTCCTGCCGATCTCAGAGGACGGGGACATCGAGGGCCTGGCCTATTCGACCCTGCCGGCCGGCATGGAGACGACGGTCAAAATCAAGCTCGGGGATACGATCCTGTCGTCCGTCGTCTTTGGCGCCATCGACTATGAGACAGACGCGAAGATCCGCTTCAGCGTGGCCGGGTCCGGCATCCTCCTGTTTGACAGGCAGAGCGGCAAAAACATCGCCTGCGGCAGGCTGAGCGTTCGGTAAAAAGGGGACTGAGGATGATCTACGGCATTCCTACCCTGATGGAGTTTTCGGACAAAGACGTCCTGGCCCGCTTCTGCGCGGACCATGGCTTCCGGTTCGTTGAAATGAACATGACCTTCCCCTGGTTTCAGCCGGGCACGGTAGACGCCGGGATGGTTCGGAAACTGATACAAAAGTACGGCGTCGGCTTCACCGTCCACCTGCACGACCAGGTGAACCCCTTTGAGTTTTCGCCGGAGATGCGGCGGGCCCATCTGGAAAACGCCCTGTTTGCCATCGACCTGGCGTGCGCGCTGGAGCTGCCCAGACTTAACATGCACCTGCTTCCGGGCACCTATTCCTCCATCAACGGGGTCAAGACCTACCTGTACGTCCATTGTCGGGAGCTGTACCTTTCCTACGTGCGGGCCTTCCGGGACCTGGTGGATGAAAAGCTCCGGGGCAGGGACATGTTATTTTGCATCGAGAACACCTCGGGCTGGCAGCCCTTCCAGCATGAAGCGATCGACATTTTGCTGGAATCCGACTGCTTCGCCCTTACCTATGACATTGGGCACGACTTCCGAACGGGCTTCCGGGACGAGGCGTTCCTCCTGTCCCACCGGGACAGGATCCGCCATTTCCACATTCACGACAGCGACGGCAAGGCCAACCACCTGGCCCTGGGAGCGGGTTGCATGGACCTGCCCCCCTTCCTCCATTTGGCGGACAGTCTGGGCGCGACCGCCCTGGTGGAAGTCAAGGAATCTGGGGCCCTGATCCGCTCCAAGGAGTATCTGATCGGCCAGGGCATGTGGTGAACGCCGGGACATGGATCAACGATGAAACGGGGGATTGGATGATGCGAAGTGCTTACGGAAAGCGGATCGTCGCGCTGGTAGTTATGACGGCGGTTTTATGCGTCAGCTGCTGCTTTGGAGAAACGGTGACAGACCCGGCTGTGGAAAAGCTGAACCAGTTTGCCGCCATGGTGATGGAAGAAAAGAACCAGAGCTTCGGCTATCCCGGCAACCAGAATGTACAGCTGACAGGGTTTTACCAGTGGCTGATTGAAAGCGGAATGGATACGGCCATCGTCAATAACGCCGGAGATCCCTTTCACAACACGGACCCGTCCCTGAACGCGCTGGGTTTTGAGCGAGAGGTCATCGAGTTTTTCGGGCCCCTCTACGGCTTTGATCCGGAGGATCTCTGGGGCATCGTCACCTTCAGCGGCACGGACGGAAACAACCACGGGCTCTACTTTGGTTCCAAATATCTGGAGAAGAAAACCCATCAGAAGCCGGTCGTCTACGTTTCGGACGCGGCGCACTATTCCAATATGCGTCTGGCCGACCTGCAGAACCTGGACCTGGTGCTCGTCCCGTCCGATGAACACGGCTGCATGATCCCGGAGGAATTCGAGAAGGCCCTGGTCAAGGATAGGCCTGCCCTGATGGTCTACGCGATGGGGACGACCTTCAAAGGCGGGATCGACGATCAGGACGCCCTGAACGCCATCCTTGAAAAGTATCCCTCCGTCGAGGTATACCGCCATGTGGACGCCGCCCTCTTCGGCGGGTTCCTGCCTTACACCGAATACCGGGACGCCGTAGACAGGACGGTCCATCCCTTTGATTCCATTGCCATCAGCGGGCACAAGTTCTTCGGCATGGACGAGCCTGCGGGGCTGTTCATCACGACGATGGAGATCAAGGACAACCAGAATCCCTACAGCGTCACCTACCTGAACGGCAGCATGCCGATGATCAACTGCTCCAGGTCCGCCCTCGCTCCGCTCAAGTTCTGGTGGATCATCCAGCACGTAGGCCTGGAAGGGCTCACAGAACAGGCCACGGGGATGCTGGAGCGGGCGAAATGGCTCAAGGAGGAAATGGACAGACTGAAGTGGCGGGCCTGGCTGGAGCCGATGTCCAACACCGTTTACTTCGTCCGTCCTCCGGAGGAGATCGCCGAAAAGTACGGTCTGGCCCCGGACTATGACGAACGGCTGGGCGGGGAGCTTTCCCATATCGTCGTCATGCAGCACGTGACGAAGGAAGGGCTCCAGGGCTTCCTGGACGACCTGGCCGCGTACATGGAAGAGACTCTGGATGAAGCGGCTTAAAGGCGGGCAACATGGAAAAACTTTTTGAAACGGATCGTTTGATCGTCCGCAGCTTCAGGGACGAGGACGCGCCGGCGCTTTTTGAAAACCATCTGGACGGCGAAGTCCAAAGATGGTTTCCCAACGAGTGCTATGCAGACCTGGCGGAAGCGCGGGGCGCGGGTTGCTTTTATGCCGACTGCGTAACCAAAGGACAGCTGCCTTTCGTCCTTGGGGCGGAGCTCAAAGAGACGGGGGAACTGATCGGCGAAGCCGGAATCAGCCAGGTGGAAGGACACCCGGACGAGATGGAAATCGGTTACTGCATCGGCCCCAAATACCGCGGCCGCGGGTACGCCGCCGAACTGGTAAAGGCCGTATCCGCATATGCGGCTCAGCGCTTTGACGCCAGGGTGATCCGGGGTCGTGTGGTCAAAGGAAACACAGCATCGGTCAGCGTGCTGGAAAAGAGCGGCTACCGGTTTGTAAAAGAGGAATTCGGCGCGGAGGACGACCCTTACGGGAATGGGATGCTCGTCTACAGGAAGGAGTATTGATGGGCCCGGGGCCTCGCGGCAAAAGAAAATGACAGCAAAACAGACAATATAAACAGCGGCTGTTCCCCAATTGTAAAATGTCTTATCTTTGGGGAGCAGCCGTTGTATTTGAAAAACAGACACTGTATAATGAAGCCGTCAGAGAAAGGAGAGAAGACCATGAAACGCCTGATACTGGTCTGTATGATGACCTTGTGTCTGATTGCGGCCGTCACGGGGGAAGCAGCCTCTTCCTTTGATTTCGATTTTCTTGAGCATGGGGAAGGCTTTGTTTCCGGGACCGTCCTGTATCTGCCGGATTATACCGGTTCGGGCAGTCAATGGGTAATTCTCTCGGTATCCGATACGCTGCGCGCGGCTGTTACGCCGGTTCCGCTGTCTCATGCGGCAGAAGCGCCGGATGCCGTGTACACCTATGAGGTACGGCTTGAAGGCGTTGAGGCCGGAGATGCGTTTGTCCATCTTGAATTGACCAAAGACGGCGTGCCAAGCTGGCGGTATAACCTGTATGTCATCGTCGATCCGTCGCTGGACGTGAAAATACAGTCTGCGGAACTGATCCCGGCATATGGGGACATATCTCACGTCATGATCGATTACGGCACGTCTGCGCATTTCTCACGGGAAGAGATGGACGCCGCCATCTCCGTCATTCTGGATGATTTCACCGCCGTGCATGAGCGCGGTCAGGAGCACTCCCTCAGCGGATGGGCTGGATTTGTGCTGAACAGGATTCATTATGTTTCGGACAAACTGTCCCGTGATGAGTTTGAGAGGTATGGAATCAGCTACGGCTTCCGCGACAGCCGGGGCCGCCCCTATGTGGACGGCATCTATTTTCAGTCTTCCTTCCATACGATCATGACGGATGACGGCTGGACCGGGTTTGAGAGCGGAAGGAGTTTCGACGGCTATGGATGGACACTGCTCCTTACAGAGGACGGAGAGTGGGAAATTGTCAGTTCAGGATACTGATGGAAGCGATCATGGACCGAAGCGGAGCTGTGACGCAGGAGGAGAGAGGACCATGAAACGCCTGATGCTGGTTTGTGTGATGATTCTGTGCATGTTTTTTCAGGCTTATGCCCTGCAAGAGAGTTCAACTGATGAAAGCCGGCGTTACATAAGGCCGTCCTCCCGTGAGGGGGTGGATGAATTTCTTGCGGTCATCGGCAGGCTTCATGGAGACGGCCTCCTGAAAGGAGCGGATTTCAGCCCGGAAACCTGCTTGAACGTAACCCCTGAACGCGTTGCAGCGGAAACAGATATTCGCATTTTTCAATACAGCAAAACAGGCGCTTCTTTTGCATTGGTGGATGGAGAGGTGCATGAGATCTGCAGATGGTTTGGCGGGTGGGGATTCTTTGACGCTTTTCCCTGGGATTATGACGGCGACGGTCAGACGGATCTGCTGATTGCTTCATCCTGGGGCTCCGGCCTGCACAGGGCGGAACTGTCCGTTTTCAACAGGGCAACGAAAGAAATCACCTTGATCCACGACACGACAGAAGACGGGCTGTGCTATCGCGGTATGTACGACCTTTGCTTCAGCGGCGTCACTGAAGCTGATCCGCAGGAAGAAAATGGGATCGTTTCCGTCGGCGTTGACTGTGTGGAGTTCGTCGTCACCGGGAACGATGCCGACGCTTACTATTTCCAAAATCGCGGTTCTTATGGGTTGATTCGGCTGGAGATGGGTGCTCCGGTATTCCAAAGCACATCTCAGAACGCAGGGAAGTGAAGGACTGACCAGGCGCAAACCATTGGTTTTTTGCGGAAAATTCTTTTGCGTCAGGATGGCATTGTCAGAAAAAAAGAACGTCAGGCAAAGCAGCCCGGCGTCCTTTTTATATGAAATTATCAGATCGTGATGGAAGAAAAGACAGAGCGAGTCATGGCTTCGCCGTCGTCCCTTCCAGAAAGTCGGCGTCCTCTTTGCTTAAGGGGCAGGCCGCCGAGCGGAGATTCATCCGGAGCCTTTCGGGGGAAGAGGTGCTGACCACGGCGAAGAGATTCATGGGGCTGGCAAAGACGTACCGTATGGCGATCTCGGGGACGGAGAGGCCGTCGCGCTCGGCCAGCTGTTCCGCCCGGCGCAGGCGGTCCATGTTTTCCCCGCACAGGAATCCCCTTTGGGCGAATTCGTCCAGGACCCGGGCGGCTGCTTCATCGTCCCCGGCGCGGAAGCGTCCGCTTAAAAAGCCCCGGGCCAGGCTGGAGTAGGCGACCACCGGCATCTGGTTTTCCGTGTACCAGGCGCGGGCGTCCTGCTGGTCCGGCCCGGTCAGCGTCACACAGCCGCCGCCGAAGGGGTCCCTGACCTGGACGGCCAGGGAATAGTTCGGACTGGAGACGGAAAAGCCGGTTAGTCCGTGGGCGGCGGCGTAGGCGTTCGCCGCTTCGATGCGCCGGTGGGTCCAGTTGGAAACCCCGATCATACGGACCCGGCCTGCTTCCAGGAGCTGGTTCATCGTGTCGATCTGCTCCTCCACGGACGTGTCCGGGTCGTCCCGGTGCAGGAGGTAAATGTCGATGCAGTCTGTCCGAAGCGCTTCCAGGCTCATCTGGAACTGGTCCAGGATCACCCGGCGGTCGACGTGGACCTGACCGTCCCGGATATCGCCGCACTTGCTTAAGAAAACGACCCGGTCCCGGACGCCGCGGCTTTCGGCCCAGCGGCCCAGCGTGCGCTCGGCCTGGCCGTAGCTGCGGGCGCAGTCAAAGACGTTGACGCCGCTCTCCAGCACGCTGTCCAATAGCTCCAGCGCCCGGTCCTCCCCGGTGGAAACCGGGGGAATGGCCGTCCCGAAAAAGATGCGGGATACCGGGAAATGAAGCCCGGAAAGGACGCCGGTTTGGACCGCCTGTTCCATGACGCCGCCTCCTGATCAGTGATATGATTTGAATGAGGATTTTTCAAAGAAGAAACGCCGGGAGCGCAGCGCCGTTTTGCGCTGATCCCGGCGCAGACTGGGAAAGCCCGGTCATGCCTTTTGGTCAAACTGGTGCTTGCACTTGCCGCAGGTGACGTGCATCATGCCGCTGCCGCGCTTCATGCGCAGGATGGCGTGACACTTCGGGCAGCGGAAATACTTGTACTCCTTGCGGTTCTTGAACCGCATCACGGACTGCTGCCCCTTCTGCTTGGTTTTATAGTAGGCGGAGAGGTATTTGGTGTTTTCATTGGTCCGCTTCAAATGGTTCTTGGACAGCATGCGGAAGGCCGAATAGATGTACAGGCCGACGGAGACCAGCGCCAGCGGGAAAAAGCCCGTCAGCATGGCCATCAGGTACAGGGCGATGCCCAGAACCAGCAGGTGCAGGGACAGCTGATCCGCCCCGTGACGCCCATACATAAACCGCTGCATGGCGCTGCCGGCCTTGGAAAAAAACACCGCGAGCTTTTGCTTGACCTGATCCCAGAATGACATGAACGGAGCCTCCATAGAATAGAGAGTGGAGAGTGAAGAGTGGAGAGTGGAATTTTTATGAGGTAGGAGGTAGGAAGTAGGAGGTAGGAGGTTGATAGTGAGGAGTGAGGAGTGAGGAGTTGAATGGGTCTGATGAATATCATCAACCATAGTTCATCTCCACTCTGCGAACGAAGTGAGCGAAAACTCTTCACTCTCCACTCTGAAAATAGTTAGCAGCAGAAAAACCCTCTCCCGCATAAACAGCGGCCCAGCATGTTGACCGCCAGGCAGGACAGGAAGGGATTGGAGCAGACGGCGTTGGGATAGCCAAAGCGGATGCCGCTGCGCTGGTAGGCCTGGCCGGTGTACTGCAGCTGCTGGAGCAGGTGCTGGTATTCGGGGTTGGACGGCTCCATCTGCACGGCGGTCTTGGCGTGCTGGAGGGCGGCGATGCGGTTGTTCAGCCCCAGGTTGGCCCGGGCGCTCAGGGCGTGCCAGGCGGCGTTATGCTCGATGATCTGGTTCAGCGTGCGCATGGCGTCGGTAAAACGGCCCGTGCGCAGATAGTCCGCGGCGGCCTGCATGAGCGGATCGGCATAGGTCTTTTCCTGGGTCTGGTAGCTCTGATGGCTCTGCTGCTGGCCCTGATAAAACCCGTCGAAGCCGCCAAATCCGCCGAAACCGCCAAAGCCTCCCTGATAACCGCTCTGGGAGGAACTCTGGTAGCCGCCGGTATAGCTGCCGCCGCCCTTCTTGATCTTGATGGCCTCGGAATACGCCTCGTTGATCTCCTTCATCTTGGCTTCCGCGGTGGCGGAGCCGGGATGAAGGTCCGGGTGATACTTTTTAGCCAGCTTCCGGTAGGCGGCTTTGATCTCTTCCTCCGTAGCGGAAGAGGTGACGCCTAGTACCTGGAACGGATCATTGATCATCTCGGTTGTCCTCGTTTGGTTGATCCTTCCGGTGCATCCGGGCGTAGCGCACCCAGATGCCGGAAAAGAGTACATTCTGAATCAGGTCCAGGTCCCTTTCCAGGGGCAGAAGGTCCAGCTCCTGGGCGGCCTCGCCTGCCAACAGCAGGAGGATGTCCCGCACCTGGGTTTCATAGTCCGGCTGACTATGCAGGGTCCTGAGAGGATTAAAGCGGCGCAGGCGCTTGTCCGCGTCGTAATCCTCATAGGCGTCCATCATGTAGATGAACCGGCCCAGCGCGTGGCCCAGCCCGTACAGCATGTCCGCCCACTCGTCCTGGCGGTAGCGGAAAATTTCCCCGACGATCCGCCCGGTCAGGTCGCACAGCTCGTCCAGGCTGTCCGACTGCTGGGCTTCCAGGATGTTGATCCGCTCCAGGGCGTCGCCGATGGCGGCGCATTTTTCGGGATACCGGAGGGTGATCTTGTCAAAGGACTTTTTGAGCGAGCGGGCGCGGATTTCCTTTAATCGGCTGTGGTCGTCCTTGACGCCGTCCAGACACATGTAGTAGGCCAGCAGCAGGTTCATGTCCGCCGCGTAGGGAAAAACTTCGGTGTCCGCGTACTGGCGGGAAGCCACCGGATGCACCGGGCAGACGCCATTGGAAGTATTCACCTTCGGTTCGTACAGGGAGGACAGGACGATGGCCAGAAAGGTCATGTCGTTGCTGAGCGTCAGCCGGCCGGCCTGGCCGTAGTTTTCCCTCAGCACCCGGCACAGCCCGCAGTAGTAGGCGCGGTACCTGGTCTGCTGGTCCTTGTCCAGCGTCGCCATATTGGCGGTGATGTACCCAAACAATGCTCCTTCCTCCTCTCGTCCCGGGATCAAACATCATTATACCATGGGCGAAAAAGAGATTCAATGAACCTTCCCCCGGAAAACGGGACAGAATCATGGCAGAAAAGGGACAGGGCGGAGGATAGGTAGGAGGTAGTAGGTAGGAGGTAGTAGGTAATTATTCTGCGGTGATGCAGATTGTCAGGGGATTGGGCGGAAGAGGTCGTCGCCTGTGATTTCATGGGCGATGATGTTTCTGTACTCGTTTTTTCTGAGACCGTTCAGCGTGATCATGGTCAGAAGCAATGCTTTCCGCGTTCCTGTTTCGGTGCGGAACGCTTCCGCCTTGTAAAGAAGGTCCTTCTCGCAGGCGGCGTCCATGGCGTATTCCTCAGCGGCGTATTTGATTTCACACAGGTTGATGACGCCGTCCTTCCGGTCGATCAGAAGGTCAATCTGGGCGCCTGGGTGCTGCTTGCGGCTTTTCCACGCAAATTCAAAGCTGCTGACGCCCAGGATGCCCAAAGCGTTCTTGATCTGGCTCGTATGCAGCTGGCAGACCCGTTCAAAGGCAAGGCCGCACCATGTGTAGTAAGCGGGCGTATTCAGCAAATCTGTCCACGAACTGATTTTCTGGTGTTTCAGCCATGTCAGGTGGAACAGCGTGAGCGGGTCGATCAGCTGAAAGATAAAGCCGCTGTTTTTCCTGGTGAAATCCGTGTATTTTCGGATAAAGCCGCATTGCTCCAGCTCGTCCAGGCATTTGGTCAGCTCTTTGCCGTCCGGCGCGTCTTTGACCGCCTGTAGCTCTGTTCTGGTCAGCCCGCTCCGTTTGGATGCCAGGGCTTCAATGATGGCCAGATGGTTTCCCGGCTTTTTGAACAGGGAAGAATAAAGCTGGGTGTACTCGTAGCGGAGCGGGCCGTTCTCCTGAAAAAAGAGCTTGTCAATATTCTGTGATAAGCTGTACTGCGGCGTCAGATAGTTGAGATAATAGGGGATCCCGCCCAGAATCATATAGCACTCGATCACCTGCCTTTTGGTCAGGCGCATGCCGTTTGCGGAAAGCAGCTGCTCGCATTCTTCCAGGCAGAAGGGCATCAGCCGGATTTGCCGGGTGATCCGGTTATAAAAACCGCCCGTATCACGGACAATATGGTTCATAATCCAGGAGGTTGCGGAACCGCAGACAATCAAGATCAGGTCAGCCTGGGAAGAGCCCCAGCTGTTCCAGAAATAATCCAGCGCACTTTTAAAATCAGAACGGGCTGTATCCATCCAGGGCAGCTCATCCAAAAAGACGACCCTTTTCCCGGACTGGTATTCCCTGCGGACATTGGGGGAGGAAAGAAGCTTTTCCAGCCGGGAAAAAGCCTCCAGCCAGTCCTTGGGGATGGTTCTGTTCTGCTCGCCGTAGTTTAACAGCGCTTCGTGAAAAACGCGAAGCTGCTGGCGGGTATTCAGCCCGGAAACACCGGTTGCGTAAAAGGCGAAGCTCTCCCGGAAAAATTCTTTGATCAGAAAGGTCTTTCCAACCCTTCTCCGCCCATAAACCGCCAGAAATTCCGGCCTGGGGCTGCTGAGACATTCCCGAAGAACGCTTTTTTCATATTCTCTGCCAATCATCTTCGTGCCGGCCGGCTTCCAGCCGGCCTCTCCCCGCCTTTTCTGTATGAATGTAGAATACCTGAGGGATTCCTCTGTATTATACATTTTGGGGAATTATATGTCAATCATCATTTATAATTCCCCAAAATAAGATTACAAACTGTAAACTTGGGGAATTATATGGAGCATTTATCAAAAAACGGATTTAATGTGCTGGCTTTCATATACGGGCCAGCCTCCCGTGGGGGAAGCAATACCGCCTGCCGACGTTTCCCTTCCAGGTGAAAGGCGGAAAGGACGCAGGCGCCGGCGCAGAGGGAGTGGAGGGCGGGGTGGTCGTTTGGGGCGGAGGGGCCCAGCTTGGAGCGGAGGAAGGCGGCGGATTCCTCCGGCGCGGGGGAGGCGGCGAAAAAGGCGAGGCCTTCCTGATCCAGTACGTTCATCAGCAGGGTGTCGGCCCCGTGGTACAGCTCCTCCCGGAGGGTGAGCCGGACTTCCCTCGGTTTTCCGCCCAGGGCGTCCACGTAGGGCAGCTTGCAGATACTGGCGATGATCGCCCCCACCGCGTGGGCGTGGAGGGAACCACGATGCTGCAGCTGAAAGCCCTCCGCGCAAAGGCAGACGGCGGGGAAGAGGAGGGCATCCTCCCGGTCTGGTGACGCGGCGGCTTCCCTCACCTTTTTCCGAACCTCGGCGTGGAGGAAGCGGAGGTCGTCTGTCTGAAAGCCCAGGGAATAGCAGGCCCGAAGGCAGGAAATCAGCTGGTCCGGGCGGGACGGTGCAAGGTCTTCGTCCCCGTCCTGCAGCAGGGCGGCGCAGCCATCCAGCAGGCGGGTCATAAAGGCTTCATCGACAGATTGCTTGTACATCGGCGTTTCTCCGTTCATCCCGGACACGCCGGGAGGATGATAGGATCAGTGTAGGCCATCGGGAAAGGGATGTCAAGACAAAAAAGTCCCGGAAGCAAAGGCTTCCGGGGGAGAGAGGATGAAGGGTAGGAATCAGCTGAGCGGGATAAAAACCAGATGGCGGACCGTCTCCGCGTATTCCTCCTGCGCGCCGCCGGTCTGGCCGTACACGTAGACCGGGCCGGATGATCCCAGGGCGTCCGGGGCGAAGAAGGTGATGCCGGCCGGCAGCACCAGCTCCGTGAGGTTCGGGCAGCCGGAGAAGGCGTTGGATTCGATGGCGGTGACGCCGGAGGGAATTACGATCCTTTCCGCCGCCACCCCGGCGAAGGCTTCTTCCTCAATGGTTGTAAGGCTGGCCGGCAGGGTGAGGGTGTTGAGATCGCCCTCCCTTTCCGTGACGGTGACGGGCATCCACGTGATGACGGGGAGACAACCGACCGCGTTGGCGGACACCTGAAGGCGGTATTCTCCGGCGGGCACTTCCAGGGTGCCGATGGCAATGACCTGCTGTTCGTCCGCGCCGAACCAGGTATAGCCGGTATCTTCTTCGCCGGAAGCCACCAGGCGCGCGCCGTAGCTGACGTGAAGGCCAGGGTTCTGATTCAGGATGGTCAGCTTCAGCTTTTGCCCCCGCCGGACCGTGGCGGTTTCCAGGACAGCGTTCAGCTCTTCCAGCTCTGCGACGGGAGGACGGACGGTCAGGGTGGCCGTGTTGGACATCCCCTCCCAGGGCACATTTTCCCAGCTGAAGCCGGCCGCGTCCGGATCAATTTCTTCAGTTGTGTACTTGCCGCAGAACCAGGCTTCCCCGTCCGACCAGGCGGTCTGGTATTCGTCCAGTGCATCGCCCGCCCGGTAGATCCAGCCCATATCGTTCCAGTCGCTGTACAGGGCCACGGCGGTTGCCCCCGGAGCGCAGAGGCTGATCTGCACGTCTTCAAAGATGTCGGCCGGGTTCGGCTGGACGGTCAGCTGGGCGTCGATCGTCCCTTCGGAAATCTCCACCTCGGCCTCCGCAGAACCGATGCCGTAGCCGGTCTTGTAGGGGAGGGCGTAGGCGGTAAGGCGGTAGCGGCCGATGTCCAGGGAGCCTGGTTCTATCTGGCAGGTGAAGGTTCTTTGAGCGCCTGAAGCTTCTGTTTCCGCGCAGGCAAGCGCTGTTTCTTCCCCGGTGATTTCATTGGTGATAAAGCACATCACGTCCCCCTCCGAGCCCTTGAAATCGCAGGAAAGGGTCACGGTCCAGGTATCGGAAGGCTTTTTCCTGGAAGGCGCGTCTATGGTGATTTCGGCGTTTCCGTGCGGCGCGGCGACCTGGACATGGATCGTATCGCCGATCGGCACCCATTCGCCCTCGCCCTCCCCGTCCGGCGGATAGAAGGCGTAGGCCATCAGCTGGTACGTCCTTTCCCAGCCGAGGGAGGCGCGGTCCGTCATGCTTTCGCCGGGCTGCCGGTTCCACGGATTGTCCATGGAACCGCTGCAGATCATGACCTCTTCCGCGCCTGGCGCGTAGACGGAATACGTGATATACTCGTTGGTTTCAAGTTCGGTCGGGCTGACCCGGAAGACCGGTTCATCCGTCCAGGAAGCGGGCTGGGTGACGGTGATCTCATACCCTCTGGAGTCCCCGTGCCAGCCGTAGCACCTAGGATCAATGTGAAGCACATAGCTTCCCGCTTCCAGAGCGTCCGTGGGGATCTGGAGGTTGGCGGTTTTGTTCAGAGGATAATCGATATCCACCAGCCATTGCCAGTGATGATCGTCCGCCCTCCTGATCTGAACGCCGTAGCTGTAGGCGTTGTCCACCGGCTCCAGGGTCAACGCCAGCGTCTGGCCGCGCTCCACACTGGTTCCGTTGGGGAAAGTGATCTGAGGGGCATCCAGGTCGCCGTATTTGATCACGGTCACCGAGAGCGGGGTGCTGGTTACGGTCCAGGAAACCTGGTTCCAGTCGAAATCCCACATACCGCCATGGCTGTTCAGCCATTCCGTCACGGAGGGATCGGTCGTTCCCTGGGCGATCAGGATATCCTCTCCGCCCTGGTGGAAGCCCCAGGTCCATTCGAACGTCCCATTCGCGCTGACTCTGTAGTCCCATTCTCCCTGGGAGGTGCTCATGAGCCGCACGGCTGTCACGCCCTGCGGAGCGGTGACTGCGACCGGGATATTCTGGTGCAGCAGGATGTCCGATTCGCTGCGCACTTGAACGGAGAGGGATTCGGGAAGGTCCTCGGTTACGAACAAATGATAATCCAGATGTCCGCCGTCAAAGTCCAGAGCGTGGGCGTGGGCCTGAAGCACGTAATGGCCCGAACGGTGGATCAGGTCTCCCGGAATGGTGAACGTGCGGCTGCTGTCCGGTTCATATTGCCAGATTTCCTCATTCTGTCCATCGTCCGGCCTGTATTCCAGACGCAGACGATAATTCTGGGCATGGGGTACAGCGTCAAACGAGCCGGTGATTTCCTCTCCGGCGTGGATCAGATGGGGTACGCCGTTCAGCACAGGCGTATCCAGCTTTGCGGCAGCGGTCTGCCTTAGGACAAAGGGCGTTGCCGTGATTATTTCATCACCCAAAAACGCGGTCAGGGTGAAGGTGTAGACCCCGCTGTCCGAACTGCTCCAGGAGATGCGCTGCAGACCGCCGTCCCGGAAAATCTCGTTGCGCCAGTTGTCTTCGTCCTTCTTCGTGACGGTGATCCTCATTCCGTCCGCCCCTTCGGCCCAGGCCCAGAAGGTGATCTGCTCAAAGGACAGGGCATGATCTTTGGTAAAATAGAGCGCCGCTTCAGGCAGGTCTCCGCCGGAGCCGGTGACCGTAAACTCCAGATCGGTCTCGTTTTGATCCCCAAGATAAGCCTGATCGTAGTTGACCGCCTCGCAGGCCAGGCGGAGCCTGTAGCGGCCCTCTGTCAGATGAACGGTGGGGTAGATCTGCTCCACCCCGGCCACCGCCTCATAATCAGCGTATCCGTTTTCCATCTGGATCCAACGGGATTCTTCCCACCGATCCAGCTCCGCGAAGTACCATTCGCCCTTTCCCTGAAGGCTGTCGATGACGAAACGGAAAGGTTCTCCTAACGCGACCGTCTGGGTTACCGCGTGGGCGTCGGGCGGGTCCATCTGTCCGAGCATTTCCCCGACATTCAGGGTGATTTCCTGGCCTAGGGACGTCCAGGCGCTTTCCGGCAGATCCTCCGGGCCGGAAGGATCCAGCGTATAGGACGCTTTGACCAGCCAGGGGCCCGCATCCCAGCACATTATCGGGACCTGCAGAAAGCGGAGATTTTGTTCCCGGTCAAAATATTCCCAGCGGCCAATGCGGCCCCCCTCCGGGCTGTTGCCGCTGCCGTCGTTCCAGACGCGGACCGCGGCCGCGCCGGCAGGGGCCATAACAGTCACGGTAACCCTTTCGTTGTAGCGGGGCGTGAGCGTGCTCACCTCCAGCGGGGATGTGCTCTCAGCGGAGGCTCCGCCAGAAATGAGCAGACAGAAAACCAGCGTCAGCGCTGAAACGACGGATAAAAACGTCTTCATCATATGTTCCTCCTGTCCGCGGATTTGTCCTCTGATTATAGCAGGAGGAAAATAAAAAAAGGTGGGCAGGCTGCCCACTTTTTAAAGAATATTGATGCTTACAGTACCGCAAAGATCGCGGCTTTCAGGTCTTCATAGGTTTCAAAAGCCGGGAGTTCGGGATGGTCGGCCTGGATCTTTTCCGTGCTGCGGAAGAGGAAGCCGGCCTTGGAGGCCTGAATCATCCCCAGGTCGTTGTAGCTGTCGCCGGCGGCAATGGTCTCAAAGCCGATGGACTGGAGGGCCTTCACCGTGGACAGCTTGGACTGGGCGCAGCGCATCTGAAACCCGGTGATCTTCCCGCTTTCGTCCGCGATCAGGGAGTTGCAGAAGATGGTGGGCATGCCCAGCTTTTTCATCAGCGGATGGGCGAACTGGGTGAAGGTGTCGCTCAGAATGAGGACCTGGGTGCGTTCTCTCAGTTCGTCCAAAAAGGCCTTTGCCCCTTCCATGGGCTCGATGGTTTCGATGGTCTGCTGGATTTCCTTGAGGCCCAGGCCGTGATCGTTCAGGATGCCGATGCGCCAGCGCATGAGCTTGTCGTAATCGGGCTCGTCGCGGGTGGTACGCTTCAGCTCCGGAATGCCGGAGGCTTTGGAAAAGGCGATCCAGATTTCAGGCACCAGGACCCCTTCCAGGTCGAGACAGACGATATTCATAAAGCTTCCTCCATGCGTTTTTAGCTTTTTTTCTCCAGTTTGTCCAGCTGCTCCTGGAGCATCTGCATGAGCTTGTCCATCGGGACGTGGTAACGGTCCGACGCGTCCTGAAGGGTCTTGCCGCGGATGGCCATTTTGCCAAAGGGCGTTTTGATCAGGCCGAACTTGGGCTCCAGCTGAATCAGCTGGTCCAGCAGGCCGGGGTATTCCTTCATGATGTCGGTGATTTTCGTCAGCGGGGTAATTTCCATGATGCTTTCTCCTTTTCGGGGTAGGCGGAAATGGGTCATCGCCTGCTTCCGGATGATTGTACTATCTGACGGTGGATTTGTAAAGGGCTGAATAGGAGTTTCGGAAAAAGGGCAGGATAGGATTTGTTTTGCCAAGGGCGGACCCTATCATTTGCCGAACCGGAATTTGTCACTGCTTTTAGTTTTGCGCTGCCTTGTATATGATCAATATTCGTAGGATTGATTCACTTTCCTGAGTGCAGCTGCATAATCGCAGCCTTTTTCTTTCACATCTTCCGGATTTATTGGATAATGGACATTGTAAAGAACCCCTTTATCTCCGAACATATCCTCCATATAATCCTTCTCTATATGTCCGCCTACGACTTCAAGGCAAATCATAACATGATCATCACCCGGTACAATTTCTTTCTCCCACAGATATCGGCACTCAAGGTTCATGAAACATTCAGCGACCATCGGCGCTTCTATCCATGAAGCCTTCTCCGCAGTAAGCCCTGATGAAGTGATCTCATCCGCCTCGAACTGATTGTTCTGTATCGTCTTCATGCAGGCTTTGTATAAATCAGAAGACATGAAATTCAGCACTGCTGCCTTCTTCTCATTCAGGTTTTGGTAAAGATGTCCGCACTTATTCACGCTGCATAGAATCACGTAATACCCGCCTCCATGATTCGCACTCGTAAACCCTGCCCATGACTGCATCGTAGCATTTGGCTGTCCGTTAGATTTATATGTTGTGACAAGAAACATCGGTGTCGGTATTCCCATAATAAATTCTTTCCAGTCAAACCCGAAGTTTTTTGCAAATTCTCCGTATGTTCCCCTCATGGATTCAGGCATTTCTTTGTATTGGTATTTCATCTTTTTCCTTCCCTTCGACTTCTTTTATCATGCTTCTACAGACAGATGGTCATATAGGAGGGTATGCACAGAATCCGGCCCTGCCGGCTCAGGTTTTTGGGATGGATGATGTAAGCCTGTCCGATCCGCTGACTGTACAGAGCGATAAATCTTTCCAGAGAGACAGTTGTGTAGCGCTTAGAGGATTTGACCTCGATCGGGAAGATTTTCGGCTTCGTTTTGCTGCCGTTGCTGATGAGAAAATCGATCTCGATATCATTGCGGTGCTTTTCCTCATTGTAACGGGTAAAGAAAAACAGGCGGTATCCGTTCGAGGTCAGACACTGGGCGATGGCGTTTTCAAACAGCATGCCTTCATTGATGGACAAGCGGTCATTCAGGATTTGCCTGTACAGTTCTCCTTGCGCAATCTCCTGTTCTGTAAAAGCATGGCTGACCAGGAGGCCGGTATCTCCCATATAACATTTGAGGAGTGTTCGATCCTCATTGATAGACAGACCTACATTCGGATCATAGCAGTTGAAGCATTCATTTACGATCATGGCATTGCCAAGCCAGAAAAAAGTATCCTGGTAGAGCGGATAGGAGGCCTTTGCTTCTATGTTGGACAGTCGGACCCGCTTTTCGTGCTGGGAAAGAAATGTGGGAATCTGCTCGAAAATGGAAGCGACTCGCGTGCGGTACCGCGTGTCAGCCCTGTTGATATCGTTGGCGTACAAGGCGAGGATATCACGTTTTTCAGCGTCTGCCGCCATAAAACTCCGGTTCTCTTCCAGATAACTGAACACGCTTTTAGGCATGCCGCCCACCAGCATATACTGCTTGAACAGCAGCATGGCTTTGTGGTGAAGCGTTTCTTCCAGCGGCTTTTGAGCTTCAAAACACTGGCGGATGTAGGCGACCATCTGATCCTCGCCCAAGGCCCAGCAGAATTCCTCAAAATCCATGGGATACATTTTCAGCTGCCGCTCTTCCGAAGGAATGGTGATATCCTTCACATTCTCACGAATGGAAATCAGCGAACCTGTTTCGATATAGTCAAAGCGGCCGTCCTTTACCAGCCGTTTGATGGACTGACGCGCTTTGGGATAGCGCTGTACTTCGTCAAAGATAATCAGTGATTCATGGGGGTAGAGCGTCACACCGTATTCGGTGGAAAGGATCAGGAAGAAGGAATCCAGGTCATTCAGATAATATTCAAAGGCATTTCTGACTGCGTCTGACGCATCGTTAAAGTCAATCAGCAGGGTGCTGCGGTATTCGTTCTTTCCGAACGTTTCTGCGATGGTGGATTTCCCGATCCGCCTGGCGCCTTCTATCATCAGAGCTTTTTCTCCTGAAGCATTCTTCTTCCAGGCAAGAAGTCTGTCATAGATTTTTCTTCTGAAAATCATGTTCATCACCGTCCCTCACCCATTATACGGGACTTTCGGAAAAAGCGCAAGATAGGAAAGACACAAAATCGGGACAATACGCACTTTAAGAAATACAGAAATTTGGGATAATACGCACTTTCAGAAATGTGAAAAAACCGGATAATACGCAGATGAAATGAATCAGCAGTAGGAAAAAGGCTTTACTTTTTCCCATCCACCAGCTTCACGTTTTCCTGCCCAAGGGCGGCGTTCAGGGCTTCCAGGAGGAAGATGTCCGCCTGAACCCACTGATCCCGGGAGCACAGGAGGGTCTTTTGCTCGTCCGGGAAGTTCAGGTAGACGGGGACCGGGCCGGGGGCGGAGCGGATCAGCCGTTCTGTTTCATCCATCTGCTCCTGTTTCAGGCGCAGGTAGAGGCGGGAGGGAGC
>OCTW011591656.1_pt1 | contig 53279 bp, 43 predicted proteins | sample 1539671 | NCBI WGS metagenome assembly OCTW01 (sample SAMN02144230, study PRJEB22623) | gut metagenome | biome: sheep rumen | host: Ovis aries | place: New Zealand | reverse complement strand
GCGCATACTCAGCGCATACACGGCAGACAGTGAGATCCTTGATAATGTTGACTTTGTAGCAATGGATCAGGATGAGCTGTTTGACATACTTGATATGTCGCCGGAGAAGGTATATCTGTTCGGTGGAGAGTTCTCTATACCTTTCGGAAAGAAGAATATCACATATATCGGGCTGAACGAAGCGCAGGTTATGCTTGAAAGCAAAAACTCCTTTTCCGACTATCAAAAAGAAAATATATGCTTCGTTAACCTCGGTGCTGATGAATACTCAATCGCTGAACAGTATATTACTGACAGAGAATATGATAAAGCATTTCCCTTAATGCAGCAAGCTGCTGAACAAGGTCATCCCGATGCGCAATTTAATCTTGGAGCAATGTACGCCAATGGGTATGGCGTACAGAAGGATTTTTCAAAAGCAGCAAAGTGGTTTGAAAAAGCTGCTGAACAAGGGCATCGCGGTGCACAATATAGTCTTGGAGTAATGTACGACAATGGGTATGGCGTACAGAAGGATTTTTCAAAAGCAGCAAAGTGGTTTAAAAAAGCTGCTGAACAAGGAGATCGCAAGGCGCAGGAAAAACTTAACCAGTTAGCCTTTTATTTATAAGTTATGTCTTATGGAAAACGCAAAATGATCCCTGCATATAAAGGAGTTAGAAATGTCCGACTTATCATCATCCATCCGTGAAGCAATAGCCGACTATTCGTCACATAATGAAGAACAGACACCCGCCGAATGGCTGCAAAGCTATCTCGGTGAAAAACTGCATGCAAGATCAGTCAATGCTATACATACCATATCGGGCGAGATACTGGATACTCTCGACCTTATGGAGCAGAAAAAGGCCGCTGTGAATGAGGCTGTAGAAAACGGACAGTCTGCCGAGGGCTGGCTTGCCGATGAGATCATGAGCGACAGCATGAGCAACGGTGAAAAGGCAAGGACAGCCGCCGCATTCTTCAACGGCATAGTCAGCGCTCAGAAAGGCCTCGATGAAACGATTGAAGCAGAGCCTATCGACATTTCCGCAGATGAAGACTGGCAGGACGACAACTGGAACGACTACAAGCTAAAGGATAACCTGAAAAGTCTGGCACTTAATGTGGGCATGACAAGCATGAAAGAGATCGCATCCGATGTCTTTGTAAAGGCTTCCGAAGAAGGCATCGGTGAAGTCCTGCACGACAGGGATTTTATGGCTGATGCACTTGTCGGCGGTGCTTGTTCAGGCTTGAAGGTAGCGGTTTCCGCCGGCTTGAAAGTCGCCGAAGAAAGCGGGTATCTGCCACCGACAGCCACAAGCACGCTTGCGGCAACTGCTTTCAGGGCAGTTGAGGGAGCAAGAGTGATGGCAGAAGTTGTCAAGGGCAATATGTCCGTAACCGAGGCTCTTGTTGATATGAAGAACACTGCGGTAGCTGCGGTTTCGGGAATGTGGCAGCAGCATAAGGGGAAGATACTCACCGCAGCCACAGACATTGCCGGAAAAGTTTTCGGGCCTGTCGGCGCTGTCGTAGGCGGTGCAGTCAGTGGGCTTTTTGCCAAAAATGAAGATGGTTCAAGACTAAAAACAGTTCTTAAAGAAGCAGGCAAAGCTGCATTAAGATTTCTCACTAAAGAGATACATCTTCCGTTTCTCAGCAAGGCTAAGATATTGCAGGTCAATGCATAACAAATCCCCGCAGGCGGCACCTCCCTGCTCCTCGTTAGCCTCTGCCCCGCAAAAGCAACGCCTTTGCAGGGAAAGAGGCAATTTGCTTTCGACCTTTGACAACTACCAGCTATTCACTATTAGCTGTCAGCTGTTCCACTGTGAGGGCTGCATATCAAGGCTGTCACGGTTTTCCTCTATGAGCTGCACAAGGTCGGCGGGGAGTTTCGCCTCGGAGTCGGGAAGCCCGTCCTTCCATGCCCATCCATCGGTAAGGTTGATGAAATACACCTGTCCGTCGGCGGTGTAAAGGGTGTATTCGGGGAGACCATCGCAGGAAACAGGCTCAAACTCCAGGGCAGCCATGCGGTATGTTACATCAGCGAACCTGTCTCCGTACATGGGGGTGTAGAGCTCGTTGTAATAGCCGTACTGTGTTATCTCCGCAAGGGTGTCGGTGACGCTTTGGGGCATGGGATGTGACCCTGCGGGCTCGATAAGCTCCGCCCATTCAGGGCGGCACCCCATGGGATAGCTTTCCTCAAAGCCGTAGCACTCGATTCGTATCAGGTCACCGCTGTCAAAGTCAGACATATCATAGTCGTAAAGGATCACAGGACCTGTCATGAATTGGCTGTCGGCGATGAACATATCCACCCCGTTGTCGCACAGGAAATAGTACCCCGTCACAAGGGACATATCCGGGTCAGGCTCGTGTGCTGTGGTAACGGTATCGGTGACGGTGAGGGAGCCTGTGTCCGCAGGCTGAGCCACGGAGGTGAAATACTCTGTTACGGCGGCATCCACCTGTGATGCCGCTGTTTTTTCCTCGGAATACTCATCATCTGGCAGGAATGCAGCTGAGGTCACAGCTGTTGTTTCCTCCGGGGGCAGGGTCTGCACCGTCTTTTCTCCGCAGGAGCAGAGGAGAAGTGCGGCTGTCAGCAGTATCATTTTTTTCATAGTGAACACCTCATAAGTAATAGGTAATAGGGGGCAGGCGAACTGCCGAAGACTTCGGCTGCTATTTACAATACAACCCATGAATGCCGTATTTCTCATTTTACAAAAAATTTTCTTGCAATGTGTTCTTGATTGTGGTATGATAGTGTTGCCCTTGCAGGGCAATTTGTTTTTTGGGGGCGATGTTCCCCCTGCATAGCGTGGTGTTTTGATGAATTATACAAAGGGTCTCAGGGACGGCATCCCCGTGGGTCTCGGCTATCTGGCGGTGTCCTTCGGCTTCGGCATAACCGCTGTAAGGGCGGGGCTTACTGTATTGCAGGCAACTGTCATATCTGCGACTAATCTCACCTCCGCAGGTCAGGCGGCGGGAGTTACCGTCATTGCGGAAAACGGCACCCTTATTGAAATGGCTCTGGTACAGCTTGTGATAAATATACGGTACTCCCTGATGGCGCTGTCCCTTTCACAGCGGCTGGACAGCTCCTTTAACACGGGTCACCGCCTCATAGCCGCCTACGGCATCACTGATGAGATATTCGCCCTTGCCTCCATGCACCCCGGGCGGGTGGCACCCGGCTATATGTACGGCCTTATCACAGACGGCTTTATGGGCTGGGTGGCAGGCACGGTGCTGGGGGCAGTGGCGGGGGATGTGCTGCCCACAATGGTGTCCAACGCCCTGGGCATCATGATATACGGTATGTTTGTGGCGCTAATAATACCTCCCTCGAAAAAGGAGAAGAATGTACTGTTCACCGTGGCAACGGCGGCGGCTCTGTCCATAGGCCTAAAGCTCCTGTTCCCCTCCCTTTCGGCAGGGTTCGGGGTCATCATAGCGGGGGCAGTGTCCGCAGGAGCGGCGGCTCTGCTGTTCCCTGCGGCTGATGATAAGGAGGAAAAGGCATGAGCATAGCACTGTATATCCTTGTAATGGCGGGTGTCACCTACCTTATCCGTGTGATACCCTTTGCGGCAGTCAGGGGGAAAATACGCTCCCGTTTCGTGCGTTCCTTCCTGTTCTACATCCCATACGCTGTGCTGTCTGCCATGACCTTCCCCGCCATATTCTACTCCACCGGTGATACCCTTTCTGCGGCTGTGGGGACGGCTGCGGCAGTGATCCTTGCATACTTCGGCCTTCCCCTGATAGTGGTGTCCCTTGGGGGCTCCCTTGCGGCATTTGCTGTTATGCTGATAATGTGAGGGATAGGCTCGGAGAGGTAAAGAAGCATTAAGAACGCATATTCCATCAAGTGACTCGACAAAAAACTGTCGAGTCCGTCGAGTGCAGGTAACCTGCCGGCAGGCTGTCCACTGAACATTGTACAATTAGCAGTGGACAGTTTCGGGCAAATTGCATAAATCTGACAAAAAATCCTGCGGGGCCAAAAAAGCCTTGACAGGGATGAATTTTTGTGGTAATATTTATATACCTCTTTTTGGGGCTTTTTTTGCGTACCTTGGAAAGTGCGGAAGGGATGTGCGGCTGCAAGGCATATCCGTGAGGCAGTCTTTGGGGCGCACCCGACTGAGGGAGGCAATTTACGGAGAGATCCGAATTTACAGGAGGTGCCGAAATGAGAGTCAAGATAATACTGGCGTGCACAGAGTGCAAACAGCGCAACTACAACACCAAGAAGAACAAGAAAAATGATCCCGACAGGATCGAGATGAACAAGTACTGCAAGTTCTGCAAGAAGCACACACTTCACAGAGAGACCAAGTAACGGGAGGTTTTGATATGGCAGAGAAAGACACCGCAAAGAAGGCTGCCAAGGCCGATAAAGCGGATAAGCCTGCCGTAAAGGGCAAAACCTCTAACAATGTCAAGAAGCCGAACAAGGTAGCAAAGTATTTCAGGGATCTGCGCAGCGAATTCAAGAAGGTCGTATGGCCCTCCCGCAAGACCGTTGTGAACAACACAGCTGTGGTCATCGTCACCATGATAGTGACAGGCCTTGGGGTATTCGCAATGGACACTGTATTCGCAAAGCTGCTTGAGACGATGCTCAACTTCGGCGGTTGACGGGTTTTCATAAGAAGGGAAGGTAAAAATGTCAGATACTGCAAAATGGTATGTTGTCCACACCTATTCCGGATATGAAAACAAGGTACGTGAAACTATACTGAGAGTTGTTGAGAACAGAGGCCTTCAGGACGTTATACAGGACGTTCAGATCCCCACCGAGCGAGTTCTTGAAAAGAACGAGAAGGGCGAGGAGAAGGAGGTTGACCGCAAGATATTCCCCGGCTACGTGCTGGTGAAGATGATCCTCTCCGAGGACGGCAACAACAATGACAACAGCTGGTATATAGTTCGCAATACAAGAGGTGTTACGGGCTTTGTAGGACCCGGCGGCAAGGCAGTTCCCCTGAGTGACGAGGAGGTCGAGCGTTTCGGCGTTACCGAGACACAGACCGTTTCCGAGTTCTCCTACAGCTACAAGGTAGGGGACGAGGTAAGGATAACCGCAGGCGCAATGGCGGGCTTTGTCGGCGAGGTAAAGGCGATAGATACAGTCGCCGGTACGGTAGATGTCAGCGTTTCCATGTTTGGAAGAGAAACACTTGCCACCCTTGATGTATCACAGGTGGAAGTTTCGGCAGATGTTTAAACTGTCGCATGAATCATTTTTTTGGAGGTGTGCATTATGGCACAGAAAGTAGTTGGCTTGATCAAGCTTCAGATCGCAGCAGGTAAGGCTACACCTGCTCCCCCTGTTGGTCCTGCACTGGGTCAGCACGGCGTTAATATAATGGCATTCACTAAGGAATTCAACGAGAGGACAAAGAACGACATCGGTCTTATAATCCCCGTTGTTATCACTGTCTATGCAGACAGATCCTTTACATTCATCACAAAGACTCCTCCTGCAGCTGTACTCATCAAGAAGGCTGCAAATCTGGAGAAGGGTTCAGGCGAGCCCAACAAGAACAAGGTCGGCAAGCTCACCAAGGATCAGGTGAGAAAGATCGCAGAGACCAAGCTGCCCGATCTCAACGCAGCTACAGTAGAAGCCGCAATGAGCATGATCGCAGGCACCGCACGTTCAATGGGCGTTCAGGTAGTAGACTGAACCTAATATCAAGTGGGAGGTAAACCGGTCACGCACCGGTGTCCCGTTAGTCACCCATAGGTGACACCACCACTTTACAGGAGGATTAATAATGAAACACGGTAAGAAGTATAACGAAAGTGCCAAGCTTGTAGAAGCGGGCAGATTTTATGATACCACAGATGCCCTTGACCTTGTTTGCAAGGCTGCAAAGGCAAAGTTTGACGAAACTGTTGAGGTACACGTTCGCCTGGGCGTTGACTCCCGTCACGCTGACCAGCAGGTCAGAGGCGCAGTTGTTCTCCCCAACGGTACCGGTAAGAACGTAAGAGTGCTTGTATTCTGCAAGGAGGACAAGTACGATGCTGCCAGGGAGGCAGGCGCTGAGTATGTCGGCGGTATGGACATGGTTGAGAAGATCACCAAGGAAAACTGGATGGATTTCGATGTTGTTATCGCATCCCCTGACATGATGGGCGTTGTAGGCCGTCTCGGTAAGATCCTCGGTCCCCGCGGACTCATGCCCAACCCCAAGGCAGGCACAGTTGCTCCCGACGTTGCCAAGGCTGTTACTGAGGCAAAGGCAGGTAAGATCGAGTACCGTCTTGACAAGACCAACATCATCCACTGCCCCATCGGCAAGGTTTCCTTCGGCGCTGAGAAGCTCTCCGAGAACTTCAACACTCTGCTTGAAGCAATCGTAAAGGCTAAGCCCGCCGCAGCAAAGGGCACATACCTGAAGTCCTGCACCGTGGCATCCACCATGGGCGTGGGCGTTCCCGTTTCGACCACCAAGTACGGTGTGTGATCAGCAATAAAAACATCCTCCTCTGCTTATCACGGTAGGGGAGGATTTTTTTTATGTAGAATGCAGAATGAAGAATGGGTTATGCCTTTGCGTTTGACGGCTGTTGTCCGAGTGTACAGTGTACAGTGCACAGTGTACAGTTTTTTTGACGGTGAGTTGGTGGCTTGATTCCTCCTTTGCCCGCATTGCTTTGCAAAGCGGGGATAGAGGGTATAAAACCGCCCAAAAGCCCGGTCAGAAGGGTTCATTCTGCATTGTCTATGACCTGTATTTCTCTTGCAGCCACAGCCTTTGCGTAGTCAAGGGCAGAGGTGAATTTCCTTGGGGAAAGCACTCCCCCCGCATGGAAGGATGTGGTGGTGTTGTGGGAATCCGAGCCCCCCGTGCCGGGAAGGTCGTACCAGGAGGCGTAGATCTTCGCCCGCTCGTTGAAGGGTGTCGCCGCATCGGAGGCGTTGAAGATCTCTATGCCGTCGCAGAATCGTGGTGCGTGGATGATGCCCCTTGTGTAGTCACGGATGCGGAAGGGATGAGCCTGTATCACCATAGCCCCCTCACTGCGGACGAATTCAAGGAAGGAGGGCAGGTCAAGGCTCATAATATCATCGTGGGCAATGAGCCATTCCTTGGTAAGGCCGTATATAAGATAATCCGAGGAGCCATCCCCGTACTCGATGCCGAAGAACACATCAAGGCCTATCTCATCTCCCCGCTTCTTGGCGTTCTCATAGCCCTTGCAGTAGCCCTCCACCCACTTGTCCCAGGGGAGGGAGCGGTCAACGCAGGTGTTGCCGTTGAAGAAGTGGTCGGTGATGATGATGCCCGTGTAGCCCTCCGCCTTGTACTTGTCCGCCATTTCCGCCCCTGTGGAGGAGGCGCAGGCGCTGGCCTCGGATGTGTGCATATGTGTTTCGTATCTGAACATGATCCATTCCCCTTGTCGTAATGCTGTGCCCCGTCCTCTGTCCGGACACACAGCACAGTGTCGTTTTTATTATATAATACTTTTATGGATATAGCTTGATGTAAATGTTAATTATTGATTGACCGCCATGCCGTGGAAGAGCCGCCCTGCACAGCCGCTTTTTGAATGATGGGAAGAGTCCTTGAACGGAAGATCAGAGCCGACAAGCGGGAGTGCATGATGCTCCAAGAAGCGGGAGACACCGAGGGCTTGCAGAAGGCGGCGGGTCAGCTCCGGGCTGACCGTGACAGGTACAAGGACTTCTGCAAGGAAAAGGGGCTCAGCACACACAATGAGAATACTCAGGTGTTGGGGTTTGACAGAAGCAAGAGCATGAAGACCGTGTGGGCGGAGAAAAATGGATTGACAGGCGGTTCAAATGGTGGTATTATAGGTAATAAAGACAGCAGCTTTGATTTCTACCCTGTATCAAATGATGTTTTGCAAAAAGGAATAAATTTCAATGTATTTAACAATGATGAACTGAATTCATCTGTTGAATCTGGGATGATGGAAATATTAAACACAGTGTCTCCATTCACCCCAGGAACAGAAGCAGGGCTTACCATAAAATTGAGCGATTGTACAAGGTCAGACATAATACTTGGTGAGATCGGAAGTGGAACAATTGATATTCCTGAAAGAGACTACGCTTATCTGTCTATACACAACCATGCAAGCGGTGAAACATTTTCTTTTAGTGATATTTTAATGTTTCATGACCATAGAAACTGCAAATATTCTTGTGTAGTTGGAAATAACGGTAAAACTTTTGCACTTGAAAAAACAGATTCTTATAATGAAACTGGTTTTTATGAAAAGATAATGCGTCGTCGTCTTGGGTTTGAACCATATACTGCGGACAACGAATATGATTTTATCAGGGAGTGTGAACAATATGGCATCAGATACATTGAAAGAGGCTATCTGGCTATCTCGTGAAGCGTTAAAGCGTGCAGAGCCGTTTCCTTTATCATACCTTGACAGTCTGGCTTACGATGATCCGCGTTTAAAAGATGATCATCCCGACAAAGACAGGATAACGGCAACTATTGCTAAAAAATTTTTAATTGAACACGGACTGTATGAGGATGATGCAGAATAATGTATTATTTGTACTACAAAGAACTATATATAGTCAGGGAATAAAAAGCCCTCCTGCTGCGTTTGGAGCACAGCAGGAGGGGTGCGGGTTTTCTCCGGGTCGGGTGTTCGTTCGATCACATCACATTAGTGCTTGACTATCATGATGAAATCATACATTTCTCCTGCTGCTGGGGTAAGAGAAATGACCTTCCATCCGTAAAGGAATTGTGCTGATGAAGCCCTCAGAATTTCATCAGCAGTGAAGTTTCCTTCGTTGAAGACGTATAATTTTATCATAGCATCACCTCCTTTCATGGAGGTGATCTGACCCGCACGGCGAATATAATGAAACTTATACAGAATACAGAACTGCTAATGTCTTAAAGGAGATGATCAACAAATGAGGATCTTTGATACACCCGAAATGGCGGAACTATGGAAAATATGTGAACCATACTCTGTTGAAATCCATCAAGGCAAAACAGAAAATGTGCCCGAAGAAGCTATAAACGCATATAAAAAATACTATGAGATCAGAAACAAGTTAGAACGAGAAGAAATTGCTTCATGGTTTGACTAAATATGTCCTTGAATGTCATACTATGTTTGGTGTACAATAGAATAAAGTCAAAAGCGCATGGTGCAGACCGTGCGCTTTTAGTTTGCCAGGGGCAATAACAATGATCAAACGGCTTGCTTTCCTCTTTTACAGGCACAGAAGAAATCAGCTGTAAACTGGCAGCAGCAGCCCGGCACCCGGCAATCTAAAACATAAGCACCTGTCAGGCTGAGGGCCGGATGAAGCGATGATATATACAGCTTATTATCCGGTTCAGAAAAGTGAAACTTCTGTGCAAGAAGAAAAGTAAGATAGGTCGCTGTCAGTCCTTCTATTCCCCGCTGCCAACTCCTTGCCTCTATCAGCTTTAAAATTAAAAAGCCATTAAAAACCTTCGTGTTTCATTGACAGGGGATATCGAACTATGCTAAAATGTAACTTGTATTTTGGAAAAAAGGAAAGGCGGCGCAACTGCCTTTACCGCTTTATCAAGGAAAAGAAAGGACTTCATTATGGCTGCACAGACGAAAAAGAAAAAGGGGAGAACAGTGCTCATAGTGCTGCTTGTCATAGCCGCACTTGTGATATTCGGCATTGTAATGTTCATAAGGAGCGTTATGAACATGATGGTACCGGCGGAGACCTCCGTACTTGAGAAGAAGACGCTTGAAAACAGGATAGGCCTCAGCGGCGTGGTGGAAAGCACCACCTTCGAGCCGGTAGTAGCGACCCTCAACTACCGCATACTGCAGGTGAATGTGAAGACCGGCGACAAGGTACACAAGGGGGATGTGCTCGCCACACTTGACACCACCGACCTTGAAAACGAGATCCTTCAGCAGCAGACCTCCATGGATTCCCAGAGCGTTTCATCCGGGTACACCATCAGTGATGCGGAGAAGCAGTACCTTGACACCAAGGCTCAGATAGACGACGGCACTTATCCCGAGGTGCGCTCTGCCCGCCTTTCCCTTGAAAATGCCCAGACTGCCGCAGACAAGGCGCAGACTGCTCTTGACAAGGCTCAGAAGGACTATGACGACGCCCTCTCCGGGAAGAAGGTGGACTACGATTCCCAGATCCGCACCGCTGAGAACAGCGTATCTTCCGCAGAATATGAGCTCTCCCTTGCTCAGGCGGACTACGACACCGCTGTAAGGGAGCGTGACACAGAGGACTACGTTGACATCAGAGCACTGAAAAAGACCTATGACGACGAGCTGGAGAAGTACGAAAAGCGCTTCTCCGACAGGAACATGGACAAGATAATAGAGGCGCAGAGCACCTATGAAAAGGCGCTCAAGCAGTACAACAGCCTTTCGGTCAGGTTCGGCGAGGCCTCCAACAAGCTGGCTCTCTCCGAGGGCAGCGAGGATGCTGTGACACAGGAGATGGTGGATGCCGCAAAGACTGCCGCCGACAGCGCAAAGACCGCCCTTGACGACCTCATCAAGGCAAACGACCCCGAAAAGAAGGAGGACAGCTACAAGGAAGCACTCATTGCCTACACCGAGGCAAAGGCAAAGATAGATGCCCAGCACGACACCGCTGTGAAATCCGCTGAGCGCACCCTTGACCGTGCAAAGCGCACCCTTGACAACGCAAGGGAGTCCCTTGAACAGACAAAGAAGGATGCGGCTGAGGGGAAGACCAAGAGCGTGGATCAGTACAAGGAAGCGCTTGACTCTGCAAGGACAAATCTCAACGACGCAAACTCTGCTCTTGCATCCGCAAGGGAGACCTACGACATCGCATCAAGGAACGCACAGAGCACCCTTTCATCCCTGAAGGCCTCCGCAGACAAGCAGAGGATCATATCCGGGGACAACTCCACCCAGGAGATCGCTCTGGAGATACTTAAAGAAAGACTTGACAGCTGTGTGATATATGCTCCCTGCGACGGCACCGTCACCGCTGTCTACTGCAACCCCGGCACCGTTCCCAACGGCAGTCTGTTCCTCATAGAGGATGTGGACTCCCTGCAGATGACCTGTGACATCAAGGAATACAGCATAGGCAGCATAGGCATGGGCTCAGCCGTTACCGTGGAGGTGCCCTCCATAGGCGAGGATGAGTTCAAGGGCACCATCACCGAGATAGCCCCTGCCGCAAAGAAGGGTGCAGACGGCAAGAGCGACGGCACAGCCACCTTCGTTGTAAAGGTGGGCATAGACGACACCAAGGACAAGGGCGTGCTCATAGGCATGAATGCAAAGGGTCACCTTGTGACCGACAGCAAGGACAATGTTTTCGCCGTGGCATATGACTGCCTTGCAGAGGACGACAACGGCAGCTACATACTTGTAGCCGAGGAGCAGGCAGCGGATGAAAAGAGCGGCCAGACCGTGGGCGTGGCAAAGCGCATAAACGTCACCACAGGCCTTGAGACCGACACCGAGGTGGAGATCTCCTCTGATGAGCTGACAGATGGTATGCTTGTCATCAACAATGCCGCAGACCACACGGAGGGGCAGCTGCTGCAGCTGGCGCCTGCTGCTGACAAGCAGTAGCTGTACTGAGGTGAAACATGGCAGGATATATGATAGATGCCCGGCACATCATCAAGCGCTTCTATGTAGGGGAGCCCAACGAGCTTGAGATACTCCACGGCATGGACTTCAAGATACCCACAGGGCAGTTTGTGTCCATAGTGGGTCAGTCAGGGTCGGGCAAATCAACACTTATGAATATAATCGGGGCGCTGGACCGCCCCACGGAGGGAGAGTATTTCCTGAACGGCACCAATGTGGGGCTTGCCAACGACAAGGAGCTTTCCGAGATACGAAACCGCCACATAGGCTTTGTATTCCAGAACTTCAACCTTATCTCACGCACCTCCGCCCTGAAGAACGTGGAGCTGCCCATGATGTATGCGGGGGTCAGCGCAGCAGACCGCAAACGGCACGCACTGGAGCTGCTGGAGCTGGTGGAGATGTCCGACAGGGCATCCCATATGCCCAATGAGCTTTCCGGCGGACAGAAGCAGCGTATCGCCATTGCAAGGGCTATGGCAAACGACCCCGCCATCATCCTGGCGGATGAGCCCACAGGCGCACTTGACAGCCGCACGGGGCGCATGGTCATGGATCTTTTCCACAAGCTCCACCGTGAGCAGGGGAAGACCATAGTCCTCATCACCCACAACGGGGAGCTTGCAGCGGAGACTGAGCGCATAATCACCATATCCGACGGGAACATCATCTCCGACAGCCTGCCCCCGGAAGCTGCACAGGGCGCACAAAGCACTCAGGACAAACAGGAACAGGCAGTGCAGAACGAGCAGACACAGGAAACAGCGGCACAGGGCGCACAGCCCCGCAATGAAGCAGAGGCTGTTCTCTCCCGCAAGGAGGTGGGCTGATGGGTCTCTGGGAAAACATTATGCTGGCAATAGCAGGGCTGAAAGCCAATAAGATGCGCTCCCTGCTCACCATGCTGGGCATAATCATAGGTATCAGCTCCGTTATCACCATAAGCACCCTTGGTGCCATAATGGAGAGCAGCGTAAAGGGCATATTCTCCTCTGTGGGAGGTGCCAATATGGTAGGCTTTGGCATCCACATGAAGGAGGATGCACAGAGGGACTACTATCTTGATGAGGACTTCATCACCTTTGAAATGGTGGATGAGGTTGGGGAACACTTTTCAGAGGATATAAAGGCGCTCTCCCTGTACAGCGGCAGCCAGCAGGGCACAGTCACCATCCGCCGCAAGGAATACGATGCCCAGGTATACGGCGTGAACGGCGGCTACATGCTGACAAACAGCTCCCCTGTAGTGGCGGGGCGAAACATTTCCGACAAGGACTGCGACAGGGGCAGCACGGTATGCCTTATCTCCCAGGGGCAGGCCAAGAAGCTCTACGGCTCCACAAGGACAGCCATCGGGAAGTCCCTTACGGTGCTGATACAGGGACGTATGTTTGAATTTACCGTGGTGGGCATATATGAGTACAAACTCCCCGCCATGCTCTCCAGCTTTATCGACCTTGACAGCTGGAATTCGGAGGTATACATTCCCTACACCACCTATGTGCGTATGCTGGATGCCAGCGAGGATTTCTACAGCTTCTCGGTACTTACCAATGAGGACGTGGATGCGGATGCATTCTGCCGTGAGGTCACGGATTACCTGAACAACTCCCACTACCGTGACAACGATGCCATCGAGGTATACTACCAGACCGCCCAGTCCCAGATGGACATGATAAGCGAGATACTGGGCGTCCTCTCCCTTGCAATATCCGTAATTGCGGGCATCTCCCTGCTGGTAGGGGGCATAGGCGTTATGAACATCATGCTGGTGTCCGTGACGGAGCGCACCCGTGAGATAGGCGTGCGGAAGGCTCTGGGAGCACCCAATTCCGCCATACGCACACAGTTTGTGACGGAATCTGTCATCATCTGCCTTATAGGCGGCACCATAGGCATAGTTGTGGGCATACTCATGGGCAACGTGGCAGGTCTTATCATAGGCACCATGGCAGCACCCTCAATAGGCTCCATATTCCTTGCTGTGGGCTTTTCCATGGCTATCGGCATATTCTTCGGCTACTACCCCGCAAACAAGGCGGCAAAGCTTGACCCCATAGAGGCGCTGAGGTATGAGTAAGGTGCGGCAATAAATAAGCTGAGCATATAACATCGCCGGGGATCTTTAGTATGGATCTCCGGCGATGTTTGATTTTCCACTTGACACGTAATTAATTACGTGCTATAATAACAATGAGGTGATGTGATGAAACAGTATTCATCAAGAGAGGTCATACGCAAACTGAAAGCTGACGGATGGTTTGAGGTTTGCTGTGACGGAGACCATCACCAGTTCAAGCATCCTTCTAAAAAAGGGCGGGTAACTGTCACCCACCCCAAAAAGGATATACCTCTTGGCACTCTTAAAAGCATTGAAAAACAAGCCGGCATAGAATTTGATTAAGGGGGCACCGATATGAAAGATACATATGTTTTCCCTGCTGTTTTCAGTTTTGCGGATGACGGCATATCCATTGAGTTTCCCGATCTGCCCGGCTGTCTCCCCTGCGGGGATACAGTTGATGAGGCAGTGAAGAATTCAAAGGAGGCTCTGCGGCTCCATCTGTACGGCATGGAGCAGGATAATGAGGAGATCCCCGAGCCCTCCAGCATTGCGGATATCCCCACGGAAAAGGGACAGTCCATCATACTGGTGGATGTTTTCATGCCGCCCTTTCGTGAAAAAATGAACACACGCTTTGTGAAAAAGACCCTTTCTATCCCCTCATGGCTAAATGCGGAGGCTGAGCATAAGGGCATCAATTTCTCCCAGGTGCTTCAGAATGCACTGCTGGATAAGCTCCACATGGGATAGAGTGCAGTACATCCCGGGGAGTATGCAGGACACAGATCAAAAGGCTGCCAAGCTGATCGCTTAGCAGCCTTTGTGTTTGCACAGGGTATCTTTCCATGTTACAGATCAGTATATCCGGGCATTTCTTCGGCGATGTCCTCGTCTGATTTGTCGGGAGGTCGGTTGCTGTGAGATGTGTCACATCATCTGCCGGGAATGCAACATTGCAAATCACTTCCTGCATTTTCTTTTGGCAGTTTATTCATCATTATCCCGTATTTGCCCTTGACAAACCTGCCAAAAAGTTGTATAATGCAAGATGATATTATTTATCTTTCATTTTGTAGGTGATAGTATGTGCGGATTTACAGGATTCACAGGTGCAAAGGCGCAGGTCATGGAAAATGCCGGTAAAATACTGACAGATATGATGGACAAAATCGTTCACCGGGGGCCCGATTCACAGGGGCAGTACATCGACGGTGACATTGCCATGGGCTTTCGCAGGCTTTCCATCATCGACATCAGCGAGAGCGGGGATCAGCCCATATTCAACGAGGACAAAAGCCTTGTGCTCATGTTCAACGGTGAGATATACAACTACCGCGAGCTGCGGGAGGAGCTTGTGTCAAAGGGGCACTCCTTCAGGACAAACACGGATTCAGAGGTGCTTGTCCACGGCTACGAGGAATACGGCTGCGGCCTGCCGGAAAAGCTGCGGGGAATGTTTGCCTTCATCATCTGGGACAGGAATAAAAAGACCCTTTTCGGGGCAAGGGATATGTTCGGCATTAAGCCCTTCTACTACGCAAAGTTCGGGAAGATGCTCATGTTCGGCTCGGAGATAAAGTCCTTCCTCCCCCACCCCGGCTTTGAAAAGGAGCTGAACACCGCTGCCCTTGAAAACTACCTCACATTCCAGTACTCCCCAACCAATGAGACCTTCTTCAAGAACGTCTACAAGCTGCCCCCTGCCCACTATTTTCTCTTTGACGGCACAAAAATGTCCATCAAGCGCTACTGGGACGTGGAATTCACCCCCTCTCAGGAAGAGGATACGGATGTGTGGGCTGAGAGGATAGGGGAAGTGTTCAGGGACTCTGTAAGGGCTCACAAGATAGCGGATGTGGAGGTAGGCTCCTTCCTCTCCGGGGGGGTGGACTCCTCATATGTGGCATCGGTGGCGGATGTGGACAAGACCTTCACCGTGGGCTTCGGGGAGGATGAGAAATACAATGAGATAGGCTACGCAAAGGAATTTTCATCCTATATCGGCAAGGAGAACATCAGCAAGGTCATCACCCCGGAGGAATACTGGGAAAACATCCCGAAAATACAGTATCACATGGACGAGCCCCTTGCCGACCCCTCCTGCATCGCCCTGTATTTCGTGTGCAAAAAGGCATCGGAATATGTGAAGGTGGTGCTCTCCGGCGAGGGTGCGGATGAGATATTCGGGGGCTACAACGTCTACAAGGAGCCTCTGGGTTCAAGGGCGTACAAGGCTCTCCCCATGTCTCTGCGCCGTGCTGTGGGCAAAGCAGCCCAGGCTCTCCCCCACAAACGGGGGGTGAATTTCCTTGTGAGGAACGGTCAGACCCTTGAGGAGCGCTTTATCGGCAATGCCTACATATTCACCCCGAAGGAGCGGAAGGCTCTGCTGAAAATAAAGACCTCCGCCCCCGACCCTGCCGCAATCACAGCCCCCTATTACGCAAAGGTCAAGGACAGGGACGAGATCACCCGTATGCAGTACCTTGACCTGCACCTGTGGCTGGTGGGGGATATACTGCTCAAAGCCGACAAGATGTCCATGGCAAATTCTCTGGAGCTGCGTGTGCCCTTCCTTGACAAAAGGGTGATGGAGCTTGCACAGCAGATACCCACAGTATGCCGTGTCAGCAAGGAGAACACAAAGCTTGCCATGAGGAATGCAGCGCTCTCCGCCGCCCCGGACAAGACAGCAGAGAGAAAGAAGCTGGGCTTCCCCGTGCCTATACGTGTATGGCTGAAGGAGGACAAATATTACCGCATCATGAAGGATGTCTTCACCTCCCCTGCGGCAGAAGCCTTCTTTGACACAAAAAGGCTCATGCGGCTCCTTGATGACCACAGGCGGGGCACATACGACAACAGCCGCAAGATATGGACTATATACATATTCCTGGTGTGGTACGGTGTATATTTCGGAGACACGGCTGTCTGAGGAGCGTTTGTGAAATGTGCTATGTTTTGCTTGCTCACTGCTTCACTACTTGTGCATATTGATGTTTTTGACCCAAACCCCTTGACATTAGCCGAAAAAAAGTGTATCATGCATACCAATGAAACCGATGAGGCGGAGATCAAACCGTTATATGATCCTACAGAGAGCCCGGGAAGCTGAGAGCCGGGTGGAAAACAGTACGGCAAATGGACCGCTGAGGGCGCAGTCAAATGCCTTCGGGCAAAGTATTCTGCGACGTGATGGCATACGTTTAGTTGCCGGGGATATGTTGGTATCCTGCTAAGTGCGCAGCAATGCGAATCAAGGTGGCACCGCGGATAGGTAAACTGTTCGTCCTTGACAGATTCTGTCAGGGGCGATTTTTGTTTATCTTTCGGAGGTGCTTTTTTTATGAGAATAATACCCGACTTTGACACTGCAAAAGAATATGCCGCCAAGGGCACATTCGACATCCTCCCTCTTTCCTGCGAGATACTCTCGGACATATGCACCCCCATTGAGGCGCTGCGCACGCTGCAGAGCATCTCCGCCCACTGCTATATCCTTGAATCCGCACAGGAAAAGGAAAAGTGGGGGCGGTACACCTTCCTGGGCTTTGACCCGAAAATGCTCATCACCGCCAAGGGGGACGACCTTTACATCGACGGGGTTCACATAAAGGCGGCAGACCCTGCGGTATACATCCGTGAGGTGCTATCCGAATACAAAAGCCCCCGCCTTGACTATCTCCCGTCCTTCACAGGAGGACTTGTGGGGTACTTCTCCTATGATTACCTCAAATATTCCGAAAAGGCACTGCAAATCGAAACAGAGGACACAGAGGACTTCAAGGATGTTGACCTCATGCTCTTTGACAAGGTCATAGCCTTTGACAATTTCAGGCAGAAGATAGTCCTCATTGCCAATATGCGCCTTAGCGAAGGAGAGGCGGGCTACAACAAGGCTAAGTACGAGATAGAGAAAATGGCGGAGCTGCTGCGGAAAAGGACGGAGCAGCACCCCATGGCGGGGAAGCTCACAGGTGAGGTCACTCCCCTGTTTGACAAGGATCGGTACTGTGCCATGGTGGAAAGAGCTAAGGAGTACATCCGTGAGGGGGATATATTCCAGGTGGTGCTGTCCAACAGGCTGAGCGCTGAGTTTGAAGGCTCACTATTTGACACCTACCGCATACTGCGCACCATAAACCCCTCCCCCTATATGTTCTATTTTTCAGGCACGGACGTGGAGATAGCAGGAGCCTCCCCGGAGACTCTTGTAAAGCTGGAGGACGGAGTGCTGCACACTTTCCCCCTGGCAGGCACCCGCAAGAGGGGAAGGACCTACGAGGAGGACATACAGCTTGAAAAAGAGCTGTTAGCCGATGAGAAGGAGCTGGCAGAGCACAATATGCTGGTGGACTTAGGGAGAAACGACCTTGGCAGGATAAGCCGCTTCGGCACGGTGCAGGTGGAAAAGCTCCACAGCATAGAGAGGTATTCCCACGTAATGCACATAGGCTCCACCGTAAGGGGGGAGATAGCCGACGGGTATGATGCCCTTGATGCCATAAGGGCGGTGCTCCCGGCAGGCACCCTTTCGGGAGCGCCGAAGATACGGGCCTGTGAGATCATAGCAGAGCTTGAGAACAACAAGCGGGGCATATACGGGGGCGCCATAGGCTACATAGACTTTGCGGGGAATATGGACACCTGCATCGCCATACGCATAGCCTACAAGAAGAACGGCAGGGTCTTTGTGAGAAGCGGTGCGGGCATAGTGGCAGACAGCATCCCCGAAAATGAATACAATGAATGCATCAACAAGGCGGCGGCTGTAATAAACGCCCTTAAAGCCGCACAGGATGCAGACGAGTAAGGAGGCAGCCATGATACTTCTCATAGACAATTACGACAGCTTTTCCTACAATCTGTATCAGCTTGTGGGAGATATATGCCCGGATATAAAGGTCATACGCAATGACGAAATGACCGTGGCTGAGATAGAGGAGATGTCCCCGGATCACATAATCATATCCCCCGGCCCCGGCAGACCGGAGAATGCAGGCATCATCGTGGAGGCGGCAGGGACGGTGTGCAAAAGGATACCCACATTGGGGGTGTGCCTTGGTCATCAGGCCATATGCGCCGCCTACGGTGCGACCATAACATACGCAAGGCGGCTCATGCACGGCAAGCAGTCCCCGGTGCAGATACTCGCCCCTGACCCGCTGTTTGAGGGCATAGAGCAGATCACCCCCGTTGCAAGGTATCATTCCCTTGCGGCAGACAGGGACACCATGCCGGACTGTCTTGAAGTCACCGCTGTTTCCGATGACGGCGAGATAATGGCGATACATCACAGGGAATACCCCATATACGGGGTGCAGTTCCACCCTGAGTCCATAATGACACCACAGGGGCGCAGGATGCTTGAGAATTTCATTAAGATAAGGAGAAACTAAAATGTCCAAGGGAAGATTTGGCATACACGGAGGGCAGTACATACCCGAGACCCTGATGAATGCTGTGATAGAGCTTGAAAACGCATACAACAGATACAAGGATGACCCTGATTTCAACAGGGAGCTGACAGAGCTGCTCAACAGCTATGCGGGCAGACCCTCCCTGCTCTACTATGCGGAGAAGATGACAAAAGATCTGGGAGGCGCCAAGATATACTTAAAGCGTGAGGATCTCAACCACACAGGCTCCCACAAGATAAATAACGTCCTGGGGCAGGCGCTGCTTGCAAAGAAAATGGGCAAGACACGGCTCATAGCGGAGACAGGTGCAGGTCAGCACGGAGTTGCCACTGCCACAGCCGCCGCCCTTCTGGATATGGAGTGTGTGGTGTTCATGGGCGAGGAGGACACCAAGCGGCAGGCGCTGAATGTATACCGCATGAAGCTCCTGGGGGCTGATGTCATCCCTGTGAAAAGCGGCACTGCCACCCTGAAGGATGCGGTATCCGAGACCATGCGTGAATGGACCAGCCGCATTGCCGACACCCACTACTGCTTAGGATCTGTCATGGGTCCCCACCCCTTCCCCACTATCGTCCGTGATTTCCAGGCGGTCATCTCAAGAGAGTCAAGGGCGCAGATACTCAAAGCGGAGGGGCGGCTCCCTGATGCGGTCATAGCCTGTGTGGGAGGCGGCTCCAATGCCATAGGCAGCTTCTACCACTATATAAATGACAAGGATGTGCGCCTCATAGGCTGTGAGGCGGCGGGCAGGGGTATAGACACCTTTGAGACTGCTGCCACGGTCAACACGGGAAAGCTTGGCATATTCCACGGCATGAAGTCCTATTTCTGCCAGGACGAATACGGTCAGATAGCACCGGTGTACTCCATATCCGCAGGCCTTGACTACCCCGGCATAGGTCCGGAGCACGCATATCTCCACGATACAGGCAGGGCGGAATATGTGCCTGTTACCGATGATGAGGCTGTAAACGCCTTTGAATATCTCTCCCGCACGGAGGGCATAATCCCCGCCATAGAATCCGCACACGCCGTGGCACACGCCATTAAGGAAGCCCCGAAGATGGGCAGGGACAAGGTGATGATAGTCACCATATCCGGCAGAGGTGACAAGGACTGTGCTGCCATAGCAAGATACAGAGGAGTGGATATACATGAGTAGGATAACCGATGCCTTCAAGGGGGGCAAGGCCTTTATACCCTTTATAACTGCGGGCGACCCTGATACGGACACCACTGCAAAGGTCATAAGGGCAGCCGCAGAGAACGGCGCTGACATAATAGAGATAGGCATTCCCTTCTCCGACCCTACCGCAGAGGGTCCTGTGATACAGGGGGCAAATCTCAGGGCACTTTCTGGGGGCATGACCACCGACCGTGCATTTGAGCTGGTGAGAGAGCTGCGCCGTGATGTGAACACTCCCTTTGTGTTCATGACCTATGCAAATGTAGTATTCTCCTACGGCACGGACAGATTCATGGAAAGATGTGCCGAGACCGGGGTGGACGGTATCATACTCCCGGATGTGCCCTTTGAGGAGCGGGAGGAGTTCGCCCTCCCTGCTACACAGCACGGAGTTGACTTCATCCCCCTTATCGCCCCCACGTCGGATGACCGCATAGCCATGATAGCGAGGGAAGCAAAGGGCTTTATCTACATAGTATCCAGCCTTGGGGTGACAGGGGTCAGAAGTGAGATAACCACGGACATAGGCGCCATTGTCGATACCATCCGGCAGAACACGGATATACCCTGTGCAGTGGGCTTCGGCATATCCGAGCCTTCCCAGGCCGCAAAAATGGCAGCCCTTTCAGACGGCGCCATAGTAGGCTCCGCAATAATACGCATAATCGAGAAATACGGCAAGGATTCCCCCGCCTATGTGGGCGAGTACGTAAAAACAATGAAGCAGGCCGTTGGTGCCGGGAGGAAATAACCATGATCAAGGAAGCAATAGTAAAGATAGTAAGCAAGGAAGACCTCAGCTACGATGAGGCATACACCGTCATATCCGAGATAATGTCGGGGCAGACCACACCCACACAGAATGCGGCATTCCTTGCAGCCCTTTCCACAAAGAGCACAAAGGCGGAGACCATAGACGAGATAACAGGCTGTGCCGCCGCCATGCGTGATGCCGCCACAAAGTTTGAAAATGACATGGATCTGCTGGAGATAGTGGGCACAGGGGGAGACAATTCCCGCTCCTTCAACATCTCCACCACATCTGCATTCGTCACCGCCGCTGCCGGCATAAAGGTGGCAAAGCACGGCAACCGTGCGGCATCCTCCCTGTCGGGCACCGCAGACTGTCTTGAAGCCCTCGGTGCAAACATCAGCCTTGAGCCTGAAAAGTGCAGGGAGCTGCTTGAAGAGGTGGGCTTCTGCTTCTTCTTTGCCCAGAAGTACCACACATCCATGAAGTATGTGGGCAGCATACGAAAGGAGCTGGGCTTCCGCACGGTGTTCAACATCCTGGGACCTCTCACCAACCCCGCACATCCTAAAAGGCATCTGCTGGGGGTATACGATGAGGTGCTGCTGGTGCCTGTGGCTGAGGTGCTGATGAAGCTGGGCTCAAAGCGGGGCATGGTGGTGTACGGTGCAGACAAGCTGGATGAGATCTCCCTCTCCGCCCCCACACTTGTATGCGAATACAAGGACGGCTGGCTGAAAAACTATCAGATAACTCCCGAGGAATTCGGCTTTGTCCGCTGTGAGAAGGAGGATCTGGTGGGGGGGACTCCCGAGGAGAACGCCCAGATCACCCGTGACATCCTTTCAGGCCGCCTTACAGGGTACAAGAGAAACGCAGTGCTCCTTAATGCGGGCGCTGCCATATACATAGGGGGCAAGGCTGACAGCATGGCAGAGGGCATAAAGGCAGCGGAGAAGATAATTTCCAGCGGTGCCGCACTTGCCGCCATGGAGAGCTTCGTTGAAAAGTCAAACACATGACCGTACCACGAAAGGCAAAACATGAACATACTTGACGAGATAGCCCGGAGCACCGCAGAGCGGGTGGCTCTTTCAAAGCAGAGGATATCCACGGACGAGATCCGGGAGAGGGCATTGTCCCTCCCCCGTGGGGACTTTGAGTTTGAAAAGGCGCTGAAAAAGGATGACATTGCCTTTATATGCGAATGCAAGAAGGCATCCCCCTCAAAGGGCATAATAGCAGAGGACTTCCCCTATCTCGACATTGCACGGGAATATGAGGCGGCAGGTGCTGACTGCATCTCCGTGCTGACCGAGCCCCGCTGGTTTTTAGGGGATACGGAGTATCTGCGGCAGATAGCGGAGAATGTAAAGATACCCTGTCTTCGCAAGGACTTTACCGTGGATGAATACATGATCTACGAGGCAAAGCTCCTTGGTGCAAAGGCAGTGCTCCTCATATGCTCCATACTCACACAAAATGAGCTTTCACGCTTTCTGGAGATATGTGATACCCTTGGGCTGTCCGCACTGGTGGAGGCTCACGACGAAGACGAGATACGCACAGCTCTTGGTGCGGGGGCAAGGGTCATAGGTGTGAACAACCGCAACCTGAAGGATTTTTCCGTAGATACTGCAAATGCCCTGCGGCTGAGAGAACTGGTGCCCCCTGACTGTGTGTTCGTATCCGAAAGCGGGGTAAAGGTCGCCGAAGACGTGGCACTGCTAAGAAAGAGCGGTGTGGATGCGGTGCTTGTGGGGGAAACCCTCATGCGTGCCACGGACAAGCGTGAGAAGCTCATGGAGCTTAAAGGGCTATGACTAAGATAAAGCTGTGCGGTATGCGCCGCAAAGAGGACATCACATACGCAAATGAGCTTATGCCCGACTATGTGGGCTATGTGTTTGCACCGAAAAGCAGAAGGTACATCACCCCGGAGACTGCAAAGGGCTTTACGGCAATGCTCCATGAGGGCATAACCCCTGTGGGGGTGTTCGTGGACGAAGACACGGAGACCGTGGCACGCTTGTACAGGCAGGGGATAATAAAGGCGGCACAGCTCCACGGGCACGAGGACGAAACTTGCGTCCACACTTTGCAGGATATGGGGATCACTGTCATAAAGGCGTTCATCATCCGCAGTGAGGATGACCTTGGGGCGGCGCAGCGCTCCTGTGCGGATCACATCCTCCTTGATTCGGGGATGGGCTCCGGGCAGACCCTTGACACCGCTGTGCTAAAAGGTCTTGAAAGGGATTATTTCCTTGCGGGAGGGCTTTCCCCCGATAATGTAAGGGCTGCTGTGGAAGAACTTTCCCCCTATGGTGTGGATGCCAGCTCCGGTCTGGAGACTGACGGCTTCAAGGACTATGAAAAAATGAAGCGTTTCATGCAGGAAGTCAGGAGCAAGGAAACAGATGACAGAGGTCATATGCTGCAAGTATAGACGGAACACGAGCCGCCGGAACTCCGGCGGCTTTTTCATTGCAAAACTTCTATTTTCTTGCTTCAAATCCCTTGACAGAACCTATGTCAATGTTGTATAATTAAGGGCATAAAATGGATAAGTGTTTTTTGCTTTTCCAAATGTCGGGGTGATCTTATGAATTACAAAAAGCTGTTCTGTGACGGATGGGAATTCTCCGAGAATCCGCTGGACACAGAGTATGAACAGGCAAAAGGCTGGCACAGCGTGGATATTCCCCACGACTGGATGATAGGCCATGTAAAGGATCTTTACAAGAATTCCACGGGCTGGTACAGAAAGCATTTCAGCACGGACAAGGCCGAGGGTATGCGCACACTGCTGTGCTTTGGCGGTGTCTACATGGACAGCACCGTCTATGTAAACGGCAGGGAAGCCATTGAATGGAAGTACGGCTATACCCCCTTCTGCACCGATATAACGGATCTCCTTGAAAAAGGGGACAACCTCATTGCGGTAAGGGTCAACTACCACTGCCCCAATACCCGCTGGTACTCGGGAGCGGGGATATTCCGTGATGTGTACATAATAAGCTACCCCGACGTACACATACTCAATGACGGCATATATGTAACCGCTGATGCAGACGGCAATGTCACCGCAAGGGTGGAATGTGAGCGCCCCGAGGGAACAGGTGTTGCGGGATACACCCTTGAATATGCAATAGAAAAGGACGGAAAGGTCATTTGCAGCGCAAGATCAGAAATGACTGCCGCAGACATTTCCCGCATTGATGAGAGCCTGCGCAGAGATGGCTGTGTATACTCCGTAAATACCATCAACATGAAGATAGACGACCCTGCCATATGGGATATTGATGACCCGCAGCTCTACACCTTCAAGGTCTGCCTCAAAAAGGACGGAAACACCATACACGCTGACAGCACCGCCTTCGGTGTGCGCAGCATGGTATTCGATACGGACAAAGGATTTTTACTCAACGGGCGGCACGTAAAGCTGTACGGTGTCTGTGAGCACCACGACAACGGTGCTCTTGGTGCGGCGTTCAACAAGGCTGCTTTCAGGAGAAAGCTCAAAAAGCTGCGTGAAATGGGTGTGAATGCACTTCGCACCTCCCACAATCCCCCGGACACAGGGGTTCTGGAGCTGTGCGATGAGATGGGCTTTGTAGTCATCTGCGAAGGCTTTGATATGTGGGAATCCAGCAAGACCGACTATGACTACGGCCGCTTCTTCAAGGAATGGGTGCCCAAGGACGTGGCAGCATGGATAAGGCGTGACCGCAATCACCCCTGTATCGCCGCATGGAGCATAGGCAACGAGATATACGACACCCACGCCTCCGACCACGGTCAGGAGATAGCCTCCCGCCTGCAGGGGCTGGTGCTCTCCCACGACAGCAGCAGATACATCACCATAGGCTCCAACTATATGCAGTGGGAGGGGGCGCAGCGCTGCGCTCAGATAGTGCGGCTTGCGGGCTACAACTATGCCGAAAGGCTCTATGAGGAGCACCACAAAGCACATCCCGACTGGTTCATCTACGGCTCGGAGACAGCCTCCACCCTGCAGTCCAGGGGCATATACCACTTCCCTCTGTCCCAGAAGGTGCTTGCCGACGACGACAAGCAGTGTTCCGGCCTTGGCAACTGCACCACCGGCTGGGGCGCTGTAAACAGCGAATACAACATCACTCAGGACAGGGATGCCAAGTTCTCCGCAGGGCAGTTCATTTGGACGGGCTTTGACTACATCGGGGAGCCCACCCCCTACGACACCAAGAACAGCTACTTCGGCCAGATAGACACCGCAGGCTTCCCCAAGGACACATTCTACATCTACAAGGGGGAGTGGACCTCATACAAGGACAGCCCCTTCGTACACATATTCCCCTACTGGGACTTCACCGAAGGGCAGGACGTTGATGTTCGTGTGGCATCAAATGCCCCTAAGGTAGCTCTCTTCCGTGACGGCAACCTTATTGCAGAAAAGGAGATAGACCACGAGAACGGCCATGAGCTGACCCTTGATGCCTCCCTCAAATACACCAGAGGCGAGCTTTGCGCCGTAGCCTATGACGAAAACGGGAATGAGATCGCCCGTGACACCGTCCGCTCCTTTGAGGACGGGGCAAGGATAGTCATAGTGCCTGAGACCGACACCTTGAAGGCGGACGGCCGTGATCTAATCTATGTTGATATATCCACAGCCGACAGGAACGGCGTATTCGTCGCCAATGCACGCAGCAGGATGAATGTGGAGGTAACGGGGGCAGGCCGCCTTGTAGGGCTTGACAACGGCGACTCCACCGACTTTGAGGAATACAAGGCCACATCAAGAAGGCTCTTCTCCGGCAGGCTCGTGGCTATCATCGCCGCAAAGGGCGAGCCGGGGGACATACACGTAAAGGTCACATCACCGGGGCTGCCCGATGCGCAGGTGACCCTTGAAGCCCTCCCCGCAGAGGTTCCCGAGGGGATAAGCTTCAATGAGGAAAACGCCCCTGCTGCCGCAGATGTGCCAGACCCTGCAAATGACATACCCCTGAGGAAGATCGCCTTCTATGCCCCCGTGCGCAAGTTCACATCCGACAACACGGACATGGACATTGATGTGATGCTCTATCCTGCCGACACCACCTGCAGGGACATTGAATACCGCATCACAACAGCACTGGGCATACCCTCCAACTTAGCGGAGATCACAGCCAGCGACGACAGCCGTGTAAAGATACACTGCCGGGGGGACGGGGAATTCTATCTCAGGGCAATGTCGAAAAACGGCACAGACGGCGTTGTGTACCCCATCATCTCCGCACTGAAATTCACAGCCGAGGGCGTGGGCAATGCCACTCTTGATCCCTACAGCTTTGTAACGGGCGGTGTGTACACCATAGGCGCAAATGCCAGAAACGGCATTGAGCACGGTGCCGCCTTTGACAATGAGGACAGCTGGTTCGGCTTTGAGAACGTGGACTTTGGCAGCATAGGCTCGGATACGGTGACTATGCCCATATACGCCAACAAGACCACACCTGTCACACTCAAAATATACGACGGCACCCCCGAGGAGGGGGAGCTCATAGGCGACTTCGTATATCACAAGCCCCCCATATGGCTCACCTATCAGGAGGAGACCTTCAAGCTCACAAAGAAGCTGACAGGCCTGCACACCATCACCATGCGCTCAGGGGACGGCTATGCCATCAAGGGCTTCACCTTTGAAAAGCCCGTAAAGGAGACGGCAGTCATAAACGCAGCAAATGCGGACAAGATATACGGGGACAAGTTCACCCGGGGCACAGACGAGGTAACAGGCATAGGCAACAACGTTGTGCTGGAATTCGGAGAGTTCGACTTCACAGCGCACAAGCCTTCGGCGGTATACATCACAGGCAAGTCCGCCCTGCCCCTGAACAGTATACATCTTGTGGCAAAGGGTGAAACCGAGAAACGCATACTCTGCGAATTCCAGGGGGCTGATGAGTACACCGAAAGGCGCATTGAGATAAGCGGCCTTGAGGGCATATGCAACATATCCTTTACATTCCTCCCCGGCTCTGATTTCGATTTTAAGTCCTTCAGATTCGGTGAGTGAGTGTCAGCATAAACGGTTTAAGGAAGCCCCTCGGGGGCAGGAGGAAAGTATGGAAGATTTTTACCCCACCAAAAGGGAAAGCTGGTTCATCAACGACAGGGGCATCTACATCGTAGGTGCGAACAATCAGACCACTCTGATTCCCTGGTCCGACATTGCCAAGTTCAATGTGGAGAAGTCATTTCTCACAGGGCGTAGCGCCATGATCCTCAGAAAGAGCGATATGCCCGTACCCATCTCATTCACAAAGGCGGATGATCCGGGCATCGACAAGGCCAGCGGCATAATCCGTGACGAGGTGGAGTCCTATTACAAGGAACACGGCGCCCTCTACATGATGGCAGACCACAAGGGCACCATCATGGCGGTGTATGACGACTATGTGGAGATATCCACCGCCTACAGCGACGCAAGTGCAGGCAGCTCCAACAAGATAAACTACTCCCAGATAACATCCGTGGTATTCAAGGAGGCTGACAGCTCCCACACAGGCTCCCTGCGCATAGTATACCCCGGGGGCACCGATGCGGACAGCTCCATTATAGTGCGCCTTGACAACCAGGTGACCGCAGGGAAGATCGCCGACCACATCGAAAAGCGCCGCAATGAGGCACAGTCCCCCGCTGCCTCACAGACTGCCGCAGCCGGTGACATCCCCGAGCAGATAAAGAAATTCAAGGAGCTCCTTGACATGGGCGCCATCACACAGGAAGAATTCGACGCAAAGAAGAAGCAGCTGTTAGGGCTGTAACAGCCGAAGCTCGTCAACGTTCTGTCTGCGTCTTATAGTAAACCAACACTGATGTTTCTTTGTTTGTATATGCTATACTGTTTTGCGAACGCAAAATGGGAATGCGCATATCAATCATCTTCGACCGGCAGATGATCTCGTCATCGAGTATACCGAAAATGGCCGCACAGTAAGACAACGTATGATCGCTGTTTTATGTGCGGCTGTTTTTGAAAGATACTGTTTTTGGCAGACTTTTACAGCCCGTTGAATTTTGAAAAAGCCTTGACACAGGCTTAGAGAAGATGTATAATGTATATCAGCGGGGGGGCAGGCAAACATGAGCAAAAGAGAAAAGCTTATAGCAAGACTGCTGTCGAATCCCAAAGACTTTTCTTTTGAAGAAGCTGAAGCTCTGCTCAATCTCCTTTCATTTGAAAGGTCAGACAAGGGTAAGACAAGCGGCTCAAGAATCATGTTTGTAAATCGTGAGAATAATATAAAGATTTTGCTGCACAAACCCCATCCTCGGAAAGAACTGCTCGATTATCAGGTCAAGCAATTAGCAGAAACTTTGAAACAAGGAGGGCTTATTTAAATGAACAATACAATGAAATACAAAGGCTATATAGGCAGTGTTGAATTTTCAGAAAACGATTGTATTTTCTTCGGAAAAGTGCAAGGTATAAGCTCTCTCATCTCCTATGAGGGCTCAAATGCAAACGAACTGGTGGCGGATTTTCATGAAGCAGTCGATGAATACATAGCTCTTTGCCAGGCGGAAAATGAAGTGCCTGAGCTTTCGTATGGCGGTACAGTCAATGTTTTTTTGAATGCGGACTTAGAAAGCAGGATCTCTGATTACGCAGTAAACCGGCATATCAGTGTAGATTCCTTTATTGTCGGTGCTATCAATGAAAAGCTTGCATCTGTCTGAAGTACAAGCGGCTGTAAAAAAACGAGAATAATGGAAATGACCGCACAGTAAAACAACGTATGATCGCTGTTTTATGTGCGGCTGTTTTTGAAAGATACAGTGTTTTTTGTGGGGAGCGTTACAGCCCCTGTACTTCTAAGATACTTGCTTACACACCTGCTCTATGTAAAAAGGAGTAACTATGTCCGAATATCTGAATACGGAAAAGGCGAAAGAGCGCCTTGCCGAAATACGAAATGAACTGCCCCGTATAACCGACCCTTTCAGGCGGTTTGAGCTTATAAGGCAGGCAAATGAGATCGCAGAACAGCACGGCTTTGATGCTGTACCCTATGACTTTGAGGCAGACAGCGGCAATACGGATGAAGGTCGTATAAATGCCCTGTATGCCGTGGTGGAGGAGCTTTCCTACCGCTACTACGTCCTTGATGACCCATATGTTGAGGACATGGAATATGACAGGCTGCTGCACCTGCTCATGGATATGGAGGCTGAATTCCCCGCCCTTGCAAGGGATGATTCCCCCACAAAGCGGGTGGGGGGCTTCAGGATGAATACCTTTGCCCCTGTGGAGCACACGGTGCAGATGGGCTCCCTGCAGGATGTGTTCTCCCATGAGGAGGTAAGGGAGTTTACAGACAGGGTGACAGGGGATCTGGCAAAGGAGGGCGAAAAACCCTCCTTCACTGTGGAGCCCAAGATCGATGGGCTTTCTGTGTCCCTTGAATATGAGAACGGCGTGCTGGTAAGAGGCTCTACCCGTGGGGACGGCTTTACCGGCGAGGATGTGACCGCAAATCTGCGCACCATCCCCGGCATCCCCCTGACCCTGCCGGAGAATATCCCCCTGCTGGAGGTGCGGGGAGAGGTGTACATGGGGCGTGAGGTCTTTGCCGCACTCAATGCGGAGCTGGAGCTCACGGGGGGGAAGCTGTTCAAGAACCCCCGCAATGCGGCGGCAGGCTCTCTCAGGCAGAAGGATCCCAGGATCACCCGCAAACGCCGCCTTGACATCATCATCTTCAATATACAGCGCATAGAGGGGAAGGATTTTGCCACCCACCGTAAGACACTTGCCTTTCTGCGGGACATGGGCTTTAATGTGGTGCCCGACTCCCCAGCTGACAGCACAGATGCCATTGATTCCCTCATAGAGGAGATAGGCGGCAGCAGAGGGACATACCCTTACGACATAGACGGAGCTGTGGTAAAGGTAAACGACCTTTCACAGCGCACCTTGCTGGGCTCCACGGCAAAGGTGCCCAAGTGGGCTGTGGCGTACAAGTATCCCCCGGAGGAAAAACAGACTACCTTGCTGAGGATAGAGGCAAATGTGGGCAGGACGGGTGTCATCACACCTGTGGCAGTATTTGAGCCTATCCAGCTTGCAGGCACCACCGTATCAAGGGCAGTGCTCCACAACCAGGACTTTATTGATGAGCGTGACATCCGCATAGGAGATACCATCCTTGTGCGCAAGGCGGGTGAGATAATCCCGGAGGTGCTCAAAAGCATATCCCATGCCGAAAACAGTGTAAAGTTCACCCTCCCTGCTGAGTGCCCCGTATGCGGCAGCAGGACCGTCCGTCTTGCGGATGAAGCTGCTGTGCGGTGCCTTAACGCCGAATGTCCTGCCCAGCAGCTGCGCAGGCTCATTCACTTTGCCTCAAAGGATGCCATGGATATCGAGGGCTGCGGCCCTGCCGTGGCAGAGTCCCTCATAGACAGCGGGCTTGTGTCCGATGTAGCGGATCTCTACTCTCTTACCGCCGAAAAGGTAACAGGTGTGGGTAAGCTGCGTGAAAAGGGCGCTGCCAATCTGGTGAATGCCATAGAGCATTCCAAGGGTGCAGGCCTTGACAGGGTAATATACGCCCTTGGGATACAGGGCATAGGCAGCAGCCTTGCAAAGCTCCTTGCGGACAGGTTCCGCAATATGGATGCACTGCTTTCGGCAACGGAGTCAGAGCTTATCGCCATAGACGGCTTCGGGGAGAATCTGTGCTCCTCGGTGCTCTCCACCCTGGAGGAGCCCCACACAAGGGAGCTTATTGACAAGCTGAAAGTCGCAGGAGTGGTCATGGAGCAGGCTGCCCCCGCTAACGGCAGCGACCTCTTTGCGGGCAAGACCTTTGTACTCACAGGCACTCTGCCCACACTCAAGCGCTCAGAAGCTTCAAAGCTCATCACCGACAACGGCGGGAAGGTATCAGGCTCCGTATCGAAGAAGACGGACTACGTTGTGGCAGGCGAGGAAGCAGGCAGCAAGCTTGTCAAGGCACAGGAGCTGGGCATCACCATAATATCCGAGGAGGAACTTCTGAGATTAATTATGCATTTTTAAGCTATGAAGATAAAGAACATAACAGGTATCATATTGTCTGCCCTTACTCTTGCAGCCTGTGCCTCGCAGGAGAACCGGCAGGAGAATGAGCTGAGGGTGATAACCACCCCCGGCACAGCTGCATTAACGGAAGTGACCGATGTCAGCCCCGAAGCGGAGACTGCAAAGATCGCCGAAACTGACTCACCGGAAACGGTCATCACCTCCGCCGCACCGACTACTGCCGCCACTGAGGCTGCGTCTGTCACCACAGCCGAAACCTCCCGGACTGCCCCGTCAGAAACAACGGTGACGGAAGCTGTCACATCCGCTGTCACCACTGCCTCGGCAGCACCGCTCCCCTCACCGCCCGCCGCCTATGACATACAGGCAGAGGTCTATGACAAGCTGTATCTTTCACAGCTGATACCAAAAGGGGCACGGCTTGAAGGGAAGGATGCCCCTGTGGACACATCCGAGGTCGGGAATTATCGGGTGGCGGTCTCCTACACCCTTGACGGCATTCTGCGCAAGGAGGATATATACTTTTCCGTGGCGGACACCACCCCCCCGGTGCTCCTCAACGCCCCCGGAAGTGTGGAGATAAAGATAGGCAGTGAATTTTCACTCACGGATCACGTGGGGGCAGGGGATATGTACGACGATGACATAACCCTTACCTATACAGGCTCTGTGGACACAGGCACCCCCGGCTCATATCCCATAACCGTCACCGCCTCAGACAGCTCCGGGAACACCACCCATTTCAGCATGACCGTTAATGTGGTGGATGAGCTGAAGCCCTATGTGCCCCCCACAGGCTTTATCCCTTTTGAGGATATTATCAGGGACTATTCCTCCATGGGCAGCATCGGCATAGATGTGTCCAAATGGCAGGGGGACGTGAACTTTGAAAGGGTAAAGGCAGCAGGGTGCGAGTTTGTGTTCATCCGTCTTGGCATAGATGTGGGGGAGATAACCATTGACCCCTATTTTGAGGCGAACATCAGAAATGCAAAGGCAGCCGGGCTTAAGGTCGGGGTGTACTTCTATTCCGATGCCAACACCCCTGAGCGAATATCCAAAGAGACCGCATGGATAGCGGACACCCTGTCCCCCTACAGCCTTGATCTGCCTGTGGCATACGACTGGGAGAATTTTTCCAATTATCAGCAGTACCACATGAGCATCAGACACGCAAATGACCTCTATCTCCTCTTTGACGAGCAGATGCGCTCCTACGGCCATGACACCATGCTCTACTCCAGCAAGAACTTTCTGGAGAACTTCTGGGATACACAGCGTGTGCCCTCCGAAAAGATATGGCTTGCCCATTACACCTCAAAGACCACCTACAACGGCGGATACAGAATGTGGCAGATGTGCTCCGACGGCAATATCGACGGCATTGACGGATACGTTGACGTGGACATAATAATGGGAACGTGACCCTTGCGGCGCTTACCATTATGATCGCTGAATCCCGGCCCGGTGAAAATGAAGATGATGTCATCATGTTGTATTAAATTGATCTCCGCCTTTTATCCCAATGCTCTGACACGTAAAACACCAAGCTCCTGCAAGTCGCATTACCGCAGCTTGCAGGAGCTTCTTATTGTGCCTATAATGAAGGTGTTTACCGGCAGAGGGTCGCAAGCCTTTCCATGGCTTCACGGGTGTTTTCACGGGTGTTGAAGGATGTGAGCCTGAACCAGCCCTCACCGTTTCTGCCAAAGCCTGCCCCCGGTGTACCCACCACCTGTATCTCATTCAGCATACGGTCAAAGAACTCCCAGCTCCCCATGCCCCGGGGACACCTGAACCATATGTAGGGGGAGTTTGTGCCCCCTGTGAAGGCTATGCCAAGCTGTGTAAGGGTATCTGCCATGAGCCTTGCATTCTGCTGATAACAGGCGATGTTCTCCCTTGTCTGCTGCTGTCCCTTTTCGGTGAACACAGCCTCAGCTCCCCGCTGAACGATATAGGAAACACCATTGAACTTGCTCCCCTGTCTGCGTGCCCACAGATCCGAAAGCCGCACCTGCCGCCCAGCCGCTGTCACGGTCAGTTCATGGGGGATGACGGTATAGCCGCAGCGCACCCCGGTAAAGCCCGCCGTCTTTGAGAGGGAGCACATCTCAATGGCACACCTCTTCGCACCCTCTATGCAGTAAATGCTCCGGGGCACATCCGGGTCGGTGATGAATGCCTCGTAGGCACTGTCGTAGATAATGACGGCCTCATTCTCAAGGGCATAGTCCACCCACTCTTTGAGCTGTGCCTTTGTATAGGCGGAGCCTGTGGGATTGTTAGGGGAGCACAGGTAGATGATATCCCCGTGGATGCCCACAGGAGGCATTGCGGCAAAGCCGTTTTCCTCATTTGAATCAAGGTACACTATCTTTCTGCCTGCCATCTTGTTTGAATCCGCATAGACAGGGTACACAGGATCTGTCATCATTATCGCATTGTCATTTCCGAATATGTCGGTGATGTTGCCGCAGTCGCTCTTGGCACCGTCATTTATCCGTATCTCACCGGGGAGCACATCAGCCCCCAGGCCTTTGTAGTAGCCTGCCACAGCCTCACGGAGGAAATCATAGCCGGCGCCTCTGTCCTCATATCCCCGGAAGGTCTCCCTGACACCCATCTCATCGGCAGCTTTCTTCATGGCCTCCACCACAACAGGGGCAAGAGGGAGGGTAACATCACCTATGCCCATGCGGATGAGCTCCTTTTCGGGGTGAGCCGCCCTGTATGCATTCACCCTCTTTGCTATCTCGATAAAGAGGTAGTTTTTCTCCATGGCAAGAAAGTTTTCATTTATCTGTGTCATACTATCTCCCCCTCAAATACAAATTCCGCTCCCCCGGTCTTGGTAACGGTGCCGTCATGGTGGACGGTTATGCTGAGTTTCCCGCCCTTCAGGGAAAGCTCTATGGGCGTGTCCGCAGGGGCAAAGCCGTTTTTCACCGCAGCTGCTGCCACAGCACAGGCACCGGTGCCGCAGGCAAGGGTCTCACCGGAGCCACGCTCCCATACCCTCATCACAATGTGTGTGCTGTCGATGATATAGGCAAATTCCACGTTCACTCTCTCCGGGAACACAGGGCTGAATTCTATGGCTCTGCCAATGCTCTCTATGTTGATCTTATCCGGGTCATCCCCAAAGATGACACAATGGGGATTGCCCACGGAAACAGCCGTGACCGTGTACACTGTGCCGTTTGCCTCTAAGGGTGAGGATACAAGGGGCGCATCAGCCCTTGCGGGTATCTGGGAGGGCTCAAAGGAAACGCTTCCCATATCCACGGACACGGCACTCACTTTGCCCTCCCTGATGTCAAGCCGCAGAGTCTTTATGCCACTGTTGGTCTCAAGGGTGATGACATCCTTTTTCACCAGCCCCCGCTCATAGGCGTATTTCCCGATACAGCGGGAGGCATTGCCGCACATCTTCGCCTCGCTGCCGTCCGCATTGAATATTCTCATCTGAAGATCCGCTGTGTCCGAGGGCAGGATCATCACAAGCCCGTCAGCCCCGATGCCGAAGTGCCTGTCGCTTATCCTGACGGAAAGCTCCTCCGGATTTGCAATATTCTCTTCAAAACAATTCACATACACATAGTCATTGCCTATGCCCTGCATCTTGGTAAACCGCAATATTCTCAACTCCTATGCTTGATTTTGCATATCAATCATATCACTTTAAAAACATATTGTCAAGAGAAAATGCAAGATATAAATTTACATCTTGCATTTTCGTTGATTTGTATATTATTTTATCGGTCAAGTCTCAATATTGGGTGATTTTGCTCTCTGCTGTCACGGGCTGTCCTGCAGGGCATCGTAGCCTATCTCCCCCGTGCGGACACGCACCACGTCACGCACATTGTAGACAAATATCTTGCCGTCCCCCACGTGACCGGTATAGAGCGCATTCCTTGCAGTCTCGATAACATCCTTTACAGGCACCTTGCTTACTACCACATCCACCTTGATCTTGGGCACCAGGTTTGCTTCAACAGGAGAGCCTCTGTAATAGGATATTCTGCTGAGCTTTCCGGAGCCCAATACCTGTGTGGTGGTAAGCCCCTCCACGCCGATGTCCGCAAGAGCCTTTTCGAGGGCTTCAAACCTGCTCTGTCTGCATATGATGGATACCTGGGAGAACTTGGATGATCCGAAGGATTCGTGTACCGTGGGCTCGTAGGTGAGCTCCACTGCCTTCTCAACAGGTACGCTCTCCCCTGCTGCTGCATAGCTGTCAGTATCCACAGCCATGACAAAGCCGGAGTAGGAGCTTGCAAGGCCGTGCTCCTCAATGTCAAGGCCGACCACTTCCTCATGGGCAGTCACACGCAGACCGAATACCTTCTTTATTACAAAATATGTAATGGTGATGAGCACAGCCGTCCACAGACCCACTGTCAGCACTGCAAGACCCTGAAGCCCAAGGAGCTTTGCGCCGCCGCCGTAGAAAAGGCCTGCAAGCTGAACACCGTTGCCATCTGCAACAGCAAAGCCTGGAACAGCAGGATTTGCCAGAAGGCCTACTGCAAGAGTGCCCCAGATGCCGTTCATCATGTGTACTGCCACAGCGCCCACAGGGTCATCTACATGGAGCACATAGTCAAGGAGCCAGATGCCGAAGGGCACCAGCAGACCGCTGACAGCACCTATGACAGCAGCACCTGCGCAGTCAACCACGTCACATCCTGCGGTAACGCCCACAAGCCCTGCCAGGGAGGCATTGAGGCACATGGAAACGTCGGGCTTGCCGTACTTTATCCAGGTGAATATCATGCATACAACCGTTGCCACAGCGGGTGCCACGGTAGTTGTAAGGAATATGGATCCCAGCTGTGCCCCGCTTGTAGCAGCCGCACCGTTGAAGCCGTACCAGCCGAACCACAGTATGAAGCACCCGAGAGCGCCCATTGTAAGGGAATGGCCGGGAATAGCCTTTACCTTGGTCACCTTGCCGTTTGCATCCGTGTCAAACTTGCCGATGCGGGGGCCTAAGATCTTTGCGCCGATAAGGGCTGCAATACCGCCTACCATATGTATGGCGCAGGAGCCTGCAAAATCGTGGAAGCCCGCCTGTGCAAGCCAGCCTCCTCCCCAGATCCAATGTGCCTCTATGGGGTATATGACAGCGGAAATGACTGCGGAGTAGACGCAGTAGGAAATAAACTTCGTCCTCTCAGCCATGGCACCGGATACTATGGTAGCCGCAGTTGCGCAGAACACCAGGTTGAACACGAAGGAGGAAAAGCTGAAATTGCCGTAGTCCCCGAAGAGGGAATAGCCTATCTTCCCGGCAAAGCCCCCCATATCCTCCCCGCACAGCAGACCGTAGCCCACTGCAATGAACATCACTGTGCCTATGCAGAAGTCCATAAGGTTCTTCATTATAATGTTGCCTGCATTCTTGGCACGGGTAAAGCCCGTCTCCACCATTGCAAAGCCCGCCTGCATGAAGAACACCAGCGCCGCACCGATAAGGTACCAGATGCCGAAGGCTTCATTTGTCACAAGCTCTGATACACTGCTCATGATCTCTTCACTCATAAAACCATCTCCTTACTTTACAAAGGAGCCGCACAGGTACGCCCTTGTACTCTGTGCAGCCCCCTTGCTGTTGTCTTGCATTTTACTACCCAAATAAGGAAATGTCAAGGGGTTTGAGCGAGATTTGTAGAAATTTATGAATATTTGTGTTGCCATTCTTGCAAAAATATATCGTTTATATAAGATATTAATGTGATTTTAATATTATTTTGCAAGTTTTACTTTTTGTTCTTGCAGTAATTTGTAATTATCATCAAAAATCCTCTCTTTTGTCGAAAGGCATTAGGCAACTATACAAAAGCGGTGTTTTTGCAAGTTTTATCTTGACATCCTGCATTTTTTATGATATAACATTTAAGGAAACAAGATTTACCGTGCAAAATGAATTTTACACTGATTATATCTTGCAAATGAGGCGGCACATATGAGCGATCATCAATATGGTCTTTACGACCCTTCATTCGAGCATGACAACTGCGGCATAGGCGCTGTGATCAACATCAAGGGCATAAAGAGCACAGGGTGTGTGGACAATGCACTTAAAATAGTGGAGACCCTTGAACACCGTGCCGGCAAGGATGCCGACGGCAAAACCGGGGACGGTGTGGGCATACTGTTACAGATATCCCACAGCTATTTCTCCTCTCTGTATGACCTGCCGGAAGAGCGGGGCTACGGCATAGGGATGTTTTTCATGCCAAGGGAGGGCGCTGAAAAGAGCGTACACGCTTTTGAGGATGTGCTCGCCCGGGAGGAGCTCCCGCTCCTTTTCTGGAGAGATGTGCCCGTTCACCCGGAGATACTGGGTGCAAAGGCAAGGGAAAGCTGCCCTGTCATAAAGCAGGCATTTGTGAAAAGGCCCCATGACTGTGCTGCGGATATTGACTTTGAAAGGCGGCTGTATGTGGCACGCCGCAGATTTGAAAAGGCGATGCCTGAGACCTATGTTTGCTCCCTTTCCTGCCGCACTATAGTATACAAGGGAATGTTCCTTGTGGGCGAGCTGCGCAGGTTCTACGATGATCTGAACAGCGGTGAATACACAAGCGCCATCGCCCTCGTACACTCACGCTTTTCCACAAATACCGAGCCCTCATGGCAGCGCTCCCACCCCAACCGCCTTATGGTACACAACGGCGAGATAAACACCATAAAGGGCAATGTGGACAAGATGCTCTCCGCTGAGAGCATACTCCACAGCAAAGAGCTTGAAAGCAGATTCGGGGATGTATTCCCCTTTATAGATGTGAACGGCTCCGATTCCGCACGCCTTGACAACACCCTTGAATTTATGGAGATGTGCGGTGTGCCTTTGCCTCTGGCAGTTACAATGTGCATACCCGAGCCCTGGCAGCACGATGACAACATGAGCCGGGAGCTGAGAGCCTTCTATCAGTATTATGCGGCACAGATGGCTCCCTGGGACGGTCCCGCCTCCATAATATTCACAGACGGTGACATCTGTGGCGCCATACTCGACAGGAACGGCCTGCGCCCCTCACGGTACTATCTCACAGACACCGATGAGCTTATCATATCATCGGAGGTAGGCGCCCTCGATACAGACGAAAGCCACATCATCAAAAAGGAAAGGCTCCACCCCGGGAAGATGCTCCTGGCGGACACCGTAAAGGGCAGGCTCTGCACCGATGAGGAGATAAAGGAAGCCTTCTCCCACAGGCAGCCCTACGGGGAATGGCTTGACAGGCACCTTTTCAGGCTCCGTGACCTCCATATGCCCAATATGAAGACACCCACCCATGAGGGAGATGAGCTGCTGCGGCTGCAAAAGTATTTCGGCTTTACATATGAGCAGCTTGCGGATGTGGTAGCTCCCATGGCTGTGAACGGCGGCGAGCCCATAGGCTCCATGGGCACGGACAAGCCCATAGCAGTGCTTTCAAGGCAGGAGCCTCCCCTGTTTGACTACTTCAAGCAGATGTTTGCACAGGTGACAAACCCTCCCATAGACAGCATTCGTGAGAAGATAGTGACCTCAACCAGTGTCTATCTGGGCATAGAGGGGAACATCCTCTCAGAGGATGAGAACAACTGCCGTGTGCTTAAAATACACAATCCCGTGCTTACAAACGGCGATATGCTGAAAATACGGCACACCGCCTCGGACTGGTTCAAAACAGCGGATATATCAATGCTCTACACCCCCGGCACATCACTGGAGGATGCAATAGAGGGGCTGTTCAGGCAGGCGGACAAGGCACATGAGGACAATGCCACCATACTTATACTGACAGACCGGGGAGTGGATGAAAAGCACCTTGCAATACCCTCCCTCCTTGCCACATCAGCGCTCCAGACATATCTTGTGCGCACACGCATGAACACAGCCATGTCCGTTATCGTGGAGACAGGGGAGGTCTGTGAGGTACACCACTTTGCCACCCTTATAGGCTACGGTGCGGCTGCGGTGAACCCTTATCTTGCACTTGACTCCATACGGGACATGATACGGACGGGGCACATAGACAAGGACTACACCCTTGCGGTATCTGCCTATGTGGACGCTGCTGTTTCGGGCATAGTGAAGATCGCCGCAAAGATGGGCATATCCACCATACAGTCCTATCAGGGCTCGAAGATATTCGAGGCGCTGGGACTTTCAGGGGATGTGACAGAGAGGTACTTCCCCAACACCGTATCCCGCATAGGAGGCATCACCCTTAAAGATATAGAGAGCCGTTCACAGAGGATGCACGAAAGGGCATTTGCACCAAACGCAAATGTGACCGAAAGCGCCCTGCCCCACAAGGGCAATCACCGCAGGCGTGCAGGGGGTGAGGATCACCTCTACGACCCGAGAGCCATACATCTTTTGCAGCAGTCGGTCTGGAAGGATGACTATGAGCTTTTCAAGCAGTATACCGGCATAATAGACGGGGATGACAGACACATCACCATACGCTCTGAGCTGGAGCTTGTATATCAGAATGAGATACCCCTTGAGGAGGTGGAAAGTGCAGAGAGCATAATGCACCGCTTCAAGACAGGTGCCATGTCCTACGGCTCCATTTCAAAGGAGGCACACGAGTGCATGGCGATTGCCATGAACCGCATAGGCGGCAAGTCCAACAGCGGCGAGGGCGGCGAGGACGAGGAGCGCATGGCATCAAGGGGCACGGACAACGACCGCTGCTCAGCCATAAAGCAGGTGGCATCGGGTCGTTTCGGAGTAACATCCGAGTATCTCTGCTCCGCAAAAGAGCTGCAGATAAAGATGGCGCAGGGGGCAAAGCCCGGTGAGGGCGGACATCTCCCCGGCTCCAAGGTATACCCGTGGATCGCAAAGACACGCCGCTCCACTCCGGGTGTGGCGCTCATATCCCCTCCGCCCCACCATGACATATACTCCATCGAGGATCTTTCCCAGCTCATATACGACCTTAAAAATGCCAACAGGGACGCACGGATTTCCGTAAAGCTGGTATCGGAGGCAGGTGTTGGCACCATTGCCGCAGGCGTTGCCAAGGCGGGTGCGGGACTTGTCCTCATATCAGGCCACGACGGCGGAACAGGCGCTGCTCCCTACTCCTCCATACACAATGCGGGGCTCCCCTGGGAGCTGGGTCTTTCCGAAACTCATCAGACCCTTGTGAAGAACGGGCTGAGGGAGCGCATAGTCATAGAGACAGACGGAAAGCTGATGACAGGCAGGGATGTGGTGATAGCCGCCTGCCTGGGGGCAGAGGAATTCGGCTTTGCCACAGCACCCCTTGTGACCATGGGCTGTGTGATGATGCGTGTGTGCAATCTGGACACCTGCCCTGTGGGTGTGGCAACCCAGGATCCCAGACTTCGTGCCCGCTTTAAGGGCAAGCCCGAATATGTCATCAGCTTCATGCGCTTCATAGCGGAGCAGATGCGTGAATACATGGCAAAACTGGGCGTGCGCACAGTGGATGAGCTGGTGGGCAGGACGGATCTCCTCAGGCAGAAAAAGGACAGCACCCTTGACCTTTCAAGGATCTTAGGGTGTGTTGAGAACATACATCACCGTGCAGACAAAAACTATGACTTCAGGCTTTGTGACACCATAGACGAACGAATTGTCATACCCGCCCTTGAAAACAAGATACACAGCGGAGAAAAGGCACACATAACAGTCTCTGTCACCAACTGCGACCGCACCTTCGGCACCCTTACAGGCTCCCTCATAACAAAGGAGCACACATCTCCCCTTGCTGATGATACCTACACCATAGATGCAAAGGGTGCAGGGGGGCAGTCCTTCGGGGCATTTATACCGAAAGGCCTTACCATAGATCTTGAAGGAGCCTCCAACGACTACTTTGGCAAGGGACTTTCGGGTGGCATACTTGCGGTATTTCCTCCAAAGGAGAGCACTCTTGCGGCAGAGGAGAACATCATCATAGGCAATGTGGCTCTGTTCGGGGCAACATCGGGAAAAGCCTTCATAAACGGCATCTGCGGCGAGCGCTTCTGTGTGAGAAATTCCGGAGCACAGGTAGTCTGTGAGGGCACAGGCGACCACGGATGCGAGTATATGACCGGCGGCACTGCCGTAATACTGGGCAGGACAGGGCGCAACTTTGCAGCGGGCATGAGCGGCGGCACCGCATATGTCCTTGATGAGCAGAACGACCTGTACACCAAGCTCAACCGCTCTCTGGTGGAATACTCCCATGTGGAGAAGGAAGAGGACATACAGCTTCTGAAAGACCTTATCGGAGAGCACGCACAGCGCACAGGCTCCGGACTTGCAAAGCGCATACTTGATGACTTTGACACCTATCTACCGAAATTCAAAAAGGTCATCCCCCGTGACTACAAGAGGATGACAGAGCTGACAGCAAAGTATGCGGCACAGGGTCACGACACGGAACAGGCGCAGATCATGGCATTCGATGAATTTGAACAGGGGGCGAGGGCATGAAGGACGGATTTTTAAGATACGACAGGCAGGACAACACCCCTGTTCCCCCTATGGACAGGATAATGAACTACAACGAGTTCCATGCCCAGCTTGATACCGGTGAGCGCAGATGCCAGGCAGAGAGATGCATGAACTGCGGTGTGCCCTTCTGCCAGTCGGGCGTGATGCTGGGCGGTATGTTTGCAGGGTGCCCTCTGGGCAATCTGTGCCCGGAATGGAACGCACTCATGGCAAAGGGGCTGTGGGATGAAGCCGCCAAAAGGCTGCTGCTCACCTCCTCATTCCCGGAATTTACCGCAAGGGTATGCCCCGCACTCTGCGAAAAGGCGTGTACCAACGGCATGGAGGGCAAGGCTGTCACCGTAAAGGAAAACGAGCTTGCCATAATCGAGAATGCATTCAGCAAGGGGCTCATAAAGCCCTGCCCCCCTGTAAAGAGGAGCGGCAAAAAGGTGGCAGTCATAGGCTCGGGACCTTCGGGGCTTGCCTGTGCCCAGTTGCTCAACCGCTTCGGCCACAGTGTGACCGTGTACGAGAAGAAGGATCGCCCCGGGGGTCTGCTCATGTACGGCATACCCAACATGAAGCTTGAAAAGGACATCATCGCAAGGCGCATCCAGCTTATGGAGGAGGAGGGCATTGCATTTGTATACAACACGGACATAGGCACGGACATCACCCCCGACGAGCTGGAAAGCCGCTTTGATGCAGTCGTGCTGTGCTGCGGCTCCCAGCAGCCCCGTGACATAAAGGCGCCGGGGCGTGAGCTGAACGGCATATACTTTGCGGTGGACTTCCTTGAAAGCGCCACACGCCATGTAATGGGCGAGATAAGGGAGGACTTCATCGGGGCAAGGTACAGGAACGTGGTCATAATCGGCGGCGGCGATACAGGAAACGACTGTGTGGGAACATCCATACGTCAGGGCTGCCGCAGTGTGACACAGCTTGAAATGATGCCAAAGCCCCCCGAGGAGCGCACGCCAAACAATCCCTGGCCCGAGTGGCCGAAGGTGCTCAAGACTGATTACGGTCAGGAGGAAGCCATCGCCGTATTCGGCAGTGACCCCAGGATATATCAGACAACAGTCAGGAGCTTTATCCCCGATGAAAGGGGCAGGGTAAAGGCAGTCGAGACAATAAGGCTCTCCTTTGAGGGCGGTAAGATGACACAGATACAGGGCAGCGAGCAGGTGATCCCCGCCGACCTTGTGCTCATAGCAGCAGGCTTTACAGGTGCAAGGGAGTATGTGACAAGGGCATTCGGCGTTGACCTTACCCCAAGGAACACCATAGCCACACAGGAGGGCAGGTATGCTTCAAGCCGCAGCAAGGTGTTTGCGGCAGGTGATGTTCACAGAGGGCAGTCCCTTGTGGTATGGGCTATCCGTGAGGGCAGAGAGTGCGCAAAGGAGGTACATGAGTACCTGACGGGGAAGAGCATATGAGCATACATGAGGAATGCGGGGTATTCGGGATATACTCCGATGTGCCCTGCGAGCTGGCACATGATGTGTACTACGGTCTCTACTCCCTGCAGCACAGGGGGCAGGAGGGCTGCGGCATAGCAGTCTGCGATGACGGTGTAATCACCGCCTACAAGGATACAGGCCTTGTGGGGGATGTGTTCACGCCCCAGGTGCTGTCCTCCCTGCCCCGGGGGAACATAGCGGTAGGTCATGTGCGCTACTCCACCACCGGGGGCAATGAGCGGAAAAACGTTCAGCCCATAGTGGTGAACCACCGCAAGGGGCGCATGGCGATAGCCCACAACGGCAATCTATCCAATGCGGACACCCTGCGTGACGAACTGGAGCTTTCGGGTGCCATATTCCACACCACCTCGGATACGGAGACCATCGCCTACATCATCACACGGGAGAGGATAAGGCTCCCCTCCATCGAGGATGCAGTCTCCGCCGCAATGGACACCATAGAGGGGGCATATTCACTGGTCATCATGTCCCCCACAAAGCTCATCGCCGCAAGGGATCCCCACGGCTTCAGACCCTTATGCTACGGAAGGCTGTCCGACGGAAAGTATGTGGTGGCCTCGGAAAGCTGCGCCATTGCCGCTATCGGCGGGGAATTCATAAGGGACATCGCCCCGGGTGAGATACTTGTTTTCACAGGCGGGGGCATAGTCTCACGGACGGAACACTGCGGCACGGCACCCAAAAGGATATGCATATTCGAGTACATATACTTTGCCCGCCCGGACTCATGCATTGATGGAGTTTCGGTACACTCCGCACGGCTCCGGGCAGGCGAGATACTTGCCGAAAGCTGCCCCGCAGATGCGGATATAGTCATAGGCGTGCCGGACTCAGGCCTTGATGCGGCGCTGGGCTTTTCACGCAGGTCCGGGATACCCTACGGAATAGGGCTTATCAAGAACAAGTACATCGGCCGCACATTCATTTCTCCGGGTCAGTCCACACGGGCGAACAAGGTGATGATAAAGCTGTCAGCCCTGAGTGAGACCGTAAGGGGCAAGCGGATAGTGCTTGTGGATGACTCCATAGTAAGGGGCACCACCAGCAGGCGGATAGTAAAGCTGCTGCGTGATGCGGGGGCAAGGGAGATACATTTCCGGGTGTCATCCCCCCCGTTTACAGACCCCTGCTTCTACGGCACGGACATAGACTCCAAGGAAAACCTTATAGCTGTATCCCACACAGCGGAGGAGACAGCAAAAATAATAGGTGCGGACAGTCTGGGATATCTGCCAATTGCTGCACTGCATGAGCTTATAGGATCAGAATGTCTGTGCGATGCCTGCTTTACCGGGCAGTATCCCACAGCAGTCCCCCTGAACACACGCAAGGACAAGTTTGACAGGAAGCTGTCAGAGTAAATTTGAAGGAGAGGTCAATATGGAAAAGGTAACAGATTACTTCGGCTCAATGGTCTTTGATGAGAGAGTCATGAAGGCTATGCTCTCGGAAAAGGTGTACAAGTCGTTAAAGCGCACCATAGACAAGGGTCAGCCCCTTGACACCGATGTGGCGGATGCGGTTGCCGCCGCCATGAAGGACTGGGCTGTGGAAAAAGGCGCTACCCATTACACCCACTGGTTCCAGCCCATGACAGGTGTAACGGCGGAAAAGCACGACAGCTTTATCTCCCCCGCCCCCGACGGCCGTGTTATCATGGAATTTTCCGGCAAGGAGCTTATCAAGGGCGAGCCTGATGCATCCTCCTTCCCCTCCGGCGGGCTCCGTGCAACCTTTGAGGCAAGGGGCTACACCGCATGGGATCCTACCTCCTTTGCATTCATCAAGGACGGCACCCTGTACATCCCCACAGCCTTCTGCTCCTACGGCGGCGAGGCACTTGACAAGAAGGTTCCCCTCCTGCGCTCCATGGATGCGCTGAATGTACAGGCTCTGCGCATACTAAAGCTCTTCGGCACAGATGCCTCCTGCGTAAAGACCTCCGTTGGCCCCGAGCAGGAATACTTCCTTATCCCCAAGGAGCTGTACGACAGACGTGAGGATCTTATCATGACAGGGCGCACCCTGTTCGGCGCACCCGCTCCCAAGGGACAGGAGATGGAGGATCACTACTTCGGCTCCATAAAGCCCAGGGTCGCAGAGTATATGGCGGATCTTGACAAGGAGCTGTGGAAGCTGGGTGTGCTGGCAAAGACTAAGCACAACGAGGTGGCCCCCTCACAGCATGAGCTGGCACCCATATACAGGACCACAAATATAGCCACAGACAACAATCAGCTCATGATGGAGGTCATGAAGAAGGTGGCAGCACGCCACGGCCTTGTGTGCCTGCTCCATGAGAAGCCCTTCAAGGGTGTCAACGGCTCCGGCAAGCACAACAACTGGTCCATCTCCACGGACAAGGGCGAGAACCTGCTCTCCCCCGGCAAGGAGCCCCATGACAATGTGCGCTTCCTGCTGTTTCTGGTAGCTGTAATAAAGGCTGTGGATGAGTATCAGGATCTGCTGCGCCTTTCAGTTGCGACTGCGGGCAATGACCACCGCCTGGGTGCAAATGAAGCGCCTCCCGCGGTAATATCCGTATTCCTTGGGGATGAGCTGACAGCAGTTCTTGACTCCATTGAAAACGATGCCCCCTATGACGGACAGAAGAGGACGATGATGGACCTGGGGGCAAGAGTCCTCCCCTCACTGAGAAAGGACACCACCGACCGCAACAGAACATCCCCCTTCGCCTTTACAGGCAACAAGTTTGAGTTCCGTGCCCTGGGCTCCTCCAACTCCATATCCTGTGCCAATATCCACCTGAATGCGGCTGTTGCCGAATCCCTGCGGCAGTTTGCGGATGTGCTGGAAAAGGCAGATGACTTCGACCATGCGGTGCATCACCTCATCCGTGAGACCATAAAGGCGCACAAGAGGATAATATTCAACGGCAACGGCTACGACGATGCCTGGATCGCAGAGGCAGAGAGGAGAGGGCTTTCCAACTACAAGACAACACCCGACTGTATGCCCCACATCTGCGATAAAAAGAATGTGGAGATGCTCACAGGGCACAGCATTTTCACAGAGGCTGAGATATATTCCCGCCGTGACATCATGCTTGAAAACTATATAAAGACCGTGAACATAGAGGCTGTCACCATGATAGACATGGCAAGGACACAGATCCTCCCCGCCGTTTCCGCCTATGCCGCAAGGCAGGCTGAGGGCGTAGTCAGCGTGAGAAAGGCTGTTCCCGATGCAAGGTGCGGCTATGAGGTGAAGATAGTCGAAAAGCTGTCCATGCTCACGGATGAAATGGCAGAAGATCTTGCAGCCCTTGAAAAGGCGGTCAGCGATATGCACAGCATAGAAGATGTTGTGGCACAGTCGGAAAGCGTCAGGGACAGCGTCATCCCCTGCATGGAAAAGCTGCGTGAGGCAGCGGATGCGGCAGAGGTAATGGTAGCCAAGGAAAGCTGGCCCTTCCCCACATATGATAAGCTGCTCTTCGGAGTATAAAGCAAAGGCAGGGTCCCCTCAGAAGGGGGGCTCTGCCCTGTCGTATGCAAACGTTCAGATAATGTATGAGATAGGTGATAAAATGTCGGAAAAAGCGTATATCCTGCTTGCAGACGGTACAGTGCTCACAGGGCACTCCTTCGGGAAAAAGGGGACGGTCATCGGTGAAATAGTCTTTGCAACAGGCATGACAGGCTATGAAGAAACTCTTACAGACCCCTCCTACTACGGGCAGATAGTTGTGCAGACCTTCCCCCTCATAGGCAATTACGGTGTCAATTCAGAGGACATGGAGTCGGAAAGATGCCATCTGAAGGGCTATATCGTCAGGGAAGGCTGCCAATACCCCTCCAATTTCAGATGCGAGGAGGATATAGATGCCTTCCTTGAAAGCCACGGGATAGTTGGCATCTGCGGCACAGACACAAGGCACCTTACAAAGACCATACGTGAGTACGGTGTCATGAACGGCGCTGTTACCACGGAAAACGTATGTGATGAAAAAATAAAGGCAGACCTGCTTGAAATGATAAGAGCTTACCGCATAGAAAATGCAGTGGAGAGCGTTTCCTGCACGAGCGAGACAACATACAGGGCAGAAACGGAAAAGTACAGAGTGGTGCTCTATGACTTCGGATACAAGCACAACATCCGCAGAGAGCTTCTGAAACGGGGCTGCACAGTGACCGTGGTACCCGCTCACACCACTGCTGACAGGATAAGGGAGCTTTCCCCCGACGGGATAATGCTTTCAAACGGCCCCGGGGATCCGGCGGTGAACACGGACATAATAGCCGAGATAAAAAAGCTCTCCGCCATGGATATACCCATATTCGGCATATGCCTGGGTCATCAGCTCACCGCCCTTGCAATGGGGGCTGTGACGGAAAAGATGAAGTACGGCCACAGGGGGGCAAATCAGCCTGTGAAGGATGTTTTCATGGACAGGGTATTCGTCACCTCACAGAATCACGGGTATGCGGTGAAGGGTGACAGCCTCCCCCAGAATACAGGTGTGGTATCACACATAAACGTGAATGACGGCACCTGTGAGGGCATACGCTACAGCACCTTCCCCTGCTTTACGGTGCAGTTCCACCCGGAGGCCTGCGGCGGCCCCCACGATACGTCCTATCTCTTTGATGAATTTATCGGCATGATGAGGAGTGAAAAAAATGCCCTTGACAAGTGATATAAAGAAAGTCCTGATCATAGGCTCCGGGCCTATCGTCATAGGTCAGGCTGCGGAATTTGACTATGCAGGCACTCAGGGGTGCAGGGCACTCAAGGAGGAAGGGCTGGAGGTAGTTCTGGTAAACTCGAACCCTGCCACCATCATGACCGACAAGGCTATGGCGGACAAGGTCTACATAGAACCCCTGACCCTTGATACGGTAAAGAAGATAATCGAAAAGGAGCGGCCCGATTCCCTCCTGTCCACCCTCGGGGGACAGACAGGCCTTACCCTCTCCATGCAGCTTGCCGCAGAGGGCTTTCTTGACAGAATGGGGGTAAGGCTCCTGGGTGCAGACCCTCTCACCATCCACAAGGCAGAGGACAGACAGGCATTCAAGGACACTATGGAGAAGATAGGTCAGCCCGTCATCCCCTCAAAGGTAGTGGAGAATGTAGAGGATGCCCTTGATTTTGCCGGTGAGACAGGCTACCCGGTAATAGTGCGCCCCGCATTCACCCTGGGGGGCACAGGGGGCGGCATAGCCCAGAACAGGGAGGAGCTGGCGGATATTGCCACAAACGGGCTGCGGCTGTCCCCTATCACACAGATACTTGTGGAAAAATGCATAAGCGGCTGGAAGGAAATAGAGTTTGAGGTGATACGTGACCGCAAGGGCAATGTGATAACCGTCTGCTCCATGGAGAATTTCGACCCTGTGGGAGTACACACCGGGGATTCTATCGTAATAGCCCCTGCCGTGACCTTAGCGGACAAGGAATATCAGATGCTTCGCACAGCAGCCCTTGACATAATAAACGAGCTTAAAGTGGAGGGGGGCTGCAACTGCCAGTTTGCACTAAAGCCCGATTCCTTTGAGTATGCTGTGATAGAGGTAAATCCGAGGGTATCCCGCTCCTCCGCCCTTGCATCAAAGGCAACGGGCTACCCCATCGCAAAGATAGCCGCAAAGATAGCCATAGGCTACACCCTTGATGAGATAGTGAACGCTGTCACGGGAAAGACCTATGCCTGCTTTGAGCCTGCCCTTGACTATGTGGTGGTAAAATTCCCCAAGTGGCCCTTTGACAAATTCGTCTACGCAAAGAGAACCCTTGGCACACAGATGATGGCAACAGGCGAGGTCATGGCAATAGGCACCTCCTTTGAGCAGGCGCTGATGAAGGCTGTCCGCTCTGCGGAGCTGGGACTTTCCTCAATGAATATGCCAAAGCTTGCCCACCTTGATGACAAAACTGTTTTCGAGATGCTCCACAACACCGATGACATCCGCTCATTTGTCATATTCGAGAATATCAAGCGTGGGGTATCAATCGACACCATACACGAGATAACCAAGATAGACAGGTGGTTCCTGGCAAAGCTTGCCCACCTTGCAGACATTGAAAGGGAGCTTTCCGAGGGGGAGCTTACAGAGGAGAAATACCTGAATGCCAAGACCTACGGCTACCCCGACAAGGTGATAAGGGAGATAAGCGGAAAGGAATGTCCCATTCACCGCAGTGCCGTGTACAAGCTGGTGGATACCTGCGCCGGAGAATTTGCCGCAGAGACCCCCTACTTCTACTCCACCTATGATGAGGAAAATGAAGCGAAGGAGTTTATAGCCGAGCACGACACCGGGAAAAAGCGTGTGCTGGTATTCGGCTCCGGCCCTATCCGCATAGGACAGGGCATAGAATTTGACTACTGCTCCGTACACTGTGTGTGGGCGCTCAAGGAAATGGGATATGAGGCTGTGATCTGCAACAACAACCCTGAGACCGTATCCACCGACTTCGACACAGGGGACAGGCTCTACTTTGACCCCCTGACCCCGGAGGATGTGAAAAACCTCATCGAGACCGAAAAGCCCTGGGGAGTAGTGGTGCAGTTCGGCGGGCAGACAGCCATAAAGCTGACACGTTTTCTCTCGGATATGGGCGTGAATATCCTGGGCACCTCTGCGGACAGCATAGATGCGGCAGAGGACAGGGAGCGCTTTGACGAGCTGCTGAACAAGTGCGGCATACCCCGCCCTGCGGGACACACGGTCATGAACACCGCCGAAGCCCTTGCAGCCGCCCGTTCCCTCCACTATCCCGTGCTTATGCGTCCATCCTATGTGTTGGGCGGGCAGAACATGATAATCGCCCACTCCGACGATGACATAAAGGAATACATGGAGATAATCACTGCCCACGGCATAGACGACCCTGTGCTCATAGACAAGTATATGTGCGGCAAGGAAGTTGAAGTGGATGCCATCTGCGACGGAAAGGACGTGCTCATCCCCGGCATCATGGAGCATATCGAGCGTGCGGGCATACACAGCGGCGACAGCATTTCCGTATACCCTGCAATGACACTTTCAAAGAGGGTGCGGGACACCATCGTGGGCTATACCAAAAAGCTGGCGTGGGCGCTGGATGTGCGGGGGCTTGTGAATATACAGTATGTGGTCTACGACAACGATGTGTATGTGATAGAGGTGAACCCCCGCTCCTCAAGGACAGTGCCCTACATATCAAAGGTGACGGGGGTACCCATGGTGGATATCGCCACAAGGATAATGCTGGGTGAAAGCCTTGCGGAACAGGGCTACAGGAGCGGGCTTTACAGAGAGGCTGACTACATTGCGGTAAAGGTGCCTGTTTTCAGCTTTGAAAAGCTCCATGACGTGGATACCGCCTTAGGCCCTGAAATGAAGTCCACAGGCGAGGTGCTGGGCATTGCAAAAAGCTTTGAGGATGCGGTATACAAGGGGCTCCTGGGGGCAGGCTACAACCTTGAAAAGCGCTCCCACGGCGGCGTGCTCATAACCGTGCGTGATACGGACAAGCGGGAGATAGTCTATGTGGCTCATAAGTTTGCAGAGCTGGGCTTTACAGTCTACGCCACACAGGGCACGGCGGACTATCTGAAAAGAAACGGCATAGAAGCAGAAGCTGTACGCAGAGTGTCGGAAGCGGCACCCAATATCATGGATCTCCTTGACAGCGGGAAGATAGACTATGTGATATCCACATCCTCCCACGGGCGCACACCTCAGCGTGACAGCGTGAAGATACGCAGGAAGGCAGTAGAGCGCTCCATATGCTGTCTCACCGCCATAGACACCGCAAATGCGGTGGCTGACATCCTTGCAATGGATAAATCCATAGATGATATGGAAATGGTGGATATATGCCATACAGTATCCGCCGATAAGTGATATGGCTTTTCCCGAACAGCGAAACATTTTCCACATACAGGGGTGTCTGTGTCCCATAAAGCACTATCCTTCAGGCGGTTATTTATGCGGTCTATAATTTTAATACTCACAATATATTAACCGATAATTTTTAACATATGCTACAAGCGGATAGTATATAATAATCAATATCCTATGCAAACCGCATAACAGCAGTGAATCTTCACCGCCAACAGGAGGTCTCTATGAAAAGGATAACAATGTCGCTTACAGCACTTGCCCTTGCAGGCACTATGCTTGCAGGCTGCGCCGGGGCAACAGCACCCGCAGATACCCAGACCGCTGCCGCACAGACTGAGAACACACAGGAGGCGCAGACACAAAGCGCTCCCCTGCCCGTTGCCGACAATGCGGTGGCATTTGCCGCATCCCTGGGGCTGGGCTGGAACCTGGGCAACACCCTTGACGCAACAGGAGCGGAGGATCTCACATCAGAGACCTCATGGGGTCAGCCCAAGGCAGAGAAGGCTCTGTTTAAATATCTGAAGTCTCAGGGCATTTCCTCTGTGCGCATACCCGTTTCATGGGGTCAGCACACGGATGCGGACTACAATATCGACCCCGACTGGATGGCAAGAGTCACCGAGGTGGTGGATTATGCCATGGACAGCGGTCTCTACGTTATAATCAACTCTCATCACGACTGCGACAAATACTATCCCAGTGACGAGCACGCAGACGAGTCCGAGCGCTATATCAAGGCTGTGTGGACTCAGATAGCCGATAACTTTGCGGACTATGACAACTCCCTCATATTTGAATCCATGAACGAGCCCCGTCTTATGGGCACATCAATTGAATGGTGGTTCAGGGACGACGACGAAAAGGGCATTGCCTCCATCAAGGTCATAAACAGGCTCAATCAGGCATTTGTTGATACAGTCCGTGCCAGCGGCGGCAACAACCCCACCCGCTACCTTATGGTGCCCTCAAATGCGGCAGCCCCCCAGAATGCCACGAACCCTGCCTTTGTAATGCCCGAGGATCCCGCAAACAAGCTCATGGTCTCCGTTCACGCCTACACTCCCTACGACTTTGCAGGCAAGGCCGACGGTTACTCGGACTGGTCAGATGACAAGCTGTTTGAGCTTAATTTCATGGACGGACTGAATACGAAATTCATCAAAAACGGCTACGGAGTGGTAATAGGCGAATTTGGCGCAACCAACAAGGACAACCTTGAAGACCGTGTGGCATGGGCAAAGGACTATGTAGGCAAGGCATCCTCTCTCGGCATCCCCTGCTTTTTGTGGGATAACGGCGGCACGGAGGTTGGCGAAGAGAACTTCGGCATGATCGACCGCACAAATCTCAAGGTATACTACCCCGAGATACTTACCGCAATGGTGGAGTGCTACACCTCAAATGAAGCAAAGCAGGCAGCATGACACACTGCAAGAGATAAAAGTACCGGCTGTTTCGGCAGCCGGTCTTTCTTTTCTTAAGCAGGATAAACACGAACCATTGACAACAGCCCTGTTATCTGGTAGAATACTTTCATAGAAAGGGCTTATGCCAAAAGGATGGATAGATATGAAGATAAAGGCCTTGATACCTGCGGCAGCGATGATATTCGCACTGGCGGGGAATGTATATGCTCAGAATGGCGACCTCCAGCTCACTGTAACACCAAAGGCGGATTCCGTAAAGGTGGGCGAGAGGATAGAGGTGGATATAAGTGCCGTAAACAGCGGTGATCCGCTCACTGACTTCAGGCTGTACTTTGAGGATCAGGAGATATATGCGGATGATGTCCTTGAAACAGGGGAAGCTGCTGAAAAGGAGATATCCCTGCTTGCGTGGGAACGTGACATAGCAAGCGGCGGCGCTATCAATATATCAGCCGATGCAAACGAGCTGGTGGAGCCTGTGGCTGTGACAGTCCATGTCACCGTTCTGCCCGGCATAGAGCCCGGCACGGAGCCGGAGGGCAACCCTGCCACAGGAGACAAAACACCATGGGGTGCGGCACTTGCCCTGACAGCAGCATCCGGAACGCTGATACTTATAAAAAGGAAGTAAAAGGCAATGGGACTTTTTTCAAAAAAGCCTTCAGGGCGTTGCAGCAGCGCTGTATCACAGCGCCCATTGTGTAATTTGAATGCTCAAAGGGAGCAAATTCGCCCCTCTGTTAGATATATCGCCAAATCTAAAAAAAGTCCTTGACAATATTTTTGAAATGTGGTATTATATCAAAGTCGCCCAACGAAAGCGGGACGGCGAGCATTTTGAAGAAAAGCGCATCGGATCTTGAAAATTGAACAATGTAAGACAAGCATCATAGAGATATGATGCACCCTTGAAGTGATTCCTTTG
>OCTW013398902.1_pt1 | contig 53369 bp, 52 predicted proteins | sample 1539671 | NCBI WGS metagenome assembly OCTW01 (sample SAMN02144230, study PRJEB22623) | gut metagenome | biome: sheep rumen | host: Ovis aries | place: New Zealand | reverse complement strand
GACACCTTCTTCGTCACGCAGCACCCCAACGACGTCACCAAGAACATTCTGCTGCGCTCGCACACGTCGAGCGTCCAGGCCCGTGTGATGGAGCAGATGCACACCGAGGACGGCAAGCTGAAGGAGCCCATCCGCGTCATCTGTCCGGGACGCGTGTACCGCAACGAGGCCATTACGGCCCGTGCCCACTGCTTCTTCCATCAGGTGGAAGGCCTCTATATCGACAAGGACGTCTCCTTCACCGACCTCAAGCAGGTGCTGCTGTCGTTTGCCCGTGAGATGTTCGGACCCGACACCAAGATTCGTCTGCGCCCCAGCTACTTCCCCTTCACAGAACCCTCGGCAGAGATGGACATCTCTTGCTTCATCTGCGGCGGCGAGGGCTGCGGCTTCTGCAAGCATACCGGCTGGGTGGAAATCCTCGGCTGCGGTATGGTCGACCCCAACGTGCTGGAAGAGTGCGGCATCGACAGCAAGGAATACAGCGGCTATGCCTTCGGTATGGGCGTGGAACGTATCACCAACCTGAAATACCGCGTCAGCGACCTGCGCATGTTCTCCGAGAACGACGTGCGCTTCCTGAAGGAATTTGAATCTGCCAACTAAACACACCTATCAATAGTCCATAATCACTGAGATGAAACTGGCATTGATGACACAACCCACGTTTTTCGTGGAAGAAGACAAGATACTGACTTCGCTCTTTGAAGAGGGGTTGGACGACCTGCACCTGTATAAGCCAGGCTCCGAACCCATGTATTCCGAGCGCCTGCTCACCTTGCTGCCCGACGAATACTACAAGCGCATTACCGTACACACCAACTTCTACCTGAAGGAGGAGTACAAGCTGCGCGGCATACACATCGAAGACGAGACGACCCCTGCGCCCAAAGGCTACAAGGGGCACATCACACGTACATGTACCCACCTCGACCAGCTGAAGGAGGCCAAACGGCATGCCGACTACGTGCTGCTGAAGTATATCTTCGACAGCCAGACGGAAGCCGACCAGAAGGCTACCTTCACGATGGCAGAGCTACAGGAGGCCTCGCGCCGAGGACTCATTGACAAGCATGTCTATGCGCTGGGAGGCATGAATATGGATACCATCAGGACCGCACGCGACTTAGGATTCGGAGGCGTCGTCATCAGCGGCGACCTCTGGAACCGTTTCAACATTCATCAGGAACTGGATTACAGGGCGCTCATCGACCACTTCGTCAAGCTACGCAAGGCCGTCGGCTGAGAACCTTCACCCCATCAAGCCATTAAGACCCTTCACAACAAATACAATGAACAAGAACTACATGGTATTTTCAGGTACAGCAACCAAGTACCTCGCAGAGCGCATCTGCCAAAGCTTAGGTTGTCCGCTGGGAGAGCTTCAGATCACCAAGTTCTCTGACGGTGAGTTTGCAGTATCTTATGAAGAGAGCATCCGTGGACGCGACATCTTCCTGGTACAGAGCACGTTTCCTTCATCCGACAATCTGATGGAACTGCTCCTGATGATTGACGCTGCCAAGCGCGCATCGGCACATACCATCAATGCCGTCATCCCCTACTTCGGATGGGCCCGTCAGGACCGCAAGGACAAGCCCCGTGTGAGCATCGGTGCCAAGCTGGTGGCCGACCTGCTGTCTGCTACCGGCATTGACCGCGTTATCACGATGGACCTGCATGCCGACCAGATTCAGGGCTTCTTCAACGTACCTGTCGACCATCTGTATGCTTCGGGCGTCATTCTGCCCTACCTGCAGAGCCTGCACCTGGAAGACCTTGTCATTGCATCGCCTGACGTAGGCGGTTCCAAGCGTGCCAATACCTATGCCAAGTACCTGGGATGCCCGCTGGTGCTTTGCAACAAGACCCGTGCCCGTGCCAATGTCATTGCGACGATGCAGATTATCGGCGACGTCAAAGACAAGAATGTGGTGATTATTGACGATATGGTTGACACTGCCGGTACCATTACGAAGGCTGCCGACATTATGAAGGAAGCAGGTGCCAAGACCATACGTGCCTGTGCCTCGCACTGCGTCATGAGCGGACCGGCCTCCCAGCGTGTACAGGATTCGGCCCTGGAGGAAATCGTGTTCACCGACTCGATTCCCTACGACTTCAGCCGCTGTCCGAAGGTCAAGCAGATTTCCGTAGCCGACATGTTTGCCGAGACCATTCGCCGTGTGGTCAACAACGAGAGCATTTCCGACCAGTATCTGGTATAAGGAATCCCTTCACACACGTACCTATTTTATATATAAGACATGAATATCAAGTCCTTTCTGACGCTGACAGCCGTAGGATGCCTATTGGCTGCCTGCCAGTCAAAATCGTATCAGATCAGCGGTACAGCCGAGAGTCTGGCTGACGGTGACACCTTGTATCTCACTGCCGACATGATAGACGGTGTTCCCAGCGATACCATCTTCGTTGAGAACGGCCAATTCTCGCTGAAGGGCGAGACAGACAGCACCCGTCTGGTGATGATTTACAGCGCACGTCGGAACGAAGTCAACTGTCCCTTCTTCCTGGAGCCTGGCACCATTACCATTACGCTCTCCGACAAGCCTGGTGAGGCAAGGGTCAGCGGAACGGGATGCAACGAGCAGTGGCAACAGCTGCAAGACTCAGTGATGGTGATTGGCAAGGAAATCAACCGCATTGCCGAGCATATCTATGGCAACACCGTCAGCGAGGCTGAGCAGCAGCAGGGTGTGGCTCACATCGACCAGCTCAACAAGCGTTTTGCCAACGTCGTCTTCAAGGCTGCCGAACGAAACATTGACAACGAGTTCGGCTACTTCCTGCTGACGTACTATCCTGAAGAGCTCATTGACAACCCCTCCCGCATGAAGCTCATCGAGCAGTTGCCGGCAGAGATGCGACAGCGTCCTGCCATCAAGGAGATTGAAGAAACCATCAAACGTGCCAACAAAACGGCAGCAGGCAGCATGTTGCCAGACTTCTCACAACAGGCACCTGACGGTAGTATTCTGAATATCAAGGACTTGATAGCACAAAACCGTCTGACCATCATCGACTTTTGGGCTTCCTGGTGTGGTCCCTGTCGCCACGATATGCCTGAAATGGTGGCCCTCTACAATGAGTACAAGGACAAAGGTCTGGGCATTGTGGGTGTGTCGCTCGACAATGACGCTACCGCCTGGCAGAAGGCCATTGGCGACCTGAAGATGACGTGGCCGCAGATGAGCGACCTAAAGGGATGGGATAATGCAGCAGCCAAGTTGTTCAACATTACCAGCATTCCCCACACCATCGTGGTCGACCAGCAGGGCAAAATCCTGCACCGCGGATTGCGAGGTGACGACCTGCGACAAGCTGTTGCCGAAAAGCTCAACTAACAAAAAGGGTTTCGCAAAAATGAATGCGAAACCTTTTTTGATGGGTTCATCCTTGGTCGTCAGACGCTTATTTCCTGTCAGGCACTTATTTCCTGTCAAGCGTCCACGATTTATGGTTTGCGACAACGGTCGTACCACGAATGTAGCAACCCTTGCGGTATGCCTCGCTTCAAGGCTTTGTCAAGAACCTGAAGACCTTCTTTCTTGCGTTTCAGAAAGAGCAGCAAGTCGACGTGCGAGGCAACGTAGTCAGCATTCTGACCATCCAGCCGCTCTGCCTGTTCCCAGTCGTACAAGGCTGCTTCGTATTGCTTCAACTCACGCTCCAGGACGGCTCGTGAGGCGTATGGGACGGCAGAGTCTGGACGCATCTCCACCAGCGTATTCAACTGGTCGAGGGCTTCGGTCTGACGCCCCATCAGCTGCAACACATAAGCCAGCGAAAAACGGGCTTCTGTATGTGTGGGGAAAATGCCTATCAGTTCCTCGTAGTCGCGTCGTGCAGCCTCGTAATGGCGCAGATGGGTGGCAGCATAGGCACGATAGAACAAGGCCGCAGGGTTCTGCACTTCGTGCTGCAACACAAGACCGTACTCGTCGATAGCATACTGCCACTGTTGCAGTTCCAGATTCACAGCAGCCTTGCGCAGATGCAGGTCTGTCGACCACTTCTGCGAGGCAATCTGCTTGTTCAGTACCGCCAGGGAGTCGTGCCAGTTCGGGCTCTGCTGTGCCTGAGCCTGCCTCTGTCGCTCCACAGACTGCGCTTGTGCCTGCCCTTGTCTTTCTGCCGACTGGGCCTGTGCCTGCCCTGTTTGTTGCGACAGTATCGCAACAAACAGGACGAAAAGCACTATGCCTTTGCGATATAATCTACAATCCATGCACCAACCTCTTTGGTACCATATTTCGCACCGCCTTCCACCTGGATTTCAGGAGTACGCACGTTGGCATCCAGCGAGGCGTTGACGGCCTCACGAATCAAGGCGCCTTCCTTGTTCAGTCCGAAGTGCTCCAACAACATGGCAGCCGAGAGAATCTGTGCCAACGGGTTAGCCAGATTCTGTCCCTTTGCCTGTGGCCAAGAGCCGTGCACCGGCTCGAACAACGGGGTGTGCTCACCGAGTGACGACGAGGGCTGTAATCCCATCGAGCCGGTGATGCAGGAAGTCTCGTCAGTCAGGATGTCGCCGAAGGTGTTCTCCGTCACGACGACGTCGAAGAAACGGGGTTCTGTCAAGACGCGCATCGAAGCATTGTCAATGAACATATAGTCGGTCGTTACATCAGGATACTGAGGCTCCATCTCCTTGGCAATCTGACGCCACAAGCGGCTCGATGCCAGCACGTTAGCCTTGTCGACAACAGTGAGGTGCTTCTTGCGCTTCTGGGCCGTCTCGAAGGCAACCTTGAGGATGCGCTCAATCTCAGGACGTGTATAGATATCGGTATCGTAGGCCTTGTCGTTGTCCTGATACTTCTCGCCGAAATACATACCGCCCGTCAGTTCGCGGATGACGACAAAGTCGGCACCCTTCAGCAGTTCGTCCTTCAGCGGCGACTTGTGCAGCAGGCAGTCGAAGGTTGCCACAGGACGCACGTTGGCAAACAGACCCAGCTTCTTGCGCATAGCCAGCAATCCCTGTTCAGGACGCACCTTGGCCGTAGGGTTGTTGTCGTACTTCAGGTCGCCCACAGCGGCAAACAGCACGGCATCAGCACGCATACAGGCCTCGTGGGTAGCCTCTGGGTAAGGGTCGCCGACGGCATCAATGGCCGTAGCACCTACCAGCGCCTCTTCGTAGCTGAACTCGTGACCAAACTTCTGGGCAATGGCATTCATCACAGCCACACCCTGTTGCATAATCTCGGGACCTATTCCGTCGCCCGACAAGACGGCAATCTTCAATTTCATACCTTAAAACTTGATTACTATTAATTCTTGAATGTTTCTGATGTTGATACTTCTAACAGGAAACTAAGCTTGCTGATAGCTCAAGGCGGCACCGATGGCCGTGCAGAACTCAGCATACTTGGGGATATGGAAATGTACCTTGTAGAACTTCTCCAGCATGGGGTAAATCTCCTTGCACTGTGGCAACAGCGTCAGGTTGCCAATGAGCACAAAGTCTTTGATACCGCTGTTCAGAGCCGACAGGATGGCGGCAGAGCCGATGGTCTGGAGCACCATCACGATGATACCCAGCGCAATGTCCTCCTTCGGTGCGTCGTACTGTGCCTTCGAGAACAGTGAGGCCGTCGCATCCATTGGCAGACCAGGCAGCGGATGGGTAGAGATATCGCCTATCAGGAGATTGATGTTGTGGATGTCGCCCTGCATGGCCAGACTCTGTATCTGCTTGTGGTCACGGGTGTTCAGCATCACTCGGGCCAGTCCCTGTAGGGTGCCTCCGCCAATGCCAAGACCACCGATATGGGTGATTTCGTCGCCGTCACATTGTACGAAACTGGTTCCTGTACCCATCGACACGACGATGGCTTTGGTCAGTCCGCTCTCGAAGCGTGCTCCCAGACCGTCGGCCATAAACTCGTCGACCTTCTGGGTCGGAATACCGTAGATGTTTCCGTCAATATACGCCGAACCTACGCCAGTAACCATCACCTGCTCGACATCGTCCAGACTGATCTTGTTGTCGTGCAGATATTTGCCGAAGGCTCCGTAGAGCGACGTCACCTGGTCGGCCGCAGTAATGCGGATAGGCGACACCACGCGTCCGTCGCGCAATCCTACAATCTTGGTCGTGGAAATGCCCACGTCGATACCAATGATAATTCCCATTTTTATCTTCAAAATCTGCTAATTGTTATTCTTCACTTTCTTGTCGAACTTGTGCAGGAAATAGTTGAAGGCCTCCAGTCCGACGAGCACCATCATGGTACTGCCGATGGACAGCACGTACATGCCGCCTCCACAAGCCAGTCCGATAGCTGCCGTAACCCACAATCCCGCTGCAGTAGTCAGTCCCACGACGACGTTTTCCGTCTTACGGAAGATAATGGTACCAGCGCCTATGAAACCGATACCGCTGACCACCTGTGCAGCGATACGCGACACATCCCAGCGCTGCAGGTCGTCGTTCATGGCATCTGTAAAACCGTACGCCGACACAATCATAAACAGGGCTGAGCCCATAGCCACGAGAAAGTGGGTGCGGAAACCGGCTTCCTTGGCTCGGTATTCACGCTCCAGACCGATAAGTCCTCCCAGGACGGCGGCCGTCAACAGACGAAGTAGAAATTCGTATTCCATTTTGGTTAAATGTTGTTATTTGGCTGCAAAGATACGAAATAATTGATAATTGACAATTGATAATTCAGAATTATTATATATCTTTGCCGAAGTTATAACTAAAAATAAGTGAAAAAAGATGTTTGGACTAGGAATGCAGGAGATATTGGTTATCGCCCTCATCGTATTATTGCTGTTCGGCGGCAAGAAGATTCCTGAGCTGATGAACGGCTTGGGCAAGGGCGTAAAGAGTTTCAAGGACGGCATGAAGGACGGGGAGAACTCCCCCAACGCTTCCGACGGAGGGGCAAAGGACGACGAACAGTAATATGAAAGATGCCCACAGGCCTTCTTCTGCTCCGGAAGGGTCGGGAGAGGCGCTCACTTTCTGGGACCACCTCGACGCGTTGCGCTCTTCACTGCTGCGTATGGCCATAGCAGTGGTGGTGCTGGCTGTAGGGGCTTTCTTCCTGAAGGACGAGCTGTTTGCAGTGGTGCTGGCACCACGCAGCAGCGACTTCGTAACCTATCGTCTCCTGGGCGCCGACCCCTTCTGTCTGCACCTGATGAACACAGGACTCACGGAACAGTTCATGATTCACATGCGGACAGCCCTCTATGCCGGCGTGCTGGTGGCATCACCTTATTTATTATATGAGGTATTCCGCTTCGTGTCACCAGGACTCTACTGCAACGAGCGTCGCTACGCCGTCCGGATAGTGGGAGCTGCCTACCTGATGTTCATCGTCGGCACGCTGGTCAACTACTTCCTGGTGTTCCCACTGACGGTGCACTTTCTGGGCACCTATCAGGTAAGTCCCGACGTGGCCAACATGTTGACGCTGCAGTCGTACATCGACACCCTGCTGGGCATGAATCTCGTGATGGGAGTGGTCTTCGAGTTGCCTGTGGTCTGTGCGCTGATGGGTCGTCTGGGACTGATTGACAGCCAGTGGATGGGGCGCTATCGCCGTCACGCTGTCGTCGTCATCCTGATGGTAGCGGCCATCATCACGCCGACAACCGACGTCTTCACGCTCCTGGTCGTCTCGCTGCCCATCTGGCTGCTGTACGAGGTGAGCATCTTAATAGTAAGAACAACTGAGAACTAAATAAATACGAGTAAGAACAACTGAATAACCGAACAAATACTATATGCTAAGGAAAATAAGAATCGTGCTGGGCGCCGTGATGTTCATCGGCATCACGTTGCTGTTCCTCGACTTCACGGGAACGCTGCACCACTGGGTGGGTTGGATGCCTAAGATACAACTGCTGGAAGCCGTGCTGGCCGTCAATGTCGTTGTCGTGGCGGCACTGGTGCTGCTGACGCTGGTCTTAGGGCGCATCTACTGCTCGGTCATCTGTCCGCTGGGCATCCTGCAGGACGTCTTCGGATGGTTGGGCAAGAAGGTCAGGAAGAACCGCTACAGCTACTCCAAGGAGGTTCGCTGGCTACGCTATCCCGTATTGGTGGCGTTCGTAGCGGCATTGCTGGCAGGCGTGGGCACGGTGGTTCAGCTGCTGGCCCCCTACTCTGCCTTCGGGCGCATAGCCACCACGCTGCTGCAACCCGTGTGGAAGGCGTGCAACAACCTGCTGGCAGCCGTTGCTGAGCATGTGGACAGCTATGCCTTCTATCATGTGGACGCTATCGTGCCCCATATCGGCCTTGTGACGGCTATTGCTGCCGTAACGCTGGTTATCCTGTTCGTGCTGGCTTGGCGCAACGGGCGCACCTACTGCAACACGATTTGTCCGGTGGGTACCGTCCTGTCGCTACTGAGCCGCTGGTCGTGGCTGAAGATTCGTTTCGATGCCGACAAGTGCAAGAGCTGCTCATTGTGCAGCAAGAACTGCAAGGCGTCGTGCATTGACTTCAAGACGCACAGTGTTGACTATAGCCGTTGTGTGGTGTGTGGCGACTGCATCGACAGCTGCAAGCACGGTGCACTGGCCTACCAGGCCCATCAGGCCCATGAGGCCCATAAGGCCCATGAGGCCCATAAAACCCATGAGACCCATAAGCCCCATGAGCCCAATAAGCCCCATGACGCTGAAGGTCTTTCGCGGCGCTCGTTCCTGCTTTCGGCAGCTATGGCCACGACAGCTGCGCTGGCTCAGGAAGCCAAAAAGACAGACGGTGGATTGGCCGAGATTGAGGACAAGGTGGCACCCGACCGTCAGACACCGATCGTTCCTCCGGGAGCGCGCTCGAAACAAAACTTCGAGCAACACTGCACGGGTTGCCAGCTGTGCGTGTCGAAGTGTCCTAACCAGGTGTTGCGCCCTTCGAGCGACTGGTCGCACCTGATGCTGCCCACGATGTCGTACGAACTGGGCTACTGCCGTCCGGAGTGTCACCGCTGCTCGGAGGTGTGTCCTGCCGGGGCCATCGTGCCCATCAGCGCTGAGGACAAGGCGTCCACGCAGATTGGCCATGCGGTGTGGATCAAGAAGAACTGTATTCCATTGACTGACGGTGTCGAGTGTGGCAACTGTGCGCGCCACTGCCCCACGGGAGCCATCGAGATGGTGCCCAGCGACCCTGACGACGAGGAGTCACCCTACGTGCCTGCCGTCAACGAGAGCCGCTGCATCGGCTGTGGAGCCTGCGAAAATCTGTGTCCAGCCCGTCCCTTCTCGGCAATTTATGTAGAAGGGCATGAAGTTCATAAGGAGATTTAACGATGGATAGAAGAAAGTTTTTAAAGATATTCGGTGGCAGCGCGCTGACGACAGCTGCCGTGATGACAGGTTGCAAGTCGAAGAAAGAGACGAAGGCCGTCGAGGAGTATAAGCAACAGGTGGAGCCTCCGACGGACCAGATGACGTACCGCACGAATCCGACGACGAAGGATAAGTTGTCGCTGCTGGGCTACGGCATGATGCGCCTGCCGACCATTGAGGGCTCTGCTGCCCGCGAGAGCAAGGCTGAGATTGACCAGGAACAGGTAAACCGTCTGGTGGACTATGCCATCGAGCACGGCGTCAACTACTTCGATACGTCTCCCGTATACTGCCAAGGGCTGTCGGAACGGAGCACGGGCATTGCCCTGAGCCGTCACAAGCGCTCCGAATACTTCGTAGCCACAAAGCTGAGCAACTTCAATCCTGCCACGCAAAGCCGCGAGGAGAGCATCAGGATGTACCGTGACTCGTTCAAGGAACTGCAGGTCAGCTACATCGACTACTACCTGCTGCACTCCGTCGGCGGGGGCGGTATGGAGAACTTCAGCAAGCGCTACCTGGATAACGGCATGCTGGATTTCTGCGTAGAGGAGCGCAAGGCCGGCCGCATCCGCAACCTTGGGTTCTCCTATCACGGCGACATCGAGGTGTTCGACTGGCTGCTGTCCATGCACGACAAATACCATTGGGACTTTGTGCAGATTGAGCTGAACTACCTGGACTGGGACTTCGCCGACGAGATCAACCAGCGCAACACCGATGCGCGCTACCTGTACGGCGAACTGCAGAAGCGTGGCATTCCCAGCGTCATCATGGAACCGCTGCTGGGTGGCCGTCTGGCTAACCTGCCGCAGTATCTCGTCACCCAGCTCAAGGAGCGCAACCCTGAGAAGTCGGCCGCCTCGTGGGCTTTCCGTTATGCCGGTACACCCGAGGGTGTGCTCACCGTGCTGAGCGGTATGACCTACATGGAGCACCTGAAGGACAATCTGCTGAGCTACTGTCCGCTGGTACCGCTGACGCAGGACGAAATGACGTTCCTTGACCGCGACATCGCCAAGAAGATTGTGGGTCTGGAGAATATTCCCTGCAACGACTGCAAGTACTGCATGCCCTGCCCCTACGGCATCGACATTCCGGCCATCTTCGTGCACTACAACAAGTGCAAGAACGAGGGTTCGCTGCCCAACAACCAAGAGGACCCCGAGTACCGCAAGCTACGCCGCAACTACCTCATCGGCCTCGACCGCACGGTGCCCCGCATGCGCCAGGCCGACCACTGCATCGGCTGTGGGCAGTGTGAGTCGCATTGTCCGCAGAACATCCGCATTCCCCGCGAGCTGCACAAGATCAGTGACTTCATCGAACAGCTGAAGCGCGACGTATAATAATGTCGACAGGGCTGTAGGGTGCGACGTATAGTGTATCAATATGTCAAGTTTTTTGTCATCCCACTCCGTCAACGCCTTTTCTCGGTAAAATAGGGCGTTTGCGGGTGGGCCGTCCGGATGCGTGTTGAGAAGTATTCTCGTGGCCTTTGAGGACTATTCTCATTGCGTGCGCGCTCGCTTTGCGTCCGTGTGGTGTCGCCTCTGCGACTACTATTGACACTACAAAGGTACGAATCTTTCATTGCGGTTCTCAAATATTTTCCCAACTTTTTTTCGTTCCCCCGCGAATTTTTTAGGAACAGGTTGAAAGGCGGTCATTTTGGTCAAGGTCAAAATTGTCAAAATCGAAAACAGATGCTGTCAAAACCTCCACTATAATATAAATATTTATATTTATATATATAGTGAGCAAATGACCGTGTTTCCGAAATCGAAAATGACCATTTTGACCATGACCACTTTGACCACAGTGGAATGTGTTTTTGTTGAATATGCTCCGCGGAAAGCCGTTCAATCATATTCAGGGTTTGCGGTGCTGAGTAATTGTATGTAGTTTCTAAACAACTTTTTTTTGAAAAAGTGTTGGTTGTGCGCAACATTTTTATTATCTTTGCACCCAGAAACAGTTTAAACCATATTGTTATGGACGCATTATTCAGAAAGAGTGACCGACTATTGGCCAACACCAGTACGGAGATTGTTCGCGAAAAGATGAACGAAATCCATTGGAACGCCCAGCTTATCAGCATTATGGGTGCCAAGGGTGTGGGAAAATCCACACTCATCCGCCAGTATTTGAAACAGAACTACCAGCCTCTTGACCGTCGTATGTTGTATTGCTCAGCCGATACGGTGGATTTCTCTACGCGTACGTTGGTGGAGCTGGCCGAGGAATTCTCGATTCGTGGTGGTGAACTGCTGGTAATCGACGAGATTCATAAATACAAATCGGGCACCTCTGACTGGAGTCGTGAGGTGAAGGAGATCTACGAGCTGTTCCCCGACTTAAAGCTGATAGTGAGCGGTTCGTCCCTGCTTCAACTGCGCGAGGGTGATGCCGACCTCTCTCGCCGCGCTGTGAAATACACGATGTCGGGCCTTTCCTTCCGTGAAGCATTGCGTTTCTATCATGGTCTGGAGTTCGAAAAGTGGTCATTAGAGGACATCTTGTCTCATCCCTACGATTTGTGGCAGACAGTCACCTCGAAGTGTAAACCCGTCGCCCTGTTCAAGGAATATCTGGAGAAGGGCTACTATCCTTTCCTGCTTGAAGGTGAAGGTGAGTATTTCACGAAGATAGAGCAGGTGGTCAATTACATCATTGAGACCGAACTGCCCCGAATCTGCAAGGTTGACGTGGCCAACGTCAGAAAGCTGCAGGCACTCATAGCCTTGATATGCAGCGAGGTACCTTTCGAACTGAACGCCAATAAGATTGCTGCAGCCCTTGAGATCGGTCGCGATACGGTGGTGGAATACCTAAAATATCTGGGTGATGCCAAGGTGCTGAACCTGCTCTATTCCGACAAGAAAAAGATTGGTAAGTTGTCGAAGCCCGACAAGGTATATTTGGAGAATCCCAACATCCTCTATGCGCTGGCACCTACGAAGACCGACATAGGCACTCTGCGCGAGACCTTTGCCATTGGCAGCCTGTCCGAGTCGCACAATGTGGAATACGGTAAGGCCCAGGGCGACTTCAAGGTTGATGGCAAATACGCCTTCGAAATTGGCGGTCGCAGCAAGGACTTTTCGCAAATTGCAGGTGTGAAGGATTCTTACGTCTTTGCCGATGACTGGGACATGCCCGACGGCGCCAAACTCCCCCTCTGGATGCTGGGGTTCCTGTATTAAATTATGTGTATTTTCTCTGGTTAAATCACATTATTATGAAGTAGTCACACTCCACAATCCCTGTTTTTATCAAAAATGAGTAAAAAAAGGGTGATTTCTTGTAGCTGTCGAGAAATATATATATCTTTGCCACATATTACTATTAACCCACACTTATGACGCACAACACGACACCGAGTTATAAGAAAGTTGATCAAAGTCCCTGTGATCACGTGTATAGACATTGTAGCCTTGGAGCAGTTGTATGAAACGATGGAAGGTTCTGCTCGCTATAACGAATATTGTTTGTATCGGCATTTTGGAAACTTCAACCTGTCCGATGCCAAATGGCTATACACTGTTGGACGCAAGTATTACTATGCCACGGGATTCAATCTCCTCCGCCTGTCAGACAAGTTGGAGATTGATTATAAATACGCGATATTCAAAGACGTGTCAACTGTAGAAAGGAATTTAAGAAATGTGTTCTAACATCAAGATAAATCAACTAAAATTCGTAATAGATATGAAAACTATGAAACTTTGGAGAATCGCCTTTATGATGCTTACTGCTTTCTCCATCGCCTCTTGCGGCAGCGACGAACCAAGATATGCCGACCCGGAGGCACACGAAAAGACCGTGCAGCTGAATGAGCAGTACGGGCCGCTCATGGTCGGCACATGGCACTACGAGAACATCAGCGATACGCAGCGATACTTCGAGCGCCTCACCTTCCAGGCCGACGGCACACTGACGGGTATGCGCAAATGGCAAACCCGCAAGCCCGTCACCATCGACGGCAAGGAGCAACACACCGATTGGGAGGCCGTGGAACTGAGCGGCACGTTCACAGGGACGTGGCAGCTGAGATACTGGAGTCCCGAGGGCAACAGCGGCGAGAAGCGCAACTGCCTGCAACTGACCGCCACATACGACGATGCCGGGCGCGACTACATGGCCTACTCCTGCGCCCTCACCTTCGCCTACGCCGACAAAACGGCCCTCCGCATCCAAGGCTATTACGTCAAAGCCCCCGACGGCTGGATCAACTACCAACGCGGACCGTCCGAACCAAGTTTCTAATCATAACAAACAAAGAACATGAACAAGAAAAACATCATCACCGTTCTGCTCGTCCTTGTCACTATTGCAGGACAGGCACAGGTTCCACTTGAAAGCGTGAAGGAACTCACGATGAAGTCGGAGTATTTCAACCATGAGCGGCAGTTGCTCATCTACACGCCCGACAACTACCCGAACTTTGACCAGACCTACTACGATGTCATCTATGTGTTCGACGCACAAGACCGCACAATGTTCGACCTCGTTCACTGTCTGCTTAACATCGCATGCAAGCCCGACCCCGACGGCGGCAGGAGCACGAATTTCATCATCGTCGGTATCTGTTCGCCTACCCTTTGGGACATCAACTATTTTCGCAACCACGACTACCTGCCCATGCCCCTGCATGGCAACACAGGGCTGTTCAAGGAGGGTTACTACTACGGCAAATCGCCTGACCTGAAGAAGTTCGTCAAGAATGAACTGATGCCATACGTGAAAACCCACTACCGCACGTCAGGGCGTTCCCTTGGCATCGGACATTCGCTAAGTGCATCGTTTGTGCTTGACGCGATGATTACCGACGACCTCTTCGACGACTACATCGCCATATCGCCCAACTGCTGCTACGACGAGTACCGTCTGGCCACAGACATCGAAAACCACCAGTTCAAGAACCGCAAGGCTCCCCGCTTCATCTATACGTCGATGTCGGGCGAGATTGACAATGGGCCTGAGTACTGGGGCGATGAGTGGAAGACGGGCTGGGAGCGTGTGAGCGCAGTTCTCAAAGACAAGTCCCACTTCCCCGAGAACACAGTCACCTCCGTACACACCTTCCCCGGCTACGGCCATTACAACGGCTTCATGCCCAGCCTGACGGCAGCCCTGAACGACTATATCGTTTTCGGTGCCAAGAATCTGGTGAGCTATGTCGGCGAGGATACCTATCCCGTCCACATTGAACTGCACGGCAAGAACCTCACGGACACCATCTACATTACTGGCAATCAGGATGCGCTAGGCAACTGGGAGGCTAAGGGCGTCAAGATGACGCTCACCAGCGACAGCATTGCTTCCATCGACCTTTATCTGCATCTACCCGCCCAGTTCAAGTTCACTCGTGGCAGTTGGAATAGTGAGGCCATCATCTCAAATGCCGACGCAGGCAACCAAATCATACACGACGCAGAGCACGCCACCCGCGTCTATCGCCTTTGGGAGAGGAACCAGTGGATGGGAGAGTAAAACAGCAAAGACATGAACAAGAAGGAAAGGGTTTGCGATGTTGATAACATCGTGGAATGGCGCCACGTCATCACCATCCTCCTCGCCGTCATCGTAGTCTCGGGACGAGCGCAGACATCATTTGATACGGGAGATGGCTGTCTGAATGTCATTGACATATCTTATGCGCAAGGCATTGGCAAATATGGTGATAGTGGTATTTCCGCAAACTATATGCACGAAAAGTTCATTAACGAAAACTTCAGCATAGGAGTTGGAATTGGGTATAGTTATCACAAGAATTACAAATTTTCTGCGATACCTGTTTATTTCAGCACACATTATTTCTTTTTAGATCGGAAGTTCTCACCGTTTGTTAATCTGCGCATCGGAGGATTCGCTATGTTCAACGCAAAGAATGTGGGAACTTACGAGAAATACTCTTTATCAAAAGAGAAACAGGGCATTAGTCTGTTCATGTCGCCTGGCGTTGGCGTGAAGATGCACATCACACCCAACATCGGCATCATGGCTTCGATAAGCGACGATATTTATCTCGTAAATGCGTTTGATACTCATAGGAATGACTACAAAAGCAAGCTGATACATGGTTTGGGCATCAATGTCGGATTATGTTTTCAGATTAAGGGGTGGTAGATCAATGTCTTATTCACACCAAAATTTTTTTCGTGAAAAATCAGATGCCAGAGGGACAGTGATTGACAGATGATGGATGAAGGTTGATATGAGACAAACAATTTAACTAAGATAATCGTGTACTACAGACGGATACGCTTGACAATGCCGACGTAGGTCAAGAGAATGACGTTCATCATCAAGGCGTAGATGATGGCAGGAATGGCCATGACCTCATTGTTGAAGACGAAGGGGCTGCTGGCGACAGTGATGGCCTGGGCGGCGTTCTGCATGCCTATCTCGATGACGATGGTGCGCTGTTCCCTACCGGACAGCCGCATGAGCCACGACATGAGCACTCCGCTGCCCATGGACAGCAGGATGAGCACCGTAATGCACAGGCCCAGGGCTGGAAACTCGCGGACGATGGTCTCGCGATGCTGCACGAAGAAAACAGTGGCCAGCAGAATGAGACAGGGGAAGGCCAGGCGCTTCAGCACGCTGTGCAGACGCTGGGCCGTCGACGCCCACTTCACGGAAATGAACAAACCGATGAGGATGGGTACGGCCATGAGCACAAGGTTCTGCACCAGCAGGTTGCCCACAGGCAGATGGATATCGGCAGCGGTGCCTACGGCCTGCGTAGCCCAGTCCATGACGGCAGGACCCGTAAGCAGGGTAATCACGCTGCTGAAGGCCGTCAGCGACACCGAGAGCGCCACGTCGCCACCCGCCAGCATGGAGAACACGTTGCTGGAACTGCCGCCAGGACTGCACGCAATGAGCATGATGCCCAAAAAGAACAGCGGCTGGATGTGAAATACCGTCCCTATGGCCCAAGCGATGAGCGGCAGGAGCACAATCTGACCAATCAGTCCGGCCAGCAAGGCGTGAGGACGGTGGACAAACAGACGGAAGTCGTCGGGCTTCAGCGCCAAGCCCAAGTCAAACATCAACAGCGTCAGAATGGGCAAAACAATGAATATCGTGTTCATTTCCTTATATTATTTAAGTTTCGCATACTCAACTTTCAGAGGTGAGAGATGAGTAGTGAGAGGTGAGAGATTACCAAAATTGGGTGCAAAAGTACGCATAATTGTCGACAAAGCCAAGGCAGAGAGGAGGAAAAACCTAAAAAATTGCTAAATATTTGGCCGAATGTGGATTTTTCGCTATCTTTGCACAATAGAGCGAGTTGTCGCCCCAGCGGCAAGAGATTGCACTTCTACATATATACATCAAAAGATTATTCGAAATATGAGCAATATACTGAAAACATGGATCGTGACCGTCCTGCTGTGCCTGTGCGGAGCGACCATCGAAATACAAGCACAAGTGATGAAGGCCGCCGACCTGGAGAAATACGCCAAGAGCAAGTACGGCGACAAGTGGCTGGACGCCGCTGCCAACCTCTCCAGGGGCCTGACCTTCGACAAGAACCAGTCGCTGACCTACCAGCAGATTATCGAGGCGCCAGGCAAGACGAAACAACAGCTGTACGTCATGATGAACTACTGGGCAACGGCGACCTTCAAGGACAAACAAGCTATTACACTCAACGACAAGGAGGCCGGATGCATCATCATCTCGTCGACCCTGGAGGCCATTGCCGACCATACTGGCACGCTGTACCGCTACGTTGTCAACGTCACACCTATCATCAAGATAGACATTAAGGAGGGCCGTGTGCGCGTCACCTACACCGTGCAGAACTATGACGTGCTAAAAGTGGAAAGCGGAGGATGGCTCGGAGGACTGACCGAGACCGACAAAGACCGCAACCGCCGTAAGGACGCCTATGGTGACGGAAAGCGAATGAACGCTGACAAGACGGACCGCCATTTGTACGATGAGCAGTGGGAGATTGTCAAACGCTATCCATTCGTCGAAAAGGACTCACAGAAACGCACCTGCGCTAAGGCTCTGGTGATGACCCACGCCTATTCCAACGCCATCATGGACAAGGTGGAAGAGGCGGTGAAGAACGGCCTTGTAGGCAACGAGGACGACGACTGGTAAAGCCCATTCAACCTTATTAGCAGGACAGAAACGAGGCTTGCCCCCGCCAGCTTACTTCTTGGCAGGGACAAACGTCCTGATAGTTATTTTAGGAGGAACAAACGTCCTGGATGCTATTTCTTGGCAGGGACAAACGTCTCGAAGGTCTGATCGTCGTAATACACACGGATTTCCGTTACGCGACGAGGCTCTTTCTCAACAATCCGAACCTCCTCATAGCCACGCTCAGGGTGAAAATTCTTGGCGTTTTGCTGAACAACGGGCGATGCGCTCGCATTTTTGGCCATATTTTGAGCAAATAGAGGACCGTTCTGGTGACTATTGTCGAAGTCGAGCATCAAATCCTGACCATGTTCCTGTACTCCTGCAAAACCTTCAGGTGACTGCTCGGGGTGGGTGACAAACATTTCACCCGTACCATAGAGTAGCCACTCAATACTAATGTCAGGAATTTTCGCCTTAATTGCATCCACAACATTAAGCGTCGGACGCGTACGACCATTGAAAATACTAGAGAGGGTAGCAGGAGACTGCTGGAGGAAATCAGCGAACTCCTGCTGAGTCATCTGCTGTTCTTCCATGATCTTTTTGATTCTGTCTTTCGTTTCCATAAGCAAAATAGGGCAAAAAATGCCATTTTTTATTGATTTTACAAAGGTAAATCATTTTTTTGACATACGCAAGAAATCTAAAGAAATTTTTATATCTAAACATTTGAATTTTTGATTCAATATTCTAAAATGCAAATTAAGAAACCTATAAAATAGAGTTTATATTTACATACTTAAATATTCAAACAAAATACCTGACAAAGGGATAAATCAATAATTTAAGATAACTAACTGGCTATTAGCGGACTATATATACCTATATACACTTTAAGCATGCGTCTTATACACGCTTTAGTCCATTATGGTTGTATAAGATTTGAGCTTTTATTGGATAAAATACGTAAAATATTGGTTTTTAGGTAGATATAACGATTAAAGAGGATTGTTTAGTTATGAATATCAAATTCTAAACGATTATTTTTTAATTTGCAAATATGAATATTTAACCCAAAATTGTCTTTTCTAAATCTGAATATGTAGTCATAAAGAATCTGTTTGGTTTTACTTTCTAAACGCTTTTGATTCCTAAATTTTAAAAGCAAAATATTAAAATTGCCTAATACTGAATATTAACGAATTTTTAGAGTCCATTTTTTCATTTTGCTGCGTTTTCCGAGCAATTGGAGGGAAAAATAAAAAACTGCGAAATATAAGGGCTTATTATTTCAAGAAACCCTTTGCCCATCGGTGTTTGAGGCCAAAATCTTATGTCTGGCAAAATTTGCATTCTAGAATCAGAAAGACGGGTACAAGATATGTTTGTAAAGAAAAATACATATCTCTTTACACCAATAAGTCACCAAAAACAGGGGCGTACATCAATGAAGGATGAAGAACAACAGCTCTTTCATCAATTCTCCCGGAGGAGTGTTAGGATTATCCAATCCTTTGCTTTTTGCATCCGTCTCGCGAATTTTTGAGATAATCTGCATCACTTTCATGCCGGAGTAGTTTTTCATACCCGTCATGTAGTCGCGTGCTCCCCAGGGGGATTTCATATCCAACCACTGAGCCAGCGCCTCCTGGCTACCCTTCTGCGGACAGTAGAAAGCAATCATCAAATTCTGGAAATAGTTAAAAACCAGCGGCAGAAGGGCATAAAGTCCCCCAGCCTTCGGATTTTCATCGAAATACTTGATGATTTGGTTCGCCTTGAGGACGTTGCGATTGACAATGGCATCGCGCAACTCAAAGGCATTATAGTCCTTGCTGACACCTATCTGGTCTTCCACCACCTGTGGCGTCACGCGTTTATCCTCCTTGGCCAAGCTAAGGAGCACCTTGTCCAATTCGCCCGTCAGACGGCTCAAATCGGCGCCAATGGCGTCGGCTATCATCTGTGTCGACTTAGTGTCAATCGAGGCACCACGGGCCTTTAAATAGCGTTCTATGAAGCCTGGCAACTCACGATCCTTGAGCTTCTGGCTCTCGTACAACACACCGGCATCGCGAATAGCCTTCACCAACCCCTGTTTGCGACCGTCAATCTTGCCGTTCTTATGGCATAGAACCAGCACAGTAGATGCCATAGGAGCCTTGAAATACTTCTCCAGAGGTTCCGTGTTCTTGACGTTCTGTGCTTCCTTGACAATCACCACCTGGCGCTCGGCCATCATAGGATAGCGCTTGGCTGCATCGACAATCTGCGAGGCATTGACGTCAGAACCAAACAAAATCGTCTGATTGAAGTCGCGTTCCTCCGGCTGTAGCACGTTCTCGGCTATCCAGTCGCTGATTTTGTCGATATAATACGGCTCGTCGCCCATCAGATAGTAGACGGGCTTGAACTGGCGCTCCTTGAGCTCCTTCATGATACTGTCGTATGTTACTGCATTTTGAGCCATATCGACTGCAAAATTACGAATTATTTGTGAAATCTCATAATTATTTTGTAATTTTGTGCTCGAAATGAACGAACTGAACCTGCCACCCTATGAGGTCAAGCTCAAAGGAACACGCCAGAAGCCGGAGATTTTCGACTTCCTGCGCCGTCGTTACGTCACACTGACACCCGAAGAATGGGTACGCCAGCACTTTACCCATTGGCTGGTGGAGCACAAGGGCTATCCCAAGGGGCTTTTAGGCAACGAGATTGCCCTCAAATGCGGCGACAAGACGCTGCGCTGCGACTCCATATTATATAATAAGGATGCCCAGCCACAGATGATTATAGAATACAAAGCACCCACTGTGCCATTGACACAGCGGGTGTTCAATCAGATTTCCGTCTATAATCTCCTGCTCCACGTCGACTATCTGGTCGTTTCCAACGGCTTGCAACACTATTGCTGTCGCATGGATTACGAGCGCCAGACGTTTGCGTTTATGCAGGACATTCCTGACTACAACGCACTTTAAGCCTCGTCCTCAGGAACGGCAGGAGCCTCCGTATCGGCCTTCTTCACCGTCTTGCGAATGGCACGCTTGCGCGTCTTCTTCTCCTCGGTTCCTGCAGGAGTTACCTTCACGCCTGCCAATTCAGGGTCGATCAGGATACGTCCACAGTACTCGCAGACAATGATCTTCTTGTGCATCTTGATGTCGAGCTGACGCTGGGGCGGAATCTTGTTGAAGCAACCACCACAGGCATCGCGCTGCACATAAACGATACCCAAACCATTGCGGGCATTCTTGCGAATACGCTTGAACGAGGTCAGCAGACGGGGATCAATCTTCACCTCCAGGTCTCTGACACGCTGCTTCAGTTTGTCCTCCTCGGCACGTGTCTCGTCCATAATCTCGTCCAACTCGCTCTTCTTCACATCCAGAGCCTGGCGACGGTCGTCGATAATCTCTTGGTTCTGGGCCAGTTCAGCCTTCTTCTCCTCAATCTTGACGTTGGCCTCCTTGATTTTTTTGTTGCAGAGCTCGATTTCCAGCGACTGGTACTCGATTTCCTTCGACAGCGTGTCGTACTCGCGGTTGTTCTTCACCTCATCCAACTGAGCCTTGTAGCGCTCCACACTGGCTTTGGCGGTCTCAATCTCACCCTTCTTCTGGGTGACAGCCTGCTCGTACTCGCTGATGTCATTCTGGATCTTCTCGATACGGGTCGTCAGACCTTCGATTTCGTCTTCCAGGTCTTGCACTTCCAGGGGCAACTCGCCTCTGAGGGCACGCTTCTCATCAATTCCCGAGAGTGTCGTCTGCAGCTGATAGAGGGTTTTCAGGCGCTCTTCAACTGTCAGGTCTGTAGGATCTTTCTTTGCCATAATGTTAATTTACAATTTGAATATTTACAATTTACTATTTATTATTCCATTTTTTTATGTCCCATTTAAAGGTACATGATCGGATTCGTGCTGGTCTCGGCTATCTCCGTACGCACCTCAGGGCACTCCTTCCGAATGATGTCACGGAAGATTTCAGCGGTGTATTGCTCACTCTGATAGTGTCCGATGACACAAATCTGTATCTGCTGCTCGTAGCCAAAGTACTGGTGGTAGTGCATCTCACCCGTTATGAAGGCGTCAGCACCCTGATGCAAGGCATCGTCCAGCAGGAAGTCGCCTGCTCCGCCACAGATGGCCACCTTACGGATAGGACGCTGCAGCAACTCGTTGCACATCGCACACTCACAGTGGAACTGTTTTTTGACCAATTGGATAAACTCGCTGGCCTCCATTGCCGAGGGCAAATCCCCTACTACGCCACTACCAGCCTCCACACCGTCAACCGTCTTCTGGGCAAAGAACCGGCCGTCCTGCAGTCCCAGGCGCTCGGCAATCTTCCAGTTCACACCGTTCTTGGCATTGTCCATATTGGTATGCATGGAAACCACCACGATATCGTTCTTCAGGGCCTTGATGACCGTTCGCTGCACGTAGTCGGCACCGCTGATCTGCTTCAACCCACGGAACAGCAGGGGATGGTGGCTGACAATGAGGTTGCAGCCTTTCCGAATGGCTTCGTCAACAATCTGTTCATTGACGTCCAGACACAATAATGCCCCTGAAACCTCCGCCTCCGTCAATCCCAATTGCAGGCCAGCATTATCCCAACTTTCCTGCAAGGGCAGAGGCGCGAACTGTTCAAGGGCGCTCAGCACTTGCTTTATTTTCACGCTTCTAAAATGTTTTCAGTTTGCAAAGATACAAAAATAAGTGAAAAGTGAAAAGTGAAAAGCGAAAAATTTGCTTCCGCAACCACTTTTTTCTTAATTCTTAACGCTTACTCCTTACCTTTTTAACTATTCCTCGTCCTTCTCGTGACAATAGCTGCTACCGTCGAAGCAATGGGTGCAAACCTGGTCCTTGGGCAAGCCAATGGATTCTATCAGGTCTTCCAGCGAGGCAAACTTCAGCGACGTCAAGCCCAAACGACGAGCTATCTCGTTGACCATACGCTCGTATTCAGGCGTTCCCGTCTTGGCATACTCCTCCAACTTCTCGTTCTCGTTGCCCTCGCAGTCCTTGATGATGCGGCGGGTGATGAGTTCCAGGTCGCTCTTGGAGGACGTAAAGCCGATGAACGGACAGCCGTAAACCAACGGGGGACAGGAGATACGAACGTGAACCTCTTTGGCACCGTTTTCAAAGAAGGTACGCACGTTGTCTCGCAGCTGGGTGCCACGAACGATACTGTCGTCGCAGAAAACGACGCGCTGGTCCTTCAAGATGGCTGGGTTGGGAATGAGCTTCATTTTGGCCACCAGGTCGCGACGGTTCTGATTGCCAGGTGTGAACGAGCGAGGCCATGTGGGCGTATACTTCAGTACGGCGCGCTTATAAGGTATCTGCTTGCCTTCCGAGTAACCCAAGGCCATACCGACACCCGAGTCAGGAATGCCACAGACAATGTCGGCCTCGACATCATCCTTCTCACCTAAGATTCGACCGTTCTTCTCGCGGACATACTCTGTATTGATGCCCTGATAGTCACTGGCGGGGAATCCATAGTAGACCCACAGGAAAGAGCATATCTGACAGCGCGACAGAGGCTTCTGCAGTACCTCGATACCATCGGCCTTCAGGCGCACTATCTCGCCTGGACCGATGTCGCGCAACACCTTATAATCCAAATTGGGGAAACTGGTAGTCTCGCTGCTGACAGCGTAAGCCTCTATCAGTTCATCGGTACCGATGGGCGACAGTCGGTGGACTGACTTCTGCCCAATCACGATGGGCGTACGACCCAGGAAGTCGCGAGCTGCAATAATACCGTCTTCCGTCAGAATCAGCATGGAGCACGAACCTTCTATCTTCTTGTAAACCAGATTGATACCTTCCACAAAGGTATTACCCATATTGATGAGCAGGGCCACCAGTTCGGTGGGGTTGATATTGTTGGCCGACATCTCGCTGAGATGCATGCGCTGAGCCAATAGCTCGTCAGCAATCTGACGTAGATTGTTGATTTTCGCCACCGTCACAACGGCATAGCGCCCTAAGTGCGAGTTGATGATGATAGGCTGAGGGTCGTTGTCGCTGATGACACCAATACCCTGATGTCCCTTGAAAGCGTTCAGCTCATCCTCAAAACGGGAACGGAAATAATGGCGTTCCAGCGAGTGGATGGAGCGGTGGAAACCACTGTCCACATCGAATGTCACCAATCCGGCGCGTTTTGTACCTAAGTGCGAGTTGTAGTCGGTCCCGTAAAACAAGTCGTTTACGCAGTCCCGCTTAGAAATTGTGCCAAAGAAGCCACCCATAAAATCTTTACCTTTTTAATACAAATACCTCTTTAGGCCTGCAAAATTACAAAAAAAATGGCAACCGCCAAAAGGATTTGCCATATTTTTAACTAAAAAGTGAAACTATTACACCCAAAAGTAGCAGAACCAACCACAACCGCCACTGGGACTTCAAGGGGAGGAGTGCGCGCCGCAAGGCGTGGGGAAGGAACGGCCGATGGGCTTGCCACTGGGTTGCACCGTTGCCTAACAGATATTCATATAGCGAGACGTGGTCGTGGAAGTCCTTACGGTAGGTATTCATCCCACGTTGCCAGGCATAATAGCCCTTCCATAGCACTACAGCCAACAGTACAACAAGATAGACAGTCATCATAGTTGAATCTGGTTTTGGGTGATACGGTCGTTGACGGCTAATATCGTCATACCTTTCCGGGCAGCATCCATCAGCAGGCGATCAACCTCCCAGTACTCTTCTGTGCTGAGGTGCGACTGGGGCTCGTCGATGATGAGCAGTTGCTTGCCGGATTCGATAGCCCTGTTGAGCAACCACAGATAGTCTGTCTGGACCTCTGTATAACCCTCAGGCAGAGACAATTGCTGTGGAACATAGGCCATCTGCCGACGGAAGTAGGGCGCCGACTGGGGTGTAAGCAGTTCGCCGTCAATGCTGATATGGCCGCCATCAATGGGGATAAAGCCCATCACAGCGCGCAACAGAGTGGTCTTTCCCACTCCGTCGTCGCCGGCAAGACACACCAGTTGACCATCGTTCACGGTCAGCGAAAGGTCCTGAATAAGCGAGCCTATCGTTACATTATGCAGTTCTAACATCATAATTCAGGTGCAAAGGTACGAATAAGCGAGAAGAAAACCAAAAAAACTCTAAACTTTAAACTATAAACTCTAAACTTTTTCGTACCTTTGTGCCATGAAAACAAACAAACGACGCATGCCTGCGGAGTGGGAACCGCAAAGTGCAGTACAACTCACATGGCCACACGCCCATACCGACTGGGCACCTATCCTGCCTGAGATTACCGCTGTCTACGAGGAAATGGCTCGCGAAATCAACAAGCGCGAGGGGTTGCTGATTGTCGCTCCGAAGGAACTCACCTCTCACCTTTCACCTCTTTCTCTCTCTCCTTGGGAGAGGATTGGGGTGAGGTCTCACCTCCTATCCCTCAACACCAATGACACTTGGGCTCGCGACCACGGGTTCATCACGGTGGAAGAGAATGGTCACTTGCTCCTACTCGACTTCTGCTTCAACGGCTGGGGCGAGAAGTTCGAGGCTACGCTCGACAATCAGATTAACCGCCACCTCTTCGAGCAAGGCTTCGTGAAAGGCACATATGAAGACCATCTGGACTTCGTGCTCGAGGGCGGTTCTATAGAAAGCGACGGCAAGGGCACCATCTTTACGACGGAATGTTGTCTGATGGCTCCTCACCGCAACCAGCCGCTGACCAAGCAAGAGATAGAAGAACGACTGAAACTGTGGCTCGGTGCCGAGCGTATCGTCTGGCTACAGCATGGTTCGTTGATTGGCGACGATACCGACGGGCATATCGACACCCTGGTACGCATCTGTCCCAATGACACCTTATTATATATAGGGGGCGACAACGACCATCCCGACCTCTACGAAATGGAGCAGGAACTGCAGACATTGCGCACCTTGAAAGGGCAGCCTTACCGCTTGCTGAAGCTCCCTCTTCCCCGCCCCATCTATGATGAAAGTGAGCGTCTGCCTGCCACCTATGCCAACTATCTGGTCATCAACGGCGCAGTCCTCGTTCCCACCTATGCCCAGCCCGACCTCGACACAGAGGCTCTGCGCATCGTCGGCGAAGCCTTCCCCGACCGTGAAATCGTAGGCATCGACTGCAGGGCGGTCATCAAGCAACACGGCTCTCTCCATTGCTGCACCATGCAGTATTACTAACGGGCAATTTAACAATATAAATTAACATGCAAAAAACACAATGAAAGTACTTTGTTCCCTTACCTTATTGTTTTGGATGCAGTTTGCTTATGCCCAGCGCATCAACTTTAAAACAATCGGCAATCACATGATTGCCGATGTGATGGTTAACGGTAGCATGGCAGCAAAAGCTTTTATGGATACAGGCAGTCCAACAACCATTATAGACAGTACATTTGCCGCAAATTCCGGATTCAAAGTAAACCAAGAAGGAAAACGCCTCAAAATTCGCACTCCACTTATAACCTACTATTGTTATCCCCTTATGGACGACACAATCAATGTTAACGGACTTCGAAACACTCGTCCTGTCTATGTAGGAAATCTAAAGAGAAGAAAAGGTTTCAGCGATATTGACATGATTTTAGGTAGCGGCTATATTGCCCAGGACGGCAGTCGTATGCTTACACTCAATATAGCTAAAGGGTATGTAGAGTATGGAAAGAAGGAAATCGGCAAAGAATTCAAGAAAGGAATCATGACGGTTGACGAACATGACTTTGTCAGCACCGATGCGCCATTAAGACTATATACCAAAAACGATGGGAATGGTCAGTTAGGCGGACGCTTTGTCATTGACACAGGTAATGCCAACTACTTTTTCCTTTGCGGAAAGAACGAGCGTGTCAGCGAGTTTTTGAAGATGAAAGGCATAGAGCCTGAAGAGAAAATCATGCATGGGAAAACCATCCAATACATACGGATGCAATCTGCAGAGATATTGGGCAAGGAAGTGATGATGAAAGGTGCGCCTCTTGTCATCTTGCCTCGTATGCGTTTCTATGACTATACGGGTGCCATCGGCTTCAAATTCCTAAAAGAGGTAGAGATGATACTTGACTACGACAACAATCTGCTATATGTTAAGTAGAGGGATAGTATCGGAAAGGGTGAATAACACACGCGTTTCTCACTAAAGCAAAGAAAAAAGCTTTTTCCTTTGGCTTTTCGCTCGATTTGCAGTATCTTTGCACCGTCAATAAGCACAGAAACGATGAAGATAGGAATCATTCAACAGCATAACAGTGCTGACCGCGAGGACAACAAGCAGAGGTTGGCTGAGAAAATCAGGAAAGTAGCCCAAGCTGGCGCTGAACTCGTTGTACTGCAGGAGTTACACAACGGCCTGTATTTCTGTCAGGAGGAAAACGTGCAGATTTTCGACCAGGCAGAACCTATTCCCGGCCCCTCGACGGAGTTCTACGGTGCGCTAGCGAAGGAGTTAGGCGTTGTGATTGTCACCTCACTCTTTGAGCGCAGGGCTACAGGACTGTATCACAACACCGCTGTCGTATTGGAGAAAGACGGCACCATAGCAGGCAAATACCGCAAGATGCACATTCCCGACGATCCGGGTTACTACGAGAAGTTCTACTTCACCCCCGGCGACTTGGGCTTTGAACCTATCCAGACCAGCGTAGGCAGACTGGGCGTACTCGTTTGTTGGGACCAGTGGTATCCCGAAGCAGCCCGCCTGATGGCGCTGGCAGGTGCTGAATTGCTGATTTATCCTACAGCCATCGGCTACGACCCTAACGACACCAAGGACGAGCAAGAGCGTCAGCGTATGGCCTGGCAGACGGTGCAACGAGGTCACGCCGTAGCCAACGGACTGCCCGTGGTGACGGTCAACAGGGTTGGCGACGAGGACGGAGTGCCTTTCTGGGGAACCTCCTTTGTCGCAGGACCACAGGGCGAACTGTTGTACGAAGCCCCCACCGACCAAGAGGCAGAAGCCGTGGTGGAGGTCGACATGCAGCGCAGCGAACAGGTGCGCCGTTGGTGGCCCTTCCTCCGCGACAGAAGGATAGAAGCATATAACGACATAACGAAACGATACATAGACTAACGTATGGCAAACAATTTAAGATTTCAGGTAGTAGAGGAAGCTTTCAAGAAGCGTGCAGTAGAGGTAAAGGCACCCTCGGAGCGTCCGTCGGCTTATTTTGGCAAGAATGTGTTTAACCGCCAGAAGATGCAGAAGTACCTTCCTAAGAACGTCTTCAAGAAGATGATTGACGTGATGGACAACGGTGCCAGTCTGGACCGTTCGATAGCCGATGCCGTAGCCGAAGGCATGAAGCAATGGGCTATGGAGATGGGTGTCACTCACTATACGCACTGGTTCCAGCCATTGACGGAGGGTACTGCCGAGAAACACGATGCCTTCGTGGAGCACGACGGCAAGGGTGGCATGATTGAGAAGTTCTCAGGCAAGCTGCTGGTTCAGCAGGAGCCTGACGCCTCGTCGTTCCCCAACGGTGGCATCCGCAACACCTTCGAGGCTCGCGGCTATTCGGCCTGGGACCCCACGAGTCCTGTGTTCATCATCGACGACACGTTGTGTATTCCTACCATCTTCATCGCCTATACTGGCGAGGCACTGGACTATAAGGCTCCGCTGCTGCGCGCCCTGCATGCTGTCGACAAGGCCGCTACCGACGTTTGCCAACTATTCTATGACGATGTAACGAAGGTTCAGGTAAATCTGGGCTGGGAGCAGGAGTACTTCCTCGTGGACGAGGGACTCTACTCTGCCCGTCCCGACCTGTTGATGACGGGACGCACACTGATGGGTCACGAGAGTGCCAAAAACCAGCAGATGGACGACCACTACTTCGGCACTATCCCCGACCGTGTACAAGCCTTCATGAAGGACCTCGAGATACAGGCCTTAGAACTGGCCATTCCCGTCAAGACGCGCCACAACGAGGTGGCTCCCAACCAGTTTGAGCTGGCACCTATCTTCGAGGAGTGCAACCTGGCTGTCGACCATAACATGCTTTTGATGTCACTCATGAAGAAGGTAGCACGCAATCACGGCTTCCGTGTGTTGCTACACGAGAAGCCCTTCGACGGCATCAATGGCAGTGGTAAGCACCAGAACTGGAGTCTGTCGGCCGACAACGGCGTACTGCTGCATGCCCCCGGCAAGACAGATGCTGCCCAACCACAGGCTACGGCCAACGAGACATTGCGCTTCGTAACGTTTATCGTCGAGACACTCATGGCCGTCTATCACCATAACGGACTGTTGAAGGCTTCCATTATGAGTGCCACCAACGCCCATCGTCTGGGTGGCAACGAGGCACCTCCGGCCATCATCTCGTCTTTCCTCGGCACCCAACTGACGGAGTTGCTCGACCACATTGAGGAGTCGGATGCCAGCGAGCTGTTGACGCTGAAGGGCAAGAAGGGTATGGCGATTGACATTCCTCAGATTCCTGACCTCATCATCGACAATACCGACCGCAACCGCACGTCGCCCTTTGCCTTTACGGGTAACCGCTTCGAGTTCCGCGCCCCAGGTTCCAGTGTCAACTGCGCCTCGGCCATGATATCGCTCAACGCTGCTATGGCTGACGCTCTGAACTCGTTCAAACGCCGTGTAGACCTGAAGATTGCAGAGTACTCCAAGAGTCCTGCCTTTGGCAAGAAGTCAGGCCATACCGCCAAGTTCCACGCCATCCTTGACGTGCTGCGTGACGACATCAAGACGTGCAAACCCGTGCGTTTCGACGGCAACGGCTACAGTGAGGAGTGGGTCAAGGAGGCTGCACGTCGCGGTCTGGATGTTGAGAAGTCGTGCCCCGTTATCTTCGAGCGCTATCTCGACGACTCCAGCGTGAAGATGTTCGAGTCGACGAAGGTGATGAACCGCAAGGAACTGGAAGCTCGCAACGAAGTGAAGTGGGAGACGTACGTCAAGACGGTACAGATTGAGGCTCGTGTATTAGGCGATCTGGCCATGAATCACATCATTCCCGTTGCCACGCACTACCAGTCGAAACTTATCAAGAACGTGCAGGGTATCAAGGAAATCTTCTCGTCACCGCTGTTCAATACGGAGAAGGCCAATCGTCTCTCTGCCCGTAACATCAAACTCATCGAGGAGGTCGCTGAGCGTACGGAGAAGATTGAGCAACTGGTGGAGGAACTGACCGATGCCCGCCGTGTAGCGAACCGTGTCGCAGACATCCACCAGCGTGCCATCCAGTATCACGACACCGTATGCCCGAAAATGGAGGCTATACGCCAGGAGACGGACAAGCTGGAGATGATTGTCGAGGACGGCCTGTGGACGCTACCCAAGTATCGAGAGTTGCTGTTTATACGATAAATTTGAATAATTATTTGGTTGTTTATTTTTTTTAATACCTTTGCCCCCGTGTTGAAAGATTATAAACGGAATGTAAACCCACAGGGCATACATCAAAAGTTACTTTTTAGAACTGGCTGTCTGTACTTCGAGAAATCACTTCGCAAGTACCAACAATCAGCAGACTAAAGAATACTACCAGCATCATCTGCATGTTGCTGGTAAACGGTTGTGCTGCAATAGATTGCAGCAATCCCTCAAGATGGATAAAAAGCAGTTTCCAGCCACGGAACACGACGAACAGTATCACAAACGTGATAATGCAAAAAGGTGTCCACAGACGGCCAAACCAATTCTTGCGTGCTGGCAATTGCCGCATTACACGCTCTGTGAAGCCTTCATCCTTCAGTTGTTGCTGGGCAGCTTTGTTGAAAAACAGTTGTAGCAAGTGCTCGTTATCTTCCATCATATCCGTTCTTTCTTAAATAGTTTACTAATTTTTCTTTGCCGCGGGAGAGATGCGACTTCACCGTTCCTTCCTTTATTCCCATTATCTTTGCGATGCCTGCAATATCGTAGCCATCAATGAGTTGCAGAGTGATACACGTCCGTTCTTCAGGTTTCAGCAGTGCTAAGGCATCATAGATATCCATTGATAATGACAGTTGGCTACCTGCTGTCGGGTGTTGATTTTCTGCCAATGGTCTGTCGCTAAAAGTTATCTGCCGTTTACGTGTGTAATCATAGAACACATTATAGGCAATGCTCATAAGCCACGTCTGGAAGGAAGACAGCCCGTGGAAGGAGCCGATGTTGGTATAGGCCTTGATGAACGTTTCCTGTGCGAGGTCGTCACTCAACTGACCATCGCCCAATGTCTGATGCAGGAAGAACCTGCGGACAGGTGACTGATAACGGCGAACGAGCTCGTTGAAAGCCCTTTGATTGCCGAGCATTGTCACCTGAGCGATGAGGGAGAGGTCAGCGAGAGAGGCCATATTTCTTTTTAGAAATTGCCCAAATCGTTCTTTGCAGGAATAATAATCCAAGCAAGGATGTAAAAGAGAACGCCTGCAAAAGCGGTAAACAGTGTCAGTGCAGCATAGCCTAAGCGAACCATGACGGGGTCGAAGTCCAAATAATCTGCAAAGCCTGCGCATACTCCGCCTATAACGCGGTCGTTGCTGCGATAGAGTTTCCTGGTCATAACTGTTCCTCCTTATTCATATTATTTTCTTTGTCGTTTCTCCAAAGTTCCCTCTTATCCCACTTCTTGAGTGCAGTCCTTGATGAAAACACCTTGCCCAAACCGATGCAGAAAACCAGGGCGCCGATGCCAAAGCCTACTTGTCCGGCAGCATAGCCGAGGAACACCATCAGACCGATGCCTACAAAGCACTGGCGCAAACCCGCCTGATAGTCACTTCTATCCCAATCGTCCTCCTTACCTTTCAGCAAGGCGTCGGGAATGGGCTGTCCTTGCTGTATGGCCATCTGTGCCAAACGCATCTTCTCCTTACGGTTCTTGTATATGAAATAGAAAAGAGCCACAATAATAAGCACTGGCGACAATACAAAGATGATGAAGATAATGGCCAGTATAAACAGCATGCCGGCAATGTCGTCACTATCCAATTTTTGAGTCCACTGATTGATGATTGCGCTGGGCGACTGGAGGTTTGTATCGTCCTGAGTATCGTCGGCATCTGTTACGGGTTGCGATGTTGATGTTGTGTCCGAATAAAGTTCAATGGCGTCCTTACTGGTAGTGTCCTTCAGCTCTTCAGACTGTCCTACGGCCTGTATGCCACTTGCTATCGTAAGCAGCATAGCCAATGTCATAAATACCTTTTTCATATCACTTGTTTTTTGCTTTTTGTCTATTAGACGTCACAAGTTCACGATTGGTTGCAAATGCCGCTATTTTTTTGTAAGATAATCCATCAAGGAGCTTCTATCGCCCTATTTTTCGAAGTGCTGATAGTCTTTAAGGCTGCGCCATGAGCCTCCCCAGCGGAAGCCGTGCTGCATGAAGAGACGATAGCAGAGATCTTTAGTGGTAATCTTATATTTGAATGATTTGGAACGATCCACATAGGGACGGCCCGTTGCCGGTTGAATGAGCAGCGTGCCGTCTTTTTTACGACGTACACAAGGATTATAGAGCGGATTAACGTCGATGGCGCGTCCTAAAGCGTGATTGGAGAGTTTCGTGCTACCCTCAATAGGACGATAGCAGTAGCACGACGTATTGTTGGCCTGCATGGAGCGCTCGTCGTCATCGCCATATTCCGAGATGGGACGGATGCGCTCAATAGGATACTTCCGACGATACAATTCTGAGAATATCTCGCGCAAATCCTGTGCAATAGCCCTGTTGCAGATAATGATGCCCTGCTGGGTCTTTCCCTGAAAGTCGATGTGCTGCACTTGCAGCGTGTCCAGGACGACGCCCTCGGGCTGTGCTGATGCACCAAGTGCCATCAGCAAACACCCAACACCTAACACCCCTCGCAACGCCACACTCTCAAAGAGAGAACGGCTAACAGTCAACAGCCAAGAGCCCATATTCAACATCCTACTCATAATCATCTACAACGGCATTGATAAAGTCCTGCATAGGCTTGGCTGCACGGAACATCTTCTCGCAGTTCTTCAGCCAGCCGTCACCCTCGAAGAAATCCTCACCGACCCGATGCCAGCAGCAGTAGTTCTTCAGTCGCAGATAGCGCACATACTCCCAGTCGCGAGGAAATCCTGCCGGACAGGTCTTCAGTTTCTCCATGCCGAAGCCCTGCTTCGTCTCCCACGAGTCACGCTCCGTACAGGGTTCGAAGTTGTCGGCAAAGAACTTCTGGAAGTCCTTGCTCTCGACACAGCGCAGCCATTCGTCGGTATTAGCCATGATTTCATTGCGGCACGACGTAAGAATGTTGGTAGGCAACCAATAGCTGCCACAGGCCACCAGACATCCGTCGGGCTGCAGGTGGATGTAGTAGCCACCGTGCAACGACTTCTTGCCGAGAGCCGACATATAGGCACCGAAGTGGTTCTTGTAGGGCGACTTGTCCGGCGAGAAGCGCGTGTCGCGATAGAAGCGATAGGTACAATCCTTGACCTGCAGGTGCGACAAGGTTGCGTCGAAGGCAACGATACGTTCGAGCATCTGCCCCACTCCACGTTCAAACTCAGCCCGTGCGGCTTCATAGTCGGCCTTGTGCTCCTGGAACCACGGGCGGTTGTTGTTCTGCTGCACCTGGCGCAGGAAGTCCAATATCAGTTTTGCATTCATATTTCTTTTCGTTTGTTCTTTTATCATGTTAGTTGATGCAAGACCTCGTATCTATACCTTATTATAATAATAGGTCGCGGGGGTGCTCGATAAAAGTCGTCGCGCCGTGGGCCTCCAGGAACGGACGGTCACGGAAGCCCCACAGTACGCTGATGCAAGGCAGTCCGCTGTTGCGGGCTGTAGCTATATCGACGTCGCTGTCGCCGACGTAGACGGTGTCGGCGGGGGAACCGCCGACGGCGAGACCAGGATGAGCATCGGGGGAACCGCCGACAGCGAGAGCAGGGTGAGCAGCGGGAAGGGTCCCCAACTGGCGAAGGGCCTCGAATACGGTATCGGGGGCGGGCTTCTTACGGATGCCGGCGGCCTCGTGCTCGCCTATAGCCACCTCAATATCGGGGAAGAAGTGGGCGACGAGTTCCTGCGTGGCAGCCATCATCTTGTTGCTGACCACTGCTAAACGACAACCACGCTGCTTCAATTCGTGAATGGTCTCCACGATGCCGTCGTAAGGTCGCGTCGTGTCCAGTGAGTGCTGCATGTAGTACTGGCGAAAGGTAGCAAAGACCTCCTCAAATTGGGAATTCTGCGCACCATCGGGCACTGCACGCTCCATCAGCAGCCGCACGCCATTGCCCACAAAGCGCCGGATGTCGTCTAACGAGTGCTCAGGCATGCCGAATTGGCGCAGGGCGTAGTTGACGCTATCGGCCAAGTCCTGCAAGGTGTCGAGCAGCGTACCGTCGAGGTCGAAGATATAGGTTTTATACATGGTCGTGATGTCGGGATGTCGTCATGTCGTTATGTCGATATATCGAGGTGTCGAAGTGTTGTTGTTCCATTGATGCCGGATTAGCGACGGGAGCGCTGAATCATGGTCTTCACCTTATTATTATAACGCGTGGCGGCCAGCAGCTGCTCAATGGTGAGGTGCATGCGGTACTGCCAGCGGTTATAGGGGTCGCTGGGCGTGTTGACGCGCTCGTCCTGCGGATGCTTGTTGCGCAGTTCGCTGTCCATTGCCAACCAGTCCTGCAACTGCAAGATGCAGAGCATAGAGGGACAATACAGGTGACGGGCGATAATCTCCTCGGCCAAGTGGGGAGGCAACTGCTCAGGCGCCCTGCCCTCCTTCTGCAATATAGTGACGTAGTAGCGCTGTCGACGCTCCGGATTCTCCTTCCACCAGAGGCGCAGGGGAGCCATATCGTGTGTCGAGATGGTACATACGGAGCGTATGGGATTAGCCTCCAGATGAGCAAAGTCGAAGCCGTACTGCTTGGGCAACTGCTGGATTTCGAGCGTCAGGATGCGCAATTCGTCGAGCACAGAGCCGACACAGTCGGGCAACATGCCCAGGTCTTCGGCACAATAGAGCATGCGCGAATCCTTCATCAAAGCAGGCAGACGTCGCAAGGCCTGCTGTCGCCAGAAATCGGTATGGCGCTGGTAGAAGTAGTTGTTATAGAGCCGCATGAAAGCATCCTTCTCCTCTGCTGAGAGAGCGTCGAAGACCGCTTCGTTGGTGACGCCGATGCGAGGATGATACATATCCGCCTGATGCGAGTCCTCAACAAAGAGCACATTACTGATGAGTCGCATCAGTCCTTCGCGAATCCACAGGCTGTTCTCATCGCGCTTTCCCTCGAAGGCATCGGCCACCAGCCGCTGTGTGCGATAGTCGTCCTGCAGGCCATAGAAGCCGTAGGCCCTGCGCACCAGGAAATGGTCACGAACATAGGGGGCATGGACTCCGAAGAGACGGTCAATCAGCGTATCGTTGATAAACGGGCGCGTCATCATCTCCTTGCGGAAGGGCAGTCCGAAGTATTCTATCTCGTTGACTGTCAGCGGCAATGCCGGTGAGAAATGTCCCATCACGCCATAGACGGCATCGGCAGGAATCTCCCAAATGCGGAAGTAGCCCAGCACGTGATCCAGTCGGATAGCGTCGAAATACTGCGACATGTGGCTGAGTCGCCTGCGCATCAGTCGCAACATATCTTCGCCCCAGTGATAGGTGGGGAATCCCCAGTTCTGTCCGTTGCTGGAGAGGTAGTCGGGGGGTGCTCCTGTTGAAGTGTCCAGATGGAAACACTCAGGATGCTCACGCACCTCCACGCTGTCGCGACAGAGCCCGATGGGCTGGTCGCCCTTCAGCGCCACACCCTTACTGCGGGCATAGTCGGCAGCGGCCTTCAGCTGCTGGTGCAGGAGAAACTGGACGTAGTAGACGTAGTCAGAGGTGAGAGGTGAGGGGCAAGAGGTGAGATAATACTCGGCATAAGGTCTCAGCCAGTCTTCGTTGTCGGCAATGAACTCCTTGCACTCCTTCGACTCCAGCACCTTCTTGCCCTGTTCGGCAAAGAGTTCCTGCAGGTATTCCGTCTTAACGCGCTCCACAGCCTCGTAGTCGCTGTACGGCAGGGCGTTGAGCTCCTGACGGCGACGTATGAACTTGGTCATCTTGGCCTTGGAGCGCAAGGTTCCGGCAGCCTCGAGATCCATGTAATGAGGATGCAGGGCAAAGGCGCTGCGAACGTTATAGGGACAAGAGTCCGACCAGCGATGATAACGCGTGGTATCGTTGACGGGCAACACCTGAATGAACTTCATGCCTGTGGCTACGACCCAGTCGACCATCCGCTTCAGGTCTCCGAAGTCACCCACGCCATAGCTATGCTCTGAGCGCAGCGAGAAGACAGGGATGCTGACGCCAGCGGCGCGCCAGGGATCCTCGCAGAGTCGCAAGGGGTCGCCGTAGAGCACAAGCACCTGTCCGTCGGACAAGCTCTCGTCATCTATCATCCTGTTGTCGCCTTCTTCCCATTTGACGAGGGAATGGGTCTCTTCGTCAATGACGACATACTTATATTCTACAGGAAACAGCCAGCCCTGGACGTTCACGGAGAGCATCCATTCGTGCTGTCCCACATATTGCATCTGGACGTAGCGGCTACTGTTCCACGAGCCAATGGCCGGATGGCTGCCACAGACGGCAACGGCCTGACCGGGCTTGAGCTGCGGAGCAGAAACGCGGAAGATGACTGTCTTGCGGAACAACGGCAGTCGGGCGACCTCCACCTGTTCGCCACGATGTCCGTGCGTCGTGGTGAGATAAGCGTCGCTATAGAGGTGACCAGGCAACGGACGGTCGCGCCACTGGTCTGGGAAGAGGTAGTCCTGCGAGGCGTCGAAGTGATAGATGCGAGGCACCATATCCCACTCCTGTCGCAACACCTGCCCGTCGGCGTTCTCCACCATATAGCGGTAGACGATGTGCGACTGGGGATGATGGCGCGAGGCCATTGCCACCGTTTCCAGCGTCCACAGCTCTCCGTCCTCCGTCTGCATCGTGAGATTCTGGCTTCTGACGGTGCCGTCCTGATTGTGAAACTGCAACGCTACATGCAGGCTCTCACCCCATGCCGTGCGGTATCTGATACTGAATTTAAGTTTCATTATGTGAAAGTTTTCTGCAAAGTTACTATTTTTTTGCAAAAAAGCAGTAACTTTGCACCCAATAATTACATCTGAACATGAAAAAAGTCAACGCACGTACCTATTTATATATAGCAGGAGGCGGTTTAGCCATCATTCTGCTGCTCTCAGTATTCTATCTGTTCATGCCTGTGAGCAAGGCTGACACGACGCAATATGTGTATATCGACGAGGACGACACCCGCGACTCGGTATTGGCCAAGATAGGCGCCTTCGGCCAGCATACCGGTATGACCGGACTGAGTATGCTGATGCGCCACAGCAGTTACGACGAGCACGTCCGCACGGGCCGTTACGCCATTGAGCCGACGGACGGCGCCATTGTGGTATTCCGTCACCTGAAGAACGGCCAGCAGAAGAGTATGAACCTCACCATTCCCGAGGCTCGCACGATGGATCGTCTGGCTGCCATCCTGTCGCACAAGCTGATGCTCGACTCGACGACCATTGCCGATGCCCTGCGCGACTCGGCCACCCTCGCCAAACTGGGCTATGATACGTGCACCGTCAGCGCCATGTTCGTGCCCAACACCTACGACATCTATTGGAATGTCAGCATCGATGCCTTCCTGAAGCGCATGAAGAAGGAGCACGACAACTTCTGGTTGGGCGAGCGACAGGCCAAGGCCAACAAGCTGAACCTGACGCCCAACGAGGTTTGCACGCTGGCCAGCATCATCGACGAGGAGACGTCGAACAACGCCGAGAAGCCCATGATAGCCGGCATGTACCTGAACCGTCTGGCCGCTGGAATGCCGCTACAGGCCGACCCCACCATCAAGTTCGCCCTGAAGCAGTTTGAGCTGAAGCGCATCTACCAGAAGCTGCTCCATACGGACTCGCCCTACAACACCTATCGCTACGAGGGTTTGCCTCCCGGCCCCATCAAGATTGCAAGCATCCGTGGTATCGACGCCGTGCTGAGCCCCGTGGAGCACACCTATTTATATATGTGTGCGAAGGAGGACTTCTCAGGCACCCACAACTTTGCACAGTCGTACAGCGAGCACTTGAAGAATGCTGCACGCTATGCCAAGGCCCTGAACGACAAGGGAATCAAGTAAATCACAAACATTTGTCCAACCCCCTTCTGACCTCCCCAAAATCAGGGGAGGCTACAAAAAGAAATGTCCCTCACTTCACAGTGAAGGGCATCTTAGTCTAATAGGTATTAGTCTTTAAGGTAAAAAGATTGTATTCAGGATAACGATGCAAAGGTAGTTGATTTAAATCAATTCTCCAAACTTTTTTCCAACTTTTTTCACTTTTGACGTAAAAAATGTTATTTTTCTCCTTCAGTGTCCATCGTACACCTTAGCAGTGTTTAATAAGAATAAATTTAACAAACCGCCCTCTGAGAATCGCAGAAAATTCACCAAGTCCCAACTCGACTCCATATTTGCGAAATATGAGGCGTTATGCGTAACTTACTGACAAACAAACACTTCACTCAAATACCCCCTTCAGACCCCTCATAAGACACTAGAAAACAGAACAAAATATCCGCATAAAACACCCAAAATAACCCTTCTCGGGCTTGACAAAGTGCCGTTTTGATCGCAACAAAGGTAGTCTTCGTTGGCAACAAAGATAGTCTTCGTTGGCAACGAGGACTATTTACGTCAAGAGCGAGAGCCGTTTTCAGCCGTTTTGTGGTCTTTTTTCGCAACCGTTCCGCTCTATTTCGACTAAAAACGCGAACACGATTTTTGGCACTTTATTTTTACAAACAACGACGAAGCAAATGTTTTCCCCTCTTAACCTTTTGGTGGTTTAAAAAAATATTTGTACCTTTGCAAGCAAAATACGAATAAGCATCAAATCATTTATGGAAGAAAGAAACATGACGACAGGCGAGGAGAAGAAGAGCCTCAGCTTTGTAGAACAGTTTGTAAAGGAGGACCTGGAGGCAGGCAAGAACGGTGGACGACTGCAGACGCGCTTCCCACCAGAGCCCAACGGATATATTCACATTGGTCATGCCAAGGCCATCTGCATGGACTTCGGAGTGGCCGAGGAGTTTGGCGGCAAGTGCAACCTGCGCTTCGACGACACCAACCCCACGAAGGAGAACACGGAGTACGTGGAGAATATCATGAGCGACATCAAGTGGCTCGGATTCAACTGGGACCACATCTACTATGCCTCGGACTACTTCGAGAAGCTCTGGGACTTTGCCGTATGGCTTATTAAGAAAGGTCTGGCCTACGTTGACGAGCAGACCTCAGAGCAGATTGCCGAGCAGAAGGGCACTCCCACCCAACCCGGACGTCCCAGCCCCTATCGCGACCGTCCCGTGGAGGAGAACCTGCGACTGTTTGAGCAGATGAACACCGCCGAGGCCGTCGAGGGCTCAATGGTGCTGCGCGCCAAGCTGGATATGGCTAATCCCAACATGCATTTCCGCGATCCTATCATCTACCGTATCATACAGATTCCCCACCACCGCACAGGCACCAAGTGGCATTGCTACCCGATGTACGACTTCGCTCACGGTCAGTCGGACTACTTCGAGGGTGTCACCCACTCCATCTGTACGCTGGAGTTCGTGCCTCACCGTCCGCTGTACGACAAGTTCGTGGAGCTGCTGCGCGAATATATCAAGGAGTTGAAAGCCGAGGGAAAAGCCTCCGATTTCAATCCCGACATCACCAGCGACACCTACGACGGCACACGACAGATTGAGTTCAACCGTCTGAACCTGACGTACAGCGTGATGTCGAAGCGTAAGCTGAAGGCTCTGGTGGACGAGCATCTGGTCAACGGATGGGACGACCCCCGTATGCCGACCGTCTGTGGCATGCGCCGTCGCGGCTATTCGTCGCAGAGCGTCCGCAACTTCATCGACTCTATCGGCTATACCAAGTTCGACGCCCTGAACGACTATGCCCTGCTGGAGGCCAGTGTCCGTGAGGACCTGAACAAGAAGGCTTGCCGCGTCAGCGCCGTGCTGGACCCCGTCAAGCTCATCATCACCAACTATCCCGAGGGCAAGACCGAGGAACTGACGGCCATCAACAACCCTGAGAACGAGGCCGACGGCACACATACCATCACCTTCAGCCGCGAACTGTGGATTGAGCGCGACGACTTCATGGAGGTCGCCGAGAAGAAGTTCCAGCGTCTGGCTCCCGGCAAGGAGGTCCGACTGAAGAACGCTTACATCATCAAGTGCGACGAGGAGCATCCCTGCGACAAGGACGCCGAGGGCAACGTGACCACCGTCTACGCCACCTACGACCCCGAAACGCGTAGCGGACTGCCCGGAGCCGACCGCAAAATCAAGGGCAAGACGCTGCATTGGGTCAGCTGTCAAGGTGCCGTCAAGGCCGAGGTCCGTCTCTACGACCGCCTGTTCAGCATCGAGAATCCCAGCGCCGACGACCGCGACTTCCGTGAGCTGCTGAACCCCAACAGCCTCACTGTTCTCCACAATTCCGTCGTGGAGCGCTACCTCCTCGAGAAAAAGCCCGGCGACTTCCTGCAGTTCCAGCGCATCGGCTACTTCACCCTCGACCTCGACTCCACACCCGACCACCTCGTGTTCAACAAGACCGTCGGACTGAAGGACTCCTGGAAGAAATAACAAGCAGCGAGAGACAACATGCCATTCGACGAGGATTACTACAAGAGCGAGGACTTCCGCGAACTGCTGGACAGCTACGAGAGAGCCGTCGAGTCAGGGAGCCTTCCTTTCATGGACGCCGACGACCTGGTGGACATTGCCGACTATTACAATATGAACGGCGATTACGACAAGGCCAACCGGGTGGTGGACCATGCGCTGGAGTTGTATCCTGAGGCCACTCTGCCCAACGTCTTCAAGGCCCGTCAGGCCCTGCAGGAGGGCGACTACGAACTGGCACGCGACTATGCCGACGACATCGAGCACAAGGACGACCCCGACTACCACTATCTGGTGGCCGAAATCATGATTGCCGAGGGCAATATCGAACAGGCCGACCACTATCTGCGCGACTACGGATTGACGGTAGATGCCGACGAGTACGAAGACTACGTTCGCGACTGCGCCAACCTCTACATCGACTACGGCATCAGCGACAAGGCCTACGAATGGATGATGCGCTCCAAGGGCGACGACAGCACGGACTTCAAGGAACTGATGGCGCGCACCCTCTTCGGACTGGGCAAGTACAAGGACTCCCAGCGCATCTTCAACGAGCTGTTGGACAAAGATCCTTACTCCAAGCAATACTGGAATGCACTGGCCTCGGCACAGTTCATGAACGAAGAGTACGACGAGGCCGTCACCAGCAGCGAGTACGTCCTGGCCATCGACCCCAAAGACCCCGAGGGACTGCTGAACAAGGCACAGGGACTGCTGCAGCTGGGCAACTACGAGGAAGCGCTGAAACTCTTCGACCGCTTCTGCGACCTGGTGCCCGAGGAGGAACGGCCTTTCAACCCTGCCGACCTGATGGTCATCCGAGGGCACGTGCAGTTGGAAAAAGGACTCGTCGACGAGGCCGAGACGTCGTTCCGAAAGGCTATCAACATCTCCGACGGTGCGCCTGACATCCTGCTGCGCATCATCGTCTCACTCTACGACAACCGCTACATCCACGCCTGCTACGAAATGCTGAAGAACTTCTTCAGCGTCGTCGGACAGATGCAGCCCGACTTCAACGAAGGCTACTCCTACATGGTGCTCTGCTGCTACGACCTGGGATACACCAGGGAGTTCATGCACTACCTCAAGCTGGCCTGCGAGAAGAATCCCTACGAGGCACAAAACACCTTGGCCTTCCTCTTCCCGGAAGGAATGGAGGTCAAGAACTATTATGCCTACATGAAAGAACGTCTTAATATCAACATGACAAAATGAACTTTATCACTTCCCTACTCCATAATCTCAACTACGGCACTATCCTGTTCTTGATGCTGCTGGAAAGCACCGTCATCCCCGTTCCCTCCGAATTCGTGGTGACGCCTGCTGCCTACCATGCCGCAAGCGGCGAACTCGACGTGTGGCTGGTCATCCTATTCGCCACCATCGGAGCCGACCTTGGCGCCAGTATCAACTACGTGGTGGCCTACTTCGTTGGACGCCCCGTTATCTATAGCTTCGCCAACAGCAAGTGGGGCAAGATGTGCCTGCTCAGTCAGGAGAAGGTGGAGAAAAGCGAGCGCTACTTCGACGACCACGGCATCGTGGCAACACTCACTGGACGACTGATTCCGGGCATACGACACCTTATCAGTATTCCTGCCGGACTGGCCAAGATGAACTACTGGAAGTTCCTGCTCTATACCACCATCGGTGCCGGCGTTTGGCACAGCATCCTGGCGGCCTTGGGCTGGTATCTCCACGCCATCGTCCCCGAGGAGCAGCTGAACGACAAGATTGAAGAGTACGCAGAGTACATCAAGCTCTTCATCATCGCCCTGGTCATCATAGCCATCGGCTACTTCATCATCAAGAATATAACAAAAAGAAATAAGGAGTAATTACTATGGCAAAAATCAACAACCATCTCGTTATCATGGCAGGCGGCGTAGGAAGCCGCTTCTGGCCCATGAGCACCGCAGAGAAACCCAAACAGTTCATTGACGTATTGGGCATCGGCAAGTCGCTGCTGCAACTCACCGTTGAGCGCTTCGACACCATCGTACCCCCAGAGAATGTATGGGTGGTTACCAATAAGAACTATGCCGCTATCGTTGCCGAGCAGTTGCCCGACATGCCGGCAGACCACATCCTGTGCGAGCCCTGTCGCCGCAACACCGCACCCTGTATCGCCTACGTCTCCTGGCGCATCAAGTCCAAGGACCCCAAGGCCAACATCGTGGTGTCGCCCAGCGACCACGTCGTGATGGACACCCAGGAGTTCCGTCGGGTCGTCACAGAATGTCTGAAGTTCACCGGCGAGAGCGATGCCATCGTAACACTCGGCATGAAACCCTCCCGTCCGGAGACGGGCTACGGATATATCGAGGCCAACCTCTCGGCACAGTCGCTGCGCAACAAGGAGATATTCCGCGTCGACTCCTTCCGTGAGAAGCCCGACCTGGAAACCGCCCAGCAGTACATTGCCAAGAACAACTACTTCTGGAATGCAGGCATCTTCATCTGGAACGTGTCGACCATCGTCAACGCCTTCCGCATCTACCAGCCCGCAATGGCCAAGATCTTCGAGAGTCTGCTGCCTATCTACGGTACCGCCGAGGAGCAGGCCAGGATTGACGAGATGTTCCCCGAGTGCGAGAACATCAGCGTCGACTATGCCATCATGGAGAAGGCCGATGAAATCTTCGTATGCCCTGCCGACTTCGGATGGAGCGACTTGGGCACCTGGGGTTCCTTGCAGCAGCAGTCGAAGAAGGACCTCTACGGCAATGCCTGCATCGGACAGGACATCAGCGTCTTCGAGACCCACAACTGCATGATTCACACCACCCAGGAGAAGAAGGTCGTCGTGCAAGGTCTGGACGGCTACATCGTGGCAGAGAACAACGACACGCTGCTGATTTGCAAGCTGTCTGAGGAACAGCGCATCAAGCAGTTCTCCGGCCAGGACAAATAAACATTGACACCTCAAAATATCGAAATACCGAAATATCGACACAACATATTATCAACATGAAAAATATTGCTTTAATTACTGGTATCACAGGCCAGGACGGTTCATACCTGGCTGAGTTTTTGTTGGACAAAGGCTACGAGGTGCACGGCACCATTCGCCGTTCGTCCGTAGATTTCCGTGAGCGTATCGCTCATCTCGAGGGTAAGCCTCACTTCCACCTGCACTATGCCGACCTGGGCGACTCGATGAGTATCCTCGGCGTCATCGGCAAGGTGCGTCCCACCGAGATCTACAATCTGGCAGCGCAGAGCCACGTACAGGTCAGCTTCGACTCGCCAGAGTTTACAGCCGACGTGGATGCCGTAGGTGTGCTACGCATTCTGGAGGCTGTCCGTCAGTTAGGACTGACCGACCAATGCCGCATCTACCAGGCTTCTACCTCCGAGCTGTACGGCAAGGTAGAAGAGGTGCCACAGAATGAGAACACACCGTTCCACCCCTATAGTCCTTATGCCGTTGCCAAGCAGTACGGCTTCTGGATCGTCAAGGAGTACCGCGAGGCCTACAATATGTATTGCTGCTCGGGCATCCTGTTCAACCACGAGTCGGAGCGCCGCGGCGAGACTTTCGTCACCCGCAAGATTACGCTGGCTGCTGCCCGCATCAAGCAGGGCAAGCAGGACAAGCTCTATCTGGGCAACCTCGGTTCGTTGCGCGACTGGGGCTATGCCAAGGACTATGTGGAGTGTATGTGGCTCATCCTGCAGCAACCCAAACCCGACGACTTTGTCATTGCAACGGGAGTACAGCACTCGGTTCGCGAGTTCTGCTACTACGCCTTCAAGCGTGTAGGCATCGAGCTGGAGTTCCAGGGCGAGGGTGCCGACGAGAAGGGTATCGACAAGGCTACGGGCCGCGTACTGATTGAGGTATCTCCCGACTTCTACCGTCCCACCGACGTGGTGAACCTCTGGGGCGACCCCACGAAGGCCAAGGCCAAGTTGGGCTGGAATCCTAACAAGACGTCCTTTGAGGAACTCGTCAACATCATGGTAGACTCTGATATGGCCAAGGTAGCCTCTGAAGGCGCCGCCGAGAAGGTACGCACCAATCTGGCAGAATACTTGGAGAAAGGAATCGTCAAGTAACAATACGCAATATCAAACTATCATGATGCAGAAGAACAGTAAGATATATGTGGCAGGCCACCGCGGTATGGTGGGGTCTGCCATCGTGAGGGAATTGCAGCGGCAGGGCTATAACAATATCATCACCCGTACTCACAAGGAGCTGGACCTGACGCGACAGGAGGCTGTAGAAGCCTTCTTCGCCGAGGAGAAGCCCGAATATGTATTCCTGGCCGCTGCCAAGGTGGGAGGCATTATTGCCAACCAGAGTGCGCTGGCAGACTTCATGTACGACAACATGATTTTGGAGATGAACGTCATCCATGCTGCCTGGAAAAATGGCTGCAAGAAGCTCGAGTTCCTCGGCAGCAGTTGCATCTATCCCCGCATGGCGCCACAGCCCATGCCCGAGAGTTGTCTGTTGACTTCTGAATTGGAGAAGACCAACGAGGCCTATGCCCTGGCGAAGATTAGCGGTCTGAAATACTGCGAGTTCCTCAACCGCCAGTACGGCACGGACTACATCTCCGTGATGCCCACCAACCTCTATGGTCCTAACGACAATTATCACCCCGAGCACTCTCACGTGTTGCCGGCCCTCATCCGCCGCTTCCACGAAGCCAAGGAGGCCGGACTGGAGAGCGTCACCTGCTGGGGCGACGGCAGTCCCTTGCGCGAATTTCTCTATGTCGACGACCTCGCCAACCTCTGTGTGTTCCTCATGAACAACTACAGCGGCAACGAGACGGTGAATGCCGGTACGGGCAAGGAACTGACCATCAAGGCACTTACCGAGCTCGTAGCGAAAGTAATCGGCTACAAGGGCCGTATCGAATGGGACACCACCCGTCCTAACGGCACGCCCCGCAAGCTCCTCGACGTGAGCAAGGCCGCCAAACTGGGCTGGACGTACAAAACCGAACTGGAAGACGGCATCCGCCTGGCCTATGACGACTTCCTCCACAACCCCATGCGAGCCGAGCGCTAACTTCCCATGCTCGCCCCGCAGTTGGCGGTTCCCCGTCTAACTCGCTGTCGGCGGTTCCCCGTCTAACTCGCTGTCGGCGGTTCCCCCGCCGACTTAAACAATAACCGATAACACCAAGCCTATGCAACCGATAAGAACCCTAAACGACATGATTGTCTTCCTGCAAGAGCGGGGCGACAAAAAGCGCGTAGCCGTAGTCTGTGCCAACGATGCCAGCACTCGCTATGCCGTAGAGAAAGGCAAAGAGATGGGATTCATCGAACCCATCTACGTCGATGGCGACGACAAAGACGAATGCGCCCGACGAGCCGTAGCATTATGTAAGAACGGCGAGGCCGATATCCTGATGAAGGGCCTCATCAATACCGATGTGCTGTTGCGCGCTATATTAGATAAGGAGAACGGCATCATCCGCCGGGGGCATGTCTTAACGCATGTCGCCATGGCCGAGATTCCGAAGTATGAGAAACTGCTGTTCTTTACCGATGCTGCTGTTATTCCCGTCCCCACCCCGGAACAGCGCCGTCAGCAGATTCATTACATGAACTATGTCTGTCACGCTCTGGGCATCGACGAGCCACGCATTTCGCTCATCCATTGCGCCGAGAAGGTCAGCGCCAAGGCGTTCCCCTACACTGTCGACTACCTTGAAATCATTGCCGAGGCACAGACAGGGACCTTTGGACGTTGCATCATCGACGGTCCGCTGGACCTCAAGACATCGCTCGACAGCGTCAGTCTCCGCGAGAAAGGCATCAAGAGCGTCATCGACGGACAAGCCGATGTTCTCATCTTCCCCGACATTGTGGCTGGCAATGTGTTCTACAAGACGCTGACCCTCTTTGCCTATGCTAAGACTGCCGGCGTTCTGCAAGGTACCCAATGCCCTTGTGTGGTGTCGTCGCGTGCCGACAGTCCTGAGTCGAAGTATTATTCCTTAGCTCTCGCCGCCATCTGACTTCTTACATCATACTTCTAACATCTGACCTCATACTTCCTATGCGAATCCTTGTCATCAATCCCGGTTCCACATCAACAAAGATGGCTGTCTACGAAGACGAGAAACCGTTGTTGCTGCGTAACATCACTCATACAGCCGAGGAATTGGCACCCTTCGATGCCATTACCGAGCAGCAGGACTTCCGGCGCCAATTGGTGCTTGACGAACTGCGGCAGTCGGACATTCCTTTGGAGTTCGACGCCGTCATTGGGCGCGGTGGACTGGTCAAACCCATTGCCGGCGGTGTCTATGAAATCAACCAGCAGATGCTGGACGACACGCTGCATGGCTGTGTCATGCATAACCATGCCTGTAACTTAGGCTGTCTGATAGCACATGAAATAGCAGAGGAAATCAACGCCCGTCCTTCGGTCGGCGGTTCACCCATTCAGCCCGCAGTCGGCGGTTCACCAGTCCAGCCCGCAGTCAGCGGTTCGCCCGCCGACACCGCCCCCCGTTGTCGCGCCTTTATTGCCGACCCGGGTGTCGTTGACGAGCTATCACCCTTGGCCCGAATCAGCGGGTCACCCCTCATGCCCCGCATCTGCATCTGGCATGCTCTGAACCAGCGAGCCATTGCCCGCCGCTATGCCCGAGGCATCGGCAAGGAGTACGAGGATCTGAATCTTATTATTTGTCATTTAGGTGGTGGCATCTCGATAGCTGCTCACGAACATGGCCGTGCCATTGATGCCAACAATGCCTTAGACGGCGAAGGTCCTTTCTCACCGGAGCGTGCCGGTTCGCTGCCTGCTGCCGACCTCATCCGCCTCTGTTTCAGCGGCAAGTACAACGAAAAGCAACTGCTCAAGCGTATCGCCGGCAAGGCAGGCCTCAACGCCCATCTCGGCACCAACAACATGCGGGAAATCCTGCAACGCATCAAAGAAGGTGACGAGCATGCTAAGCTCATCGTCGAAGCCATGCTCTATCATGTGGCCAAGAATATTGCCGCTGAAGCTGCTGTGCTCTGCGGAAACATCGACGCCATCCTGCTTACAGGAGGCATGGCCCACTCTGACTATATCGTCAGCGAGCTACGCCGCCGTATCGGTTTCCTGGCTCCCGTCTACACCTTCCCCGGCGAAGACGAGATGGAAGCCCTGGCCCTCAACGCCCTCGCCGTCCTGCAAGGAAAGCGCGAGGCCAAGGTGTACGAATAGCAAAAGAGACGAACTACAAGAGAAAACAACAAAAAAGAGACGACCTCGAGTGTCGTCTCTTTTTCTGTTATGGTATCAGCATCTTACTTAGCATACAGGGCTACGATGGTCTCGTACTTCTCCTGCTTGCCGGAAGTCTGCTTCGGCTCACCAATCTTCTTGCCGTACTCGTAAACCTGCTCCAGCGTCAGTTTGCCGTCCTCGAAGTCCTTGCCAAAACCCTTGTCAAACGAAGCGTAGCGCTCCTTCTTCATCTTAGGCAGTTCGCTGTTCTCCAGGATGTCAGCAGCATTCAGCAGGGCACGGGCCATAGCATCCATACCGCTGATGTGGGCAATGAACAGATCCTCCAAGTCGGTAGAGTTACGACGAATCTTGGCATCGAAATTGGTACCGCCCAAGCCCAGACCGCCACCACGGATAATCTCCAGCATGGCCTGCGTCAACTCGTAGTTGTCGATGGGGAACTGGTCGGTGTCCCAGCCGTTCTGAGAGTCGCCGCGGTTGGCATCGATAGAGCCCAGCATACCGGCATCCACGGCACAAGCCAGTTCGTGCTCGAAGGTGTGGCCGGCCAGCGTGGCGTGGTTCACCTCGATATTCACCTTAAAGTCCTTGTCCAGACCGTGTGCCTTCAGGAAACCGATAACGGTCTCTGTGTCGACATCATACTGATGCTTCGAAGGCTCCATGGGCTTCGGCTCGATGAGGAAGTTGCCCTTGAAGCCCTTGCTGCGGGCATAGTCACGAGCCATGGTCAGCATGGTTGCCATGTGTTCCTTCTCGCGCTTCTGGTCGGTGTTCAGCAGACTCATATAGCCCTCACGGCCACCCCAGAAGACATAGTTCTGACCACCCAGTTTGATAGTGGCGTCGATGGCATTCTTAATCTGTACGATGGCACGGGCCACGACGTCAAAATCTGGATTGGTAGAGGCACCGTTGGCATAGCGCTTGTTGCCGAAGACGTTAGCCGTTCCCCACAGGTTCTTGATGTGAGGATACTGCTTCATCTTCTCCAAGGCATAGTCGGTAATAGCCTTCATGCGAGCCTCATACTCCTCAACGGTATCACCCTCCTCAACGAGGTCTACATCGTGGAAGCAGAAGTACTCAATGCCCAGTTTGTCCATAATCTCAAAGCCGGCATCCATCTTGTCCTTGGCACGCTGAACGGCATCGGCTGCCTTGTCCCACTCGTAGCTGCGGGTCTGACCGCCAAAGGGGTCTGCGCTGGCCTGTCCCAGCGTATGCCACCAGGCCATGGCGAACTTCAGCCAGTCTTTCATCTTCTTGCCCATCACTACACGCTCCGGCTCATAATAGTGGAAAGCCATCACGTTCTTACTCTCTTTTCCCTCGAAGGGAATCTTGCCTGTAAAGGCGAAATACTCTTTAGCCATAGTTTTGTTTGTTACGATTAATATTTTATTTCGTTATTTCGATATTTCGTTATTTCGACATTCCGTTATTACGTCATTCCATCATTACGACATTAGGCTTTTGCTAATACCTGTTTCCACTTGGCGTAAGCCTCTGCATAGGCCTCACGGTTGACCAGGTCAGGTTCTATCACCCCTAATTTATCCAACGTGGCAAACGCCTCTTTATTGTCTTTGTAGATACCGGCACCGATGCCCGCACCCTTGGCGGCACCTACGGAACCGTCCGTATCATAGAGCTCGATAGTCGCCCCACTGACACTTGCCAACGTATTACGGAACAGGGGTGAAAGGAACATATTAGCCTTTCCTGCATGGATGTTACGGATATCCATACCCATCTGCTGCATCACCTCCATTCCATAGCAGAAGGAGAACACGATTCCCTCCTGAGCGGCACGTACCAGATGCGCCTTCGAATGCTTGTTGAAGTTCAGACCATGTATGGAGCACCCCGTTTCTCGATTCTGAAGGACACGTTCTGCACCGTTACCAAACGGAATAATGCTGACGCCGTCGCTGCCGATGGGGGCCTGAGCAGCCAGGTCGTTCATCTCGGCATAGGAAATATCAGGTGTCACGTTGCGATGCATCCAGGCATTGAGAATACCCGTTCCGTTGATACATAGCAATACGCCGAGGCGAGTCGTATCACTGGCAGAACCAGCGACCGCGCTGTGGTGATTGACGTGGGCAAAGGTGTTGACGCGACTCTTCGGGTCGTAATTAACATCACCCAACACACCATATACAACACCGCTGGTACCAGCTGTAGCTGCTATCTCGCCAGGGTTCATCACATTCAGCGACAAGGCATTATTAGGTTGGTCACCACCTCTATAAGTAATAGGTGTACCAGCTTTCAGTCCCAATTCGGCAGCAGCCTCAGCACTCACCTCCCCTTGCAGACCGAATGTCGGAACAATATCAGCAATCAGCGAAGCATCGAAGCCATAATACTGCATCAGGAAGTCGGCCACACGATTCTCCTTGAAGTCCCAGAACATGCCCTCGGACAGGCCGCTGACGGTAGTATTGGCCTCACCGCTCAATCGCATGGCGATATAGTCACCCGGCAGCATCACCTTATATATTTTACTAAAGACCTCTGGTTCGTTCTCCTTCACCCAGGCCAACTTGGCAGCCGTGAAGTTACCCGGCGAATTGAGCAGGTGACTGAGGCAACGCTCCTCGCCTAAGTCATGCAAAGCCCGTTCGCCGTAGGGAACGGCTCGGGAGTCGCACCAGATAATAGATGGTCGCAGCACTTGCTGCTGTTTGTCCACACATACCAGACCATGCATCTGATAGGAAATACCAATAGCCTTGATGTCGTCACCTTGGGCGTTGACATCTGTCATAATCTTGCGTAAAGCCAACTTTGCATTGTCCCACCACATCTGCGGATCCTGTTCAGCCCAACCGGCTTTAACAGCCATAATGGGAGCTTCCTTCTCGGGGAAAAATGCCGATGCCACACACTTGCCGCTGTCAGCATCGACCAACGATGCTTTCACTGACGAGCTGCCAATATCAAAGCCTAACAAATACCTGTTTGTCATATCAACTATATAGATAAGATCGTTTTATGTCCTAATAACATTACGTTTCACTCTACAAATTTCCCTAAAATATTCCTAAAAACAAACTTTTTTGCCATATTTCTGCATTTTTTTATCATTATTTGACTACAATTAAAAATATTTTTTTACCTTTGCACGTTAGAAAGAAAAATCATTAGCTAAAGATTTTATTCATATATGAAAAAGAAAATACTAATACTTGATGACAAAGAGACCATTGCAAAGGTGCTCTCGATTTATCTGATGAGTGATTACGATGTCCAGTGGCTGCCCGATGGACTGCAGGGCGTGAAGTGGCTACAGGCCGGTAACACTCCCGACTTGATCATCTCCGATATCCGTATGCCGGGAATGCGCGGTGACGACTTCTTGGAGTGGATCAAGCAGAACGAGTTGTTCCGCCATATCCCCGTCATCATGCTAAGTAGCGAAGACTCTACCAGTGAGCGCATCCGTCTGCTGGAGATTGGAGCCGTAGACTACATCGTCAAGCCTTTCAACCCCATGGAGTTGAAGATTCGTGTCAAGAAAATCCTTCCGAACTAAAGTTTATACCTTTATATATAATAATGATAGGTGTTGTATACTTAGGTAATAACCCAAAGACTCAAGAACGTCTGAAATATATCCCTGGGCAACTGGTCCGCATGACCTCAACCTACAAGGAGGCAGCCCAGATATGTACCCAGCATGTTGCCAATGAGCATTTCTTGGTGTTCTTCGAACGTGGTGTCCTCAGTGAGGATATTACGGCTATTACCTATTTGCGCAAGAAGAGTCGCAACATCTACATCGTCCTCATCACCGAGACTATCTCTCCTGAGGAACGAAAAACCTATATAGAATGTGGCGTCAACGACACCATTAAGAAGGGAGCTACCGTCACGGAGCTTAACAAGAAAATCCTGTTCATTTCCGAGCGTGAGAACATTCTCTTCGATGACGAGGCACCGAAATATGGCATTCTGAAGTTTAAGATTCCTGTTTGGAAGCGCCTGTTCGACATCGTTTTCTCCTGCCTGGCCATCATTATCCTGTCGCCAGTATTCATCTTGACGGCTATTGCCATCAAGCTGGAGAGCAAAGGTCCTATCCTCTTCAAGTCGAAGCGCGTCGGTACGAACTATACCATCTTTGAGTTCCTGAAGTTCCGCAGCATGTATGTGGATGCCGAGCAACAGTTGCAAGATTTGAGCAAGGATCGCAACCAATATGCAGGAGCAGCAAGCCCAGACAATGAGTCTCAGAAAGTCAAGTCTTCCATCACGGCTCCGCTTGGCGAACAGGCCGAACTGGATATGATGAATATGGGATTGGAGTCCGACATGATGATTAGTGACGAAGAGATTATGCTCGTAGGCGATGACTACGTGGTAGCTGAAAGCGACTTCAACAAGAAGAAGGAAGAAGAAATCAACAATGCCTTCGTCAAGATAGAGAACGATCCTCGCGTAACCAAGGTCGGTCGTTTCATCCGTAAATATAGTATCGATGAGCTGCCACAGCTGTTCAACATACTCAAGGGCGACATGTCCATCGTTGGCAACCGCCCGCTGCCGCTCTACGAGGCAGAGAAGCTGACTGCTGATTCCAGCATTGACCGTTTCATGGCTCCTGCCGGACTGACGGGACTATGGCAGGTCGAAGAGCGCGGCAAAGGCGGCATGATGTCTGCCGAAGAGCGCAAGCAACTGGACATCACCTACGGACAAACCTACAATTTCATGCTTGACATGAAGATTATATTCCGCACGCTGACAGCCTTTGTTCAAAAAGAAAACGTTTAAGAATCCTACTGATAACTGAGCATTTTACGAAATGGACTATTTGAGACATATATTTTGTACTGCATTGTTGGCTATTACTGCTTCAACAAGCTTTGCCCAATATAACGACAGCGGTATCAGCGCTGGTTTTTTTGACTCCAGCGAGAATAAGACCATTAACTTTTCCGAATTCCACCTGCCCCCTTTGGGAGTGCTCTATGAGAATGCCAAGCAAAACCCAAGAGTTCTCTCATTGGCAAAAGCCCAAGAGATTGCGCAGGCAGAGGTTTCCAAACAGAAACGCCATATTTTCTCCTACGTTCATGGTCACGCCAGCTACAGCTATGGCAAGACCGACATGTGGGGCAACAACAACTCTACCCAAAGTTACACCACCATTTACCAGTTCCAAGGCAGCGAGCAAAGCTATTGGAATGTGGGTGTCAACTTAAATGTGCCGTTAGAGGATATTTTAGACCTTGGTGCTTCCGTCCGCCGTAAAAAGTTGCTGGTCGACCAAGCACGTATTCAGAAAGACCTTGCTTATGATGAGCTAAAGCTTCAAATCGCCACTTTATATATAAGAATAACCAATAATCTAGTGACAATGAAAACTCAAAGTGAGGCCGCAGCCGTCTATCAAGGTGCCGGTGCACTGAATCAGGAGGACTTCCATCAAGGCAACATGACGATTGAAAACTTTGCATACACTAAATTACATGAGGTAGATCTCGTCAGTCAATATCAGGCTATGCAAACTGCTATCACAACTGACATCATTACTTTGGAATTGTTGACTCGAACTCCCATTCTGACAAACACGACAACCGACATCACACTGGATACTGAGGTTAAGTCGGAAAAGCAGATTGAGAAAGAAAATCGTGCTGTAGCCAAGAATATGCGTAAGGCTGCTGCCGAAAGCGAGAAGCAATATCGTAAGTTAGAGCAGGCAGAGCGTCGTGCAGCAAAACGTTTAGGTGCTCAAAAATAACAAATCACAACTACAACATACTACAAGTCTATTATGGATTTATTCAGATATTTTGTCCGGTTCCTCTACAAAATCCGCTGGTATTTGGTCATCCTGCCGCTGATAGCTCTCATTGTGGCATGGTTCCTGACCCGCAACATGGAGCGCATCTACGATGCCAA